>Ga0233425_10002271_pt1 | contig 38641 bp, 48 predicted proteins | sample Watercolumn_Towu_2_FD_181712 | JGI IMG/M metagenome (GOLD analysis project Ga0233425, IMG submission 181712) | Freshwater microbial communities from Lake Towuti, South Sulawesi, Indonesia - Watercolumn_Towuti2014_140_MG | ecosystem: Environmental > Aquatic > Freshwater > Lake | place... | reverse complement strand
CCTCTGAAATCATAAATTCGTAGTTTTTTTATAAAAACGCCTATCAAAAAAAGATGATTGATAAGTTTTACTTATGGATTGAGCATAGCTACATTTTTGATGTAATATAAAAGACATGAAACAACGTGGAAAAAAATCTGAAGCGTCAATCGTCAGCCTAAAAGCCAATGTATTGACATCCAATAGTCGCATTGTTGCGCCAGCGCAACTGACTGACGCAGAAGTGGCGGTATGGAATGAAGTGGTGGCTGACCAGCCAGCGACAGCGTTCTCAGCCACCCATATCCCTTTGCTAGAAATGTACTGCCGCCATGTGGTTCAAGGTCGTATCTTAGCTGATGAGATATTGAACTTTGACCGTAGTTGGTTAGCAGACGATGACGGGCTGAAACGCTATGATAGATTGCTAGGGATGCAAGAGCGCGAAACTCGTGCTGCTTCATCACTCGCTACTCGCATGCGTATTACCCGTCAAGCATTGCATCCTGAAACAGCGTCTAATGAAGTGAAGCGCAATATCAAAACTCGTAAGCCGTGGGAAATACCTGACACCATAGACCATGAGTAAAAAATATTCGGAGAGAACGCTACGGAACATTGCGTGGATGGAACAAAATCTATTCATTCCAGAGGGCAGGCTTGTCGGCCAACCATTTAAACTTACTCAAGAACAAAAAGAGTGGATGGAATTGATTTATGGCTCTCCAACTCGGATGTTTATTGATAGTATGGCAAGAAAACAGGGTAAGACCACTTTCTCAGGTGCGATTACCTTGCTTCACTTGGTTGGCCCAGAGTATGTTCCCAACGGACAGATATTCTCAGCAGCCCAGTCGCGTGACCAAGCTGCTATTTTGTTTAGTCTATGTGCAAAGATGGTGCGTCTTTCTCCTACGCTTTCTCAGTTTGTTGGTATTCGTGATACTGCGAAACAGCTTTATTGCTCTGAGCTTGGCACTTTATATCGCGCTCTATCTGCTGATGCGTCAACTGCTTACGGTCTTAGCCCTTCTCTTGTAATTCACGATGAATTAGGACAAGTTCGCGGGCCTAGATCTGAATTATTTGAGGCATTAGAAACGGCTGCTGGCGCACAGGCTAATCCACTCAGCATTGTTATTAGCACACAGGCTCCCACAGATGGTGATTTGCTCTCTATTCTCATTGATGACGCGCTTACTGGTGCAGATCCAACAACAAAACTTGTTTTATACACAGCACCAATTGATGATGACCCTTTCGACATAGAAACAATTAAAAAGGCTAATCCGCATTTCTATTTAATGAATCAAGACGAAGTGATGAAACAGGCGATGAATGCAAAACGTATGCCAACAAGCGAAGCTAGCTACCGCAATTTGATATTAAATCAGCGCGTAGAAGCATCAAATCCATTCATTACTCGTTCAGTTTGGCAGGAAAACGGCGAAATGCCAGCAGAATTAGAGGGCTTAAGCGTTTACGCAGGGCTTGACTTATCTTCTGTAAACGATTTGACGGCATTGGTGCTTGTGAGCAATAATGGCGATGTGCATAGCAGATTTTGGCTTCCAGAGGAAGGGTTAATCGAAAAATCTCGCAATGACCGTGTTCCGTATGATTTATGGGCAAAAGATGGTTATTTATTCACCACGCCTGGTCGTTCTATCGAATATGAGTTCATTGCACACGAATTGCGTGATATATTTGACAAATGCGATGTGAAAGTATTGGCATTTGACAGGTATAACATGAAGTTTTTGAGACCGTGGCTTGAGAAAGCTGGCTTTACAGAAGAAGAATTAGAGCGTTTTGTTGAGTTTGGACAGGGTTTTGTATCTATGTCACCAGCAATTCGTGAGTTAGAATATAAGTTATTGCAAAAACAGCTTAAACATGGGAATCATCCCGTGTTGACAATGTGTGCGGCGAATGCCATTACAGTGAATGACCCTGCTGGCAATCGTAAGTTTACTAAACAAAAAGCAAGCGGTAGAATTGATGGTATGCAAGCATTAGCGCAGGCTATTGGGGTGATGCCTCAGGAATCAGAAGCAGATTTTGACGAATATTTAAGGAACGCCATTTCAATATGAACCCATTTACAAGAATCGGTAGTTGGTTCCAAGATGGCTTAAGACGCATCTTGGGTGTTCAATATGGCGTGCCGAGCGCATATAGCGAACAATCGGCATCTCCAGTGACATTTGATAGTGCGCTTCAACTGAGCGCAGTTTGGGCTTGCGTCAAATTAATCGCAGAAACCATCGCAAGTCTGCCATTAACAGTCTATAAAGTGGATGAAAATGGCAGGAAAATAGCCAAGAATCACCCATTAACACTACTTTTTAACGGAAAAGTGAATCGTTATCAGACCAAAGTAGAGTTTTTTGAGACTGTTTTGCTAAATTTGCTTACTTCAGGCAATGCTTATTGTTATATTCAGCGCGTAGGTGATCGAATTGTAGGTTTATTGCCCTTAATGTCAGCAGATATGGAAGTCACCTTATTGCCCAATGGTTCACTTGTTTATACCTACACAAAAGATGTAGGTGTTGATGTTTATGCCGAAAGCAGTATTTGGCACCTTAAATTAATGGGCAATGGGGTAATTGGTTTAAGCCCATTAGCATATCAGCGTAATACTTTGGGGATTGCCCAAGCTGCTGAGAGCGCAGTAACTAAGATTTATCGCAACGGGGCGAAACCATCGGGCGTTTTGTCGATAGACAAATTCTTAACGAATGAGCAACGCGATATTATGCGTCAGAAGTTCTATAGTTTATCAGCAGGGCAAGAAGATAGATTGATGGTGCTTGAGGGGGGCATGAAATTTGATGCCATTTCACTATCCCCACAAGATATTGAGCTTTTGCAATCAAGACAGTTTCAAATTAGCGAGATTTGTCGTTGGTACGGAGTACCATCTGTGATGGTGAACGACACATCAAGCTCTACGGTCTGGGGATCAGGTATCGAACAGATTGTGTCAGGCTTCTATAAATTAACGCTTCGCCCCCTGATGGAGAAGATTGAGGCATCAATTTTGGCAAACTTAATGTCTATAGGCGATGCTTCACGACATGAAGTTGAGTTCTTATTTGAGGCCTTGTTGCGTTTAGACCCGAAAACACGATACGATGCATATCGTATTGGTATTTACGGAGGTTTTTTGAAGCCTAATGAAGCACGCGCTATGGAAGGAATGGAGAAGGCTGATGGTGGCGATTCGCTTTTCATGCAGGGGGCAAACGTAAAATTAACGGACTTAGAAGATAACAATCTTCAAGGGGATGCAAATGGAAATCAAACAACTAGCACTATCTCAAACTGAGATTAAATTCATTGGCCCACAGATGGCATTTGCTGGCTATGCCTCTGTATTCGGCGGGGTGGATTCTTATGGCGATACGATTGAAAAAGGTGCTTACACGAACACATTGAAGAATCGTAAACGACCAATCAGATTGCGTTGGAATCACTATGGGGACGTAATTGGCAAGTGGACAGATATTAGACAAGACGAAAAAGGTCTTTATGTAGAAGGCGAACTAACACCAGGTCATTCTAAGGCACAAGACGTATTTGCCTTACTCAAACATGGCGCAATTGATGGTCTATCAATTGGCTACCGCGTCAAAGCATTTACACAACTAGACGATGAAAGACGATTGTTACAAGACATTGAGTTGGTAGAAATTAGTGTGGTTGAAGAACCTGCTGATTTGAACGCTACCATTTCTGATATTAAGGGTGCGCTTGAACAAGCAAACTCATTGAAAGAAATCGAGGCTCTCCTGCGTGATGTTGGTAGATTCTCAAGGGTTGATGCGAAGTATCTTGTCAGTAAGATCAACTCTCTGTATCAGCGTGAGGCTGAGGCAGAAAAACAAAAACAAGAGATTGCTAATTTATTAAAATCTTATTTATAAAGGAAAACATCATGTCTGAAGAAATCAAAAGTATGTTGGAAAACGGCCTAAAGGCTCTTTCTGAAAAACAAGCAAGTGTTGAAAAGACACTTGAAAAAGCGATGGAAAAATATGACGGTCAATTGGCTGAAAAGTCTAAAGTTGACGGTGAAACTCGTGCTGAACTTAAAGCATTGGCTGATGACTTTGCTAAAGTTAATGCTGAAATCACAGCTTTGGGTCAAAAAATGACTGAAGGCTTCAAAGGTAACGAAGAAAAAACTATCGTTACTGCTGGTGCTGAGTTTGTTAAATCTGAGCAGTTCAAGCAATTGGTAGCTGGTCAAACACAACGTGTACGCATGGAAGTTAAGAACACTATAACCTCAGGCGACACAACTGTATTCCCAACACAAAAACCAGGCGTAATCGGTGGCGACTTCGCTCCGTTGACAATCCGCCAAGTGTTGCAATCAATTGGGGTATCAACAAACATGGTTAATTCACTTCGTGAAGCATCATGGACTAACGATGCAGCAGGCGTATCACAAGGCGGGGCAAAACCTGAATCAGACATCACATTCGAACAATACAATGTGCCTATTGAAACAGTTGCTCATTGGATTAAAGTATCTAACCAATTGTTGGCAGATGCTCCAGCTATCGCAGCTTATATCAACACACGTTTGCGTGATGGTTTGGCTCAAAAAGTTGATTCACAATTATTGTTGGGTAACGGTACAGCACCTCAATTGTCAGGTTTGACAGACACAGGTAACTTCACTGCTTACACACCAGTTGCAGGCGACTTGTTGGTAGATGCTATCAACCGCGCTAAATATCAATTGTGGGCAATTGGTCGCGCACCAGACACAGTGATTGTGAACCCAGAAGGTTGGGGTGCTATGGAGCGTACTCGTGAATCATACACAGGCGGTCTTGGTGCATACCTGTACGGTATGCCAGGCGTAGCAGCTGGTATGAACCCATTTGGCGTTCGTGTTGTTCTTTCAAACAACATGCCAGCAGGTAACTTCTTGATTGGTCAATTGAACGGTTCAGCAATGGTTTATGACCGTCAAGGTGCTACTATCGAGATGGGCTACATCAACGATGACTTCACTAAGAACTTAGTGACAATCCGCGCTGAAGAACGTCTAGGCTTGGGTGTAGAACGCCCAACAGGCATCCTTTACGGTGCTTTCGCTGCTTAGTGAATGAAGAGGGGAGCTTCGGCTCCCTTTTTTAATTTGGAGGAATTATTATGAAAGTTATTACACTTACTACTATATATGTTGATACTTTAGGCCGCGTCCCAAAGGACACAGAGGTTGAATTGACAGATGCTCAGGCAAAGATGTATTTGCAACGTGGTGCAGTTAAATTGTATGAAACAAAAGTAGTGCATGAAGCACCTACTGTCGCAGAAGTAGTTGAAGAAGTCATTGAAGCAAAAGTAGTAAAAGCAAAATCTAAAGCTAAAAATTAGAAAATTGATATGAATGTTAAATTCCCGTTTTGGCAAGAGATCAGGAAATTACTTGTTGATAGAGGCGATGGCACATACGCAGAGCGCGTAGAGGCTTATCCGCCTAAAGTATTGATGACAGATGGTGATGGGTCTTATGCGCGTATGCGTGTTGATGTAGGTCAAACAGGCTTTTTTGCCGGGCGAGAGTTTAGGACATTTAGAGAATTTAGTGTGCCTTCTGGGCAATCGGTTGTCATCAGAGCGATTGCCAATGTTGATGTATTCCTTCAACAGTTTGTTGTTGAGCTTTGGACAGGAGAATTGCGTGTAGAGTGGTACTTTGGCGGCACTTCTACTGGGACATACCCGACATCATTGCCCATCATGCGTACAAACATGACCGATGGAATTGACCCATCATATACAACCCATGTGACGATGGACACAGGCGGGTCGTTCACAGAAGGTCAATTAATTGATGTAATGCAGTTGTATGCTGTAACTAACCCATCAAAAGGGTCTGCCTCACCCCATTCTGTGGCAGCTCCTTTTGGATTCCCAATTGGAACGTATCATATCAAGCTAACGAATATAAACTTTGTGACAGTAACAGGAATATTCAAAGCGCGTTGGGAAGAACGCCCATAATGTTATTAGATGGTTGCCAGAACTTGGTATCGGATTCTATCAATGTCCTAATATCGTTTATAATGACGGAGTTGGCATTATTAAGAGAGCCAGTGTTAGTAGAATGAAAAGGTAAATCATGGCATATAAAATTATTATTGCGGCAACTACAGAGCCTATTTTACTTGCAGAGGCGCGTGACCATTTGCGTATTGAAGCATTTGGCTCACCTGAAGCGCATCCTGACGATGCCAAAATTGAATTGTTAATTTCATCTGCACGAGAATGGTGTGAGCAATACACTGGTCGCGCATTGGCACAGCAAACGATTGAAGTGGCTTATGATAACTTTCCTGAAAATGGAATCGAGTTGCCACTCACGCCAGTGATTTCTATTACGTCAATTAAATATATTGACCCACAAGGCATTGAGAATACATTGGCAAACACAGTTTATGCGCTAGATGATTATTCACAGCCAAATTGGATTGTGTTGCAAGCCAATCAAATATGGCCTACCACAAACGGTGTGGCGAATAATGTAAAGATTAGATTAACTGTAGGGAATACAACATCTAACATTCCAAAGGCAATTAAATCGGCAATGCTACTTCTAGTTGGTAATCTGTATGAAAATCGCCAAGAAGATATTGCAGCGACATCAAGAGTGACATTTAACTCATTGCCTTTAGGTGTTTACAACTTATTGCAACCATATCGATTAGAATTGGGCGTGTAATGAAAATCGGTAAACTAGACAGATTTATTCGCATTGAACAAAAGTCAGTCACGAACGATGCTGACTATGGCTCAGAGGTTGTCGCATGGACAACGTATAAAGAGTGCTGGGCAAGCATCCAAGATGTGACCACACGGTCACAGGAATCAACGAATAGTGATTTACGATTGCTTAAACGCCCTTGTAAGGTGATGGTGCGCTATGATGAGGGCATTGATTCAACAATGCGTATTGTGATGCTTGATCGCAGTGACAGAGTGCTTCAGATTGTTAGCAAGCCTGCCGAGATTGGTCGCAAAGATGCAATGGAGTTTATGGCAGAGGACTATGCAGTACACTAGCATTAGCGGATTGAAGGAATTAGTGGAAGCACTTAATACGCTACCCCTCAAGATTGAACGCAATATTATGCGAGCAGCATTGCGTCAAGGTGCTAATGTTGTTGCTAGAGAAGCTAGGCAAAATGTTTCTGTGCGCTATGGTAATTTAAAGCGCAGTATCAGAACAGGCACAAATAAAACCCCAACAGGTGTTGAAGGCTATGTAAAAGCAGGGGGTCGTAAAGGCGGTGGCAAGAAGGAAAAAAGTGCTTTCTATGCTAAGTTTATTGAGTTTGGGGCTGCCGCACATACCATCAAAGCTGGCAAGAATAAGAACCTATTGGTATTTATACCAAAAGGTATGGGGCTCGTTGGTAAAAAAGTAATGACATATTCAGTTAATCACCCAGGCACAACGGCAAAACCATTCCTACGCCCCGCGATGGATGCGCGTAGTAGTGAAGCAGTAGCGGCAATTGCAAGCAAGATTAGAGAAAGACTGAATGACCGAGATATTAAGCAGATGGCAAGAGAGGTAAGTGAATAATGTCAGCAGAAAAAGCAATCTATGATTTACTATCTAAAGACGCAGCATTATTAGCTGTTGTTCCAAAGTCTAGGATGTTCCCTAGCGTCATCCCTTTGGGTACAACTTTGCCAGCTTTAACATATATGTTAGTATCTAGCACAGAAGATACATCAATCAGCTTAACATCGAATCGTTTAAGAAGTAGAATACAAATTACTGTTGCGGCACAAACTTATCCACAGGCTAAGCAAGTGATTGCATTGGTTAATACTGCTTGTAATCACAAGCAAGGAATGTTTAATGGCATTCAAGTAGATAGCGTTATTAAGGACGGAGTAGGCGCGGATTTAAGAGATGATGATGAGGATATTTTTTACTCAGCTATTGATTTCCGCATAGCACATGGCAATTAATTTTTAAGGAGCATTATTATGACTTTAGGTACAGTAGCAGGAACTCAGATTGGCGTTAGTGCGTCAACCCCAGCAACATTCAATGTAGCTGGTTACGCCGCGTTGACATTCACAACTATCGGCAACATCGAAGATGGTGGCGAACATGGTCGTGAATACGCAGAAGTGACTTTCAACCCGATTGACACGCGTGGCACACGCAAATATAAAGGTTCATTCAATGAAGGCAATAAAACGCTTTCAATTGGTTATGACAGCACGGACGCAGGTATGGCATTGTTGAAAAACGCATTAGCTTCAGATAGCGATTATAGCTTTGCAGTAACATATCCAAATGGGGATATTGATTACTTCCAAGCAAAAGTAATGGCATTGACGAAAGCAACAGGTGGCGTTGATTCAATGCGTATGGCTTCAGTGACATTGTCTATCACTACTAGTGCTGGCGGTGTAGGCATCGTTGAAGATTTAGCATAATTAAATTTTGGCTAGAGCTTAGGCTGACAAAGCGTGTTCTCCGTCGCGCGCCCAATCTTTTACGGAGTTTTTCTATTACGGAGGTAATATGAGTAAAGATTTTGATTTATCTCAATTTGAAACGATTGATACAGCGACATTGACTGTATTAACCCCAAAGGGTGATGAGTTGTTGGTAGGTGGTGAGCCTGTGACAATTACATTGTACGGCACAGGTTCAAAACAATTCATTAATGCTAAATACAAACTAGATACTGCGACACAAGCACGTTCTATCGCTTTGTTGCGCGGTAAGACATTGAAGAATGATGCTGAAGAAATCCGTCAGACAAATGCTGAGTTCTATGCTGCGGTAACTGCATCATTAAACAACTTCCCTATTGATGGTGGCGCGCTGGCGTTGTACTCAAATCCTAAACTTGCCTACATTACAGATCAAGTTGAGAAATTCTTGAGTGACACTGAAAATTTTATGCCGAGCTTGCCAACGAAGTAATGCTTTTTGTTAAGTATTATGTCTGGCTTCATAGCAAGCCAGGCATGCAAGAAGAAAGCAGATATACAAAGTACATACGGGAAGATAAAGAAATATTATGGCCTGAATTACGATGTGATTATCTGTTTCATTACTTAATGAGTGCAGGAGCCTGTATTAATACCGGAATGGGTCTTGTGCCATTAAGTTGGCAAGAGCTTGAATCTTGGCAGAAGCAGCAAGGAATTACCCTAAGCCCGTGGGAATTGAGTATAATTCGACAAGCCTCGGCAGTTTATGTGGAGCAATCTCACATCTCAGCTAAAGTTGATTGCCCCCCGCCAGGCAAGGTAGTTGAGCAAGACCAAAAGAAACTAGCTCAACACATCAAGGGTATTTTACGCTAGAGGTTAATTATGGCTCTTAATGCTGGCTCAATTGAGATTAAATTATTTGCTGATTTAGCACGTCTGCAATCAGACATGAACAAGGCAAATAAGGTTGTCGATGCGTCAATGCGTAACATTGACAAATCGGTTGCGCTGGCAAAAAAAGCCTTTGGCGGACTTGCGTCATCATTTGGTGTATTTAAATTAGTCGAATTGGCAGATTCATACAAAAGGTTTGAATCACAATTAAAATTATCTACAAAAACAGCAAATGATTATTCTATAGCCTACGAAAATGTAATTCGCATTGGTAGAACAGCTCAATCTGATATTGGTGCGATCGGTGTTCTATATGCTCGATTGAACAACAATCTTAGAGATTTCAATGTAACTCAAAATCAAGTTTCATCTGTAACAGAAACAATTTCATTAGCCCTTCGTACGAACAATGCGACTGTCCAAGAAACAAATTCTGTTATGTTGCAACTCTCTCAATCATTCGGCTCAGGTAAATTGAATGGTCAAGAGTTCTTGGCTGTAGCCGAAGGTGCGCCAGCATTGTTACGCCAATTGGCAAAAGCAATTGGTGTTCCTTTTGGCGCATTAAAAGATTTGTCAGCTCAAGGTAAGATTACCCGTGAAGAATTATTGAAAGCATGGACTGACCCTGAATATCTAGCTTCATTGCGAAAACAAGCTACAGAAGTGGGGACAATCTCAAGTGCTATCACGGTATTGACTAACAATCTTAAACAATTTGTTGGCGAACAAGATAAAGCTACTGGGGCATCTAAAATTATTACGGCTAGCATCATTGCTCTTGCGGATAATATTAATATGTTAGCCACGGTAGCTATTATTGGGCTTATTGGTGCGATAGGCCGATGGATTGGTGTAAAAGCCACCCTGGCGGCAGCTATCGTAGAAGAACAAAGAGTTACGGCAGCTAAGGCCGCTGGTGATGTTGTTGCAGCTAGGGCGCAAGTCGCATATACAGAGGCGCAGGTTGCAGCCGCCATTGCAAGCAACGCTGGTGCGGTATCCATAGGGAACAACGCTAAAGCAACAACATTATATTCAATTACCGCAGGTAATGCTGCGATTGCACAAACAAATCTAAATAAAGCTCTGGCGGCATCAAATCCACTGATGGTTGCTGGGAGAGGGATTATTGCTGCGTTAGGCGGCCCAATCGGGGTGTTAATTACAGCTTTAGGTGTGGGGGCTGTTGCGTTCCAAATATTCGGGAAATCAAGCTCATCTGCATTAGATGCGCTATATGAAAAAGCTAAACGCGCTAGAGAAGAGCTTGAAAAGGCACCTGAAGCATTAATTAAAGCAACGCCAGGGCTATTGGAACAAAATGCCAAACGTCGTGAAATATTGACTAAACGCGAGATTGCTTTACAAACACAACTAGATAATTTAAAAGCTAGGGGTGTTGATAAAATAATGCCTGGCTATGTTGGTATTTTTGAGGCACAACTGCTTAAAACACAGATAGAATTAAGCGATTCATTAACTGTTTATCACGATTTACAATTGCAAAGAATTGAAGCAGAAAAAACAATCAAAGATACAACAGACAAGTCTGCAGCGGCAGAGAAATTCTTACGCGATCAGAATATTAAGATTATGTCTGAAGAAGTTGCGATGCAAAGGAAAATTATCGAGATGGCTAAGGCGGCCAAAGATATTGATTCTGCATCACGCAATAAGATTATTGAGGAAGCTACGAATAAAATCCGTGAGCTTACTGGGGCTAAGAAAGCAGATAAAGAAGCCGATAAAGAGCGTGTCCGACAATTAAAAGAATCTGAAGATGTAAGGAAGCGTAATGAAGAAGCAATTGAAGCACATCGTCAGGCTATTGCTGAATTTAATAAGGCTCAAGAACAGGCTCGTGTTGAAGCCATTGGCAATAATGATGAGTTGAAAAAAGAGGTTGATAAGCGCAATGAAGCTATTTCTATACTACTCATGGGTGAAGAGGCCTACGCACTGTCGCAAATTGCAAAATTAGAAGATGCTATTGCAACAAATGAGCAAATTGTTGCTCAGGCTCAATTAAATGGCGCAACAGAAGAAAGCATTAAATATGCTCAAGACTACATCAATATGCTAAAAGAACAAGTTGAGCTCAAAAAAACATTGAGAGAAAAAGAAGCCATCCAGAAAACATTAGAAGAAGATAAAAATAAACGTGTATATCAGGGGAATCAAGATATTAAAGAGCAAGAATCTTTATATAAATCATTAGAGCGAACCATTGATGGTTTTGCTAAAAACGCAGCTCAATCAATGACTGATTGGATGACTGGCACTAAGGTTGGGTTTAGTGACATGATAAATTCAATACTTAAAGATATTTTACGTTTGACAATTCAAGATAAAATAACAAACCCACTTACAAAGGCAATTACAGGGGCATTGGGCAAATCAGATGGGCTTGCTGATATATTCAGTGGATTGTTTCAACCAACATTAGGCGGAGTATCAGCATCAGCAGGCGATTATAATATTGATGCCAATCCATATTTGAACTTTACGCCTAAACGCTCTTTCGCAACTGGCACGAACTTTGTTCCTTATGATATGGTTGCTCAGATTCATAAAGGTGAGGCAATCATTCCTGCCCATCAAAACAATGGTGGGGGAGTTGGTGGCAACGTATCTGTTGTTATTAATAACAATAGTTCATCACAAGCCACCGCCAATGAAACAATTGATAGCCGTGGCAATCGAAGGATAGAAGTCACAATTGGCGAAATGGTGGCTGGTGAAATTAGACGTAATGGCTCTGGTGCTAACCAAGCTATTCGCAATACATTTAATGCAAGTCCAACATTAATAGGAAGATAATCATGGCAGCACACACATGGCCTGAAACACTACCAACAAGTGCCGATGCTCATAGTTATTCTGAGGCATCAGGTGTGCTTACATTAGTTACTCCTATGGACATGGGGCCAGCAAAAATGCGATATAGAGGCACTAGGCCAAGAACTATGAATGTTGACTTTATAATGGACAATACACAAATTGCCACATTGGAAACATTTATAATTACTACAATAAGAGGAACGGCTAGATTTAATTTTATACATCCCAGAACACAAGTTAGTATTGAAGTGCGAATTGTTCCGGCAAGCGATGGAAAATATTTTGATATATCTCATTTTGCGTCAGATCTTTATAAAATATCACTTTCATTAGAGCAAATGCCATGAGTAGATTAGGGTCGTTGTCGCCAGCGGCATTACGGGCTATGTTTAGTCAAGATGCTGATGATACATTGGCAGTATTAGTTACAATTAGCGGAACAGGATTGCCCACTCCAATTCGTATAGCTGATAATTATACGCAACGATTATCTGAAACTGATGATGAGGTAATTTATGGCTTAATCAGCCGTGGGAATAGCTTTATATTTATCCCATTTAACATCAATTTGCCAACAGAGGAAACAGAATCGGCACCTCGATGCCAGATTACAATTAATGATGTTACTCGCTATATAATTCCAGCAATCAGAGAAGCTAGTGTTACGCTTAATGTTTTAATCGAATTAGTTTTAACGAACACTCCCGATGTTGTAGAAGTGGCTTTTGAGGGGTTCTTAATGTCAGGAATAAATTATAATGCTAATAGCGTTACTGCTGAATTAGTGGTTGATAGTTTGTCAGTAGAGCCATTCCCAGCACATGCTTTTACCCCGTCATATTTCCCAGGGTTATATTAATGAAAAATTGGTGGAACGAATATATTGGCATCCCATACAAAAAGATGGGGAGAGACACCGATGGACTAGATTGCTGGGGGCTTGTTAAATTAATATATAGCGAACGGTTTGGTATTGATTTGCCATCTTTTGATGACAAATATGAATCCAATGATGATCATAAAAAAATAGCAGAATTAATTGCCATCAATAAAGAGAACTGGATTAAGACAGATAATCCCGTTGTTGGTGATGTTCTTCTATTGCGAGCAGAAGGCAGTTTATCTCATGTTGGCGTTGTTATTTCACCAACTCATTTCATACATACTATTGAGAACATAAATACAGCCATAGAGCGTTATGATACTGGCAAATGGAAGTATAGAATAGGTGGGGCTTACAGATATATTGCTAAAGCCGATAATGGCGATTTATCTATTATTGCTTGCCCAAACCCGTTGCAAAATACTCGCATAGACGGACATGTTCCAGCAGATTCAACTATTAATGAAATAGTAGAATACATAAAAAAAGAATATGCATCTGATGTCCACGTTGATAACAATGTAGTTATCATGGTTAATGGTGTGCCAATTCCACAAGAAAATTGGACAATGATTCCTGCAAATGGCGATATGATTCAATATCGTGCGGTTGCTGGTAAGGGCGCATTAAAAGTAGTAATGGCAATTGCAGTTGTGGTTGCCGCAACTCATTTCGCCCCTATTGCTTTAGGTGCAATGGGAATTGAGGCTACGGCAACTGCATTAGCTGTGGCGCAAGCTGGGATTTCAATTGTAGGAACATTGCTACTTAATGCCATATTCCCAATTCGCCCACCATCACCCCCTGGAAATGTTGGAACTGCACAAAAACAAAATTTATTGCAAGGTGGGAGTAATAGCCCCACTCCATACGAAGCTATCCCAGTAGTATTAGGTAAAATTCGATACACAGCCCCTTTAGGCGCACAGATATATGCTGAAGCCAATGCTGATACGTCTTATTTAAGAATGTTGTTGGTATGGGGCTATGGCGGCTTGCAAGTATCAGACCTGCGGATTGGTGCTACTGATATTAATACATTAGAGGAACTGGAAATTGAAACATTATCAGGATTTAATGATCCATCTATCTCAAAAGATAGATTTAATGAAATCTATCCAAATGATGTTGAACAACAAATAATCAATACACAATTACCTGCTGAATTAACTAATAAGACTATCAGCAGCATTTCTCGCACATCAAATGTTGTAACGGTCGTTACAACAACTGCACATACTTATATTGTTGATAGAAATGTAACTGTTGCTGGAGTAACTGGCTTTAATGGTACATTTTTGGTTACTGAGATTATAAACTCGACCACATTCAAATATTCACAAACTGCCGCTAATGCAACTGGCACTGTAACTGGGGCAAGTAATACCAGCCAAATAGTAAACCCCTGGGTTGAACGTACCATTAACGAATTATGCACTTCTATAAATGTTATTTTGCATTTCCCAGAGGGATTGCGAAAAATTGCATTAGATACTAAAAGAGCAGGTGGAGTTTATGAAGCCCCATTTAATGCTGATATTCAAGTTAGAGAGGTTGACCCAGACACATTAGCTCCATTAACAGATTGGAATTTTATAGAACAAATAAGTAATAGCACAACAATGAATTTAGGTTCTGCTTATTATGAAACAGGCGGCTTTTCGCGCAATCAAGTGCCAGTTTACCAATGGTGTTCTATTATTTTAGATAATTACAACAATGTTGTGTTGCGTAAAGGATCTTATACAGACAATCCTAATGCAGAACCAAGTGCAACATTACTTAATAAATTAAAAGAAGATACAAGCAATTTAAATACAACCTATTTGCGCTTACCAGCAATTCGAGCTGGAGAAACGGAATTATGGAGAGTTTGTTTATACGGCAACAATATTCATACAACAACAGATTTAAGGTCTGCGATTGATGGAACATACACAGGACTGAATTTAACGATTAACGAATATACCGGAAACTCTGGCGGAATAGTTCCAACCATTGTCGGATATGAAGCGACATTGGCTTCTGGCACGATTTCAAGATCGGAAAGAAGCCAAACAATATCATTAGGCTTAGCTGGTGAAAGTTTTGTTAAGCGTAAAGATGCGTTTAGTTACAATGTTTTATTTCATGTGCCATACGGTAAATATCAAGTCAGAATCAGACGCAATAATTATAATTTAAACGAGGAAACAATCGGCGGGGTTAAATATCACAATTATTACTCATCTACGCTTTCAGCCATAACCGCATTTGGCAATACAAGACCAGTGGTTGAGCCGAAACCATTAGCCATGTCTGCTTTGCGTGTTAAAGCAACTGACCAATTTAATGGCAACTTAGAAGGAATTTCTGCCACTCTATGCTCGATATGTTTGGATTGGGATGATACAACATCAACTTGGATTGAAAGACCAACTAGGAATCCTGCTAGCTTATTTAGATATGTGTTACAACATCCCGCCAATGCAAAAGCATTGGATGATACAAAAATTGATTTAAATGCGTTAATTGAATGGCATGAATATTGCGAAACCAATGGATTTACATACGATGCAGTAATTACAAGCCGCAGAAGTTTGCTTGAAGTTTTAAAAGATATTTGTGCGGCAGGGCGGTCATCGCCTACATTGATGGATGGTATATGGACTGTCGTTACTGATAAGCCTCGTGCCACTACAACTCAATTTTTTACGCCACATAACTCATGGGGATTTGAATCAGTCAAAACCTTACCTATCATTCCTCATGCGTTTAGAGTGCCATTTATTAATAGTGAACAAGGGTTTCAGCCAGACGAATATATTGTTTATAACGATGGGTATGATGCAACCAACGCTACCTTATATGAGCAATTAACTCTGAATGGTGTAACAGTTGGAAATACCATTTATAAACATGCTCGTTTCCATTTTGCACAAATTAAATTACGCCCAGAAACTTACACACTTAATGCTGATATTGAGCATCTAGTTTGTACTAGAGGCGATTTAGTTAAAGTGAGCCATGATGTTCCTATGTGGGGAATTGGCTCAGGCAGGATTAAGTCACGCATTACATCTACTCAACTTGCATTAGATGAATCCATGCCTATGGATGCTGGAGTGCAATACACAATCCGTATCAGATTAACAGATGGAACTAGCATTACTAGAACCGTGGCTGCTAAGGCAACAGATGGTCATTATACAACAATAGATTTAACGACATCCGTTACTGCTACTGAAGCAGAAAATGGCAATCTATTTATGTTTGGTGCGATTGATAATGCCACAACTGATTTGATTGTGCAAAGCATTGAGCCTACCTCTAATTTAACGGCTCGCATTACATTAGTTGATTATTCACCAGCTATCTATGATAGTGACTTAGAGCCTATTCCTGCATTTGCAAGCAATATCACTCTGCCACCTACATTATTACAACAAAAGATTTTTGCAAGTCCAACGATTAGTGGCATTGTCAGCGATGATTCAGTGATGGTTATGCTCGCGCCAAAAACATTCATGTATCGTATTAAGGTTTCATTTACAAATCCAGCGCGATTGCCATTCATTGCCAAATATGTCGAAGGTCAAATTGATTACTCAGAAGATGCTGCTCTATTATGGCAAACAACCAAAACTGTGCCAATAAAAGATGGATGTATCTATTTTGATGACGTACAAGAAGGTAGCATTTATAAAATGCGCCTACGCTATGTGACAGATGATGGTCGTGCTGGGGAGTGGGTCTATTCAAGTGATCATACCGTAATTGGTAAAATTAACCCGCCTTCTGCACCTACTGGATTATCTACCTCTATTGATAAAGCAAAAGTAAAATTACAGTGGGATGATAATCCTGAAGTAGATATATATGGCTATGAAGTTCGCACTAGCGATAGTGATTGGGGCGATTCTGGCTATATTTATCGTGGCACATCGTCAGAATGTTTGCTTGATGGAATAACTGCAACTTATTATATTAAAGCCATAGATGTTGTGAATTTATATAGCACAACAGCCACAGCTATCACATTTACAAGCGATGCTGTTCCTCCAGTTTCAGTAATCAATTTTGAGTTCCAAGACACTAGCTTAACTAATGCGAGCATCACATTGGACTGGGCTGATGTTATGCCTCAATTTGGATTAAGTCATTATATTGTTGCTTATGATTCAATAATAGTAACGACTAGAACATCAAAAATTATTTTACCCGCAAATTGGATTGGCAATAAAACATTCACAGTTACTACTGTTGATGCCAATAATATCCAATCGACTGCAACAAGTTTATATGTTACTAAATTAGCACCTAATCCAGTAACAAATTTAAGGGCGCAAATTATTGATAATAATATTTTATTTTATTGGGATTTGCCATCTGCAACTACTTTGCCAGTGCAAGATGTATTGCTCAAAAAAGGGGCAACATGGGGTACGGCTGAAGTCATCGGGCATAAATCAGGGGGCTTTACCAGCCTTGCTGAAGTAGCTGGCGGAACTTATACATATTGGGTTGCTGTTCGTGATACTGATGATAATTATTCAACACCACTTAGCATTTCTGTAAAAGTAAGTGCGCCGCCCGATTTTGTATTTCATGCCTCATATTCAAGCACATTTAATGGAATCAAATCATCTGCAATAAACGACCAGGGCGGCGTATTGATTCCAGTTAATACTACAGAAACATGGGCTACTCACTTCACATCAAGATCATGGAGTGACCCTGCTGCTCAAATAGCTGCTGGTTATCCAATATTCATTCAACCAAGCGCAACAACTGGGTACTACGAAGAAGTGTTTGATTATGGAACTGTGTTAGGGAGCAGTCAAATTACTGTTACTTATACAGGTGATACTATCGCCACTACAGCTACTATATCCGTTGATATTTCCGTATCAGATGACAATATTACTTATACAACCTATAATAATGTGACTTCATTATTTGCCAGTGCTTTTAGATATGTAAAAGTAACATTTAATGTTTCAGCAAGCGCAACTGGTATTTATTTATTAAATTCATTAGATTTATTATTAAATGCAAAATTGATTAATGATGCTGGAACTGGAAGTGCCGTTTCAACTGATGCTAGTGGCACAGTTATTAACTTTAATAAAGAATTTTTAGACATTTCAAGCATTACTGTTTCTCCGAATGGCACTACTTTATTAACTCCTGTTTATAATTTTCAAGATGCTGTAATTACAGGCACCTATTCAATTACTAGCAATGTGGCAACAATTAATGTCACGGGGCATAATTTAATAGCTGGACAAAAAGTAAGATTAAATTTTACAAGTGGTAATGCACCTAATGGGGTATATGCTGTTGCCAGTGTGGTTAATGCGAACCAATATACAGTGAATATAACAACAGCCAATACAAGTGGGAATATAAGCACTTATCCAGAAGGCTTTAGAGTTTATTTATTTAATAGCACAGGCACAAGAGTTAATGGTACTATCTCATGGTCAGTAAAAGGATATTAAGATGGCAGATCATAGCAAACCAACCAATACCAGTTTATATACTGCTTACACTAGTGAGATAGATGCTCGTTTTGATGACTTAACAATTGGATTAGACCCCGCATTAACAACCCCAACAAATTTGCCAATTAATGCGATTCGTTGGAACAGTGCTGAATTTAAGCATCAAAAATGGAGTGGTGGCACTTGGGGGGATTTGTCAGCAAGATATGATATTAATATCAATGGTACTGTGGGTGAAATTACTCCATCATCAGGGAAATTCACATCCCTCACAGATTCCGGCTTAACCTCAGGTCGTATCACCTACGCCACTACGGGTGGGCTGCTAACTGACAGTGCAGGGTTGACGTTTGATGGTACTAAGCTGGTTGTGGCATTTGGTGATGCAACGATTTACGGCATCACAATAGGTCGTGGTGGAGGCGCGGGGCCAAGCAACACAGCTAATGGTATGGATGCGCTCCGCTTCAATACTACTGGTACACAAAACACCGCTAATGGTTTGAATGCACTCTACTCCAACACTACGGGTAGTTACAATACAGCTAGTGGTGTGGATGCACTCCGTTTCAATACTACTGGTACACAAAACATCGCTAGTGGCGTGAGCGCACTCTACTCCAACACAACTGGTAACTACAATACCGCTAGTGGCGTGAGCGCACTCTACTCCAACACAACTGGTAGCTCCAACACAGCTAGTGGCTTGGGTGCACTCCATTTCAATACTACTGGAAGCAACAACACTGCCAGTGGCTTGGAAGCCCTTAGATACAACACCACCGGGAACAACAACACTGCTTTTGGTTTATACGCAGGATACAACAACACTACTGGTTCTAATAACGTAATGATCGGTGGTTACGTTTATGGGATTGGGTTTACTCCAGCTTATAATATAACAACAGAGAACCATCGCATCAGCATGGGTTCAACTTATGTCACCAATGCCTATGTTAAGGTAGCGTGGACTGTTGTTTCTGATTTGCGCGATAAGAAGGTTTTGGGCGATGTGCCGCATGGTTTGGACTTTGTTACCAAACTGAAACCAATCAAATACCAGTTTAAAGAATCACGTGATAGTGATATTGTTCACGGACAAGTTAAATACGGCTTCGGCGCTCAGGACGTACTGGCATTGGAAGGTGCTGGCCCAGTTATCGTAGATAATGAAGATGCTGATAAACTTAAAATCACTGATTCTCATTTGATTCCTGTATTGGTTAAAGCAATCCAGGAGCAACAAGCAATCATTCAAGACTTGTCAGCAAGACTTGCCACACTAGAAGGAGATATTTAAATGTTAGAATTAACACCACAAGATCACTACAATGCCGCGATGGACAGCGTAAACTTACTCAATCAAGGCAAGCCAGAAGGTATGTCTGACGCTGACTGGGCTGATACCGTAGCTCGCAATAAAGAACACCTAGAAATTCAGATAGCAAGGGGGGCTGATTTTTACGGGGATTTAGACTTAACCCCCCTTCAACAAGCAGTTCTTTAAATTAAATAATAAACTATAACGAAATGACAAAAATAAAGATACCCAGCCGAGGAATAAATGGAAGATATTAATCCAGTAGAATATGGAAAACTTATTTCAAAGGTAGAACTCCTTGAGAAAAAGATTGACAAGATGGAAATTGCTCTTGAGGAGCTGCTTGCTTTAGCTAATAAAAGTCGTGGTGGCTTCTGGGTTGGAATGATGATTGCTTCTCTTATAGGAGCGATTATCTCTTGGATTTCGCGTGCTATATTGGGGCATTAGATGATTAACAGTCGCTCGTTAGATGATTTGCATCCAAAGGTTAAAGCATTAGCAGAAAAATTCATAAATGAATGTGATAAATCAGGCATTGATGTCCTGATTTGTTCTACTTATAGAGATGCAGACAGCCAAAATGCACTATATGCACAAGGCAGGACTGCGCCGGGTAAGATTGTCACTAATGCCAAAGCTGGGCAGTCCTTCCATAATTGGAAGGTGGCCTTTGATGTTGTCCCACTTCGTAACGGGAAACCTGTTTGGGGGACTAAAGGCGATGACTTGAAGCTATGGGAACAAATAGGTGCGATTGGGGAAGGTATTGGGTTGGAATGGGCATGGCGTTGGAATCGAAATAAAGAAATGGCGCATTTTCAATTTACAGATGGATTAAGGATTGCTGATTTCCAGGCTGGTAAAACATTATGAGATTCGACTATTATGGTGGCAGACGATTCCTGTTCGCAATTGGGCTAACAGGCTTGTCTGCTTTTTTGCTTTTCGCTGATAAATTATCAGGTAATAATTTTGTAGATATAGTTAATTTCAATGTTGTAGCATTAGTTGCAGGTCACACTGCTGATAAATTTGCAAATAGAATATCAAATGACAAACGAACACGAAAAACTGAGGCAGTATGATGTCTATCTTGATGACTTTCTTAAAAGTTTGGTGGAAACAATTAGCGGTTGGTTTTATTATAATTAGCCTATTTGCGTATATCGCAATATTGAAACACCAGCGAGATGTAGCTACATTAGAGTTACAAAGCTATAAATTGCAGGTTGAGCAACAACGTGTTGCTCAGCAGTTAGAAAATGCGCGTATCGCAAAAGAATCAGAACAAATTAAATCACAACAAGCAGCAGATTATCTTAATCAACTTAACGGGGTTCGTGATTATTATGAAAAAATTAGCACTAAGAATAGCACCATTATTGTCGCTCTTAATGATAAGTTGCGCCAACAAAGCGTTAGTTACCGCGAGCGATTGTCCAAAATTCTCGAAACCGCCAACACATCTACCGAAAGCTGGCGAAACAGTGACGCAGCCACTACTGGAGAATACGCAAAAACGCTAGAAGAAGCCTGTGTAATTACAACGCTAGATTATAATGCTCTCTATAATGCCTGGTTGGCAGAATGTGAGCTGAAAGGGTGTCAGTGATAGTTTCTTTAATGGTTTAAAGCAAACTATGGAAATGCGGCTCAGAATCTTATGTTGGCACTCACCATTCATTTCTAGGCGGTTCATCTGAAATCTCACCGTTATCTGGGTATTCATTTAACGATAATGGGGGTGGCACCCAACCGCCGTTTGTTTTCTTCTTACCAAAGATTAAATCAAAGTTAGCTTCGCCTTCTTTACCTACATCAGCCAGCAGTTTTAGAACAGTGTTTTTAGATGCGCCAGTCACACGGCATGTCGCGTTAATCCCCATGCCTTCGCAAATAATTCTGAGGATATTGGCGCGTTCTTTGTTATCTAGTCTGTTCATTTTGAATACCCTTTTCGATATTTCAAAATGAATTATATGCTTAAGTAAGTGAAAAGTCAATCAATTTATGATTGTGATATTGTTATAAACCTATGTTTTTAATTACATTTTTCTTTATTTTTTTGACTGACAATTCAATCCAATCGGGAACTTCGGATAGATCGGGAATCATTATGCTTCGTAAAGTTTTATTAGCTTGTCTGCCATAATTGTATTTATATTTGTTTGTTCGAATACAGAACGCGTAAAACAATTTTTGCGTATCTGACATTCCTGTTTTTGGAATTAAGTAATATAAATCTCGGCCTGAATAAAACGGCTTGTTTTGCAAGAAAGTTTCTAATACAGAGCCACCGCCCGCTACTGTTAAAACACCTGCTGGTATCGGGTCTAATCCGCTAATTGGTTTTACTTTCGCAGAAACGCCATTATTTTTAGCAGTACGAGAAACAAAATTTATGCCATGCTCATCTTTATGTAGCGCATTTAGCTCAAGATTTGAACCGTATTTAACATCAAATAACTCATCTAATCTTACAAGATTCATATCTAAGTCTCTTGGCTGCTTATGAGATTAAAGGCAATAAATTTCTTAACAGACTCTTCAAAAGAGGACTGAGAAAGTTGAGAGTAGTCAGTTTCCATATAGGCTTCTGCACACCATTCATCCTTTGCGCCAACATATTGCAGGATACTTTCACCTGCCTTCGACTCACGGTTACGGTACATTTCAAGCCAATGTGATTTAATACTCTGCCATAAGTTATTTGCATCAACACGTCCACGATGTTTAACTTTTGCAAAGCCGTCACTCTTCCAATAACCAAACCACGTTTTTTTGTTGCTCACGGCGTGCGGAATTTGCGCTCTAAACACCATCACACATGTGACTGTGCCAACGGGGTAAAACAAATCATCTGGCATAGACATAACAGCTTCCAGTGTGTGACTATCAAGCAACCTTTGCTTGAGTATATCACCTTGACCATCTTGATATAGCGCACATCGCATCGGTACAATCGCCACAACTATGCCGTTTTTCTCGATGGCTGATAGGTTATTCTCGATAAACACGAGTTCATCAATACCAGTTACGTCATTGTAAGGCGGATTGAGCAGACCTACTGTTGGCTTGTATTTGTGCGTATCTTGGATTTTTTTAAAGCAATCGCCTTTGATGATGTTTGTTTTACCATCGCCGTGAATAATCATATTCGATACGGCAAGCGTAAAAATATGGTCTTGATACTCAATACCTACCAAGCGTTCTTTTTTGATTTTCTCAATCTCGGTTTGATCACCATTAGCTTGCGTAATCATCTTTTGCATTGCAGCAATCAAAAAGCTGGATGTGCCACAACAGTTATCCAACACCACGCTGTCTTTGGTGACGTTTGCCAGTTCGCAAAATAGCTCAGTAATGTGCGCTGGGGTGAGTACAATCCCTAACCCGCTATCGTTATTCGCATATTTCAGAAATTCCACATAACAATGGCTGATAATGTCAAAGTGCTGGTTGGACTTGATGAACGGGCGTACTTCTTTGTGAATTTCGCTCACCAGCGTGATTAAGTAGCCCTCATCAATCAAGGCAGTGTGCGATTTGATGAAGTTATACGCCTGCTGCATCTCATGGACACGGGTTTTGGGGATGTTTGCGTATTCCAGTTTTTGAGTAACACTTTCAACCAGAAAATCACTTAGGCGTTTTGCGTTGGTGTAGCTGGCAAAGGTGTCATGAAAGGTATCATCTTCCAGCGCAATCAATATGCCACTAAACAAAATGGCACGGTTATGTTCAGGAATTTTTTTCTTATGTAATTCACCGTTTAAGTCTCGGGTGTATTTAATTAAAGCCTCATAATCAACCCGAAACCGTGCTTTTTTGTACTGCTCAATGTAGTCTTTAAACGGATATAGCTTATTGGGGTTAAATACCTCTGCTGGCTTTTCGTTTTTGAGTTGCAGGTAATGATTCACCCGTAGCTCTTGCTCGTTTTGTCCGCTAACACCAATATACAAAACATCTTTTTCTTTGGATAGGTAGGTTGCGTACAGCTTTGCGCCATCTACTGCGTAATCCGCATATTTGGTCAGCGTATCGCTTTTATGTTTGGCAACATCAGCCTTGCACTCAACAACACATACCAAGTTTTTTACTGTTTGTGGGCTGGTGATAATAAAATCAGGTCGACCTATGCCGCTACCTTTTTTAGAAGCCGTTTGTAGAAGTTTGTCTATCTGTGAATCTGCGGTTTTCTCACGTTCAATCACAATGGATTTGTCATTGTCGTAGCCAAGTTTTCTTAGATAATCACGTACTAAATCTGTGGTAATCGCTTCATTCAGACTTACTTTGGCACGTCTTTTGCGGGGGGGGGTAGAAGCCCATCGCGCATCGGCAGCCTTCTTAGCTTGCTCTGCTCTTTGTTCTTCCGTCATGGATTCTGCACGTTTAGCCCCGCCAATTTTACCGCCTTTACTACTGTTGGCTTTTCTGCCGGTTAAAGGCATAGGTTTTTCTGCCTCACCAATTGCTTGCTGAAACACATCAAATGCCGCTTGCGTGAAATCTTTTTTAGAACCTGCCATAATGTGCGAAGTGTAGCAAACTCATGGAGTTTAGCCAAAAACTCCATAAGTTAATTGGCGGGAATATAATGTCATGCCACTCAAGCATTAACCAATTGTTTCTTCTTCAAGATAAGCCTACGCAAATACCATTCGGCTTTTTCTAAGTCTTGAATTTCTTTAAGTTTTAAATCCAGTGCGGCATCAGTTTTCAAACCAGCCCTAGATAGATATTTAAGCACAGTTAATCTAAGATGGCCTGTGTATTCCTCATCGGTTGACTTAGCTTCCATGTAATCAATGGTTTCAATGCCACCGCTTGTGTAATGACTTGGACTATTGATTAGATCACTCATCGTATTCTTTTGCTTTCCTTGCCCATTGATTTATGCAGGCTGCATATCTTTGTGTGCCTGTTGGATATTCTTCTCGCATTGTTTCATCAGACATACATCGTTGCATAAAGCTATATTCTGATTCACTTGGGGTCGGGGTTGGTATTGGCATTATTATTTCCTATTTCTTAATTCGTGATCATCGGCACAATCTTTATCACAAAATCTTTTTGGTTGCGCTAGTGGTTCATTACAATTCAAACAAAACCCAGTTGGTTCAAATTCTAGGGTTCCTGCCTTTGCTCTTGCTTGTTCAATACCATTATCAATTGCTGCCGCCTCAAGTGCTGAGGCGCGGTCTGATTCATCTGCAAATTTTTCTTGTTCTTTCATTTTAATCATTTTTCTTTATTTTTATAAATTTATTGAAGTAATTTGGCTTCGTATAAGGCTCTTAGAGCGAATAAAAAGAGTGAAGTAATACCATACCCTCTACCTATTAATTATTTTCAATCTAATCTTCTGCCTTCGTAGATCCAATTTGTTGATATTCCTTTTTTATTATAATTTCTTATGTCACGGCTTATTCTAGCGCGACTTGGTGATCGGAGACAGCATAATAATTTAATTTTTAACTTTTTCATTTGATACCTTAGGCTTATCTTTGATTCATGCATATTCTTCTCCTTTCATTAATCAATCATTCACAATCAAATCACGGTTCATCTTGCTTGGCCTTTAATTTTAATTTAAGCAACTCCATCTTTGCATCAGGCATTGCATTGCCGCCAGCACATCTCCAAACGCGCACATTGTTAGGCAAGCAATAAAGAAGTTCTGCAACATCTTTAGCTTTGAGCTTGTTGTGGTACATAATATCCATGAGTTCTTGTTGGTTGTGTTTCATACTTCCTCCAGTTTAATTTTTCCTATGTATGCAATTCCATCAATGTCTAATTCTTTTCTAATGCCAAGCATTATTCCGTGATTTCCGTTATACACATACAAATACTGTGGCTCTTTAGGTGTAGGTTTAATTCGGAAAATAACATCTTCATTATCCCACTCAGGACAGGCATCTGAATACCATTCAGGGTCAGTTGACCAATAGAATCGACTCTCAATATCATCACCAGCAGCCCATGCTTTAATTTCTTTTGCCCATTTATGTTGGTTCATTTCAATACCTCCAACTAAACTAATGCGCCAAGTCCAGCCATTGTCATTGCTGTTGCAAAATAGAAAAATACAATCATTGCGTTTTCAAGTTTCATTTTACTTCCTCCGTATTAACGAGCTACCAGTATATAACACTCATTTATTTAATGCAACAAATATTTCTTTAATAAATGCTACTGCTTCATCTTTGCCATAGCAAACCTTAGCGTTGTACCCAACATCTTGCAGGTAATGCATCCAGTCTCGCTGCTCCTCAGATACCTGACTGCCTTTGGTGCGCTTCATCTCAATGAATGTTCTGAGGCTAGGAACAAACAAATCTGGCACTCCAGAAACTACTCCAGTTGCCTTTAATTTAGTGGCTACACTTTTTGCTCGAAGCCCCCCATTGGGGATAGCAAATACCCTGTGGGCTGGTAAGTTGCGCTTCATCCACTGAATAAACTCAGCTTGCTCCATGTCCTCCGACTTCACACTCGGTTTGGGTGCGTTCTTTCCTATTGTGGGTATGTTCATTCAAATTTCCTGTATAAAACTCTCGCATACTTGCCTTCCATTCGATATTCAATCTCTTTCGGGCTAGCAACCTTATTCATCTGAATACATAATGTATTAATATCACCGTCAACAGGCATGAATTGTCCTGTACGGTTTAAGAGTATAGTCAATAACTGAACTGCCTTCTGCGCTGCCCAGCCGCCGTGTTTAATACATAGGCATTCTTTTATTGGTTTATCAGATAAGCCACCATAATAAGTAATCTTAATCATCTCTGTGCCACTGGTCTTGCTATAGCACTTCATCCAATCCCATTTCTTGACTACCATCGGAGTGCCGTGAACGCCCATAATGTCCACATCTCGAAGCTCTAACGCTGGTTTCTCTCTTATTGGAAACGGTGCGCCACAATTAGGGCATGCTTCTGTGCTGATATGCACAATCTCATGGCAAGCATCACACACCTTAATCGGGGCTTGGCCATCGCCTGAGCCACCTTTCTTCGGTGGCTTTACATTGGTTATCGGGCCATGAGTTTCAACAACCCCTGCAAAGTCGAGGACTAGGCAATGGTCTGTATGGCTCTTAGGTCTAAGTCCGCGCCCAGCCATCTGTACATAAAGACTAGGTGACATGGTAGGTCTAAGCATTGCAATCAAGTCGATGTCAGGATAGTCAAAACCTGTGGTGAGTACATCACAGTTAGTCAATGCGCGTATTCTGCCAGCTTTATACTCTGACAGTATATTTGCACGTTCAGCTTTAGGTGTTGCTCCTGTGATACATTCTGCCGTAATTCCTCTTTTGAGCAACACATTCTTAATGTGCTGTGCATGATCCACACCAGCGCAAAAGAATAACCACGCCTTCCTATCTTCAGCAAGGCTAATCACTTCATCTACTACTGCATCATTATTATCGCTGGTATCAACCATTGCTTGAAGCTCTGATTCAATAAACTCACCGCCGCGCGTATGTACACCTTCTGTTGATAATTTTAACTCTGTAACCCTAGAGCGAAGCGGTGCAAGGAATCCTTTATAGATGAGTTCCTCAATACTGACAGGCTCAATCAACGCATCAAACAAGGCTGGTTTATCCGTAATCAATCCGTGTCCAAGACGATAGGGGGTAGCAGATAACCCTACCACTCGCATGTTCGGATTGATTTCCAATAATTCATTGATTAAAGTCCGATAGCCACCTTCGTCTTTGTGTGACACTAAGTGACACTCATCAATAATGCACAGGTCAATATGACCAATTGCCTTAGACTTATTACGCACAGACTGAATACCTGCAAAGGTGATTGCCTCACCCAACTGACGCTTTCCAATACTTGCTGAGTAAATGCCCATCGGTGCATTAGACCAATGCAAGCGCATCTTCTCAGCGTTCTGCTCAATCAATTCCTTAACGTGCGTCAGCATCAGAACACGAGTATCAGGCCAGTTCTTTACAGCATCTTTGCAAAGCGCAGCGACAATGTGAGATTTACCAGACCCTGTCGGCGACACTAAGCAAGGGTGTCCTGTGTTACTTCTAAACCACTCGTAGAGTTGGTCGATGGCACGTTGTTGGTAGTCACGGAGCATTGTTTACTCCATAAAATATAACAACGGCAGAAGGAAATGGTGCAGAATTCTTCGCATTTGTTTCACTAGAAAACATTGGTTTTACATTCACACCAACCTCCCCCCCATCTCATCTCTCAAAGTCTTAGTCATTTCACATGGTTCTGCACACTCAGCAGGATTAGCAATAATCTCGCTAGACTTAAATCCGTGTTCTCCGTTTTCTACATCTTTGCCATTAATAATATAAATGGCGTGCCACTCATCCCGCCCTGGCTTAAACTCATACGGCACAAGCCCCGGGTGTAACACATGAGCATCGCACCCTTGATGCTGTGCATCAAGTGGGATAGTTGCATCATAGCGCGTACATTTCCATGTGCTATCTTCCATTGGTGTCGAGTGAGCGCAGGTACGGCAATTGCTCTCTTTAATCATCTTTGTCTTGTGGCAAAAAGAATGTGCATCACACCATTTACAATCGTACCAGCTCGGATCAGTTGATAATGGATGTGGTAATCCTTCCTGCATCGCAATACGTTGACCACGTTCAATATAATGCTCCGCCACTTTCTTATCCAACTTCACACGCTCTGTGTAAATTCTGTCATCATTCTTATTAATGGCGTAATAGAAAGCACGTTCTAGCTTAGTTCCAAGCATATAAACTTGCATCTGCACCCAATGCAAAGGCTTTGCCTTCTCAACGCCATTCTTCTCTAGTTCATTGAACGACTTGTCTGAGTGCGTTTTAATCTCAAGCATATGCTTCTTATTTGGCGATTCAGGCAACCCAGACATAATGATGCCGTCAAGTGAGCCTGATACATGCTTACCAAAATCTACTCGCGTCTGTGTGCCATGCACATCTACGCCAATACTACGCAAATCGCGTATAACAAACTTTTCTTCTTCGTGTCCGCGTCTAAATAAGCGCAGCATCCTTCCATCAAACTTAGGAATGACAGCCCATCTGAAAGATAACCATAACCATCGCTCACATTTATGCCCTAGCATAGAGCAACCCATGTGCGGTCTAGGCATTTCACGCACATCCTCGTGATGCTTGTTGATTAAATTAATTGTTGTCGGTAGTAAGCTCATTTCAAATTTACCTCTTGTCTTGCATCATGTTATTCCTATTGAAGCAACGTCAAATACATCTGTTCAAAAACCTTGCCTAACTCGTAAGGCGTGAAGTTATTGCTGTTCACATAGGCTATTACCTTTGTGCCTAAGCGTTGGTAGTAAACTGATTTCATTATTACTCCTTAATTAAAAACTGTAGTGACTTCACGAACGCAACAAAATCTTCTTCACTCACATGCTTTGGCTTTTGAAAATAAACCATAGGTGAAATTGAATTTGTCTTTCTACGTTTCCAAATACCATAAGACTTACATACGCCTTTAATTGGTGAATGGAACTCGTATTCGCAAAGATTAACTTTCTTTTTTGGTGGGATGTAATCTTCTTTAGCCATTATTCCACGCCTGCCTTTCTAAGCACTGCCCTTGCGAAATCCAATAATGCAATATCACTTCCATGACCTTCGTGCATAGAAAATCCAGTTTCTACACTATAAATTGCTTCAATCTCATCGTCACATAATGTGGTTGTGCGTGGTGGGTGTAGGTAGAGATTTGCTTTTCTATTTCGTTCAATACATTGTGCTGGTGTTTCATCCTCTTTTAGATATTCCTCGCAGTCACTTAACCTACGCTGCATATCTTGTAGTTTGTCTCGTGGAACAGTTACCATATTGGATGGTTGTTCTAGTGCTTCTCGCAATGCTTCTAAAATAGGTTGCCTTTCGTTTGAGTAGCCTTTGTGTTCAAACCATTCAATCGCCATCTTTAATGCTTCTTCGCTACCTTGTCTATTGTTGAGAGATTTAGATTTGGTAGAAATCAAAACCTCCACCACCTTCCCATCCTAGCATTTTAGATATTCCGCCCGTTTCACCAGAAATAACCTGCTTAAGACGTTTAACACAATGAGTTTTAATGTGATCACCTATTTCAATACCTAAATAAGCCCTGCTCATTTTATGCGCGACAGCAACGGTTGTCCCCGACCCTAAATACGGGTCAAGAACAATATCGCCAGGATTAGTGCTGATTTGTAGCACTCTGTAAATCAACTGCTCAGGTTTAGGGGTGTCAAAAACTGAGATTTCCTTAAATAACTCTAACAGGTGCTTTTTTGCATTACTTGTTGTACCCACATCTTCTGCTCGCCATAAAGTTTCAGGTGTTAATCCTGCCTTCCTGTCCTTCAGAAACTGCTTTAACCTTGGAACTGCATTCCCGTCTTTACCAAACCAAATATTATTTTTTGCTATTTCATCAAGCATTTTCGACTCTGGATAAACCCAACACCTTCCCTTTGGAGGAGTATGTACTCGTCCATTAGATGCTTTGATGGTGTAATATTGCTGCGGGGTGCCGTGTCCTTCCTGTACATTAGCTGACACAGACTGCCATGGGCCGCGCTTATCTGAATCAGGGTTTTTGTAACGTTCTCTAACCACATCATTTAGCGGCAGTGAATTCCGTGTTTTCGTCCAAGTTACAATATCTTTTGCATAAACTAGCAGGTATTCGTTATTTCTCGAAAAGACTTTACGATTCTCTCGCGTTGTTCGCCTCTCCCATACCACCGTGCCTACGAAATTGTTCCGTCCAAATACCGAGTCCGCTGCCACCTTAAGATAGTGCAGTTCTGAATCATCTATAGAAATCCAGATACATCCATCATTACGTAGCAGTACACTAAGTTGCTTTAGGCGGTCTGTAACTGTTTTTAGCCACTCGTCATGACCCATACTGTCAAAATAATGTTGATAGGTTTCGCCATTGTTATATGGTGGGTCAAGATAAATGCACTTGACCGAACCAGTGTGTGTTTTTGCTAATAATTTTAGAGCATGTAGGTTATCACTGTGAATTAGTGCATTGCCAGTGCGACTTTCCCCAAAAGACCATTTAGCTACTCGACGCATGGATTTATCAAGCGCACCAGTAGTGTCGGTAGATGCCAAGCCGCTTGACTCCACTGAGAATGTAGAACTCTCAAAATCAGAATCCAAATTCATACCATCCCTCTCGCTCAAGTTAATCATTAAAATAGACCGTTCTGCTTGCTACCGCCAAATTTACCAATTCCAGGTTTGTTTATTCATCTAATGCATCCGTTAAATTGAGCCACACATCTCTGTGCAGCCCAGTCCCTTCTAAATTAAATCCCAACCAAAGTAAAATGCAATCCACATTATCCGAAATACAAAACCTAGAATGAATAGGCTAACTAATGTGAATAGCGATTTGACTACAAAATTATTAATTTTATCTAGCATCATTTTTTCCTATAAATTATTTGATATAACTAAATTAGCAAATTCACCATGCTTATTGGATATATACTTTTCATAAGCAATTCCAGCTTCTTTTGCACTATTAAATAATCCAATATGATGACGCTTTCCATTTACTCTAGCTCTAGCTTGCCATTTATTGCATTGTTTATTAAAGTGAACACCTCTATATCCGCTTGTATTTGTGCTTTTTTTTCTTGAATTTCTATTATTTTCTTCATTATTACATTCTCTTAAATTTACAAATCTATTATCAAGTCTATCAAGATTAATGTGATCAATTTGATCTGTTGGCATATTTCCAGTCATATATAACCAAGCCAATCTATGCGCTCTATATCTTTTATTTAAAACTGATATAAGTAAATATCCACTATCATTAACATATCCAACTTTTTTAATATTTGTTATTCCTTGATGTTTATCTGAAATTCTTTCAAATAAACCAGTTTTTTCATCATATCTAAATAATGATTTTAAAATATCTTGAGTAAGCATAATTTTCCTTAATAAGGCGGTCAATTAGGCCGCCTTATAATTATACTATCGTTTTTGCCAGGGTGGTGCAGCTTTATCAGATGCTTGTGAAGTAGGTGCAAACTCTTTCGCTTGTGGCAAACTTCCACCTTCAATCGCTTTATAGCCACGCACATCATTAGTTGGCTCATAACCTTCTTGTGTACGAATAGCCAATTTGATTTGTAAGCTGCCGCCAATTAATTGATCGGTGTCGTCAACACGCGCCAAACCGATTGCTCGCATAATGCTACCTAGTGCCTGACGACCAATCTCCTCAGCCTGTGTTGATTTATTTTTGATGTTGACGTTACCAAACACAACGCGACCTTGATGCGTAGGGCCAAGAATGTCATAACGAATTGCAATGTATTGACCTGTCTTGTCTTTAGTGTCGCGGATTTCTGCGCTGTTAATTGATGCTGTGTACCAACCATCTGGTAGCGGGGCAAAATCGTCGCTGGGTGTTGGCAAATCGTTTATGTTAAATGATTGTGATAATAATGCCATGATTGTTACTCCTTAACTGTAATTGAAAATGATGGGCGACCAGGAACAGTTGTGATTGCTTCCATCAATGGTTTAGTAATGTTATCGTTGGTGGCTTTCCAAATGGCTGTATTAATCTCAGCCTTCCAACGGAATAAGTCATGTAGATGCTCAGACAAACCATGCTCTGCTGCAATCTCTTGCAACTTGTCTGTGTCCACCTTGCGGTTCATACGACCTACAATCTTAATGGTTATACCTTCATCCATTAGCACTGTTTCTGTGCCTTCAAGCGTTTCAGGAATACCAATCAAGCTCATCATCGCATCTTCAACCTCGCGTCTGCGATCCGTTGCTAGACGTTCGGCTTCTTTGAGGTTAAGCCATGCTTTTGATAGTTCGGATAGGGTGTTCATCACTAACCCCCAATCTTCGTAATAAGCGCACCCAAGTCAGGGGCTTCCCAAGCGTCTAACTTACCGCTACGGTCTTTAGCAACCCATAAACCATCTGATTCACACATCAGTGCGCGTTGGATATTGCCATCAGCATCTTTCTCAATGCGTAGTGCAAGTACCTCATCAAAGAAAAATGGCAGAGATTGACCAGTCTTATTGCCTGGCATAGAGGGTGCATATAACATACGACCCATCTCATCTTGCGATTTGTCTAGCTTGGCTGAGAAGTAAACATTCTTGCCGCTTATATCACGGAAGGCACGAATTAGGTCAGATACTTGCTCTGCCATTGCGCCGTATGCTTGGCGGGGGTCTTTCGTTTGCTTACGCTCATAATTAAGCACAACCTCACCAATCTCAGAGATACTATCTAATGCAACTGAATCAAATTTCTTAGCTTCTTCAGATTTTGTTAGCCACTCGTATGCTTCCTGAATATCAGCCATTGAGGAAACTTCAATATAAGGAATGTTTGCATCACGAATAGATAACAGGCCACCCTCTGCTGATAATACAATCGGGTTAGGTAGCGTAGGAATAAGCGAAGTCTTACCCGCGCCAGATTGGCCATAAACAAGCAACTTCACACCGTTGGTGTGTACGTCTTTAGTACTTCTCAGGCTAATTGCCATGATTTTCTCCTATTAAAAGCCTCGGTCTGAACATTCAATTTGAGGCAATGGTTGTATAGTAATTTAATTCTTGTTAATATGTCAACACACTTTTTCAACTAAATAGGAAAACATATGAAAACAAAGGAAGCAATTGATTATTTTGGCAGCTTAAAAAAGCTCGCTGATGCGCTTGGCGTATGGCCTCAGGTAATTTATGGATGGGGTGAATATCCACCAATGTCTAGGCAATATGAATTAGAAGTTAAGACTAATGGGGATTTGAAAGCTGAGGTTAAAAAATGAGTCATTTTGTTTATGTGGTTGAAGTAGATGGTTTTTGCAAGGTAGGTATTGCGGCAAATTTAACCACTAGGTTGCAAAATTATTCATGTAATTGTCCACACGAAGTTAAATTATTACAATCATTTCATACAAATTCAAAATATGATTCAGCACTGATTGAAAAGAACATACACAATAGATTGAAAATTATGAACCTACATCATAGATATGAATGGTTTATAAGAGGTGGCATGAATACTGTACTGCAAATAGCAGGTGATGAATATAACTTATATCGTTCAAGTAATTTTTTAAAATCAGACATTGATGAGATTGATGATAATTACAAATTAAAATTAGATGAAGTAATTACATTATTACAAGACAGAATTAGCACTAAAGTTTCAGAAGCAACTGGAATCAGCCATCATGTTATTAATAATATAAAGTCTGGACAATCAATTCCAGCTTATTCAATCATTAAATTACTTGCTGAATATTTAGGAGTTAAGGATGCCAACTAATTTAGAAGTTGCACTTACCTACGCATCTTGGGGTTGGAAAGTTATTCCTGTTGTGCCTAATGGGAAAATTCCAGCAACTTCGCATGGCGTAAAAGACGCAACAGATGACCCAGAAAGAATTAAATCATGGTGGGAGCGCAATCCCGACATGAACATTGGTGTAGCGGCTGGTGAAACTTCAGGCATCATTGTGTATGACATTGATCCGCGTAATGGCGGTGAAGAAAGCTGGACTAAATGGTTAGCTGAAAATGGTGATGTTCCTGACGGCATCATGGGTTTAACCGCAGGTGGTGGACAGCATTACATTGCTAAGTATCAGCAGGGAGTACGTTCTTGCAAGCTAAAACAAGGCATTGATTTGCTTTCCGATGGTCGTTACTTTGTTGCTTATCCATCTACAATCGAAGGTCGCTCGTATCAATGGGAAGCATCATCTGACCCATTTGAAGGCGCAGCTCCGTTTGATATACCGAAAAGATGGTCTGATGCAATGGTCGATAGGCGCGTTGAACACACTCAATCTGTTCAAGGTGAATTAATTAAAGGCAACAGAAATAATGGTCTATCTTCATTAGCTGGTGCGATGCGTCACTTAGGTATGCAAGAAAATGAAATACTGCAAGCAATAATGGTAGTAAATGACACTCGCTGTGTCCCTGCTCTCCCTGATTCAGAGGTACGTCAAATCGCACGTTCTGTCAGTCGTTATGCACCTGATTTAGATTTAGCTAGTGATGTAGCATTAGGGTCTGAAGCAGCAGAAGCATTGCTCGCAGCAGAAATAGCAGATACAGATTATTATTTCACAAGGGCAACTTTATTCCTATCACAGCCAGCTCCAATACAGTGGGTAGTTAAAGATTGGCTTCCAAAGCAATCAATCGCTATGATGTATGGCGAAAGTGGCGTTGGTAAGAGCTTTATCGCACTTGATATGGCATGTTCTATCGCTTCAGGGAAACTTTGGCAAAATGTCAAAACATCTCAAGGCACAGTTGTGTATTTAGCTGGTGAGGGCAACTATGGTATTCGCCAGCGGATTGCCTCATGGTGTATTAAACATAATGTTAGTAGCTTGGATGATTTGCTTATTAGTAATAAGCCTTTGGACTTAGATGCGCCAGGGTCGGCTATTAAAGTGATTGAGGCTATCAAAGAATTATGTGACGGGAACATATCTATTCTTTATGTAGATACACTTAATAATCACATGAGTGGAGATGAAAATAGCGCACGAGATACACGCACGATGATTAATAACTGCAAAATTATTGGCGCAGCACTCGGATGTACTGTCGTTTTTGTTCATCACACAGGATTGAATGATGCTTCTAAGGGTCGCGCTCGTGGCTCATCTGCTTGGAAAGGTTCATTAGACGCATCAATCCTTATCAGTTGCGCAGGTAATGACATAATTAAGATTAGCTGTGAAAAGATGAAAGATTCACAAGAGCCTATGCCTTTATTCGGAACTTTGGATTATGTGAAACTCGGCTGGACTGACGAAGATGGTGATGAGATTAAGGGGGCGGCATTTCAATTAGAGAATAATTATGTCGAAAGCGTTAAGAAAGAACCGAAAGCTAATGCAGATATGAAAATATTTACTAAGGCGTGGTTTGCTTCTGATGCTGAACTTTCACCTCAAGGTAATCCTATTATTAGCCGTTCTGCATTAGCTTATTATTTAGAGCGTGAGGGAGTTTTTACTTCTGAATCTAGCGTGAATAATCAATTATCAATTAAATACGAAAAAGGATTTGCTAATACTTTATTCCTTGCTGGAATTATTAAAGCAAATATGACAGGTAAAAAAGTATCTAGCTTTGAAGTGATTAATCAAGAGTTCGCAAATCCGATGAGAATGTCTAGAAATAATGAAAGTAATATTTAGTCACATTGTCACATTGTTGTCACTTGATGACAAAGTGATTTTGTGACAAAACAGCTGTTTTTCTCGTCACTTCGTCACACACTTGTTTACAAGTGTGACAATGTGACGAAACTGATGTGCGAATTTTTGTTATAGGAAACTTTATGAAAATATGTAGCAGGAAACTGCACTTTTAAGAAAGGTCCTTATAAATGACGAACCACAAACCAGGGAATTTTGCCTTTTCAAAAAATTTTGCTGAAGGAAACTTTGTGTTTAGGGAAACTTTGTGTTTTGGTTTTTTGAGTTTTGCCAAAAATGAGGTTTTTTTGTCAAAAAATAACATCTGCCTATTTTTTAAGCAATTGTTTATTCTTTATATATATATATGCAAATAAATATATTTTTTTGCATTTATGTATTGTTTTTTAAAAATAGATATGTTTATAATTACGCACCGCAACTTATAATGGGATAAAAAAATGAATAGATCAATCATTAAAAAAATACTGGAAGGTCTAGTCTTTGGCCTGGTTTTTTATGGGTACATATTATTGTTAATATTTATTTAGACTTTTATTAAATAATTTTTGGAGGTTGTTATGAAAAAAATTGATAGATTTTTTTATGTAATTGCTTCAAGTGGTTCTGTTAACGGAGGTGGCTACGGTCAAATAGTACTTCGTTTCCTTAGTGAAGATGAGATTATCAACATAGCAAACGAACAAGCTGATCGACATGGTGGAGACTTGATTGATCACACTGACATTGTTTGGGTTGGTGTCAATGAGGACGCAGATGGTGACTTCGAAGATTATGTTCGGTCTCGAGAGTGGCAAGATGGCGAAGAATTTGCGGCTGCGCTGATTGAGCTTCGGGATGACGGATATTTGTTTGAAGTATTCGAGTGTGAAAAACAAGACGATGACTTTGTGACTTGCGCCTCTGCCTTTGGTTTAGGGGAAGAGGCTAAATTTTTTATTAAATAGAAAGGTGTTAGAAAATGAATAATTATGACCAATCATCAAGTAGTGAAAATATCCAATTCAGCGCACTATATTCTTATGACTTAGCAAGAATTTATTTTGACGATTTTCAGCGCGAAAATACGCGCATTGATTTTGGGCGCGATAATTCAGCATTTCTTCTCGGCAATGGTGAAGCACCCTATTATAAAAAGTCGGAATTGTTGAAACTCAAAAAGGCCGAGATTGTAGAATTATGCCAAGATTTTGGTTATTTAAGTTTTTATGATAGCGGCCAAGAATATAACAGGGCTGAATTAATACACAATCTTTTACGAGTTTCATGCCTTGATTTTTATCAATGGCTTTTTAAAAATCACTATTGGCATGATTTGCGCGAAAAAATCCAGCACGATTTTTATATAAGCCGCGGATACTCACAAGGCGATGCAGTTTATATTGTGTCACTTGATCGGCCGCTTGATCATGGCTTGCGGGAGTATATCAATCATACCCTATGGGATTCACCTATAAGCATTTTTTGCACTGTAAACGATCAAGAGTTTTTCGAAGATACCTTTTTGGATGATCAATACCTTTGGGATCGTGAGGTCACGGCGGAAAAAGTGAAAGGCTTGCCAATCAGTGATTACGCTAAAAATTGGATCATTGAGGCCTTGCCTGAATATCTAGATTATCAATAAGAAAGGGCTAAAAAATGGTTATTCAATACGAAAAAACATTTCAAGGCGCGCATAAATTTTATGCTCGTGACAAAAACAATAATTTATTGACTAGACAATACTTTTTTTACACTAAAAAAGAGGCTTTAAGATTGTTTAAACAAGAATTAAAAAAGGCCGCCCACACACCCTGGGATTATTGTGACCCTGTTGGCGGCTTTCACCATGCTTAAAACTGTTCTTGTATTTTTTTATTTGGTGGCGCAAGATATATTTATTTTTTTAATTATATTTTTGGCGTGGCTTATTAGCTTCAAAAAATAACAACCACTCATCCCATCACCCCCCCTCCCCCGCCTTGTGCGGGTTTTTTTTTGCCCCTATAATGCGCTGCATGAGCCAATACCCAAAACTTTATGGAAGCAAAACCTGGTATCGCTTGCGCAATCACCAGCTTGCGGCTGCTCCGCTTTGCGCTTATTGTGAAGCGCAAGGTCTCACGGTGGCCGCATCAATTGTTGATCATATCCGCCCGCATCATGGCAATATTAACTTATTCAGTGATCCCAAGAATCTGCAGTCATTGTGCAAACGGTGCCACGACAGCCATAAGCAAAGGCTAGAAAAAACTGGTCGTACACTCGGCTGCGACATTCACGGGTTCCCTTTATCACCGCATAAAAATTGGTAAAATCTACCAATGCCCCTATAACGCATTTTGGCGCGTTTTAAGCCGTTTTTTTGTTTTTGCTTACCTTGCTATTCATTTATTTTTTTCGTCGGTTGTGACGCAAGGGCGTGGCATTGGCGGCAGGGGGTGAAGCGAAAGTGAAGCGAAAAGCCACCCCGTAC
>Ga0233425_10002270_pt1 | contig 38642 bp, 32 predicted proteins | sample Watercolumn_Towu_2_FD_181712 | JGI IMG/M metagenome (GOLD analysis project Ga0233425, IMG submission 181712) | Freshwater microbial communities from Lake Towuti, South Sulawesi, Indonesia - Watercolumn_Towuti2014_140_MG | ecosystem: Environmental > Aquatic > Freshwater > Lake | place... | reverse complement strand
AGGGCTGGGCGAAGGGCCCACCGAGGATCCTCGTCAGCCACCGAGGTACTTGGCCCGAAGTAGCATCGCCGAGCGCTTCCGCCCGGTCGCCGAGGACACCCCTCGTCAGCCACCGAGGTACTTGGCGCGTCTGTGTTCGTCACGATGCCGACATCCAGGCTTCCGGTAGCCGGTCGCCGGTAGCCGGTGGCCAGTTGCCCGCAGCCTTCCCCCCGGAACCGCCCCTCCCGGTCGAACACCGGCTCCGGCGCCCAGGCGGCTTCAGGCCGCCACCGATCCCGGGGCGCGGGAGAGAACAAGGCCCGCGGCCCGAGGGCGTCCGCCAGGCGCGCCGCCACCAGGGCCAGGGGTTCGTGGGCCTGGCCGCCGCTCAGCAGGCGGGCCTGGGCCCCGGCGAAGGGCACCGCGGGGCGGGCCTCCAGGCGCAGGGCCAGCACCGGGCCCGGCAGCGCGAGGCCCTCAAGGCGGCGCCGCAGCAGCCGCGAGAACCGTGCGGGGGAGCGCGTGGGCTGGCCGATCCGCAGAGCCAGGCGCACAGGCGCGGCCCCTCTGTCGCCATCCTCGATCCCCAGCTCCAGCTCCAGCCCCAGCGCGGCCAGCCCCTGGGCGCACAGATCCTCGCACAGCTCGGCGCACATCCGGTGGAGCGCGAACAGCAGGGGCTCGATCACCTCAGCCGGCGCCGGCAGCTCCCAGGCGCGCGCCGGGCCGCCCTGCTCCTCGCGCGCCGAGAGGGGCACGCTTCCCAGCCGCCCCTGGGCGAGCCGGTGCAGGCGCAGGCCCTCGGCCCCGAAGCGGCCGGTGACATCCGCCGGGGCCAGGGCCGCCAGCTCCCCCACGCGGCGCAGGCCGAGATCGCGCAGCAGGGCCGCCATGGGCTCGGAGGGACCCAGGGCCGCGATGGGCAGGGGGGCCAGGGCTGCGCCGAGCTCCCCAGGCGGGACCACCACATCCCGCGGCGCCCAGGCGGCCAGGACCCGCCCGGCGAAGAGATCCTCGGCCACCACGAGCCGGGCGGTGTGCCCGAGGGCCTCCAGCCGCGCGCGGGCCTGCTCCAGCGCCGCAGCCTCTGCCCCTGGATCGTGGGCGCCGCGAAGCGGGGGCAGCGCGGCTGCGAGGGCGTCGGGCGGCAGCGCGGCCACCGCCGGCGCCACCCGCTGGAGCTGCCGGGCCAACTCCGCCAGATCCTGCAGCTCAGACGACGGATCGAGCAGTTCTACCTGGAGATCCTTGCACAGCGCCCGCGCCTGGGCCAGGGTCTGCCCCGGCAGGATCCCAGCCCGCGCCACGCGCGGGCTGCAAGCCTGGACGCGCAGGGCATTCTTCTGCTCGGCCACCAGCGCCACGGCTTGCCGCGGCTCCCAACCGCAGCGCTCCAGCCGGAAACCCGGCAGGTGGCAGATCAGGTAGCGCGGGGAGGGAACGGCCATGGATTGAACATATGTTCAATCCCGCGCGCCCACAAGTACGTGGTCAGGTTCTGTCCGCCGGCGGCCAGCAGTTACTCCAGCAGACCCTGGGCTTCGAGGTACGCGATGACCTGCAGGGCGGACTCGTCCACCGTGCCCTCGGTGGTGACCTCGAGCTCGGGGGCCAGCGGTGCCTCGTAGGGGGCGCTGATGCCGGTGAACTCGGGAATCTTGCCCGCGCGCGCCTTCTGGTAGAGGCCCTTGGGATCGCGCGCCTCGCACTGCTCCAGGGTGACCTTCATCCAGGCCTCGATGAAGCGGCCGGCGGGCACCAGGGCGCGGGCCTGATCGCGATCCGCCCGGTAGGGGCTGATGAAGGCGGTCATGGTGATGACGCCAGCATCGGCGAACAGGGCGGCCACCTCGCCGATCCGGCGGATGTTCTCGTTGCGGTCCGCGGGGGAGAAGCCGAGGTCCTTGTTGAGCCCGTGGCGGATGTTGTCGCCATCGAGCACGTAGGAGAACACGCCCCGCTCGAGCAGGAGCTGCTCCACCCTGCGGGCGACGGTGCTCTTGCCAGAGGCGGACAGGCCGGTGAGCCAGATGACGCAGCCCTTCTGGCCAGTGGCCTGCTCGCGCTCTTCCTTGGTGACGTTGGCGCCGTGCCAGGTGATGTTGGTGGCCTTCTGCCGAACCATGGACCTCTCCTGTTCTGGGGTCTGAAAAGGCCAGGCCACTATCGCGGGGGGGGGTGGGGGGCAAACCCACCCAGGACCCGGTTACCGCTCCGCCATGGCCTCCTCCCCCAACGCGCTCGAGCGCGCCCACCCCACGCTGGCGCTGCCCCGGCTCGACCTGGGGACGTTTCCCACGCCGGTCGAGCGCCTGCCCCTCACCGCCAACGGCGCGACCCTGTGGTGCAAGCGGGAGGATCGTGCCTCCGCCGGCTATGGGGGCAACAAGGTGCGCAAGCTCGAGTATCTCCTGGCCCACGCCGCGAGGATCGGACGTCCGCTGCTGACCCTGGGGGCCGAGGGCTCCCACCACCTGCTGGCGACGGCCTTCTTCGCCCGCCAGGTAGGGCTGACGACCTGGGGAGTGTTCTCCCCCCAGCCACCGACCCCCCACGTGGCGGCCAACCGCGCGTGCCTCGAACGGCTGCTGGCCGGTTGGATCGAGGTTCCCAGCCGCCCGCTGCTCCCCTGGGGTATGCTCCGCCTGCGGGTCCGCCTCTGGCGCCAGGGCCTGCCCCAGCCGCAGGACATCCCCGCCGGTGGCTCGAACCCCCTCGGCTGTGCGGGTTGGGTGGCGGGAGGGCTGGAGATCGCGGAGCAGGTGGCCAGCGGCCTGCTGCCGCCCCCCGCCGAGGTCTGGGTGCCCCTCGGCAGCGGCGGCAACGCCGGCGGCCTGCTGCTCGGGCTGCGCCTCGGAGGCCTCGCCAGCCGCGTGATGGCGGTGCGGGTGGTCGAGTGGCCCCTGGCCTCGGGGCTGGCCGCCCGGCTCCTCGCCCGCCGCACCCTGGCCCTGCTCGCGCGCCATGGCCTGCGGGCGCCGACGGGCCTCGATCTCTCTGGCCTGCACGTCGTCGAGGGGTTCCTCGGGCCCGGCTACGGCGCGCCCACCCCCGCGGCAGAGCGCGCCCTCCACCGGGCTCACTCAGACTGCGGGCTGGTGCTGGATTCCACCTACACCGCCAAAACCCTGGCGGCGTGCCTGGCCCGGGGCGGCCCCGCAGGGGGCGATGTCCTCCTGCTGAACACAGTCGCCTCGGCGCCCCCTCCCCTCCCCTGCCACGAGGCTCCTTGATGCCCGGCGCCCTGCGCTCACTGGCGCGGCTCCTCCTCTCCCGCGATCCGGGCAGCCTGGTGGCCGAGTTCTACCGCTACGCCGACCCGATCTTCGCCAGCGTGACCGGGGACAGCGGTTTGATCGACATCGGGTGGGCTCCCGAGCCTACCACCGCCGATCTGGCGGAGGCCCAGCGCGCTCTGGTGCGCAGGGCTACCGCCGGCCTGCCACCCGAGGGCCACTGGCTCGAGTCCGGCTCTGGCTGGGGTGGGCCCGCGGCCCTGCTGGCCACCGATCACCCCTGCCTGCGGATCACGGGCCTCGACCTCTCTCCCGAGCACCTCTGCACAGCGCGGGCCCGCGCGCAGGCCGCCGGCCTCGCTGGGCGTGTGCGGCACCACCTCGGCGACGCCCAGGCCATGCCCTTCGGCGATTCCAGCTTCGACGCGCTCTACGCCATCGAGACCGCCTTCCACTACCCGGACAAGGCCGCGTTCGCGCGGGAGGCGGCTCGGGTGCTCCGGCCCGGGGGGCAGGTGCGCATCGTGGACTTCGTGCTGCAACCCCAGCACACCCGCCCGCTGGAGCGCCTGGCGCTGGCGCCCAACCTGCGCATCGGGGCCATGGGTGGCCTCTGCACCGCGTCCGGATGGGTGCGCCTGTTGGCCGAAGCGGGATTCGAGGGGATCGAGACCGTGGATCTGAGCGCCGGCTCCATCGGGCTCCTCGCGCGTTGGGCCGAGCGCATCGAGGCCCAACGCGACAGCCTCCGGGCCCACTACCCCAGGCCGATCCTGGCCTACTACGCCGCCGGCCTGCGCCGCCTCGCAGCCCGCGCTCCCCATGCCCCGGTCGGCTACTTCCTGCTCTGCGCGCACAAACCCAGAGAATCCCCACTCGGGGGACCGGCTACTTCCTGCGGGCCTCACGCACCCGCAGGGCGATGACGCCCCGCTGCCGCTCGATGGCGGTGTCCCACTCATCGATGCCGCGGATGGCGGCCACGGCTTGCTCCGCTGTCTCGGCCGTGGGTACGAGGTTGTGATGCCCCTCAGCCTCCACCAGGGCCTCCAGGCTCGGGTAGCGCCGGACCATCCCCACCATGATGCTGCCGAAGGAGCCGAACTCCAGCCGATCGCCGGAGGAGATCGCGGCATAGTCATCGCTGGCCAGGACCACGTAGACGGTCTTGCGGCCTTCCTCCATCTCGTGGAAGGCGTCTTCGTAGAGCGGGGCGTCGTAGGTGGCCATCGTACCGTCCATGAAGCTGCGGGGGTAGCGGCGAGCAGGATGCAACGTAGCACGCCGGGGCGGCCTGCGCCCCCGGGGGTGGGGCCTAGCCCGGAGGCCACCCCAGGCGGCGACCCGCCAGGAGGTGGATGTGCACGTGGGGTACCTCCTGCCCGGCGTCGCGCCCATTGTTCAGCACGAGGCGATACCCCCCGGCGGTGAGCCCGAGGGCCGCCGCCGCGCCCCGCGCCGCTTCGAGCACACGGCCAAGGAGGAGCGCGTCGCCTTCGCCGGCTGCCTCGAGGTTGGCGATGGCGCGGCGGGGTACCACCAGCAGGTGGGTGGGCGCCTGGGGGTGGATGTCACGGAAAGCCACGGCGTGTTCGTCCTGGTAGACGATGTCGGCCGGGATCTCGCCCGCCATGATGCGCTCGAAGATGGTCGGCATGGGACCTCCAGTCCGGTCCTCATAGCCGATGGTCCGTGAACGGGCAGTCTCCCCTGGTCGTTGCCCCGGTATCAATACATCGCCTGCAGCGGCAGGATCAGGATGCCATCCTCGTGCCGCGGCCCGGCGACGATGAAGGTGCCGTTGCGGTTCACCGAGAGGGTGGTGTCGAGCAGCTTGCGCCCCTGGGCGAAGATCTGGATGCGGAACTGGGCGCGCTCGGGGGTGCGGGACTTGAGCTCGACGCTCACCCGCCGCCCTCCGACGATGGCGAAGGAGGCATCGCCACCCGGCGCGAGCGAGGCGGTGTGGGTGTCGAGCAGCTCGTAGCCCTGGTACCGGAGGAACTGCAGGTGACGCTGCAGGGGTTTGAGGCGCGGATCGATACCGGCGTGGCTGTCGCTCGCGGCGACGACGAGCAGCTTCACGTCGACCTTGCCGGCTGCGACTGCCGGTCCGGGCGCAGGGCGTCCCTGGGCCCACGCGGACCCCATGGGGGCGATGAGCAGGAGTGCCGCCAACAGGACGAGCAGGAGATGCTGGGGTCGGATGCGGGTGGTCACAGCGTCACCCCCTCAGGTGATTCGCCACCGGGTCCCTCATCGATGAAGATCACGACGGGGGCTCCATCGTCGAACTGGAAGACCTGGACCATGGCGGTCTCGGCGACCTCGAGATCCTCGATCTCGGTGTCGTTCACCGCGGCCAACTCCAGCGCAGGCGCGACAGCGTCCGGCACGCCGGTGGGCAGGGTCCGCTGGCCATCGGGACCGACGATCTGCAGGACCACCAGCAGCGCCGCCGCCGCACCGAGGAGCGCGAGGACCGGCAGGCGCCGGTACCACACCAGCCGGGCAGGGGCCGGGCCCTGAATCGGCGCGGGCGGGGCCTGCTCGGGCACCGCGGGCGCGACGCGTGCGGGCACCAGGCGGTCCATGACGAGATCGGCGATGTCGATGGACCCGGCCTCGGCATCGAGCCCTGCGGCCAACGCCCGCGCGAAGGTGGCCTCCTCCGCCTGCCGTGCCTCGACCAGGCCCAGGGCAGCGGCGATGCCTTCCCAGATGGGCGAGAGGTCTTCGGCGGCGACCTCGTGGGCCAGTCCCTGGCGCAGCAGTTGTCCGACCGCGGCGGCCGCGTTCACGAAGCGACGCGCCTCGGGATCGGCGGCCAGGCGGGCAGCGGCTGCCTCCCGGGCGGGGCCCGTGAGCTCACCGTCGGCCAGGGCCGAGAGCACGAGGTCGGGCTCCCCGGCCTCCTGGACCGCGGTCAGGATGGCCTCGACCAGGTCCAGCCCGTCGGCCTCGGCACGTAGGCCCTCGCCGAAAGCCTGGAGCACGTCGGCCGGCAGCCAGGGCTCGAGGCCCGCGGCGGCGTCCACCGCTTCGGCGACATCGACCCGTGCCCCTTCCTCCGCCAGCCCGGCCTCCAGCGCGCGCAGGGCCTCGGGCACACCGCCTTCGGCGGAGGGCACGACGCCAGCGACGACCTCGGCGACGACGGCTCGCGCCACATCGATCTGTTCAACCGCCGCTTCAGCGCGCAGGCTGGCGCGGACCTCGGCCCAGCCATCGGCCGCCTCCTGGTGGGCGAGCAACGCCTCCAGCGCACCAAGATCCGCGACCGAGGGAGCTTCTCGCTCGCAGCGATGGAGCAGTTCCTGGATCTCGGGTTCGGTCACGGGAAGAGTCCTGGAGAGGGGGGAGGCAGGGCACGGGTCGGCGGCCGCGGTCCCCGACGGGCAGGCCGCGGGATCATTCGAAGTTTCTTCCCCTGTCGCGGGTTCAACGCAGATCCTTGAGGATGGCCTGCAAGCGCTTGCGGGCATAGAACAGCCGGCTCATGACCGTCCCCTCCGGGATGCCCATGGCCTCCGCGATCTCCTTGTAGGAGAAGCCCTCGATCTCGCGCAACAGCACCACCTGGCGCTGATCCGGCGGGAGGGCCTGCATGGCGTCCATGACCCGTTGGTACATGCGCTGGCGCTCGAGGTCCCGCCCCGGGCTGCGGCGCAGATGGTCGGGTTCCCAGCGGCCGTCGCCCTCCTCCTTGATGGCGACCTCGTCGTCGTAGCCGCCCACGCGGACGCGGCTGTGCTTGCGGATGTGATCGATCGTGACGTTGGAGGCGATTCGGTACAGCCAGGTGGTGAAGCTGGACTCGCCGCGGAACCCACCGAGGTTGCGGAAGGCCTTGACGAAGGTCTCCTGGGTGAGATCGCGGGCCTCCTCGCGGTTGCGAATCATGCCGTAGATGTGGGCATAGATCCTGTTCTGGAAGCGCTCGACCAGCCCGCGGAATGCGGTGGTGTCGCCCTGCTGGACGAGCACCACGAGGTCCATGTCGCTCAGATCATGCTCGTCGGTGGGCCGGGCCGGCCCGCCCCCGGAACCTCCGGGACCAGCCATGGCGCAGAGCCCCCAGGCCAGGGCCGGTGCCCAGGAAGCGGCGTCGTCCAACCCGAAGGAGCGAGGGAGCATGGGGACCTCTCCGTCGTGCCAGCCGCGCCGGCCGGCCACGAAAGGGCAACATATCGCACCCGCCGCCCCAGGCCCGCAGGTCGTCGAGCGATCAGTGTGCCTGATCCCAGGTCCTCCCGACCCCCGTGCCCACCACCAGCGGGACGCACAGCGCCGCCGCCCGGACCATCTCCTCCACCACCGCGGCGCGTACGGGCTCGAGCTCCGTCTCGGGCACCTCCACCAGCAGCTCGTCGTGGACCTGCAGCAACAGGCGGGCCGCGGGGTACTCGCGCCTCAGCCGCGCCCAGACCCGCGCCATGGCGAGCTTGACGATGTCGGCGGCCGTGCCCTGGATCGGGGTGTTCACGGCCACGCGCTCGGCGGCCTCCCGCACGTGGCGGATGGCGGCCGAGAGGTCGGGCACCACCCGTTTTCGCCCGTAGCGGGTGGTGGCGACCCCACGCTCGCGTGCGGCGGCCACGGCCCGCTCCACGTAGGCCGCCACCTGCGGGTAGAGCTTGAAGTAGTCGTCGATGATGCGCTGCGCGCGCCCGCGTGGGATGCCCAGGTCGTTGGCGAGGCGGAAGGCGCTCATGCCGTAGATGATCCCGAAGTTGACCGCCTTGGCCGCCCGGCGCTGCTCGGGGGTCACGAGGCCCGGCATCACGCCGAAGACCTCGGCCGCGGTCCGACGGTGGATGTCCTCGCCCGCGCGGAAGGCCTCCACCAGGGTGCCCGTGCCGCAGTAGTCCGCCAGCACGCGCAGCTCGATCTGGGAGTAGTCGGCCGACAGGAATACGTGGCCCTCGCACGGCACGAAGCAGGCCCGGATACGCCGACCCTCGGGCGTGCGCACGGGGATGTTCTGGAGGTTCGGCTCCATGGAGGCCAGCCGGCCCGTGGCGGCGACCGCCTGGTGCAGGGAGGTGTGCACCCGGCCGTCCACCGGGCTGACCGCGGCAGGCAGCGCCTCCACGTAGGTGCCCTGGAGCTTGGCGAGAGCGCGGTAGTCCAGCAGGGCCCGCGGCAGCGGGTCGGCCTGGTGAGCGGCCGCGATGGTCTCCAGGGTGGTGGCGTCGGTGGAGCGGCCGGTCTTGGTCTTCTTCTGGACCTCGTAGCCGCGTTCGTCGAAGAGGACCTCGGCCAACTGCTTGGGCGAGGCGATGTTGAAGGCGTGCCCGGCCAGCCGGTGGATTTCGGTCTCCAGGGCCGCGATGGACTCGCCGAATTCCCGGCCCACGGCCGCCAGGGCGCCGGAATCGAGCTGGATCCCGGCCAACTCCATGTCCGCCAGGACCGGGATGACGGGCAGCTCAACCTCGCGGTAGAGCTGCTCCAGGCCCTCCGCCCGGAGGCGCTCTCCGAGGGTGCGGTCCAGCAGCCAGGCCACGTGGGCGTCCTCCGCGGCGTAGGCCGTGGCAGCCTCGATGTCGACCGCCTCGAAGCCCTCACCCGGTGGGAGGCCGGCGGTGACCTCGTCGTAGGCGATCATCCTGTGCCCGAGCACGCGCATGGCGATGTCGTCGAGCTTGTGACCCGGGCGGCCGGACTCCAGCAGGTAGTCGGCCAGCATGGTGTCGCCGTCGATGCCCTCGAGGGCATAGCCCTGGGCCAACAGTACCTCGAGGTCGTACTTCAGGTTCTGGCCGGTCTTGCCCACGCCGTGGTCCGCGAGGAGCGGGCCGAGCGCCGCCATGACGCGCGCCAGCGGCAGTTGCTCGCCGGTGCGGTGCCCGACGGGGACGTAGACCGCCTCGGCGGCGGACCAGCACAGGGAGAGCCCCACCAGCCTGGCCTGCAGCGGATCGAGCGAGGTGGTCTCCGTGTCGAACGCGAAGCGCCCGGCCTGGCGGCAGGCCGCCACGGCCGCCTCGAGCTCCTCCGCAGTCCGGACGGTGCGATAGCGGCTACGGTCGATACCCTCCCCGGCAGTGGCCGGACCGCCCTCGGCGGCCAGCTCCTCGAGGTGGGTCTTGAACTGGTAGCGCAGCAGGATCTCCTGCAGGCGCCCGCGATCCCGCGGGCGGTGGGCGAGGTCACCCAGCCCGACGGCGAGTGGCATGTCGCGCACGATGGTGACCAGCCGGCGCGCCCTGCGGGCCTGGTCGGCGAACTCGGTGAGGCTCTGGCCCATCTTGCCCTTGACCGTGGGCGCGGCCGCCAGGACCGCCTCGAGGTCGCCGTGGGTCTGCACGAGCGCCGAGGCCTTCTTCTCGCCGATCCCGGGCACGCCTGGCACGTTGTCGCTGGAGTCGCCCCACAGGGCCAGGATGTCCACCACCCGCTCGGGCCCGACCCCGAAGCGCTCGCGCACAGCGGCGGTGTCGATCACCCGCGGCTCCCCGCCCTTGAGGTCGAGGATACGCACGTGTTCGCCTACGAGCTGGGTGAAGTCCTTGTCGCCCGAGACGATCCAGACCTCGAGCTCCGGTCCGGCGTGGCGGGCGGCCAGGGTGCCGATCACGTCGTCGGCTTCGAAGCCCTCGGGCGCGAGGCAGGCGTAGCCCCAGGCCTCCACCAGCTCCGGGAATCGGGGCCACTGCTCGCGCAGCTCGTGGGGCATCTCTGCGCGGTTGGCCTTGTACTCCGGGAACAGATCAGCTCGGAAGCTCTTGCCCCGGTCGAAGACCACCGCGGCGAAGTCGGGTTTCACCTCGCGATCGAGCCAGCGCAGCAGGTTGGCGAAGCCCATGAGCGCGCCCGTGTGCTGCCCCCCGGCGGTCAGGCGGGGCATGGCGTGGAACATCCGGAACGCGTGGTTCGAGCCGTCGATCAGATAGAGCGTGCGGGCCATCGGGCCTCCCTTTCCCGGGGATGCGGGGCGCGCGCCCACGAGTCGTCGTCCACACGACACGGGTTGCCCGCGCGTGCACCGGCGACCGCGGATGCGGGCGCTCGCGGGGGGGGCGCGGCCCCCCAAGAAAAAAGGGACGTTGCCGACGCGCCGCGCAGCGGCGGGAGCGTCAGCACTCCCCGAGAGTAACCGGCCACACGAGCGTGTGGTCGGTTACTCCCGGAAGTCGGCACCGTCTTCCCCGACCCTCGCACCCCAGCCCAGGAGCACCCCATGCAGTCCGGCCCCGACCGTCTCTTCAACCCCACCGACGAGCACCGCATGCTGCGCGAGATGGTCGCAGACTTCACCCGCAACGAGATCGAGCCGCAGGCCGAGGAGGGCGACCGCCGCGGTACGCTCAACGTCGAGCTGTTCCGCAAGCTGGCCGGGCTCGGGCTGCTGGGCATCACGGTCCCCGCCGAGCACGGCGGCGCCGGCATGGACGCCACGGCGGCCGTGATCGTGCTGCACGAGATCTCGAAGTCCGACCCCGGCTTCGGCCTGGCCTACCTGGCTCACTCCATGCTCTTCGTGAACAATTTCTTCCACTGCTCGAACGACGAGCAGAAGGCCCGCTACCTCGACAAGGTGATCTCGGGGGAGTGGATAGGTGGCATGGGCATGACCGAGCCCGGCGTGGGCACCGACGTCCTGGGCATGACCACCACCGCGCGCCGCGCCCCGGGCGGCTACGTCCTCAATGGCCGCAAGATGTTCATCACCAACGGGGCCGAGGGCAGCGTCTTCCTGGTCTATGCCAAGCTCGACGGGCGGATCACCGCCTTCGTGGTGGACACCACCTGCCCGGGCTTCTCGAAGGGTCAGGTCATCCACAAGATGGGCATGCGCGGCTCGACCATGGCCGAGCTGGTCTTCGACGACTGCCAGGTCCCGGCCACCAACCTGCTTGGCGCGGAAGGCCAGGGGCTGATCCACATGATGCGCAACCTCGAGATCGAACGCCTGACGCTGGCCGCCCAGAGCCTGGGCATCGCCGACCGCTGCCTCGAGATCATGGTCCGCTATGCCCAGGAGCGATCGGCCTTCGGTCAACCGCTCAACCGCTTCGGCCAGATCCAGCGCTACATCGGCGAGGCTTTCGCCAAGACCGAGGCCATGCGCTGCCTGATCTACAACGTGGCGGCGGCCGTGGGCGCCGATACCCGCAACCGCATCGGCTCCGACGCCGCCAAGCTCTTCGCCGCCACCGCCGCCAAGGAGGTGGCCGACGCCGCCATCCAGGTCCTCGGCGGCTACGGCTACTGCGAGGAGTACAAGGTCGAGAGGCTCTATCGGGATGCCAAGCTCATCGAGATCGGCGGCGGGACCATCGAGAGCCACCAGAAGAACCTCACCAAGGACCTGACGAAGCTGGTCTGCGGCTGAGGGTGCCGGGTCGCGCGCCGCGGCGCACCGGGGCCGCGAACGCGCACCGTCCGCGATCACGTCCACCAGCCTTCGCCGCGGTGTGTCAGCGATCCGTCCGGTCCCACGGCGCGGGCTGCTCCCTTTCATCGGGCCCTTTCGGGCAGCGCATTCCCTTGACGCGTCGATGACGGGCTTCGTCCAGAAGCTCAACCCGCGAAGATTCTTCCCATCCTCCCTTGACGTGAGGGGCGGAACATGAAAGATCGCCGTCACCGGTTCGGATCCCGTACAGGTGGGGAACCCACCGGCCTCTCACCATCACCCACTCGGGAGATCAAGATGAAGCGCCTTCCGTTCGTTCTCGCCCTCGGGGCCCTCGTCGGCTGCTACAACTACGACACCTTCGCCGATGACTACCTCGTCGCCATCTGCGACAAGCTCGAGGAGTGCGAGTTCTTCACCGACAAGTACACCAAGGACGACTGCCTGAACCCCCCCGAGGTCGAGGACACCTCCGGTGCGGAGCCCTGGGTGTGCGAGGAGTTCGACGCTGACATGGCTCAGGCCTGCATCGACGAGATCGTCGCCGTGTCCTGCGAGGACTACACCTCGGGCGCCGGTTTCGATTCCTGCAAGTCCTACTGCAGCAACCTCTAGTCCTTCGCGAGTGCCGGTGCCCAGCGCCGGCGCGAGAGGCGGAGGTCCCGCGGTCCTCACCCGAGGACGCCGGATCTCCGCCGTTTCGCTTTTCGGGAGGCGTGCGATGCACCTGCGAACCCTGGCAGCCCTGTTCTTCGGCGTCCTCGGCGCGGCCTGCTACGGCTCCGCGGACTTCCAGGAGGAATCCGCCTTGTCGCGCTGCGCCCTCTACGAGGAGTGCGGCTACCTGAGCTCCCTCGACGTGGCCACCTTCGAGGAGTGCCTCGAGCTCTTGCGCTCGGACGACTATGCGTGCGTGGAGTTCGACGCGGACGCGGGCCAGGCCTGCATCGTCGCCCTCGATACCTTGACGTGCGAGCAGTACGTCGCTGGGCAGTTCCCGACGGCGTGCCTGGACGCCTGCACGCTGGCGGAGTGACTCAGAGGGCCTCGTCCACGAAGGCCTTGAGCTTGTCGCGCGAGAGCGCGCCGACGCGCTGGCCGACGACCTTGCCGCCCTTGAACAGCAGCAGGGTGGGGATGGAACGGACGCCGTAGTCCATGGCGATCTGGGGAGAGCTGTCTACGTCGATCTTGCAGAACTTCACCCGGCCCGCGTACTGACCGGCCAGCTCGTCCACCAGCGGGGCGATGGCCTTGCAGGGGCCGCACCAGACCGCCCAGAAGTCCACCAGCACGGGACCCTCGGACTGCAGCACGACCGCGTTGAAGTCGGCCTGGGAGACGTGGATGGCGTTGGTGGACATGGGACCTCCGTGGGGCGTGGTGCCGGCATGTATGCCGTCCGCGAAGCGCCCGGCAAGCGCGATGGTGGACTGCGGTGAGGTCGCGGCAGGACCCGGCCCCCCGTGGTCGGTAGCCCGTCGCCGCCGGTCCTGGTTATGCGGCCTGCTTCCCTCCACCGCGAGGCCACCCTGCTCACCACCACCCTCTCCTCCGGCATCGACTGGTGCGATGCGGACGCGCTCGAGTCGCTCGACGGGCCGCTGATCCGCTACCCCATCGGCCACGTGCTGATGCTCGCCCATCGCACCCGGGGGAACGCGCTCATCCAGGTCTTCGACGGGGAGACCAGCCACCGGATCGCCCTTCGTGAGGGTGCGGTGGTCCAGGTTGAGGGCGTCCGGGGCCTGCTCGGGAACCTGCCCGTCGAAGCGGATGCCGAGCTCGATCTGGTCTCGGCCGTCGCGCTCGCGGCGCGGACCGGGGTGCCCCTCTCCCGCGTCCTGGACGAAGCCGCGAAGGTCCTCGGCACCGCCCTCACCACCTGGTGCCTCGCCGAGATCGGCATGATCTCGGTGAAGCTCTCGGTCGAGCCTGCGGCCGCACCGATCAAGCTCGAGCAGAGCCTCGTGGCCATGCTCTCCTGGGGTCTGCAGCTCGCCGGGTCCGTCGAGCTGGCCCAGAAGCTCCTCGATCAGCAGGCGGCCGATCCGGTCACCGCCAGGTTGCCCACCCGGGGTTCCGATGCCAACCTCGGGCTGGACGCGCTGGCCTTGCGGGTGATCAACCTCGCACGCCCGGCGCCCGCCCTGCAGGACCTCGTGGCTCAGGCCACGCGCGGCAACAGCGCCCGGCGTCGTGAGGTGCTGCACCGCCTGACCCTGCTCTTCAAGCTCGGGCTCCTGCATCTGCCGGAGCCGCCGTTGGGCACCGAGGAGGAGACCCTGCGGGTCCCCCAGCGCGCAGGACGCGGGCGTCGGGCGAGCGTGTCGCCCGAACCACCCACCCCCACGCCGTCGGTCGCCTGCAACGCCGAAGGCGGCACCGTCGAGCTCAGCACGGAGCAACAGGTGGAGCGACTGCAGAAGCGCATCGCCACGCTGCAGGGCAAGACCTTCTTCCAGCGCCTGGGGCTGGGCGAGGCCACCGCGCGACCCGACCTGGAGGCCATCGAGGAGGCCTTCCGCAAGCAGTCCCGCCGCCACCATCCCGACAGCCACATCCACTCCCCCCCCGAAGTGCGCGAGGCCGCCTCCGAGCTGTTCGCGCTCCTCAGCGAGGCGGTCGAGGGGCTGCGCCGAGGGGGTCCGGCGGCCGACGAGCAATGGGAGCGCACGCGCTGCGCCCAGCAAGGCATCCCGTACGTCACCGACCGCGACCGCGCGAAAGCCAAGATGTCCTACGTGAAGGGCGAGAAGCTGCTGCGCAACAAGGACTACGCGATCGCCGAGGCCTGCTTCCACGAAGCCACCAACCGCGATCCCCTGAACCCGCAGTACGCCTTCATGCACGCGCAGGCTGCCTACCTGGCGCGCCAGATGTCCGCGGAGGACGCCATCCGCATCATCGACGGCCTGACCCCGGAGGGTCCGAAGCAGGCCTCCCTGTTCCAGCTCACCGCCGGCCGCGTCCTGCAGCTCTCCGGGGCGCCCCAGGAGAAGTGGATGGTGCGCTACCAGAAGGCAGCCGAGCTCGACCCCAGCAACCGGGATGCCCAGCGGGAGATCCGCCTGGCCGCCATGCGTCAGGAAGCCAAACCCGCGGCGCCCTCGCCGTGGTCGTTCCCCTCCCTGCTCGAACGCTTTCGCAAGAAACCCACGGGAGGTCCCGGGAGCAGCTCCTGACCTGGGTCGCCGGCAGCGCCGACGATCCAGGCTCCCGGTCACTCCGAGAAGATCCCTCCCAGATCGTCGGCGAGCGTCAGTGCGCGGGCGGCGCCGAGCACCACGGTGGAGAGCGGGTCCTCCGGGACGAAGACCGCGAGCTGACAGCGACTCCCGATGGCTTCGTCGAGCCCGGGTAGCAGCGCGCCCCCGCCGATCAGCAGCGCGCCCTTGCCGGCCACGTCCGCCGCCAGCTCCGGGGGGATGCGCCCGAGCGTGGCCGAGACGGCCTGGACGATCCCGTCCACCACGGGCTCGAGCACCTCGACCACCGCGGCGGCCTCCACCACGACGCGGCGTGGGATGCGCCGCTGCCGATCCAGTCCCGCCACCGCCATGCGACCGGAGCGCGCCCCGGGCACGGCGCCTCCGAGGCGGAGCTTGAGGTCTTCTGCCGTGGAGGGACCGATGGTGAGCCCATGGACGGTTTCCATCCAACGCACCAGGGCGGCGTCCATGGCCTCGCCCGCCACGGGCACCCGCCGGGTGTGCACCACCCCGCCGAGCGAGATCACCGAGACCTGGGTGCTGCCAGCGCCCACGTCGATGATCATGTTGCCTTCAGGCGCAGCCAGGGGGATGCTGGCACCCAGGGCGGCCGCCAGGGGCTGGTCGAGAAAGCGCAAGCGCTTGAGCCCCGCGCGCTCGGTGCACTCCCGCGCGGCACGGCGCTCCACCTCGGTGACGCCCACGGGCAGGGCGATGAGGGCCTCAGGGGCGACCAGCGGCTTGCGGCCCTGCACGCGCCCCAGCAAGAACCGCAACAACTCCTCGGTGGCCTGGTAGTCCTCCACCAACCCGGCCCGCACCGGGCGCACCGGCTGGATGGCTGGCGAGGTGCGCCCGAGCATGGCCCGGGCCAGCGTTCCCACGGCGAAGGGCCGCCGCTCGCCCTCGGCGTCTTCGCGGTAGGCGACGACGGAGGGCTCGCGCCACACGGTGCTGCGGCCGGCGAGCGCAACGCGCGTGGTCGCGGACCCGAGGTCGATGGCCAGGCCCTGGGTCAGGAGGCTCGAGACGGTGACGCGCATGGCGGCTCCGGGACGGTGGAGGGCGTGATACAGCGGGTTGGGCGTGCGGGCCGACTCCTCCCTTAGCCCGCCCGCGGCGCGGCGGAAGCCCCCGCGGCGCCCAGGAGGCCCCATGCGGAAGCTGCTCCTCCTCTCCTCGTTGCCCCTCACGGCGGTCGCGCTGGCCCTGGCCTGCACCAAGGTCCCCGTGACAGGGCGGCGGCAGTTCAACCTGATCCCCGACGCCCTCATGCTGCCCATCGGTCGCTCGGCCTACCAGAGCGCCATCTCGGGGCTGCACCTCGAGCGCGACGGGACCCGCCACGACCAGGTCACCGACGTGGCAGCGGCGATCACCGACGTGGCCGGCAAGGACCGTTACGACTGGCGCACCACCGTGATCGACGATCCGGACACGGTCAACGCCTGGGCTGTCCCCAGCGGGCACGTGGCGGTCTACACGGGCATCCTGCCGGTCTGCCGCAGCGAGGCCGGGCTGGCCTTCATCCTGGGCCACGAGGTGGGGCACGTGACGGCCCGCCACGGCGCGGAGCGCATGAGCCAGCAGCTCGCCGTGCTCGGCGGGCTGGCCGGCCTGTACGCCTGGACCGAGAAGCGCACGGAGCTGACCGAACAACAGCAGGCCGTCGTGCTGTCCGCGGTGGGGCTGGGTGCCGAGGTGGGCCTGGTCCTCCCGTTCTCGCGCAAGCACGAACGCGAGGCCGACATCATCGGCATGATGCTCATGGCCCGGGCCGGCTACCCTCCGGCGGAGGCCGTCGCCATCTGGGACCGCATGGAAGCGGCGGGTTCAGGCAGCCACATCCCGGTCTTCCTCTCCACCCACCCCTCCGACGAACAGCGCAAGGAGAACCTGCGCACCTGGCTCCCGCAGGCCCGCCGCCGCTACGAGCGCAACGCGCTGGATCGCGACACGACCGCCCAGCTCTGGCGGTAGGGGCGCCGCTGGGCCCGGCTTTCCATCGCCGCAGCGGGCGGGACGCGCTATAAGACGGCCCCTTTCGGCTGCGGGTCGGCGTCGGCCCGTCTGCCCGGATCCGCGCCGCGGCGCGTCCTTCCCTTCCATAGCGAGTTCGTCCCATGTCCATCCTCGAGAAGATCCGCGCAGGCACCGAGAGCGGCACCATGCGCGTGGTGCTGGGCATCATCGTGGTGGTCTTCATCTTCTGGGGCATCGGCTCCGGCCGCGGTCCGACCACCACGGTCATCGCCACGGTCAATGGCGAGCGAATCACCGACAGCCGCTTCCAGGTGACCGCTCGGCGCATGCGCGACAACCGCGATGCCGGCATGACCGAGGAGGAAGTCCACGAGTACAAGGCACACGTGCTCGACACCATCGTCCAGGAGATGGTGATGCTCCAGGAGGCGCAGGACTGCGGCCTGCAGGTCAGTGACGACGAGGTGGCCAACGCCATCCTCGACATTCCCGCCTTCCAGGACGACGAGGGCCGTTTCTCGAACGAGCTCTACATCCGCTACCTCAAGAGCAACGGCACCACCAAGGGCCAGTTCGAGACCGACATCCGCAACCACCTGCTCATCTCCCGCCTGCGGGACATGGCGGCGGCGGCGGTCAAGGTCGACGAGGCCGAGATCCGCGCGCGGTGGAACGAGGAGATGACCTCCTTCGAGATGGACCTGGTGGCTGTGCGCGCGGTGGACTTCTACGACGACTTCGCCCCCACCGACGCCGAGCTCGAGACCTTCATCGCCGAGAACCGGCCCGAGATCCGCGCCTGGTACGACGAGCACTACGCCACCAGGTTCCACAAGCCGTTGCGCGCCCGCGCCCGGATGATCCTGTTGCAGGCCCCCGAAGACGAGGCCGACGAGCAGAACGCCGCCGACCTCGCGGGCCGCATGGACACCATCAAGGCGGAGTTCGAGGCGGGCACCGACTTCGCCATGCTGGCGCGCAAGTACAGCGAGGACATCACCGCGGAGACCGGCGGGCTGCTGGGCGAGGTCCGCTACGATCAGCTCGATCCCGCCCTCGGCAACGCCATCTTCGGAACCGACGCCTCCCCTCTGCACGAGCCGGGGCTACGCCGCCCCGTGCGCACCGAGCGCGGCCTTCATCTCGTGAACGTCGAGGCGGTGCTCCCCGAGGAGACCACCGAGGAGCCAGACGCCCGCATCGAGATCGCCAAGACCCTCATGCAGGAACACCGCGCGCCGCAGCTCGCCGCCGCCTACGCCGAGCGCCTGCGCGCCGCCTGGGCCGAGGCCGAGGGCGGTATGCCCCCCATCACGGTGCTCGCCGAGCAGAACCTGCAGGTCGAGCAGGCCGGGCCCCTCACCCTGGCCGACCCCGGCCTGGAGCCCTATGGGGCCATCGACGCCCTCACCGCCGCCCTGCGCTCGGCCACCTCGGGCGAGATCCTCCCCACCGTCATCGAGGCTCCGGAGGCCTGGCTCGTGGTGCGGGTCGCGCATCGCACCGAGCCCGATCCCGAGCGATACGCCCGCGAGTTGCCGATGCTGCGGCCGCGGATCGAGATGCTGAAGCGCATGGAATTCGTGGGCGCCTGGATCGACGATCTCAAGGCGCGCGCCCACGTCAAGCAGCTCGTGACGTTGTAGCGCCGCACGCGCCAAGGGGTCCGCGCCACACCCCCCCGGGGGAAAAAAAGTGACGCAAAAAAAACTTGACAGGTCAAGGCGTTAGAGTGAATCTACTTCAAGACTTTACCGCAACGTGTTGAAATCCATATCGCTTGCCGTGATACTGCTCTCAAGTGGCGGCGGTGAACCCGACGCCCCTTCCCTCACCCCCCGGAGGTTGGACAGGCAGGCAGTTCCCCGCTCTTGCGCCTGACGCTCCCGCGATCTCGCTCACGATGATGCTCGTTCCCCGACCGGTCAGGGCGAAGCCGGTCGTGTGGATGGCTGATGCTGTCGTCCACTGCCCTGCCTGTCCTCCTCCGGCTCCCCCCCACGCCCATGGGCCCCGCCTCTCCCGACCTCCCCCAGTGCAGACCGCCGGCGATGGTCCCGCGGTTCGGGGTGCCCGTGGCGGCCCGCTCGTTCAAGCTGGCGCTGACGGTCGCCCACAGCCTGTTGGCCTCCGATCGCCGCGAGCGCTTCGCCGAGGATCCCCGGCCGCGCGCGGTGGAGCACGTCCCCTACACCACGGACGACGGCTGGCGCTGCAGCCTGTACCGCTGCCCCCCGCTCCCCGGCGCCACCGGCGAGCCAGTCCTGCTGGCCCACGCCCTTGGGATGAACCGCCTGAGCCTCGACTACGGGACTGGCGATGGGCTCGTGGGGTTGCTCCACGCTTGGGGTTTCGACGTCTGGCTGTGGGAGCACCGCGCCGACGCCTCGGCCTTCGCCCCGCGGCGGGCGCGTGCGTTCGACGCCGACGACATCGCCACCCAGGACCTGCCCGCCGCGCTCGACTGCGTGCGCGCGCGCACCAGCTACCCACGGGTGGGCTGGGTGGGACACGGGCTCGGGGGGCAGCTCCTCTACCTGCACCTCGCGCAGGAACCCGGCAGCCCCATCTTCGCCGCCGCTTGCCTGGGTGCCGCAGTCCGCTTCCCAACACCGAGCAGCACCGCCCGTACCGCCGCCGCCGTGGCGAGCCTGCTGCCTGCCCGGCTCGGCCTGCCGGCCCGCCAGGTCATGAGGCTTCTCTCCCCTGGCACTTCGGCCGACCCGTTCCTCGGACACGGGCTCTGCGCGGGCGGCATCGAGGGGCCGCGGCTGCGCGGCTTGATGAACCACGGGATCGAGGATCTCTCGGGCGGGCTCGTGCGGCAGGTGGCGCGCTGGTTGTCCGAGGGGAGCCTGTGCGATGCCGGCGGGCGGATCGACTGCCTGGAGGCAATCCGCGGCCTGCCCCTGGCCCTGCTGGCGGTGGCGGCCGACGATGACAGCGTCTGTCCCCCGGAGGCGGCCTTCGCCGCAGTCGAAGCCCTCGGCCAGGCCGACACCCACACCCTGCGGGTGCGCGAGCCCTGCGGCCACCTCGACCTGATCCACGGTGAGGTCTGCACCCGCGTCACGGGCCCGGCCGTGGCCGCCTGGCTGGACGCTCATCGCCGGAGGGCGTGGTAGCTACCAGGGCAGCCAGTCGCCGGGCATCCAGGCCCGCCCCGCGTACAGGTAGGACGGATCCAGCGTGGAGCCCGAGGTCCCGAAGGACTCGGAGCTGAAGCCGATGCCATCGGTGCTGCCCTGGCAGGACCAGTAGTCCATCCCGGTGATGCGACCGGTGCCATCCGTCTGCCAGCCATCGAAGATTACGCTGTGCCCGCTGCCGGAATGGCGCCAGATCTGCACGAAGTCGCCCGGACGCAGGTCCTCCAGGTCGGTGACCTCCTCGCCCACCCCGTACAGCTCGAAGGCCTCGCTCGGTCCGGGTCCCCACAGGTCGCGCACGTACCAGTCGGTGCGGAACTCCAGCATGTCGGCGACCTCAAGGCCATTGAGGGAGCCGTCGCCACCGCCCTGCTCGTCGATCCGCTGGAAGGCCCGCATGAAGACCTCCCAGGTGATGCCCACGCAGTAGCAGGCCTGATCGTCGCGGGCCTCGGCGACGAGGCTGCCGAGATACCAGATGTCGCGGGTCGTGCCGTCGTAGGAGCCGTCCCACAGGTAGTCGTGGGTGCCGTCGGTCGGGTAGCTCTCCAGGATCTGCACCGCCACCTCGTTGAAGTCCGACGGGTCCGGATCGGTGCCGGGCTCCACGGTGATGGTGACGCGATCGGTGGCGACCTCGACGCCTTCGTCCAGGGCCGACGCCTCGATCGTGCGGGCGTAGCCGGTCCCGGAGAACTCGTAGGAGAGCACATCGCCGGGGACCACCCGGCCGATCTCCCAGCCGTCGGCGGTCAGCGCCACCTCGTCGACCCCCGCCGAGGCGTCCACCACGAAGCGCACGGGGTTGGTGACCACGGCCCCGTCCGTCGGGCTGACGATGGTGACCCAGGCCTCCGCCGTGGAGGCGACACGGATGGTCAACTCGTGGCGGGAGAGTTCGCTCCCGGCGGTATCGGCGCCGATGAGCGCCAGGGTGTGGCGCCCGTCGTCCAGGGTGACCTCCAGGCTGCCCTCGGTCCGCGCCACGGGCTGCTCGGGGATGAGGGTCGCGCCATCGGCGTCCAGACGGACGTGGTGGACATCCGCCCCCGCCTCGAAGGTCAGCACGAACGGCGAGGCCACCGTCTCGCCGTGGGTGGGCCAAATCACCCGCACATCCGTGTCTCGGCGGAACTCGTCCCCGGTGGGCTCGTGGCGGGCAGCCCCGGGATCGCACGCGCACGGCAGGGCCAGGACCAGGACGGCTTGGGATCGGAAGGGCACGGGATACCTCGCAGGACAGGGATGCAAGGTCGCACGCGCTGGACCCCGCCGCAAGCGGTGAATACGACTGGGGCCGCGCGCAGCGGACGGACGGCGAGGCCGGCTGCCGCACCCTGGAGGCCGACACCATGACCCCGATGAAGAAGAGCACGCGCCTGCTCCTCTGGACTGCCCTCCTGGGCTTCCTCCTGTTCATGATCTCCGTCCTGGCGGTGGTGCTTTTGTTCTCCTTCGACGGCAGCCTGCCCGGGGCAGAGCCGCGCACGCTGCTGGTCAAGCTCGGTGGAGATCTGCCCGATGGCCCGCCCCAGGGCGCCTTCATCCTGGATGAGACCGACTTTCCCCCGCTGCTCACCGAGGTCTCCGAAGCCATCCGCCAGGCGGCTGACGACGACGATGTCGCCGGCATCTACCTGGAGATCCAGCCCGTCGCCCTCGGCTTGGCCGGGGTGCAGGAGCTGGCGGACGCGCTGCACACCTTCCGCGGGAGCGGCAAGCCCTGTGAGGTCCAGGCCGACCTGCTCACCAACAAGGAGTACCTGCTGGCCGCCGCCTGCGGCACCATCCATCTGGCCCCGGCGGGGCTGATGCTCGTCAACGGGCTGTCGGTCGAGGCGAACTACTACGCTGGCACCTTGGACAAGGTTGGTGTGAAGCCCAACTTCGAGCATGTTGGAGATTTCAAGTCGGCGGTGGAGATCTTCGAGCGCGCCGGGCCCTCCGACGCCGCTCAGGAGGCCACCAACTCCCTGCTGGACAGCCTCTTCGAGCAGTTCGTGGCGCTGGTGGCCCGCGGCCGGGGGCTGGAGCCCGACCGGGTCCGCGCCCTGATCGATGCGGCTCCGATCACCCCCCAGCAGGCCATCGAGGCCGGCCTGGTGGACGACACGGCGTACTCCGGGGCGCACAAACCCGACGACGACGACATCATCACCCTGAAGAGGTACATCGCCCGCCAACGCCGCGAGGACCAGGCCAGCCCGAAGATCGCGGTGGTGCACGCCGAGGGCGAGATCATCTCCGGCGAGTCGGGCTCCGGCATGATGGGAGGCCGCTACCTCGGCGACGAAGACCTCATCGCCGACCTGCACCAGGTCCAGGAAGACGACGACGTGGTGGCCGTCGTGCTGCGGGTCGACTCGCCCGGCGGCAGCGGCCTGGCCTCCGACAACATCTGGAACGCGGTCCAGGAGCTCAAGCAGCACAAGCCGGTGGTGGCCTCGATGGGCGACTACGCCGCCTCCGGTGGCTACTACATCTCCGCGGGGTCCAGCTTCATCGTGGCCCAGCCCGGCACCATCACGGGTTCCATCGGGGTCTTCGGCGGGAAGATGAACGTCCGCGGGCTCTACGAGAAGGTCGGCGTCTCCCTGTTCGGCTACAAGCGCGGCGAGTTGGCCGACATGCTCTCCTCCACCCAGGACTTCTCCGAGCCTGGGCGGGCCCGCTTCCGCGAATTCCTGGAGGCGTTCTACCAGCTCTTCCTGGATCGGGCGGCCGAGGGTCGCGGCATGGATCGGGAGGCGGTGCACGCGGTGGCCCAGGGGCGCGTCTGGACCGGCGCGCAGGCGCTGGAGCGCGGGCTCGTGGACGATCTGGGCGGCCTGGACGTCGCCATCCGCCACGCGCGCGAGCTGGCCAAGGTCGAGGGAGACACTGGCATCTTGCGCCTGCCGCGCCAGCGCACGGTCATCGAGGAGGTCATGGACGACCTGCAGGGCGATGACGACGAGGTGCAAGCCCGGGCCCTGTCCGCCGCGCTCGCCGCCATCCCGGGCGCGGGTGAGGCCCTCCTCCACCTGGAGATGCTCTCCCACGCCCTGGGTGCCGAGGGCGGAGTGGCGGCGATGCTGCCCTACTCCCTCGAGGTGCGCTGACCGCTACATCGCCGTGATCGCCCAGAACCTCATCTGCCCCAGCAGGCAGGAGGAGAGGGCGGTGTTCATGCTCTCGAAGTCGTCCTCGGTGGCGTTGCGCATGCCCGCGACCCCCAGCGCATAGACCGAGGCCCGGGGAAAGGCGGTCCCGGGGACCTCGTGGCGGTCCACCTGGCCGTCGCTGTGGGTGTACTCGTACAGCCCCACCACGTCGTCGGGCCGGTTGGTGTAGCTGACCTCGCCGGATTGGACGTCGAACACGGCCACCAGGACGTTGTCGTAGTCGAACTCCGACAGGTCGATCAGGAGAGGCTCGCCGATGGCGTGCTGCTCGGCCAGGTCGAGGTCGGGGGCGTGCGGCGCGGTGACCACGACCCGGTGGTCCACGTCGCTCAGGACGGCGGTGAGGATGAAGTCCACGCCGGCCTGGTACACCAGGCCACCGGCGCCGGTGAGCGAGTAGACACCGCCCCCGTCCGCGTCCAGCAGCAGCGAGCCGTTGGCGGGGCTCTGCACGGTGACCGACGCACCATCCAGCGGGCTCTGCTCGAGATCGTCGAGGCTGGCCGCGTCGGCCAGAAAGACCTTGAGCGCGGTGCCATCGGCGAAGGGCGTGTCCGACAGATCGATCTCCTCGGACTCCGGTGGTAGCACGCCGAGCAACAGGGCTTCGGTCACCAGGGGGTTGGTGAGCCCGTCGAGGACGTCCTGGATCTCCTCGATCTTGCCGCAGCCGACGAGGGACAGGAGGGGAAGGAGGAGGAAGGGACGCATGCCGGCTCCTGAGGTGGGTGGTCTCGTTAGCACGGGCCCGCCCGGACCCGCCACCACCGTGGAGGGCGCCGTGAATCAGGATCCCTGGCTCCAGCCGTCCTGCTCCGTGTGGCTGACGCGGTACACGTCGGCGAAGGAACCGTCGGCCGGGTTGTACAGGCGGAAGACGAGCGTCATCTCGTGTCCCTGGATCTCGACCCACCAGTACCCATAGAGCGGGAAGTAGCGCCGGTCGTACATCCCCGGGAACCCCTCATAGCTGCCCCGGGCCTGCGCCGCGTCGATGATCACGTCAGGGAAGTCCTGGGACCGGGCGCGGTCGGAGAAGACCGACTGCAGCGTGGTGTCGAAGATGGGCTCGAGCTGGGTGGCCTCGACCCCGGCTGCGCGCACGTGCCCCCAGCGCTGCAGATCCTCGAGCCGCCCGCCACCGCCGCCGGCCGTGACGTGCATGGTGCCGAAGCGTCCGCCCACCAGGAACAGCTCGCTGGTGCCGGGGTCGCCAAAGAAGACCGCGCGCAGCTTCATCAACCCGATGCTGTCTTCGACGATCTCGAGGAGCTCCGCCGGGGCGCCGTCCAGGTTGGGTGTCTGCTCATCGGGCACGAGGCTCAACAGGGGATGATGCATGAACACCACGAGGTGATCGTACTCGCCCGTGCCCACGGCGCGGGGAATCCAGTAGAGCTGCTCCTTCCAGCGTGGGCCCAGGGCGGTCTTGTTGCTGTCGAGGACCAGGAAGCGCCAGGTGGCGTCACGAACCCGCGCGTCGAAGGCGTACCACGCGGCCACGCGGTTGTAGCCGATCTCGGCGCCCACCCCTGGGAAGGCCGCGCCGAAGCCCTTCAGGAAGCGATCGGTGCGGAACTCGCGTTCACCGGCCACGGGCAGCACCGGCAGGCGCATGCGGGGAGTCTCCGGCTCCGTGCTGCCCTTGAGCAGGTTGCGCATGGCGGCGTCGAAGGCTGCCCAATCCCTGAGGGTCGAGGACGGCACGCTGTCGCCCATGAGGACCAGGAAGGACAGACGCTCGTGGCGAAGCTGCGCCGCGAGATCCTCCACCAGGCGGGGGCCGACTGCCGTCGTGGAATCGCCATCCTTCTGCTTGCCTTCGTCCGCCTTGAAGGTGTTGCCGACCACCGCGAAGGTGAGCGTGCGGGGAGCGGTGACGTGCGCGCCGTCATCGGCGTACAATTCGTGGCTGGCGACCTTGGCAGGGTCGATGCCGCAGCCGGTGGCCAGCAGGCTGCAGAGGAGGGCAAGCTTCACCAGGACCCGCTGCATGGAGGACCTCCGCGTGCAGGGAGCTTGCCACCCCGCCTTGTCTGGAGCAACGGCGGCCCCGGCTTCCTGACAAAAGGGTTTCAGGGGAGCCGTCAGCCGTCAAGCGCCCACAGAGGCTCCTCGGCAGCCACCAACACCCTTGGCGCGTGGTAACGGCGCGAAGCGCCGGGAGCCGTCAGCCGTCAGCAACAACCAGATAGAAGGCGCCTTTCCGCGCATGACAGCGGCCCCGCCCGGAGGCGAGGGCCACTGGGAGAGGCGCTGTCTCCACTTCGCCAGAAGGGACCTTGCTGGAAGCTGATGGCAGGGAGCTACTCGACGGTCACGCTCTTGGCCAGGTTGCGTGGCTTGTCGATGTCGCAGCCCTTGAGGACTCCGACCCGGTACGCGAGGAGCTGCAGGGGCAGCACGGTCAGGAGTGGCGACAGGAGCTCGCTGCACACCGGCACGGGGATGGAGAGATCCGCCATGGAGCGAGCCTCCTCGTCGCCTGCGGAATGGATCAGCACCACCCTGGCGCCCCGGGCCCGCACCTCCTGGATGTTGGAGATGGTCTTGTCGCGCACCGAGTCCCGCGGGCAGATCACCACGACGGGCGTACCCTTCTCCATCATGGCGATCGGGCCGTGCTTCATCTCACCCGCGGGGTAGGCCTCACACGGCACGTAGGCGACCTCCTTGAGCTTGAGCGCGCCCTCCATGGCCACCGGCCAGGAGAGCCCGCGCCCCATGAAGAGCAGGTAGCGGGAGTCCTCGACCAGGGCGGCGGCCTCTTCGAGAGGCCCCGGCTCGGCCAGGTACCGGGAGACGGTGTCGGGGATGCCGAGCAGCTCCTCACCCAGGGCGCGCCCGGCGTGGGCTGAGATTTGTCGCGTGCGGGCCAGCAACAGCGCGAAGAGCAGCAACGCCGTGACCTGGCTGGTGAAGGCTTTGGTGCTGGCCACGGCCAGCTCCGGACCGGAGTGGACGTAGGTGCCACGCCCGCAGGCCCGGGCGATGGAGGAGCCGACCACGTTGACGATCCCGAGCACCTCTCCGCCCTTGAGCTTCACCTCGCGGACGGCGCCCAGCGTGTCGGCGGTCTCACCCGACTGGCTCACGGCGAAGAACAGCGCGTCGTGCCGCACCAGGGGGTTGCGATGCCGGTACTCGCTGGCGATGTGGGCCGTGGCCGGCACACGCGCCAGGCGTTCGACCGCCATGGCGCCGACCAGGGCGGCGTGGAAGCTGGTGCCGCAGGCCAGCAGCTCGACCGACCCGATGCCGAGCAGATCGCGTGGGGAGAGATCGAGGCCGCCGAGCTTGGCGTTGCCGTCATCAGGCAGCACCCGGCCTCGGAGGCAGCGCTGGATCGACTCCGGCTGCTCATGGATCTCCTTCTGCATGAAGTGATCGAAAGCGCCCTTCTCGGCCACCCCCCAGTCCGCCTCGATCTGCTCCACGGCCTTGTCGGTGCGCGCGCCCGACAGGAGCACGGTCTCGATGCCATCGGCCTCGACCCGCGCCAGCTCGCCATCGGACAGGTAGACCACGCGGTGGGTATAGCGGATGAGGGCCTGGGTGTCCGAAGCCACCAGGGTTTCGTCATCGCCGAGCCCGAGCACCATGGGCGAGCCGAGCCGGGCGGCGACCAGCAGCCCTGGGTGATCGGCGAAGAGCACGGCGATGCCGTAGGTGCCCTGCACCCGCTGCAGCGCCTGCCGCACGGCCGCGACCGGATCTCCCTTGTAGAAGGCGCGGATCAGGTGCGGCAGGACCTCCGTGTCGGTCTCCGAAGCGAACCTCACGCCCTCCCGCTCCAGGCGCTGGCGCAGGTCGGGAGCGTTCTCGATGATGCCGTTGTGCACCACCGCGATGCGCCCGCTCACGTCGGTGTGGGGGTGGGCGTTTTGCTCCGTCACGCCGCCGTGGGTGGCCCACCGGGTGTGGGCAATGCCGGTGGTGCCGGGCTCGTCGGCGCGCAGCCCCTCGGCCAGCCCGGCCACACGCCCGACCCGGCGACGCATGACGATGGCGCCGTCGTCGAGCACCGCGATCCCGGCAGAGTCATACCCGCGATACTCGAGGCGGCGCAGGCCATCCAGCAGGATGGGGGTCGCGCGCCGATGGCCAACGTAGCCGATGATGCCGCACATGGGGTTCCTCCTGAGCGCTCAAGGTGGCAGCAGTCCGCGCACCAACCGGTCGAGTTGCTCGGCCTGCCCGGGCTCGAAGCCCTGCAGGCGCCCGGCCGGCAGGCCGTCCCGGCCGAGGACCTGCGTGGCGGGCACCGCCCGCACGTCCAGCGCCGCGGCCAGGTCCCGGGACCAAGCAAGATCGATGCCGAGCCCGCCGAAGCGCGCCAGTCCCCGGCTCCAGCCATCCTGGTCCTCATCCACACAGACCGCCAGGATCCGCACGGGGAGGCTCTCCTCGGCCCAGGCCGCGCCCTGCTCGGCCAGCAGCGGCAGTTCGTGGGCGCAGGGCTTGCACCAGGACGCCCAGAACACCAGCACGACCACCTGCCCCTGCCAAGCTTCCAACGTGAGATCGCCAGATGTCGTCGAGAGCGGGATGGTCAGGTGGCGGGCGGCCGGACCCGCGGAGCGGGGGCGCTCGAACGCCGATGCCCGCTCGGGCGTGGCTCGGGCGGCTTCCAGCAGCGCGTCGGGGCTGGCCGGTCCCGGATACCGGGCGTCCAGCCGCTCCGCAGCCGGCTCCGATCCGGCCGCCGCCGCGCGCGCCAGGCTCTCGATGGCGGGCTGGGCGGCGCCAGCCGCCTCCTGGGCCAGGGCCAGCGCGAACAGGGACTCCGCGCTGGGCTCCAGCAGGGAGGCCAGCAACCGCTGCACCAACGCCTCATCGGCCTCGGGCGTAATCCGGGCGCCGAGCTCCAGGCCCCGGGCCAGCAGCGCGCGCTGGCGCCCCGGAGGCAGGTCGGACGCCCGGGCGACGGCGGCGGCGCTCAGCCGGATCCAGGTAATGGCTTGAGCGGGGTCCAATTCGGCAGCCACCTCGGCGGCCTCCAGCGCAAGCTCGGGATCGCCCGGGTCGAGCTCCACGGCCTGGCCGAAGGCCGCCAGGGCCTCCTGCGGACGCCCCCCATCCCGCAGGACCTGGGCGCGCACGTGGGCCACAGCGGCGGACTCCGCCGGAGTCAGTGCCGGTGGGACCCCGCGCTGCCCGGTCTGCACCTGGCCTTCCCCCAGGCTCCGCACCATGGCGGCGCCGTAGGGGAGCCGGGGGGGCAACGTGAGGCCGGGTACGCGCCGGGACAGGGACCCCGCAGCCCGCGCGGCGCCCTCTCTCTCGCGCGCCCAGGCCAGCACCAGCCAGGCGTGGAACAGGGCGGCCGGCTCATCGCACTCCAGCAGACCTTCGGCCGCCGCGACCGCGGCATGGCGCGCGCGACGGACCGCCCGATCAGGCTCTCCCCCGGGGGCGAAGAGCGAGAGCGCGATCTCCGGGTGCCGCGGCAGGGCCTGCAGACCCTCCTGGACCTCCGCGGCGGCCTCGAGCGGACGGCCTGCGGCGATCAGGGCTTCCACATAGGCCCGCCGCTCGGCCGGGGTCCGCGCACCCTCGAGGTGGGTGAGGGCCTCCTGTCCACGCCCGAGGCGAACGAGGGCCCGGCCCGCGAGGCGATCCGTCGGATCGTGCGGCTCCACCACCAACCGGCCGAGGCGCGCGAGCGCCGGATCGAGGTCGGGACCGCGCGCCGCCTGCACCTCGGCCCAGGCCACCAGGGGCCCGAGGGCGGGCTCGCGCGCACCCAGCCAGCGGTACTCGGCCACGACCGCCCAGCCGTGCCCGGCCTGCGCGGCGGCCTCCATGTAGGCGAGGTGGGCTTCCCAGTCGGCCCCGGGGGCCGCGATGGCCGCTCGGGCCTCCTCCAGCGCCCTGGCTGGATTCTCTGCCATCAACCATGCTTCCACCAAGGCCGTGCTGTCGCCGTCGGCCCCTCGCGCTGGGCGCGCAGCGGCCCACAGGCCGATCAGCGCGAGGCCGATGAGCGGCAACCATGGATTCATCGAGGGGCCACGGAGCTCTGGCGGAGCGCTTCCAGGGTGGCGGTCGGTACGTAGGGGGTGACATCGCCGCCGTTGATGAAGATCTCCTTCACCAGGGAACTGGAGATGAAGATGTTGCGCGGCGCGGGCAGCAGGAACACGGTCTCGATGTCGGGGGCCATGTCCCGGTTGGCCAACCCGATCTGGAACTCGAACTCGAAGTCGGTGACCGCCCGCAAGCCCCGGATGATGACCCTGGCGCCGATCGAGGTGCAGAAGTCCACCAACAAACCGTGGAAACAGCGCACCTCCACGTTCGCCAGGTTGACCGTGACCGCGCGCATCAGGCCCACCCGCTGATCCTTGTCGAGCAGGTAGTGCTTGGCCGGGTTGTCGCCGACCCCGACCACGACTTGATCGAAGATCCCCGCACCGCGCCGCACGATGTCGAGGTGGCCGTAGGTGACGGGATCGAAGCTTCCCGCGTAGACCGCGATGGGGCCAGCCATGCGCACTCCTCGTGAACGACTCGCTCCTTACCGTGTGCGGCCGAGGGCGCAACGATCCGCAGCACCGCCCGGCGCGCGGGCGCTGGTCCGATTACGCCCCTGCTGCGCCCCGGCGCGTGATCGAAGGAGCCGGAATGACCACCGCCGCGATCCTGATCATCGGCGACGAGCTGCTCTCAGGACGGGTCGAGGACGCGAACGGGCCCATCCTGCTGGGCTGGCTGCGGGCGCGTGGGGTCGAGGTCTCCCGCCTGGCCTGGCTCCCGGACGACGCCGACGCAATCGCCGAGGAAGTGTCGCGCCTCGCCCCACGCTGCTCGTGGCTGTTCTGCTCCGGCGGCGTAGGCCCCACACACGACGACGTCACCTACGCCGCCGTCGCCCGCGCCTTTGACGTCGACCTGGAGCGCCGGCCGGAGCTGGTGGCCGCGCTGGAGGCCCGCGTCTCTCCCCTGCCCCCCGCCGCGCTGCGCATGGCCGACGTGCCCGTTGGCGCCGAGCTGTGGGGGGAAGGCGTTCTCTCCTACCCGCTGGTGGTGGTCCGCAACGTGCTGTTGTTGCCCGGCTCGCCGCACCTGTTCCGGGCCCGGCTGGAAGCCCTGGCCCCCCGCTTCCCGGGCGCGCCGCCGCGGGTCGAACACCTCTACCTCACCGCCCGAGAGACCGAGTTCGCCGCGCGCCTCGCCGTGGCCGCGGCGCGTTTTCTGCAGGTCCGCATCGGGTCCTACCCGCGCACCTCGCGCGAGGTCCCCTGGCGGGTCATGGTCACCCTGGAGAGCCGGGACGAGGCTGCGCTGCAGGCTTGCCTTGCGTGGGTCAGGCGCGAATTGGAGGGCTTTATCCTGCCCTGACCAGGATCTTCTCGGCCAGGCGGGACAACGGAGGTGCCTCGGACGCGCCGGGCGGGAGGATGCGCTCGCCCTCGTCGCGGGGCTCGCGCCGGGGTGGCAGGGCGGCACGGTGGACCGCGACCTGCCAGCGCTGGTGGGTGAAGACGTGCACCACCCCGCCGCAGGGCTGTGGGGGAGCGGCGAGGGTGTCCAGTGTCGCCGCCAGCCGGCACAAGCCCGCCTCGGTCGGTTCTCCCTCCGCCAGCACCAGCATCGGGGGCCCCCACAGGCCGCCGAGCAATCCACCTTCGGGGCGGCGGACCAGGAGCACGGCCTCCCCCCGCCGCGCGACGAGGGCGACGGCGCGGACGGCACAGGGCTCTCTCCGCTGGGTCCGGCGCGGCAGGTCGGCCTGGCTGCCCGCGGCTCGGGCGCGGCAGTCCGCGGCGATCGGGCAGGCGTCGCAGCGCGGCTGCCCCGACAGGCAGACGCCGGCGCCGAGATCCATCAGGGCCTGGTTGAAGTCCCCGGCGCGGCCCGCGGGCAGCAGCGCGCCCAGGTGCTCGGCCACGGCCACGCGCCCCGGACCGGCGTCCACCAGCGCCTCGATGGCGAAGAGGCGCGCGCCGACGCGGGCCAGGTTCCCATCGAGGGCGAGCGCGTCGAGGCCGAACGCGATGGAGCCGATGGCGGCAGCGCTGTAGGGACCTACGCCGGGCAGGGCGCGCAAGCCCTCCAGCGTGCGCGGGAAGCCGCCCTGCCGCGCGATCTGCTGCGCAGCCGCGTGCAGCGCGCGGGCCCGGCGGTAGTAGCCGAGCCCGGCCCAGGCGCCGAGGATCTCCTCCTCTGTCGCGGCGGCGAGATCCTCGACCCCCGGCCAACGCGCGGCGAACCGGGCGAAGTAGGGAAGCACCGTCTCCACCCGGGTCTGCTGCAACATGGCCTCGGACAGCAGCGCCCGGTAGGGCGACACCTCGCGGCGCCACGGCAGATCCCGGCCCGTGCGGGCGTACCAGTCGAGCAGTCGGGCGGTGGTGGGGTGCATGGCGGTCGGGCGCGCAGTTCGGCTCCCTGATACCCCGTGCAGAGCTGGAGTCTCTTGCCGCTTGCCCCCCCTGTACGGCCCACCACCGAGCCCGCTCCAGATCGCCGTCCCGGCCGGACTCGGCGACCAGCCCGAGGCCTGGGCCCTGTCGCTGGCGGTGGGCGCCCTGCTGGTGGGGCTCGGCTTCTGGCAGCACCGGCGGGCCTGGGGCTACCCCGTGGGCCTGGCCGGGCTGGTCGCCCTGCTCACCGCGCCGGCTCTCGGGATGGTGGAGCGCGCAGTCTGGGGCGCCTGGCCCACGGTGGACAAGGCGGGCGCCTACTTGTTCTACCTGCGGGGGGTGGGCTGGCGGCCTTTCGCTCCCGGCGCCCTGCACGACCCGGCCCTCAAGCTGATCGGCATCCAGGTGGCCCACCTCTGGCCCACCGCGGCGCTCGATCTGCTGCTCTCGCCACATGGCGCCTTCAACGCCCAGGCCCTGCTGCACCTCTGGCTCGCGTGGCTGTGCGCCTGGCTGCTCTGCCGCGAGGCTGGCGCTCGGCCCTGGCCCGCGTTGTTGGCCGCGGCGCCCTTCGCGCTCGGGCTGCACGTCTTCAGGGATGTCAACTACTACACCATCGAGAAGTCGGGGGTCTTCGGCATTCCCCTGTTCCTCTGGGCGCTGGCTCGGGCCCGGCGCCAGGGCGGGCGCTGGCTGGTCCTGCCCCCCCTGCTGCTCGGCGGCCTGGCCTTCTACAACGAGTACCTGGCCCTGCTGGGGGCGACGATGGCTGGCCTGTGGCTGCTCGGCTCCTGGCGCGGGCGCGCCTTCGCCGTGGTGGGCGCCTGCGCCCTGGCCCTGGTCCCCGTCGCGACCCTGCAGACCCTGCTCTTCCGCGGCGCGGGCGCGCTGGCGGATCCCGACCGTTTCCTGTGGGAGCGGGCCGCCCTGGACACCCTCTCCCTGTGGCCCCCGCGCTGGTATCACCTGGAACTGTGGCGGGTGCTGAACCTACCCCTGGTTCTCTACGGTGCCGTGGGGCTCTGGCGCGAGCGCGCCCGGCCCGAGGCGCGCTGGGCGGCCGCCGTCGTGCTGCTGACCGGGATCCTGGCCCTCGGACCGCGCCTGGCGGGCGATCAGGCCGTGGGCGTCCCCAACCCCGTGTTCATGGCCTGCTGGAGGCTCGTCCCGGGCTTCTGGCGCATCGCACGGCCCGAGTTCCTGTTCGAGGGCGCCTACCTCGCGCTGTTGGTGTCGTCGGGGGTGGCACTCTCGGCCGTACTCACCCGCACCCGCTGGCTGGCCCTGCTCTCCGCCGCGCTGCTGGCCGGCTGGCTGTGGGGGGCGCGCGGCCACCCGGTCTACCCATCCTTCTCGGCGCCGGTGGAGGTCAGTCTGCCGGAGGGGTGGGAGAAGGGGGTGTTCGGCGCAGAGCCAGGTGGTCGGGTTGACCTACTTCGGGCCAAGAACCTCGGTGGCTGACGAGAAGCGTCGTGAGCCCTTGGGAGAAGGGGGTGTTCGGAACCGACCCGCGCTAGCCGGGAGCCGAGGAGGCGACCGCCTCACGGAGCCAGAAACCACGGATCTTGGAGGAGCACCCTGTCGAAAGTCACCATGCTCCCGCAGTCGGCTTCGCGGCACCGCTCCGCGATGAGGTAGTCGGCGAACCCTCCTCGGCCACGCTCGTACCGGAGGACACCGGGGAGCGGTGAATCGGCGCGGGGTGTTACTCCCAGCCGACCACGCTGGAGCCCGCCATGATCTGGTACCGCCCCACCGGTTCTGAGGAGACCCTCTTCCGCACCGCCGCCGCCCACAAGCTGCCCGTGCTGCTCAAGGGCCCCACCGGCTGCGGCAAGACCCGCTTCGTGCGCCACATGGCCGAGGCCCTCGGCCGCCCCCTGATCACGGTCGCCTGCCAGGAGGATCTCTCGGCCGCCGACCTCACCGGCCGCTTCGTGCTGGAGGGAGGGAGCACGGTCTGGCGCGATGGCCCGCTGGCCCGCGCGGTGCGCCAGGGCGCCATCTGCTACCTGGACGAGGTGGTCGAGGCCCGCGCCGACGTGCTCACGGTGATCCACCCGCTGACCGACGACCGCCGCATGCTGCCGCTGGAGCGCCTGGGCGAGGAGCTCACCTGCCCCGACGGGTTCCTGATCGTGGTCTCCTACAACCCCGGCTACCAGTCGGTCACCCGGGAGCTGAAGGAGTCCACCCGCCAGCGCTTCGTCTCCATCGCCTTCGACTACCCCCGGCCCGAGGTCGAGGCGGAGATCGTGGTCCACGAGGCCGGCTGCCCGCCCGAGGTGGCCGCCACCCTGGTGCGCCTGGGCCAGGCCACCCGCACGCTCCGGGCCCACGGGCTCAGGGAGGGCGCCAGCACCCGCCTGCTGGTCTACGCCGCCGCGCTCGCGCAAGCCGGCCTGCCGCTGGCCGAGGCCTGCGAGGCCACCCTGGTCCACTCGCTGTCGGACGACGCGGAGCTGGTCAAGGCCCTGCGGGAGCTGACCCGTTCGGTGCTCGGGTAGCCGCTGGCCATGGGTGCGCCGACCTGGCCCCCGGACCCCCAGAAGGCCTTCGCGGAGACGGCCCGGGAGTACGGGGTCCGGCCGCGGGACATCGGCGCCGACGCGGACGACGAGGAGTTCGAGCACGCCCTGCTGGCGGCCTTCCTGCACGCCCCACCCCGCTTCCGCCTGGCGGAGGGCGCCGAGAGCGGCACGCCGCTGCACACCCACCAGCGCGCCCTGGCCGCCTGGCTCGCGTTGATCTCGGGCGATCCAGTCGAATTGGCCGCCTCGGATCCTCCCGCCACCGATGGCCGCCGCGTCTTCTTGCCCGTGGCGTTGCCCGCGCCTGCGCGTCCCGAGGATGCCGCGCTGTTCCGCGCCATGGCCCTCACCCAGATTGGCCTCCTGCGCTTCGGGTTGCTGGAGGGCGAGGGGCTGCTCAAAGACCTCTACCGCGACTGGGTGCTGCGCTCCTGCTACCACCTGCTGGCCACCCGCCTGGTGCTCGCCCGCTGGGCAGCCTGCCTGCCGGGCGTCGCCAGAGACCTTCGCGCGCTCCCCCGCGATGAGGTGGCCGGGCGCATGCGCATCAACCTGACCGAGGTCCCGCGCGAGGGCATGCCCGGCGCGTTCCTGCCCCTGTACGCGGGCCTGGTCGCCGAGCCCACCTGGGGTACACCCGGCGCCGAGGCCGATTTGGCCCGCGCCGCAGTGGCCGCCGTGCGCGCGCTGCCCGCTCCCGTCCCCGGGGCCTGGGGGCGGCCTGTACCGCCCGCCGAGCAGGCTGCCGCCCGCGCCGTGCTGCTGGGTCAGGCCCACCGCCTGCGCCAGCACTACCGCCGCCTGCGCCTCGGCCCCCCTCCCCTGCCCTTCTTCGCCGGGGTCCTGCGCCCGGAGTGGCTGCTGGCCCGCGCCGCCCGTGATCCGGGCGCGGAGGAGGCCTGGCGCGAAGGCCCGAGCCCCCTCAGGCGACTCCGCGCCGCCCAGGCTCGGGCCACGCCCACTCCCGGGCCGTCTCCATCACGCCCGAGCCTGCGTGGACGGCTGAAGGCCAGCCTCGGACGCGCCCTCCGAAGCTCCCACGACCCCGAGGAGCTGCGCCGCGCCCCGGCCTACGGCGCGCTCCGCGACGAGCACCAGCGGCAGGCTGACCCCGCGATGCCCGCCCGCTGGAGCCCGGACCTTTCCGTGGAGGACGTGCTCGCCCAGGCCGGAGGCGGCCTCGCCGAGGCCGCCCTGCCCGGGGTCGAGGAGGGCACCCGCCACGACGAGTGGGACGACCACCTCCAGGCCTACCTGCTGGGCGCCACGAGGGTGATCGAGCGTCCCGCTCCCTCAGGCCCCCTCGCCAGCCACGCCCGCCTGGTGGCGGCCAATGGGCGCCGCATCGCCGAGGTGCGCCGCCGGTTCGAGGCCCTGCGGCTGGAGGAGCGCTGGCTGCACGGGCAGCTCGACGGCCCCGATCTCGACCTGGACCGCGCCGTCACCGCCTGGTGCGACCTGGCCGCGGGTCAGGACCCGGATCCGCGCGTCTTCCTGCGCTGGCAGCGGCAGCGGCAGCCGGTGGCGCTGCTCGTGCTGGTGGATCTCTCCGGCTCCACCCAGGGACACGTGGTCCACCTGGAGCAGGAGGCCCTGGTGCTGCTGGCCGAGGGGTTGCGCGCCCTGCGTTTCCCCCACGCGCTGTTCGGCTTCCACGACGATGGCCCCGAGGCATGCTGGCTGGAGCGCTTCAAGGGCTTCGACGAGGGCTACGGGGAGCCCGTGTTCAAGCGGATCTCCAACCTCCAGCCCGGCGGCGCCACCCGGCTGGGGGCCTTCCTGCGCCACGGCGCTTCGCTGCTGGCACGCCGCCCCGAGGTCCGCCGCGTGCTGCTGGTGCTCTCAGACGGCAAGCCCCACGGCCAGCCGCCCTACCAGGGGGCCTGGGGCGTGCGGGACTCGGCCATGGCCGTCCAGGAGGGCGCCCGCCTCGGCGTGCACACCTTCTGCGTCAGCCTGGATGCGGGCCACGACGCACCGGACTACCTCAGCCGCATCTTCGGGCCGGGGCGCTTCCTGGCCCTGACCCAGGTGGATCAGCTCCCCGCGCGCCTGCCGGAGGTGCTGCGCCGCCTCGTGAGGTGACCCTTGACCTCCCGCTACCACGCCCTCGAGATCCTCCAGGCTGGCCTCGGTGAGCACTGCCCCGAGCCGCTCTTTGCGACCGTCACCGAGCGCCTGGCGCCGTGGCGCCCGGGGCCGCCGGTATTCTTCCGCCTCAGCACGGCACCCCCACCGCTGGACGGGGGCGAACCCTCGGCCGAATTGCACGTCTGCGTCCTGCTGGGCGGCGCCCTGCTCGACGTCCGGGCGGCCACCGACGGTTTCTCCGAATCCCTCCTCCCGCTCGCCTCCATCGACCGTGTGCGCCTGATCCGCAAGGAAGACCGCACCCAGGTGGAGATTCGCCACGGCGACTGCATCAGTTGGCTGGAGCGCAAGGAGGACGACGTGGCCGGCGCGGACCTCGAGGAGTTCCTGGTCCAGTTGCAGCGGCGTCTGGTCTAGGGTTCAGGAACCTCGCGGTACCCGGGCCAGGTGTCCAGGTCCTCGACGAACCCAAACGTCCAGCCCATGGGCGCGTCGATGCGCCGCAGCGAGACGCCACTCTCGTCCACCTCCTCCAGGCGGCCCGCAGAGGACCAGGAGATGAGGTAGTGCTCGTCCGAAGTGAAGCGCGCGTCCCCCAGATACTCGACGGAGAGGCAGTCCGGCGAGGTGTAGCTCCAGTGGGATTCGGTGGTCCTGGCGACAGGATCCACCGCGAAACGGTTCACGTGGGAGCAGGAGCCTTGATCCCGGTTGAAGACCAGGAAATCCCCATCGGGCAGCCGATAGACGCTGTGCGGAGAGGCCACCAGGCCAGGTTCACCCTGGATGCTGGCGCTGGGGCCTCCGGCGGACCACAGCAGGCTGCCGGTCTGGCGCGCGATGGCCGCCACCAGCCCGAGCCCGGTGATGCTCACGTAGTAGGTGTCTTCCACTGAGGAATAGGACAGCCCGTTCATGTGGCTCCAATCCTCGACGGTGGGATCGTCGGGGACCCAGCCGGTGGCGTAGTCCACGCTCAGATCCGGCTGGAAGTCATCGTAGACGCTCCAGACCTGCCGGGTCTGCCCGTCCTGGCCAATCTCCAGCAGGGTGTCTCCCAGGATGCGCCGCACCTCGCCGTCGTCGTCGAACTCCCGCAGGTCCCATCCCAGCGTCGCCATGGTGCCGTCGGGGAGCAGGGCGACATCGGTGTGCATCCCCACCGCGGCCCCGGCTTCGGTGCGCTCGCCTCCCCAGGACATCCAACTGAGCCGCGCACTCGAGTCTGGGTTGTAGGCCTGGTCGGCCAACAGGAAGGCGGTCCCCGCGGAATCGGGGATTCCGCGCCGCTCGTTGGAGGTGATCGGTGCGGCCCAGATCACCACGCCGCGTCGATCGAAGAGCGCGAGGTAGGAGATCTCCTGGGTGAGCAGGGGCACCAGGGCGAGCGGCTGCCGACTCCCCTCGGTGTCCAGCTCGACCGTGAGGCTCGGGAATCCCTGGTCCAGTTCACCGGTCCGGTAGGTGCGCTGGGCGCTGCATACCCAGGCCTCATCCCGCCGCGCGCGGATCTGCCAGGTGACCTCCTCGCCCGCGCCGAGCCCAGCCAGCACGGCCTGCTGGTAGACATCCGGAGCCAGCGGGGGCGTCTCGAGGGTCACCTCGCCGTCGCCGAAGCGGACCACGGCCTCGCTCGCGAGGGTGTTGCTCCAGGCTACCCGTTGGGCCAGACCCGTCCGATCCGGTTCGTCCACGACATCATCGAAGAGGCTGTCCACGATAGGGCAGTCGCCTTCCTGCGCGCTGTCGTCGGGGGAGTCGGGATCGCTCTCCCCGGGGCTCGCGTGACATCCCCCGAGGGCGGCAACCACCCCGGCCGCCATGACGAGCCTCGCGCCACTTCCCCGACATGGGAGCCGGTGTGGCGCGAGTCGAAGGTTGAACAGTGTGCTGCTGCGTTCCATGAAGCTCCTGGCGGTCGGCGGGACCATCCCGTCGACCTCACTAACCGCCCGCGCCGTGCCCCGACAGCACCTCGCTCCACTTGATGCGGCCCGTGAGCTGCATGAGCAGGAAGAGGGTCAAGACGCCGAGGACGGTGACGGTCAGCCCGGTGAACCCCTCCCAGAAGTGGGCCAGGGAGAAGCCGACCAGGTACAGCAGTTGGGCCAGCCCAGCCTCCAGCAGAGCGAAGCGCGTGCCGACCACCAGCCGCAGGTAGCTGACCACCAGGACGACGCTGACACCGGCGGCGACCCCGAAGGTCCAGCCCAGGCCGAGGTGATCGGCCAGATACCCGAAGAGCAGATGGAAGGCGAAGAAAGCGGCGGCCAGGAACAGGTGGTTGATCGGATGGACCTCCACCTTCTTGAGCACGCCGATGACGAAGATCCAGATCATGAAGAAGCCCAACGAGATGGGCGCGGAGAAGCTCATGTGGGAGGCCAGCACGCCAGGCTGGATGCGTTGGGGCACCACCATGCCGATGCCGTGGCCGGTCACCAGGTTCGCGAAGTCCCAATCGAGCTTCCAGCCGGCGCCCTGCCGCTCGCGTGCGGAGGGCGACATGGTGAACCCCGGGTAGTCGATGTCGGCGAAGTCGGTGACCATGGTGAGCCTG
>Ga0233425_10002269_pt1 | contig 38668 bp, 43 predicted proteins | sample Watercolumn_Towu_2_FD_181712 | JGI IMG/M metagenome (GOLD analysis project Ga0233425, IMG submission 181712) | Freshwater microbial communities from Lake Towuti, South Sulawesi, Indonesia - Watercolumn_Towuti2014_140_MG | ecosystem: Environmental > Aquatic > Freshwater > Lake | place... | reverse complement strand
TCGGTTATGATATTGCCAGCGAAAACCCGATTAATCCTTTGAGATATTGGACCATGGGATTGGTATTGGCTGGTGAAAGCGCTGAAGCCTTGAAAGAGGTTAGGATGAAAAGCGAAGAAGCGCAAAACAATACCGTGATTGGAAAATTAGATGCTGCTGGAAATGTTGCGGAAGAAGATTTTGAAAGGGCGTGGGAGGAAGCTTGGGAAATTTACAATGAGGCTAAGAAAAAAGGCAATGGTCAGGTAACTTTTGAAAATTTAAATATAGCTTATCATGAAAAATTACCAGAAGACTTGGCTCAAAGACTAAAAAGAGTGGACAATGCAGGAATTGGCTTGATGCAGAAAATATTAAACAAAGATCTTGGGTGGTATATACAAGGTTTAAATAAAAAAATAGAAATAATTGAAAAAAATGAAAAATACAGTGAGATAGAGAAGGACAAAAGAAAAAAGGAATTATTACTCAGAAATGAAGCATTGCTCAATGACTTGGATCGCATGATTGGTGACCAAGGATTAATCGATCAGATTTCTTATTGGACCAGAATAGCGGAGAAAACTTCCAAGACCGGAGCGAATTTGATAATTTTAGATACGGTTTATCAACTTGCCCATGCCGGTTGGGAGTGTGCTAAAGTTTCTGATTGGATGCAAAAAATCATTGATAGATTTGAGGGCGGCAATGGTCAGGACATTGAAAATATTTCTTCCCAGGTTCCTAATTTAACTCAAAAAATTGAGGTTAAAATTATAGGTTTGCCTAGCAAGACTAAAGACTGGGAAGATAGTATTCCAAAACAAGTTCAGCCAACTCCCTGGATGGATGTTTCTGTGGAGAAAGAAGGAGCAGAAAGAGTTGTTGCGGGCGATCAGGTCAAGATGACAGATAGAGCTGAATTAGAGTCACAAGTTATTAAAAATATTGTCCCAGCAGATGCGATTAAATCGTTTGAACAGTCTTCCATAAAAATTGGCGGCAAAATTGATACATATTCAGAAGCCGTGCAGGAATTAGTCAAACAGGCGCCTGTCAATGTGCAGGATAATTTTATTCATAATGTTTTAGGCAAAGATGTTTTGATCGGCGATGCGGATCGCAAAGCAAAATTGATTCAAGCTATTAGAAAAATTTCTTCTTTTAATAATCAAATAGGAGACGGTAATGATGTTTCAAATTTGGTTTATGAAGGTAATCAGGTGGTACTGAATCAGAATGGCCAGATACAAGTTTTGAAAGGCGACAGTCACTTCGCGGCAAAGATAGTGTCAGAAGAAAGCTTGAGAAACATTCCGCCTAAAACAGATTTAGAAAAAATAGAGACAGCAACCGAGACTGAGACGAATGACACAAATTCGCTCGAAGACTCGAAAGATGTGCCAGAAAATTATTTAAGCGGTCGTTCTTGGTCAAGTCCAATTGCCAACGCAACCAGGATAATTTCCGAAAGACATGATGATCAAACCTGGTTGCATTATTTTGATTCTGATAATGACAATCGGGCTGATGTTCTGCGCATTTCTGATAATGCCGGCAATGCTCTTTTTGAGAAAAAAGTTGATGGCGGCGCGGCTTCGATCAAACAAGCTACCGAAGAGGCATATAGTTTTATTTCTGAAAGAAAAAAATTTTTGGATAATTTAGAAAATAAAGGAATATTTCCTAGATTTTTGCGAGAGAAATTAGGCATTAATCCGTATGGGCAAAATCTGTTTGACAATAAGCAAGCCATGACGATGATTAATTTCTTGGAAAAGCACAGTGATGATTCGGATGATTTTACAAAAGCTCAAGATGTTGCTTGCTTGGTAAAAGATTTTTCTTTGGAAATTGATCTAAATAGCGCTTATCATTATTTTGATGAATTGAAGAAATTTTCAAATGACCCTTCACTTATCAGAGGGGCATGCGGTCTTTTGGAAAGTGTAAATATCAAAGAATCTTTGGAAAGTATTTTAAGCATGCCAATTAAGAATGAAAATTTTAAGATAAAAGACGGTGTTTTTATCGTTGAAAATTATTTGCACGATGGCTATAATTTTGTTATTTCAAAAATCGGCGGCAAATTGGTGTTTGGCATAGATGGGCCGGGTGGAAATAACTGGAATATGCGAAAAATGTTTAGCATTGCACCCAAAGGTGTTTTTGATTCAGATAGTTTTTTCGAAGCAAAAAAATGGATTAAAGATAATTATATTTTTCATCATGATAAAAATTGACACAACTTTAAATAAAATAATTTTCGAATTGCATAATTTAAAAAATCCTGCGCAAGCTAAAAAATTGCAGGGTTTTTTTAAAACCGGAGTCGGTGAATATGGCGAAGGAGATGTGTTTTTTGGGATTAAAGTTCCAGTTCAAAGAAAAATCGTAAAGAAGTACTGGAAGACTTTGTCTGTGGCGGAAGTTTTAAAATTATTACAAACCAATATTCATGAACAACGCCTGGTGTCTTTGTTGATTTTGGTGGAAAAATTTCAACAAGGAAATGAGAAAGAAAAAGAAGAGATTTTTAAGGCCTATTTGGGCAATGTAAGATATATTAATAATTGGGATCTGGTGGATGTTACTTGTCATAAAATTATCGGAGAGCAGCTTGTTGATAAGAATCGAGAAATACTTTATATTTTGGCAAAATCAAACTATCTGTGGGAGCGTCGCATCGCGATAATTTCAACCGCAGCTTTTATTCGTCGCAATGATTTTGGGGACACATTGAGAATTTCTGAAATTTTGATCAATGATCAGCACGATTTAATACAGAAGGCCGTGGGCTGGATGTTGCGAGAAGTTGGAAAAAGAGATCAGAACGCAGAAGAAGAGTTTTTAAAAAAATATTATTCCCAAATGCCTCGCACCATGCTGCGTTATGCCATAGAAAAATTTTCTCCCAAGAAAAGAAATTTTTATTTAAAAAAAACCGGTGAATCAGTTTGAAAAATATTTTTTACCTTTTATTTTATTTGTTGTATAATATAACCAAAGAATATTAATTAATTTTTGTAATTTTTATTATGTCATTTTTAAGGAGGATGACAACCGTTTTGGTCTTAATTTTAAGCGTATCTTCGATTTTGATTTTTGGTTTATCATTTAATTATCCCAGGTTGGCCTGGATGGTTTATTTTTTTTCGTTCTTGGCGATAATTGTTTATTTACGCGTGTCTTTAAAAGAGTATTTGAATAGAATTCGTAAAACAGCTTTAAAGATAGAAGAAATGGCTGCCGGCAGTCTGTCGAAATTAATTGACGTGAAAAAATCAGATGAGATCGGACAAATAGAGAATGCGTTAAATGATTTGATAGCTAGATTAAAAACTGGAGTAGCTATTAGTGTTTCTACGCATCGTGAATTGGCTCAAGCAAAATCCGATTTTGTTTCCATGGCCTCTCATGAACTTAGAACCCCGATTTCTATTATTAAGTGGTATATTGATTACGTGAGAAGTGAAGACGCTGGCCCATTAACCAAAGAGCAGAAAGAATATTTGGAAAAAGCTTATGAAAGCAATGAAAGAATCATCGAATTAATTAACGCGCTACTTGATGTTTCTCGCATAGATTTGGGAACGTTTTCTATCGAACCTAAGCCTACCGATGTGAACGTCAAAGCCGAAGAGGCAATCGAGAAATTTTTACCAATGCTGATCAAGAAGGAAATCAAGCTTGAAAAGAGTTTTGACAAAATGCCAATGCTTAGTCTTGATCCAAGATTAATCAGAATTGTTTTAGAAAATATTTTATCCAATTCGATTAAGTATACGCCCGAGAAGGGGAGAGTAAAATTTGAAATAAAAAAGACTGATTCCAATATGCTGATTAAAATTGCTGATAACGGTTTGGGGATTTCACGAGAAATGCGCCCCAAAATATTCAGCAAGATGTTTCGGGCTGATAACGCAAAAAAAATGGTAGCCGGTGGAACAGGACTAGGTTTGTATATCGCCAAAGCAGTAATTGAAAAATCGGGTGGACGTATCTGGTTTGAGTCTCCTAGTTTGGAAATTTTACTTGATGAGGAAAAAAACAATCCAAAAATTATTGCCAATAAAAACAAAGGAACTACTTTTTTTATCACTATTCCATTGCGGGGAATGAAGGAAAAAAGAGGAACAAAAAAACTGGAAAGCATTGAATAATTAAAATAAGCCAACAATTGGGCAATTAAATAATTTAGTATTGCAAATTGTTTTAGCAAAAATAATATTATGAATACCAAAAAAACAGTATTAATTGCAGAGGATGAAATCGATATGTTGGAAGCATTAGCTTTAAAATTTAGCTCTTCGGGATATGAAGTTTATCGCGCTAATGATGGCGAGGAGGCATTGGATTGCGCTTTGCGCAAAAAACCGGATTTATTGATGTTGGATATATTAATGCCAAAAATTGACGGAATTACAGTGATGAAGCAGATAAGAAATGAAAAAAGTTGGGGCAGCAAGGTGCCGATTATTATTTTAACCAACCTTAATGATCATGAAAGCATGATGGAGGCGGCGGAAAACAAAGTTTTCTTTTTGGTTAAAACAGATTGGAAGCTGGAAGATGTTGTGGAATTAGCTGATAAAAAATTGGCTGAATCTGATAGTATTTAAACTACATGTTGATTGATGGCGATAAAATTGGACAAACGTTTTTAAAAATTTTTGGAATATTATTTGCGTTGTTGTTGATTATTTATATTTTGTTAAGAATTTTATAAATTTTTACGGAGACGGATTTGTTGTCGATTTTTGATTTATAATAAGGAGATAAACAAAAACTACAGTCTTTAAACTGTAGTTTTTGTTTGGGTTTATTTTTCTTTGTTCATTGTGCGAATGCAACGAGCACAGATATTTGTTTTTTTTCCATCAATTTTTTTACTCTGAATATTGATGTGTTGTCTTTTGATGGTTTTAATATTCGAATGAGATCTTTGAGCATCTTTTTGTGAACCTCTTCCGCAAATTTCACATTTTGTAGCCATATTTTTAATATTTGATTTTCGATTTTCGATGATTTTATTTTTTGAATTATTTATCGAAATTATCGTAAAATTCTTTAATAATATTTATTAAAATAAAAATACCCGAAACCTATCGCGGGTAAGAATTTTTATATTCTGGTAAAACTCTATCATGATTTGATAAATTTTGCAAGTATTTTTTGTATTTTTTTTGTACCAATAATTATTTTTTTTAAAATAATTTCATTGTTTTAAATTTTGTAAAATTTTTAATTTGTGATATTATTGTAGAATAAATTTAAAATTATGGATGTATTAATATTTTTTAACATTATTGTTTTAATTTTTTCAGCCATAGTTCATGAGTACATGCATGGCTGGATGGCTAATGAGTTGGGTGATTCGACAGCCAAGGATTTTGGTCGACTAACGCTAAATCCTATTCCACACATTGATCTGTTTGGTTCAATTTTTCTTCCCTTTTTATTAATCGCCACCAATTCTCCTTTTGTTTTGGGGTGGGCAAAACCAGTGCCATTTAACCCTAATAATTTAAACGATCGTGTTTACGGAGCAGCCAAAGTGGCTATTGCTGGACCATTAGGAAATTTGATAATAGCTATTTTTTTTGGCTTAATTTTGCGCTTTTTTCAGGGCATCCAAGGCAACTTAGTCGGTCTAATGGAGATGATTGTTTTTATTAATTTATTGTTAATGGTGTTTAATTTATTTCCAATACCGCCCATGGATGGATCAAAAGTTTTAATGGCATTTTTGCCGTATGATTGGCAGATCAAATACGCAGAACTTGAAAAATACGGAATGTTTTTAGTGCTTTTGTTTGTGATGTTTGGCTTTAATTTAATTTTTCCAATTGTAATATTCTTTTATCGGCTAATTGTTGGATGATTTTATTCTTCAAATTCATAAGTATAAGAAATGTATCTTCCGTTTTGCGTGTCAAAGCCGACAGTAGCTTCAAATTTTTTGTAATCTGAAATAAAATCAAGTGGAGTATATTCTTCGGCAACTGTTTTAAGGGAAAAAATACCCAATCCGAAAATTGATCCTAAAATTACAATGATTATTAAAATGATTCTCATAAAGAAAGGGGCATGGGGCGTTGAGATTTAATGTATTAATTTAGTGGTCTTTTAAATTTCTGTCAATACTTTTGTCAAAATTTTATATATAAAAATTGACCAATAACAATATTTAATATTATAAAAAATGGCGAAAATTTATGATATTGTATTGGCTTATGTTTGATGAAAAAACAGTGATAAACATTTTTTTTGTTTTTTTATTAATAAATGCTTGACTTATTTTATTTTATTTGATAAATTAAAAACTAGCATCCCGAAGTTCGGGGTTGTTTTTGTTAAAGATAATTTTGTGTTTATATTCTAATAGTTTATACGTTATATATAAATGAAGAATATTTGTAAACTATGCCTACAATTAATCAACTTGCAAGAAAAGGAAGAAAAAAATCAAAAGCTAAAAGTAAATTTCCAGCGCTTCAATTTACCATGGATACTCTCCACAGAAAGAAGACTGATTTAAGAAGAGGAGCTCCTTTTAAAAGAGGGGTTTGTTTGAAGGTAACAACAACTACGCCTAAAAAACCGAACTCAGCCTTAAGAAAAATCGCTAGAGTTAGACTTTCTAATGGCATGGAAGTAACTGGATATATTCCTGGCATTGGACATAATTTACAAGAGCATTCAATTGTTTTAGTTAAAGGTGGAAAAACAAAGGATTTGGGTGGTGTTCGTTATAAAGTAGTTAGAGGCGTATTTGATGCTCAGGGTGTAGCCAATAGAAAACAATCAAGATCAAGATACGGAGCCAAGAGAGACAAAAAATAATTAATTTTAAATATATTTCTAGATTCGCATTTCAGAGTGGCGAGTTTTGCGAAGTTAATAATATAAATTCAAGTTCAAATAATACAAAATACATTTGAATGTTATAAAATATTTAATTAAGAATAATTTAAATTAAATATGATTTATAACATTAGAATTATGAAATTATGAGAGGTAAACCAGCACCAAAAAGAGTCTTCGAAGGAGATGTGAAATACAACGATAAAGATATTGCCAAATTTATTAATTATATTATGAATAGCGGCAAAAAAACCGTAGCTCAAAAAATAGTTTACAGCGCTTTTGATATTATCAAGGATAAAACTAAACAAGACCCAAGACATATTTTCAATAAAGCCATGAAAAGAGTTATGCCTTTAATGGAAGTTCGTGGCAAAAGAGTTGGCGGAGCTAATTACCAAGTTCCTTTCCAGGTTAGAGGAGAGAGAAGATTTGCTCTTGGTTGCAGATGGATTATTGAATCAGCTAAAGAAAGAAAAGGTAAGCCAATGTTTATAAAATTAGCCGATGAAGTTTTGGCGGCTGCGAATGGCGAGGGTAATGCTGTTAAAAAGAGAGAAACAGTGCAAAAAATGGCTGAAGCCAATAAGGCTTTTGCTCATTTTGCAAGATAGTTGATGAAAATATAAAATATTTATTATTTTATATTTTTTTATTAGCAATCCCCAAATTCTCAAATTAGAGAACGAGTTGATTTTTGAGGGGAAAATTAAATGTTAAGCATTTTACATAAAAAACAAAAACAAAAAGAAACTGTAATAAATAATCAGGGTTCATCTTTGATTGTGGTGCTTATTACAGTTTTTATTATTGCTTTGTTGACTTATGGAGCTTATTATTTTTCGGATGAAAAATGTCAGGGAGAAGAATGTGATCAGCCAAAAACAACCAATCAACAAATACAGGCGTTAAATCAGGCCAAAACGGATTTGAGTGATATTAATAAGAATATTTCCGAAAAAGATGATGAATTAAAAGAAATTTTAAAAAAATAATTTACAAATTTTATAAATAACTAATCTTCCTTTGCATAATTTTTGCAGGATAAATATATTATTTCCAAATTAATAATTATTTGAATTGATAATTGGAAATTAAAATAAAACGAATATGGCTCGTGAATATTCATTAGAAAAAACAAGAAACATTGGAATTATGGCGCACATTGATGCTGGTAAAACAACTTTTACCGAGCGCGTCCTTTTTTATACTGGAAAAAAACATAAAATCGGAGAAACCCATGATGGGGCTGCTGATATGGATTGGATGGAGCAAGAAAAAGAAAGAGGTATCACCATCACTTCTGCTGCAACAACTTGTTTTTGGAAGAATAATCGCGTTAATATTATCGATACACCTGGTCACGTTGATTTTACGGTTGAAGTTGAAAGATCTTTGCGTGTTCTTGATGGAGCGGTGGCGGTTTTCGACGGAGCAGCTGGCGTTGAGCCACAATCAGAAACTGTTTGGAGACAAGCTGATAAATATAAAGTTCCAAGATTGTGTTTTGTGAATAAAATGGACAAATTAGGTGCGGATTTTGATATGAGTTTAAATTCCATTAAAACCAGATTGAATTCTCGCGCGGTTGCGGTTCAATATCCAATCGGCTCCGAGGATACTATGAGAGGAATTGTTGATTTGATTGAAATGAAGGGATATGATTTTCAGGGCAATTTTGGTGAAAAAATAACAGAAATTGAAATTCCAGCTGATATGGCCGATAAAGTTAAAAAAATGAGAGAAGAAATGGTTGAAAAAGCGGTAGAGTGCGATGAGGATCTTATGGAGAAATATTTAAGCGGTGAAGAAGTTACTGTGGCAGAGTTAAAAAAAGCAATTCGCAAAGGGGTAATTGCCAATGAGCTTTATCCGGTTTTTGCCGGAACGGCTTTAAAAAATATTGGAGTACAATTGGTTTTGGATGGAGTAATTGAATATTTACCATCACCATTGGATATTTTAGCTATTGAAGGAACCGATGTTAATAATGCTGAAAAAAAATATGCAGTTAAGGCGGATGACAATGAACCGTTTGCTGGTTTGGCATTTAAAATCGCAACCGATCCTTTTGTTGGTAAGCTTTGTTTTGTGAGAGTTTATAGCGGAATTTTGCAATCGGGTTCGTATATTATTAATACCGCCACTGGAAAAAAAGAAAGAGTCGGTCGTTTGGTGAGAATGCATGCCAACTCCAGAGAAGAAATTAAAGAAGTTTGCGCCGGAGATATCGCGGCTATTATCGGCCTAAAGGAAACTATTACAGGCAATACGCTTTGTTCAGAAGATCGAAAATTATTATTGGAATCAATTGTGTTTCCAGAACCGGTAATTAAAATTGCTGTTGAGCCAAAAACAAAAGCAGATCAAGAAAAAATGGGCATCGCTCTTCAGAAATTGGCTGAAGAAGATCCAACTTTCAGAGTAGAAACAGACGAAGAAACAAATCAGGTTTTAATTTCTGGTATGGGAGAACTTCATTTGGATATCATTGTTGATAGAATGAAAAGAGAATTTGGAGTCGAGGCTAATATCGGCAAACCACAAGTTTCATACAGAGAAACAATCAAAGGCACAGCTGAAGCTGAAGGAAAATATGTTAAACAATCTGGCGGACGCGGACAATATGGTCATTGTTGGATTAGAATTGAACCGCAAGAAGAGGGCAAGGGTAATGAATTTGTAGACGAAGTAAGAGGCGGAGTTATTCCAAGAGAATATATTCCAGCAGTAGAAAAAGGAATCAATGAAGCTTTTCAAACTGGTGTATTGGCTGGATATCCGATTGTTGATGTAAAAGTCGCAGTTTTTGATGGATCATATCATGAAGTTGATTCTTCTGAAATTGCTTTCAAAATGGCGGCCATTATGGGATTTAAGGATGCTGCTAAAAAAGCGGGAGCAGCTATTTTGGAGCCGATTATGAAAGTGGAGGTTGTTACTCCAGAAGAATATATGGGCAACATTGTAGGGGATTTAAATGCTAGAAGAGGACAAATTGACAAAATGGAAGATCGGGGAAATAGCAAAGTTATTGCCGCCAAGGTTCCGCTTTCATCAATGTTTGGTTATGCCACAGAATTGCGTTCCATGAGTCAGGGCAGAGCAAATTATTCTATGGAATTTTTGCACTATGCTGAAGCGCCAAGAAATGTTGCAGAAGCAATTATTGGTCAAAAGTCAAAATAAGCCAAGTAAAAAATGAATATTTTGGCGTTAATTAACAGTTTATTCAGATATTTTCCAGATTGACAAACATAAAAACTCAGGTTAAAATTTATTTTGTTCAATCATGTAAAAAACAAGGAGGCGATAGTTAGATTATGAATAATCAATTAAAAAGAGTATTAAATATTGCTCGTAAAACCGGGGATAAAATAATAGTATTTGATTCCAGCAAGCCCAATGATGCTTATGTTTTACTTCCGCTGGATGATTATGAAAATGATTTAATGTTGAATAATTGCTGCGATGATGAGTGTGATGATGAGTGTTGCTGTGAAAATGAGGATAATTCAAGAGAAGAGTATTTTGGTGAAACAGAGTCTGAGTTTGATAATTTTAATCAAGAGTCAGAGGAAGATGTTGATGAAATAAATCGCAGAATCGCTTTTTTGAAAAACGATGAAGAAATAAACGAGCAACAATATAATGATTTTGAAAATCAAAGACCGGAAAATAGAAAAGGTTGGGTAATTCCCGAGAGTCGAAAAGAAGGAGCGGAAGAAGTGATCGAAGAAGACAGACAATATTTAGAGGAGATTAAATTTTAGTTTAAATAAAATTTAAATTTATAAATAATTGAGTACGGCTGGTTCTTATGCTTCTGGTTTGATCCAGTGGCAGAGAAAAAACCCGACCGAATACTATTTCGGGGCCGGGGTCGTAAAAGCTTAAAATGGCGGAAAAATTTGAACGCACAAAGCCACATTTAAATGTGGGTACAATCGGCCATGTTGATCATGGCAAGACAACTTTGACAGCAGCTCTTCTAAAGGTTCTTGCTTCAAGGGGTTTGAAAGCGTCAAACAAAGACGTGGATCAAATCGATGCAGCTCCAGAAGAAAAAGCTCGCGGCATTACCATTGCCACAGCTCATGTTGAATATGAATCAGAAAAAAGACACTACGCGCACGTAGATTGTCCTGGTCACGCAGATTATGTAAAGAACATGATTACCGGTGCTGCTCAAATGGACGGGGCTATTTTGGTGGTTGCTGCTACTGATGGACCAATGCCTCAAACCAGAGAGCACATCCTTCTTGCCAGACAAGTTGGTATCAAAAACATTGTAGTGTTTTTGAACAAATGTGACATGGTGGAAGATCAAGAACTTATTGATTTAGTAGAAGAAGAGGTTAAAGATTTATTAAAGAAATATGAATTTGATGGTGACAACACTCGAATCATCAGAGGATCAGCTTTAAAAGCAATTGAAAATCCAGCTGGAGAATATGGTGATGCAGTTATGAAGTTGGTAACATCTTTAGATGAAGCTATTCCAGAACCAGTGAGAGATACTGACAAAACATTCTTGATGCCGATTGAAGATGTTTTCTCAATCGAAGGAAGAGGAACAGTAGTAACTGGAAGAATTGAAAGAGGTATTTTGAAAGTAGGAGATGAAGTTGAAATTGTTGGTATCCACCCGACATCAAAAACAGTTGTTACTGGAATCGAAATGTTTAATAAACAATTAGACGAAGGTCGCGCTGGTGATAATGCTGGAGTTCTTCTTCGTGGTACCAAGAAGAATGAAGTAGAAAGAGGACAGGTTCTTTCCAAAACCGGAACAGTAACTCCTCACACTGAATTTGAAGCAGAAGTTTATGTATTATCAAAAGAAGAAGGCGGCAGACACAAACCATTTTTCAAAGGCTATAAACCTCAATTTTATATCAGAACAACTGATGTTACTGGAGAGGTTGAGCTTCCAAGCGGAACAGAAATGGTTATGCCTGGAGACACTGTTAATTTGAAAATTAAACTTATTGCTCCTATTGCACTTGAAGAAAAAATGAGATTTGCTATTCGCGAAGGTGGCAGAACTGTTGGTGCCGGTGTGGTAGTTAAAATTATCAAATAATTACTTTATCCCTCGAAGTAATTTTCGAGGGATGGTAGTGCTTGTTTGTAAAAACATTGAGATATAATATATATTTTATATCGCTATAATACTTATTATATTTAAAGTATCAAAATGGTAAAAACTAAAAAAGAAACAACTGAAAAAGAAGAATTTAAACAAAAAATTCGCATCAAGATCAAAGCATTTGATCACAAAATCATTGATCAATCAACCAAGACAATTATCGAGACTGTTAATCGAAGCGGAGCTCGTGTTTTTGGTCCCATCCCGCTTCCGACTGAAAAAAAGAAGTATACAGTCAACCGATCAACTTTTGTGCACAAAAAGATTAAAGATCAGTACGAAATGAGAACACACAAAAGACTGATTGACATCGTTGAGCCAAGCGCGCAAACTATCGAAGCCTTAACCAGTCTTAGTCTTCCAGCCGGAGTTGATGTTGAGATAAAAATGTAACTAATTTTTTATTTTTTAAAAATAAAAAATTATCATTCAAAAAAGGTATTTTTTGTTCAAAATAATATCGATTATAGCTATTGCATTTTTTAAGATAATAGTATATAATGCAAATATAAGAAATAAAGTTATTGGCACATTGATTTAATAACTCATTAGTTTTTGGCTAATGATAGTGTTAAATTGATGAGTAAATAACTTGGCCAGAAAGGAAAAAATAACAAAAAAATTACAGTACCAAAATAAAAATATAGTAAAGTTTATTTTGTGCTGGTTTTTGTTAAAAAGGCCAGTTTTTTATTTTTTAATTTAAATCTTCGAATTTATATAGAGAAGCAAAGAATTTAAAAATTATTGCAAATTGTATTAATATGAAATTTATTATAGGAAAAAAACAAGAAATGACTCAGGTTTGGAGAAATGAAAAAGTAGTAGCGGTTACTAAGGTAAAAATTGATCCATGTGTAGTGGTGCAAGTAAAATCAGAAAAGACTGATGGCTATAAAGCAATACAGGTTGGAACCGGGACAAAAAAAGAAAAAAATATCAAAAAACCACAAAAGGGTCACATGAAAAATTTGGGTAATTTTGCAAAGCTAAAAGAATTTAGAATAGAGATTGACAATGTGAAAAAAGGCGATGTTATCAGTATTGATTCTTTTGCAAGCGGAGACAATGTTCAGGCAACAGGCATATCAAAAGGTAAAGGATTTCAAGGCGTTGTCAGAAGACATGGTTTTGCTGGAGCCATTAAAACTCATGGTACCAAAGATCAAGTTAGAATGTCTGGTTCAGTTGGATCAACTGGTCCAGCCCACGTTTTAAAAGGAATGAGAATGGGCGGCAGAATGGGCGGCGACCAAGTAACAATTAAAAATTTAGAAGTAGTCGAAATTGATACAGCTAATAATTTGTTATATATCAAAGGCGCTGTTCCTGGTGGAGTGAATGGCTGGGTGATTATTGCCGGAGAAGGCGAAATGAAATTTACAGAAGGAAAAAGCGTTGAAGGCGTTGAAAAAATTGAAGCGAAAGCAGTTGAATCAACAGAAGAAAACGTTAGCAGCGATTCTCCAAAAACAAAAGAGGAAAATATCGAAGAAGTGGTTATTGAAGCTGATAAAAAAAGACAAGAAAAAGAATCAGGCAATAGCGAAACAAAATAAGGCATCTTTGATTAAAGCATAAAAAAGTAATTTTTATAAATATTATGTCATTGAAGACTAAAGTATACAATCAAAAAGCGGAAGTAGTTGGTGAAGTGGATTTAAAACAAAGCATTTTTCATGTAAAAACTAATACAGACTTGATTCATCAAGCTTATGTAACCCAGTTGGCTAACGAGAGACAGGTATTAGCTCACACTAAAACCAAAGGCGAAGTAAGAGGCGGTGGTCGAAAGCCATGGAGACAAAAAGGAACAGGCAGGGCTCGCGTTGGTTCTAACCGATCTCCGATTTGGATTGGCGGAGGTGTCACGTTTGGTCCCCTGAAAGATAGAAATTTTAAAAAAGATATTAATAAAAAAATGAAACAAAAAGCCATTTTTATGGTTTTGTCAGACAGGGTTGAAAATGGAAAAATGGTAGTTGTCGATGAATTCAAAATGGAAGAATTTAAGACTAAAGAATTTGTTAAAATTTTAGGAAGTCTTGAAAATAAAATCGGCAGCAATGAGGCTCAAAAAAGAAGTCTTTTGGTGGTTAATAATATTAAAGATGTTAAGGTAAAAAATTCCGGTAGAAACATTGAAGGAGTAAAAATGATCAATTTAGAAAACATAAATATTTTAGATTTATTAAAATATAGAAATTTGATTTTAACAAAAGATTGCGTTAAAAATTTAGAAGAAAGATATAAATAATTTACGATTTACGATTAGCATTGTGGAAGTTGAAATTTTTTCATCACGCCATAATAATCTAAATCACTAATTGAGAGATGGCTATTTTTGGAAAGAAAACTGAAGACAACAAGGAAGATGTTGCTAAAAAAACAACATCAACTAAAACCACAAAAAAGACAGCTAAGCCTTCTGATGTTCAGGTAGATAAAAATGAAAGCATGAAAGAATTATACACAGAAGAGACAAAAACAAGTGTTAAGAAAAATGATATTAAAAAATCAACCGAGCACGGTAATGCTTATCGAGTATTAATAAAACCATTAGTAACTGAAAAGGGAACCAATCTTTCGGCTGAGAATAAATATTTGTTTGAAGTGTCTAATGATGCTAATAAAATTTCTGTAGCAGGCGCCATTGAAGAAGTTTATGGAGTAAAGCCAACTAATGTTAATATAGTTAATATTCAAGGAAAAAGAGTAAGATTTGGAAGAAGTTTTGGAAGAAGAAAAGATTGGAAAAAAGCAATCATCACTCTTCCCGAGGGAGCCTCGATTAACGTTTACGAAGGAGTTTAGAAATTTACGATTTACGAGTTATATTTTTTGAGTCAATAAAATATTATTCGCAAATCGCCAATCGAAAGATGGGAATTAAAAAGTTAAAACCAATTACACCAGGATTACGTCAAGCAACATTTGATGATTTTTCAGATATTACAAAAAAAACACCAGAAAAGAATTTGGTAGTTATTAAAAAGAAAACAGGCGGCAGAAATTTTCAAGGAAAAATTACAACCAGACACAGAGGCGGAGGTGCCAAGAAGTATATTAGAATTATTGATTTTAAAAGAGATAAGTTCGATATTGAAGGCGTTGTTTTTTCTGTGGAATATGATCCCAACAGAGGAGCCAGAATTGCTTTGATAAATTATATTGATGGTGAAAAAAGATATATTATCGCGCCTGTTGGTTTAAAAGTAGGAGATAAAATTGTTTCATCAAAAAATAGAATTGAAATCAAGAAAGGAAATGCTATGCCAATTAAATATATTCCAGCCGGTATTGAGGTATATAATGTTGAAGTTGAACCAGGAAGAGGTGGAATTATTGCTCGTGGTGCTGGTAATGCAGTTTATGTAATGGGCGTTGAGGGGAGATTTGCTCAAGTAAAAATGCCATCAGGTGAAATTAGATTAATTAAGAAAGAGTGTTTGTGCGTCATTGGACAAGTTAGTAATCCAGATAAAAGACATATTGTCATTGGTTCAGCTGGCAGAAAAAGACACATGGGATGGAGACCGGTTGTTCGTGGAACCGCTATGAATCCGGTTGATCATCCACATGGAGGTGGTGAAGGTAATCAACCAATCGGTTTGAAACATCCTAAAACACCTTGGGGTAAACCTGCCTTGGGAATTAAAACCAGAAAATCTAAAAAAGTATCAAGTAAATTAATTATAAAAAGAAGAGGAAAAAAGAGACGTTAGTCGCTAGTAGGAATTAAGACGCATATAGATAATTTTTAATCTTAATTCTAATTTCCTAACTTAAAAAATGTCTAGAAGTTTAAAAAAAGGTCCATATATCAACGAGAGATTGCTTAAAAAGATTAAAGCATTACAGCCTGGTCAAAAAAGCAACATCAAAACATGGGATAGATCGTGCACTATTGCTCCTGAGATGGTTGGATTTAGCATTGGAGTGCATAACGGCAAAAAACATGTTGATGTTTATATTGTTGAAGACATGGTTGGTCATAAGCTAGGTGAATTTGCTCCAACCAGAAAATTTATTAATCATGGCGGCAAAAAAGCTAAAGCAACAAAATAATACCAATAGAAATATAAGCTATTAAATAAACCAAATAAAATGGAAATTAAAGCAAAATTGAAAAATTTAAGAATATCTCCAAGAAAAGTTAGATTAGTTACTAGTTTGATTAAGGGTTTAAAGACAGAAGATGCGATTAATCAATTAAGTTTTTTGAATAAAAAATCAACTTTACCAGTCAGCAAACTGATCAAATCAGCAGTGGCTAGCGCGGAAAATAATTTTGAATTAGAAAAAGATAATTTATTTATAAAAGAAATTAGAGTAGACGAAGGAGTTAAATTAAAAAGATGGATGCCTAAAGCAAGAGGCCGGGCAACGACCATCAGAAAAAGAACAAGTCAGATTGATTTAGTGATTGGTGAAATTGTGGATAGCGGCAAAAAAGAATCAAAGAAAGCCGCCATCGATGCGCCAATTAAATTAGATAGCAATGTCAAAGAGGAAGGCGGTGCCAAGGTGGAAGATGAAAAGAAAACAAAAAATAGAAATACATCTAAAACAGCCGGAAAGGAAAAAATTGTTGACCCCAGAGGAGAAGGTCACGGAAAACATACTAAGATAGAAGGAAAAAGCACCAAAGGTTTTGTTGGCAAGATGTTTAGAAGAAAATCAGGATAAAAAGATAGTATTAAGTAATAAATGAGAAGTAAGAAGTAAATATTTTTAACTTCCAAATTCTAATTTAATAAACATGGGAAAAAAAATAAATCCAAAAATATTCAGAATGGGAATAACCAGAACCTGGCATTCTAAATGGTATAGCGATGGCAAGGAGTATAGAAATAATCTAAAACAAGATATACAAGTTAGAAGATATTTGATGAAAAAATTGATAGAGGCCGGAGTTGATAGAGTTGAGATTGAAAGAACCGCTAAGAAGATTAATATTGGCATCTTTACCGCAAAACCAGGTTTGATTATTGGCAGAGGCGGAGCTGGTATTGAAGACTTGAAAAAGGAAGTGCATAGAAAATTTTTATGCAACCCAATGACGATTAAGCCGGGCGATATTAATATCAATATTCATGAAGTTGATAGACCAAATTTAAGCTCTCAAATTGTAGCGCAAGCCATGAAGCTTGAAATAGAAAAAAGAATGCCTTTTCGAAGAGTAATGAAGCAAGCTATTAATAAAATAGAAAGAGCCGGCGCGTTAGGAGTTAAAGTGATTATCAGCGGAAGATTGAACGGTGCTGAAATTGCCAGAAGCGAAATGCTTACTAGCGGAAAAGTGCCTTTGCACACCTTGAGAGCCGATATTGATTACGGTAGATCAACAGCTAATACAACTTACGGTGCTATTGGAATCAAGGTATGGATTTATAAAGGTGATAAATTTGAAAAAGAAGAGATAAAAAAAGGAGAAGTTGTTGGTAAAAAAATGAGATAGTTTATGCAGGATGATTGAGGTAGTTACTATGATTGATGTTTTTGAAAATATTATTTCAAAAATTACAAAAATTTTAAGTATCCCAATAATCCCACTAAGAGCATGTTAATGCCAAAAAAACAAAAATATAGAAAGTCACATAAAGGCAGAAGAGGTGGTAAAGCTTCTAGAATGCTAAATGTTAGTTTTGGAACATTCGGATTGAAAACTTTGGAGTCTTGTTGGGTTTCTTCCAGACAAATAGAAGCAGCCAGAAGAGTTGTTACTAGATATACCAAAAGAGGTGGTAAGATTTGGATTAGAATTTTTCCCGATAAACCAGTTACTAAAAAAGGTGGAGAAATTCCTATGGGAACCGGTAAGGGCGCGGTAGATCACTATGTAGCAGTTGTTAAACCCGGCATGATTATGTTTGAAATAGAAGGTGTTGAAGATGCTGTGGCCAAAGAGGCTTTGGGACTAGCAGCGTATAAATTGCCAGTTAAGTGCAAAGTAGTAAGTAGATAATTTTTGAAAGATGATTTATTGAAAATCGATTCATCAAAAATTATATAGCTAAAATGAATTTCAAAGAATTAAAAAATAAAAGTTTTAAAGAACTGAATAGGGAATTAATTGAACAGCGAAACAAATTAAGGGATTTGCGTTTTAAGGATGCTAACAAGCAATTAAAGAAAGTAACTGATATTAGAGTTGTAAGAAAAACTATTGCCAGAGTTTTAACACTATTAAAAAATAAATCAGAAGACAAAAAAGAATAATTGTTCAAGTTGATTTAATTTTTAATGGTCTAAAAAGCAATAATTAGACAATAAAGATATATGAATACCAAAAAAGAGAAAAAAGTTAATAAAAAATCAGATGTTTCGACTCCGATCAGAAAAGCGGTAATTAAAAAGAAATTTAATGGCGTGGTGGTTAGTGATAAAATGAATAAGACTATTGTTGTTAGAGTTGATTTAGTAAAAAAACATCCTAAGTACAACAAAAGATTCGTTTCCAGCAGAAGATATAAAGTGCATGACGAAAAAGAACAGTATAAAATTGATGATAAGGTTTCCTTTGTTGAATGTCGTCCATTGAGCAAGGAAAAAAGATGGAGAGTAATATATTAATTCACGATTAGCGTTTATTATTTTGCGATTGATTTCAATCGATAATCGATAATCTAAAATCAGAAAATGATTCAAGTAGAGTCAAAATTAAAAGTTACAGATAATTCAGGTGCTAAAAAAGTTTTGTGCATTAGAGTTTTGGGCGGCTACAAAAAAAGATATGCGACCGTGGGTGATATTATCACTTGCGCAGTCAAGGAAGCGGCACCGCACACACCTATTAAAAAAGGTGATGTCGTGCATGCTGTTATCGTAAGAACCACCAAAGAAATTCGAAGACCAGATGGCACATATTTGAGATTTGATGATAATGCCTGCGTAGTTATTGATAAAAATAAAAAAGAACCAAAATGCACTCGCGTGTTTGGTCCAATAGCAAGAGAGGTGAGAAGAAAAGGATTTTTTAAGATAGCATCATTGGCTCCCGAGGTATTATAATTAAAATTTTTAGCCTTTAATTATTTAGTGAATTAAAATAATGCTAAATAGTTGAGTAGTTGATAGCTAATCATTAATAAAATGAAGATAAAAACTAATGACAAAGTAAAAGTGATCGCCGGAAAAGATAAGGGTAAAACTGGAAAAGTTTTACAAGTTTTTCCTGGAAAAGAAAGAGCCAGCATTGAGGGCGTGAATTTGTTGATTAAGCACATGAGACCAAGAAGACAGAACGAAAAGGGACAAAGAATAGAATTTCCCGCGCCAATGAATATGTCTAATTTAATGATTGTTTGTCCAAAGTGCGGAAAAGAAACAAGAGTGAGTTACAAATTTTCAGATGATAAGAAAAGAAAATTCAGAATTTGCAAAAAATGCAATTCAACAATTGATTAAAATTAATAATCAATTAATTAAACCAATAAACTGATAGATTATAATATGTTACAAGAACAATACAAAAAAGAAATATTACCAGCTTTGAGAGAAAAATTTGGATACAAAAACATTAATCAAGTTCCAAAAATTACTAAAGTTGTTTTGAATGTTGGTTTTGGAAGACATACTAAAGAAAAAGCTTACATTGATAATGTGCTTGATGCTTTGGTTAGAATTTCTGGTCAAAAACCAGTTAGCACCAAGGCTAAAAAAGCTATTTCTGCTTTTAAAATCAGAGAAGGCATGGTTATTGGAGCTTGTGTAACATTAAGAGGTCAAAGAATGTGGAATTTTTTGGATAAATTATTAACATTATCATTCCCAGGCGTGAGAGATTTTAGAGGTATTTCAGATAAAGGCATTGATAGAATGGGAAATATGACCATTGGTTTCAAAGAACATCTTGCTTTTCCTGAAATAAAATCCGACGAAATAGACAATATTTTTGGTTTGGAAGTTTGTCTTGCAACTACAGCCAAGAACAGGGAAGAAGGATTGGAATTATTTAAGTTAATGGGCTTTCCATTTAAAAAGTAAATATATATGGCTAGAAAAGCATTAGTAATAAAATCAAAAAAAACACCAAAATTTTCAACTCGAACAATTCGAAGATGTTGGAAATGCGGTAGAAATCACGGGTATATAAGAGATTTTAATTTGTGCAGAATTTGTTTTAGAGAATTGGCGGACAATGGTGATTTGCCAGGAATTAAAAAATCATCATGGTAATTTCTATTATTAAATAAGTATTTATTTTGAATATTTAAACAAAAATTTATGACAGATCCAATAGCGGACATGCTAACCAGAATAAGAAATGCTTCATTTGTAAAAAAGCAGGAAGTTATAATTCCAATGAGTAAAATGAAGAAGCAGATTGCTGAGATTCTCAAAAAAGAGGGTTGGATTTATGATTTCGAAGTTATTAAAAGTTCAGCCGATAAAAATAAATCAGTTTTTGACATGTTGAAAATTGTTTTGAAATATAAAAAGAGCGGAAGATCGGCGATTAGCAATATTAGAAAAATCAGCAAGCCAGGACTAAGAGTGTATGTTAAAAAAGATGAATTACCAAGAGTTTTAAATAATTTAGGAATAGCAATAATTTCAACCTCCAAAGGATTAATGACCAATAAATTAGCCAGAAAAGAAAATTTGGGAGGAGAAGTTATTTGTGAAATATATTAGTGATTTTTTTGATTTGCGATTTGCGATTAAATAAAAAAAATCAAAATCGGCAATCATGAATTTAAGATATACATATGTCGCGTTTAGGAAAATTACCAATTAAATTAAATAAAGAAACATCAGCTAAGATAGAAAATAATTTTTTGATTGTCAAAGGACCAAAAGGTGAATTAAAGCAGAAATTAAGTGATTTGGTGAATGTTAATATTGTAGAAGGTGAAATAACAATTAGCGTTAAAGATGCCAGCAATAAAAAAGAAAAATCTTTTTGGGGTTTGTATTGGAGCTTGATCAATAATATGGTCAAAGGAGTAAATAGCGTTTTCGAAAAGAAATTGGAAATCAACGGAGTAGGATACAGAGTTGCTTTGGCTGGTCAAAAATTAACCATGTCATTGGGATTTTCTCATCCAGTAATTTATGAATTACCTAAAGAAATAACAGGATTGGTTGAAGGAAATACTATTAAAATTTCCGGTCCAGACAAGCAACAAGTTGGAGAAGTAGCAGCTCAAATTAGAAAAATCAAAGAACCAGAACCATACAAGGGCAAAGGAATCAAATATTCCGATGAAGTTATCAGACGTAAAGAAGGAAAAACTGCTGGTAAGGCTTAATTGAGATTTAAGCAAAATTTAAGTAAAAAATAATATGGATAAAAATATTTTAAAAACTAAAAAAAGAAACAGAAGAAGATTAAAAATCCGATCAATATTGAGCGGTACAATTGATCGCCCAAGAGTTAGTGTTTTCAGGTCGAATCGCGCAATGTTTATTCAGGTAATTGATGATATGGCTGGCAAAACATTGGTTAGTGGTAGAACTAGTGAAATCAAATTAGACAGCAAGACGGAAAAAAATCGAAAAGAAACTGAAAGTTTTGAATTAGGAAAATTAATTGCCCAGAGAGCTCAAGAAAAAAAGATAAAAAAAGTAGTTTTTGATCGTAGCGGATATAAATATCATGGCAGAGTAAAGGCGTTTACTGACGGCGCCAGAGAAGGTGGTTTAGAATTTTAAAATAGTTATATTATAATCAACGTGTGTTGATATGATCTTCGCTATTTTCTGTGTCAAAAAGAAAGTTCTTCCCAGCAGAAAATCGAAGCGAATAAATTATGACAAAAAGCAATAAAACTGAAAAAAATAACATTGAAAACGATGACAATATGATTGTTGAAAAGGTTGTTGATGCGGATAAAGCGGCTGCTGAAGCAGTGGCTAAGTCTGTGTATGGAGACAAAAAGAAATCATTTTCCAAGAAAAAGAAAATTGAAAAAAAGAAAGAAAGAACGGATGAATTTGAGCAAAGAATTATTGATTTAGCCAGAGTTACTCGCGTAATGGCTGGTGGAAAAAGAATGAGATTTAGAGCTTGTGTTGCCATTGGTGATAAAAATGGTAAAATCGGCATTGGTTTAGCCAAAGGGGCTGATGTTACGATTGCTATATCCAAAGCAGTTAATCAAGCTAAAAAAGTTGTAATTGATGTGCCGATTGTTAATGAAACTATTCCGCACGATGTTAAGAAAAAAACAGGAGCAGCTGTTATATTGCTTAAACCAGCCAAACTTGGCAGAGGTGTTATTGCTGGCGGTGCGGCTCGTATGATTTTAGAATTAGCTGGTATCAAAAATATTACAAGTAAAATTTTGGGAACATCCAATAAAGTTAGTATTGCCAGAAATACAATTGAAGCTTTAGCTTCTTTAAGAAAAGTTGAATCAAAAACTCCTAAAACACAAGAAGTTTCTGAAGAAAAAAAGGACACAAAGAATAAAGAAGAGGAAAAATCCAAAGAAGAAGTGAAAAAAAATAAAAAATAATCACATTTTGTTTATAAAAATATGACATTATCATTGGGTAAAATTAAAAGCTCTAAAGGCAATAAAAAAGCCGGAAAGCGCCTAGGAAGAGGCAACTCCTCCGGTAAAGGCACATACAGCAGCCGTGGTTTAAAAGGTCAGAAAGCCAGATCTGGCGTGAGCGGACTTAAAAGACTTGGCATGAGACAAGTTTTACTTAGAACTCCAAAAAAGAGAGGATTCATTTCATTGACAAAGAAAGATGCTATTATAAATTTTGAAGAAATTAACAAAAATTTCAAAGAAGGAGAAACGATTAATCCCGCAATTCTGATTGAAAAAGGAATTATTAAAGATTCTCAGGGTGTCAAGATATTGGGAAATGGAAAACTTGAAGTAGCTAAGTTGAAAATTGAAAATATAAAAGTTTCAGCCAGTGCTAGAGACCAAATAGAAAAAATGGATGGCAAAATAGTATCATAAGAAAAGGACGTAGCACTGCTACGTCTTTTTGGATTATTAATTTTTTAATTTATTAAAACATATATGATGATCAATAAAATTTTACAAATTTGGAAAATAAAGGATTTAAGAAAGAATATTTTATTTATTTTAGGCATGTTGGTGATTTTTAGATTGGCTGCGCATATTCCGGTTCCCGGAGCTGACTCAGGGGCATTGAAGAAATTTTTTGGAGAAACGCAGGTTTTGGGATTGTTGAATATTTTTTCCGGTGGCGGAATGGAGAATTTTTCAATTGTTATGATGGGTATTGCCCCATATATCACTTCTTCTATTATTTTTCAATTATTGGCAATGATTATTCCAGCACTGGAAGAAATGCAAAAAGAAGAGACTGGTAGGCAGAAGATTAATATGTGGACTAGATGGTTTACTGTTCCGTTGGCGGCCTTGCAAGCCTTTGGCATGATTACTATTTTAAGAAATTCTCCAGCTAGCATCTTAAGAGAGGTTACTGTTTTTGATTTATTGAGCATGATAGTCGTCATTACAGCAGGAACAATATTTTTGATGTGGATTGGAGAAATGATTACTGAGAAAAAAATTGGTAACGGAATCTCTATTCTTATTTTTTCCGGAATCGTTGCCAATTTGCCGCAAAAAATTTCTCAAACCATTGTCAATTATAATTCTAGTGATTTGTTTACCTTTATTGCTTTTGCGATAATCGCAATTATTACCGTGGTGGGAGTGGTTTATATCACAGAAGCGCAGAGAAATATTCCAGTGCAATACGCTAAACAAATTCGCGGTGGAAGAATGTATGGCGGAACAGCTACTCATCTTCCGTTGCGGGTAAATATGGCCGGAGTAATTCCGATTATTTTCGCGATTTCAGTTGTTTTGTTTCCTCCCATGATCGCGCAATTCTTTACGCACGCTAAAACGCAATGGATTGCTAATTTTGCAGTTTGGGTACAGGAAATATTTAACCCTAATGGAGTTTTTTACCTAATCGCGTATTTTGTTTTGGTTTTTGCTTTTACTTTTTTCTATACGGAAGTTGTTTTTCATCCGACGCAAATTTCTGAAAATTTGCAAAAACAAGGAGGCTTTATCCCGGGTATTAGACCAGGAAAACATACCTCTGATTATTTAGCCAATACAACTTATAAAATTATTTTTGTTGGAGCTTTGTTTTTAGGCATTATTGCCATTTTGCCGTTGTTATTGAAGTTTGTTTTTCCCAATATACAATCTTTAGTAGTTGGCGGCACCAGCTTATTGATTGTGGTAGCGGTAGTGATTGAACTGGTTAAGCAAATAGAATCTCAATTAACCATGAGAGAATACGAAACCAAATAATAAAAAATATTTAATTTGTCATAAAAATAGACCTTAGCGGTCTATTTTTTATTTTTGTTTATTATGGTATAATATGAATAATTATAAGTTTAATTTTTTATTTTTTTCATGAAGCCAATTATAAAAGTCAGCAATGTAAATTTTACATACAATAAGGGAAAAAGCAATGAGTATCAGGCGCTCATAGATGTTAATTTGGAAATATTTCCAGAAGAGTTTATTATCATTTTGGGTCCTTCGGGTTGCGGCAAATCGTCTTTGTTGAATATTATTTCAGGCTTGGAAAAGCCTGATTCCGGAGAAATTCAGGTAATGGATAGAAATTTAATGACTATGAGCTCCAAAGAATTTGCCATGTATCATCGGACTGAATTAGGCATGATTTTTCAAGCTTATAACCTGATTTCCAGTTTGACTGTTCTTGACAATGTCGCGCTTCCTCAGATTTTCATCAATACCAGCAAAAGCAAGAGAGATCGTTGGGCTAAAACACTTCTAGAAAGATTTGGAATATTAAAACACATGAAAAAGATTCCGACCGAACTTTCTGGCGGTCAACAGCAAAGAATTGGCATTGCCAGGTCTATTGTTAATAATCCCAGTTTGATTTTGGCTGATGAGCCGGTTGGAAATTTGGATTCAGAATCAGCCAAAAATGTGTTAGATATTCTTTGCGACTTAAACGAACACGAAAAGAAAACCGTTATCATGGTAACGCACAATCCGGAAAATACGATTGTCGGAGATCGGATAATTCACATGAAAGATGGTGTTATTGTAAGAGAAGAAATCAATAAACACAAAGGACGAATGTCGGATATTGTTGAAAAGAAAGACGACAAAGAAAGTCTCCATAGGTCGCCCACGGAAGAAATGTCTGAAATGCTTAGAATGTACAATGGCCTTTCCACCGAGCAGATTAATATTTTAATCATGCCCTATAAATCAAAAATGTTTGTTAATCATTTTATTTCTTCCAAGAATTACGAAGAAACGAAAACTTTTGAAGATGTAATTCAAAGAAGACTGCTTGGTACGGTTTCCCAGGAAGAATTACTGGAAATTTTGCATCGCCCCTCAAGAGAAGGCGGTGTTGGTTTTGACACCAGAACGGCTGACAAGATCTTGCGCAGGATTAATCGCGTTATCAGGTTGGCATACTATGTCAATCAGAAAGCGCGGCAGAAAAAAAATCCAGACGGAACCCACGATAAGATTAGCGCCAGCGACAAAGCCAAAAAAGTATTAGAGTATTTATTGAATACTTGTTATGATGGCTATGTTGGACATTTGGACGAAATTCAGATAAATAGACTGGAGCACGCCATTAAGGATCGTATTGCCGGAGAGATTTTGAAAAACGATTTCTACAATTATTTGGATAAACCGTTTAAGGAAAGTGGAGTGGGACTAAATAGCAAAACCGCCAAAACAATTACGGATGAATTGGAGTTGTTGTTGGTTATTAGTTTTGGAGTGGCGCAAAATGAAAGAATAAAAACCATTCAATCTTCCATGGGCGCAATGGCTGTTTCGCAAAACAGACCGGTGATTAATGCCAAAGCGGCCGCTGTTTCAAATATTGAAAACAAAGAAGATAAATTTTAATTCATAATTTTTTAAAAAACAATGCTTATTACCGATATCTTACGACTCTCAACCAGAATGTTTCGGACCAATAAATCTCGAACGATTTTAACTATTTTGGGCATTGGTGTTGGTATTGGGGCGATATTGTTTTTGGTATCACTAGGATATGGTTTGCAAAAATTAATTTTAGAAAAAATTACCACCTCTGACGCTTTGTTGAGCTTGGATGTCACAACTGGTGATTTGGAAAATTTAAAATTAGATGATCAGTCATTGGAAAAAATAAAAGGCATCAATGGGGTCGACAAGATTAGCCCTTTAGTTTCCTTGCAGGCGCAAATGAATGTGGATGATATCTCTTCGGAGTTAATGGTTAATTTTGTTAATAATGATTATTTTAAACTGGATGGAGCAGAGGTGAAAAAAGGCGCTTTTTACAATGACACTCCAGAAGATAAGAATAAAATCATTATCTCTTCAACAGCCATGATGTTATTTAATTTGGATGAAAAAAGTATTTTTGAAAAAAAGATTACGCTTAATTTGTTTTTGCCGGAAGAAGAAGGGCAAGCTGCCAGAAATTCAGTCAAATTGGGAGAAGATTTTATTGTTGCGGGAATAATCGAAGATGAAAATGCCAGCTATATTTACCTGCCATTCGAAAATAGCAATGTTGTTAAAAATAAAAGCTATAGCAAGATTAAAATTCGTGTTAATACCGAAGAGAATTTGAATTTGGTTAGAGATTCTGTTATGGAACAAGGTTATTCAGTGAGCGCTTTATCGGATATTATTGAGCAAGCTAACCAAATTTTTAAAGTTTTGCAAATAGTTTTAGCTTCCTTTGGCATTGTGGCCTTGGTTGTCTCAGCGATCGGAATGTTTAATACCATGACCATCACTCTTTTGGAGCGCACACAGGAAATCGGCATTATGAAATCTTTGGGCGCAACTAGCGGTGATATTTGGAGCATGTTTTTATCTGAAGCTGTCATGATTGGTTTTTTGGGTGGTGGCGGAGGATTGGCAATGGGCATGGTAGCTGGTGAAGTATTTAATTATGGCGTTAATTTTTTAGCGGGCGCCATGGGCGGGGAAAGAATCGATTTGTTTTATACACCGCTTTGGTTTACTGTTTTGATTATTAGTTTTTCAACTATTGTCGGACTGATTACCGGTTTTTATCCAGCCAAAAGAGCCGCTGCTATCAATTGCTTGGAGGCCTTGAGATATAAATAAAATATTATTTTAAAAAAAATGGGAAAAATATATTCAAAAAGCGAGATTTTAAGAAATCTAAACAATAAATATGATCAAATTTCTTCCACTGTAAAAAAGGGATACACTTCTTTTACTGGTAAAAGTTCTGGCAATGCCAGTGATTTCAAAAAGGGGGTAGCCAATATGTTGAGCGGAAAATCAGAACAACAAAGAGATGAAATTTTGAGAAAAATGAAAGTAGATTATTCTGGTAGGAAAAAATTCGAAGAAATGGTTTCTGGCAAGAAAAAAATTTCCAAGGAAGAAATAGCGAGACAGCAAAAAAAAGAAATCGAACTTAAGAAACAAAGGGTTAAAATGGGTTTGGCGTCTGCGGAATTGCTAGAAAACAGAAGAACAAAAAGCGGAGCCTTGAGAAATGTCAACAAGGGGGTAACCGGAGATTATACTCGCTTGGGAATTTCGGATAAAGTCGGACATGGGGCCTCTATCAGGGGAAAAAAGATTTCAATGGATGATGCTCGTCGCGGCAATGTCAAAAATTTAAGCAATTCCAATAAATCAACCTCTATCGCCCCTGGAACCGGCGTAAAAAATAATTTAAATAGCGGAACTTTTTTTGCGCCAGATAAAAGATTGTTTTAATAAGTAATTACATTTTGATACAGCATCACTAAATGAGCCGAAATCGCGTTTTACGGCTCTTGTTTATTTGGACTTGAAATATTTTTAAAAAAAATGTAAAATGAGATAATTCTAGAATTTGCGAATATAAATTTATTTTTACCAACATTGATCATTGTTGCAATATGATATACATCAAAACAAAAAAGGAAATAGAGTTAATGAAAGAAGGGGGCAGTATTTTGGCTGGAATTTTAAAAGCGCTAGGTGATTTGGTTGTGCCCGGAATAACAACGCAAGATTTGGAGAATGAAGCCTTGAAGATGATTAAAAATTCCGGAGGAAGGCCGGCTTTTAAGGGATACACCCCATCAGGCAGTTATCAGCCCTTTCCCACGGCTTTGTGCACATCGATCAATGATGAAGTTGTGCATGCTCCGGCAGTGCCGGGTCGAATTTTGAAAACAGGAGATATTGTTGGTATTGATGTCGGAATGCAGTATCCAGCTAAAAACGGAATGTATACTGATACGGCTATCACTGTGCCGGTCGGCAGTATAAGCAAGGGGGTTAAAAAATTGTTAGATACCACGCGAGAATCGCTTGATTTGGCGATTGCGCAAGTTCGTCCGGGTAATTTTTTGAACGATATCGGCAAGGCGGTACAGGAACATGCCGAGTCTTGTGGCTTTAGCGTTGTGCGCGATTTGGTGGGGCATGGAGTGGGGAGAAAAGTGCACGAAGAACCGCAAGTTCCTAATTTTGCGATTACTAAAAATACTTTAGAAAATATCAAATTAGAACCAGGAATGACTTTGGCGATTGAGCCAATGATCAACATGGGGAGTTATCGTGTCAAATCCGCTGAGGATGGTTTTACGATCAAAACAAGCGATGGGAAACTGAGCGCTCATTTTGAGCACACTATCGTTGTTACTCTTGACGGTTGCATGGTTTTGACTAAAAAATAATTTTGTATGATGTATTTGGGAGTTGATTGGGGGAAAAAAAGAATAGGTCTCGCGTTGGGCAGTGATGAAGTTATGGTCGCTACGCCTTTTGGAGTTGTGGCTAATCTTGTGGAGCTTGAGAAAATAATTCACGAAGAAGCGATTGAAGCTTTGGTTGTGGGTGTGCCTTATGCCAAAGAAGGTCGACAGTTTGAATTGTCTTCGGAGTTTAATAATTTTTTAAAAATATTAAAGCAAAAAATAAATTTACCGATTTTTGAAATTGACGAAAGGATGTCAAGCAAGGCCGGAGACGCCAGAGTGGGCAACAAAAAAACTAAAGCGCCACGGGATGCAATTGCGGCTATGGAGATATTGCAAAGCTGGTTTGATGCTAAGTCCAACAAATGAAGTCCGAAACATATTACACCAAAGCGATAATTTTATCTCGACAGGTGTATCGAGAAAATGACAGCAAGGTTTTGATGTATACCCTGGAAAATGGTATGCTGGAATTGGTTGCGCGAGGAACCGGAAAAAAAACTTCCAAGCTAGCTTCTCACATTGAACCAATCACTTTAAGCGATGTAATGGTAATCAGGGGCAGAAATCATGATTATGTTGGAACATCGAGCGCGGAAAATTGTTTTCGTAAATTGAAGGAAGATTATGAAAAAATAGTTGTAGCCGGGGAAGTGATTGCCGGTTTTAATCAAATTATTAAAAAAAATGAAGTAGATGAAAATATTTTTTTTCTGGTTTTAAATTTTCTTCATTTTTTAAATGACGCGGAATTGGGATCAAATGAATTGATAATCCTGAAAATTGTTTTTGAAATTAAATTTTTAAAATTATTAGGATATTTGCCGTCATTTTCTCGTTGTAGCCGTTGCGATGAGCGAGATATTTCAAAATTAAAATATTTCAACAACCAAGAGGGCGGGGTTGTTTGTTCAAAGTGTGTCCTTGCAGCCAATGAAGAAAATGTCATCATTGATGAAGATCTTATTAATAATATTAAATTTTTGACAAAATGTAATTTTGATGAAATATTAAAAATAGATATTTCACCAAAGATAATTGCTAAAATAAACAACATTGTTGGCTCTTTTAAAAAATATCAATTTGAATAAGGAGGAAAAATGGAACAGGTAAGTGTTTTTTTCGCATGGTATGTGGCTAATTTGTCTTCGCACAATATCCTCATAAAAATTCTTTCACCATTTTTTGCCATCTTTTTTACCGTAGAGATTGTATTAACGCCTTTTATGCTTTATTATCTTTATAGAACGGCTAGAAAAAATCGAATTGTTTTAAAAAGAAAAAAAAGAAAATTTTTTTTCAAAAAAAACGAACTGACCGCTTAGGGTCAGTTTTTTTTGACTCTTTTCTTGACTTTTTTGAGATATTTATTATAATATAATCAGTAAAATTGAGTAAAAAATTTTACCAAAATCCATTTGACTTTGGCTAACACCAGAGAAGGAGCGAGAAGAAAATCAGTTTTTGATTAGTAGAACTTGCCGGGTAAGCCCGTTATAGCTGTTTAAGGGCTCTATTTTGTTTTAGAGAAAAAGGGTGGTACCGCGAGCATAACAAGACTCGTCCCTGAATATCATTTTTTGATATTTGGAGATGAGTCTTTTTTAATAAAAAATTTTCAATTGCAAAATTTAGACGATTGAAAATCGATTAAGTATATTATCAGCTATTCGTAGTTGATAATTGATTAAACTATGTTGCGAACACATAAATGCGGTGAATTAACCAAAAAAAATTTAAATGAAGAGGTTATGCTGTCTGGTTGGGTTCATAGTCGTCGGGATCATGGCGGCATTATTTTTATTGATCTTCGGGATCGCTACGGCATTACTCAGATTACTTTTGATCCAAACAATGGCAAAGATGCTTGGCTTGAAGCGGATAAGGTGCGAAATGAGTGGGTGATAAAAATTAAAGGTAAAGTGATTGCCAGACCAGACGATATGGTGAATGAAAAATTGATTACCGGAGAAATTGAAGTGGAGTGTTTTGGTATTGAAATTTTAAACAAATCAGAGGTTTCTCCGCTAGAATTGAGCGAAGAAAAAGCTCATGAAATCAACGAACACATTCGCTTGAAGTATCGATATATTGATTTGCGCCGACCGCGTATGCAGCATATTATGAAAATGCGTGATCAGATTTTTACGCATATTCGAGATTATTTTCATCGTTTTGATTTTATTGAAGTGCAGACTCCGATTTTGGCAAATTCATCCCCAGAGGGCGCGCGTGATTTTTTGATCCCATCACGTTTGCATCCGGGAAGATTTTATGCCCTGCCTCAGGCTCCACAGCAGTTTAAGCAGCTTTTGATGGTGGGCGGCGTTGATAAATATTTTCAGATTGCGCCTTGTTTTCGCGATGAAGATCCGCGTGCCGATCGTCATCCTGGTGATTTTTATCAAGTAGATATGGAAATGAGTTTTGTTGATCAGGAAGATATTTGGCGGATAATTGAGAATTTGATGATTGAAGTAGTGGAAAAATTTAGCGACATGCAATTTGTGCACAAACCTTTTTTGAGAATTTCCTATAAAGACGCTTTGATCAAATACGGAAGCGATAAGCCGGATTTGCGCTTTGGTTTGGAAATTACGCCAATCACAGAAATGGTGCTTGGATGCGGTTTTTCAGTGTTTGCCGATATGGCCAAACAGGCTAATCACGTGGTGCACGCCCTGAAGGTTGATGGCGGAGCCAAATTCAGTCGTAGAGAAATTGACGAATTAACCGAAATAGCCAGAGCAAAAGGCGCCAAAGGATTGGCTTACATAGTTATCAAAGAAACCGGAGAATTGCAATCGCCGATTGTGAAATTTTTAGGCGATGATTTGGCGCAAAAAATTATTGCAAAAGTTGAAGCTCAAAAAGGAGATATTATTTTCTTTGGTGCTGATAAATTTGATATTGTCTGGAGAGCTCTTGGCGCGGTTCGCAACGATTGCGGCGAGCGCTTGGGATTGAAAGACGGTAAAAAAGCTTCTTTGGCTTGGATTGTTGATTTTCCAATGTATGAGATGTCGGAATTAGAACCTGGACGAGTGGATTTTTCGCATAACCCTTTTTCTATGCCGCAGGGCGGAATTCAGGCCTTGCAAGACAAAGATCCTTTTGATATTTTGGCTTATCAATACGATTTAGCTTTCAATGGTTATGAAATTCTTTCCGGCGGCATTCGCAATCATAATCCGGAAATCATGTACAAGGCTTTTGAAATCGGAGGCTACACCAAAGAAGAAGTGGATGCGCGTTTTGGCGGGATAATCAATGCTTTCAAATATGGCGCACCACCGCATGGCGGATCGGCCATTGGCATTGATCGCGTTTTGATGATTTTGCTGGGCATTAATTCTGTGCGCGATGTTTACGCTTTTCCCAAAGACGGACAAGGAAGAGATGCCATGATGGATAGCCCGAGTGAAGTTAATGAAAAACAGCTAAAAGAACTGCACTTAAAAACCAAAACAAAAATTCAATAAAAATGTTTAATATAAGCAAAAATCACAGCAAATAGTTGTGATTTTTTGTTTTGCTAAAAATACTTGAAAAAATAAAAATAATATGCTTAAATTATTAAAAATTAGTTAAAATTTTTATTAAAAAACGTTCTTTTTATTTTTTAAGAAAACAATATAAGGAGGTAGGAAAATGTCGGATTTTCTTTCTTGTCAGGAAAACAAAAGGATGATTTCTTGTCCGAATTTGGCAGCTTACTATTCTTTACCCATCCATCAAAAGGAGAAATATTTATTTGAGGAAAATGTTCGTCTTTTTTTTCAGGAGTTAGTCAGCTTTGAATCAGGCGATATTGTCGGACCTCTTAAAAACGCTTTTTGGACCGGAAGACCGATTGATGAAGTCCCGGGAGGATTGGATGCTGGCTTGTATTTATGCAGCAGCAGTTGGTTTGTCAAAGAATTGATCAGGAATCCCGGCAGTTCATCGGCTTTGGAAAAAATTTATTTGCAAGAACGGTTAAGCGGCGCAATGGACATGTATTTTCGCGAAGCATCGTCAGCCCGCGCCTTGATCAACCGATTGCAGGCGGTCATTGAAAATTCCAAAGAATACTGCCTGGAATATGTTCGCAAAACAGATCGGGACATGCATCTTCTGAACTTGGGATCAGGTCCTGGAAGAGACGTGATCAAGATGTCAGAAGACGAAGAGCTTATCAGGGAAAGAACCACCATTGATTGTGTTGATATTGATCAATGGGCGATTGATCGCGGCAAGGAATTGGTTGCCAAAAGCGGCATCGACAATGTTCGTTTTATCCAGAAAGATTTTCGCCGCTTGGGTCATCTTGGCTTATCTGATTATGAATTAGTGATTGGAATTTTGTGTCCCTTAAGTCATGAAAATGGAGTAGCGCTTTTGCGCAAATTTCGAAAATACCTAAAGCCGGGAGCCAGAATTTTAGCCGCTTGTCTTTTGGAAGAAATGCTTGAGAAGGATTTCTTTACGGCTTGGCTGATTTATGAATTAACCGATTGGAAATTGAATTTTCGTCGCAGCGGTCAGCTACGCAAAATGTTTGAGGAAGCCGGTTTTGTTTGGCTCGGATCTTTCACTGAAAAAAAATATTCCGGCGACACTGAGATGTACGAAATCGGAATAGGGGAGGCTTAAACAAGGAGGACTTGCTGTTTTGTAAAAAACAGCAAGTCCTTTATTTTTGTTAAAATTAATTATTATTAAATATTTTTTTAAATCAAGTTTATTTATGTTATTTTTTATTTCTTTTAGCGGCTTAGTAAACGCTCTCTCAAGCACGATTTTAGGAGGATTAGTTTTTTGGAAAAATAAAAAAAATGTTATCAATCGCGCCTTTGCGCTTTTTTGTCTTTCGGTCGCTTTTTGGTCTTATCCCTACATCATGTGGCCGCTGTCCCAGGATCCAGAAAATTTTTTGTTCTGGTTTCGCGTATTGCACATTGGAGCTATTTTTATTCCGGTTTTGTATTTGAGATTTGTAGTGCTTTGGCTGGGTATTAAAAAAAGAGTGGAAGATATAATTTTTATCGGTTATTTTTTGTCCGGTTTTTTCTTGCTGATTTGCTTTACTCCTTGGCTGATTAAAGATGTGACCAGTTTGAAAATTATTCCGCTTTGGGGCGTGCCGGGATTTTTTTATCATTTCTATGTGTTGTATTTTGTGGCCTATGCGCTATTTTCGTTTTATCTTTTGTATTCGAGTTATCTAAAGGCATCCGGAATCAAGAAGGCGCAAATCAAATTCAGTCTAATTGGAATTTTTTTGAATTTTATCGGCGGTATAACTAATTTTTTTCTTTGGTATGGAATAGCAATTCCGCCTTATGGCAATATTTTGGCTTCGTCTTATGTTTTTTTTACCGCCTATGCGATTATTAAATACCAATTAATGGATATTAGATTTTTTCTTAGAAAAATTTCGGTTTATACCTTGTCTTTTTTGGTAGTGGGAATCGTGATGGCGCTAATGCATTATTTTTTTCACGCTTTGGTGGCGTATGTCGGTTTTTGGGAGGATTTTGGGATTTTGATTATCGCGGTGTTTGTTTTTTCTTTTGTGAAAAAATATTTCAGCAGCCTTTCGAACAGATATATCTTTTCCAGTCTTTACAGTGAAGATGAAGTGATAGAAGAGATAAATTCCAAACTGCAAACCATGCTGGATCTGAAAGAAGTGTGCGGTTATTTAACGGATTTTTTTTCAGCCAAAATCGAATCAAAAAACTTCGCCTTGTTTTTTCAGGATAAAATTTCTCGTAAATATCAAATGCGTTATCTGCAAAAAGATAGTTCTGATAATTTTTTAAAAATTGAAAAAGATAACGGTTTGGTTCTCAGTAAAAAATTGGAAGAATTATATTTTAGAAAAAATAAACCGGTGATTATCGATGAGATAGTTGAATCAGAAGATCGATCATTGATCGAATCAGCCACTCTTTTGGGGGAACTGGAAGTGGAATTAGCGATTCCTTTGAAAATAAAAGATAACTTTATTGGATTTATGGCATTGGGCAAAAAAATGAACAAAAAAAATTATTCCAGTCAGGATATCTCCATGTTGTGCCATATCGGACGGCAAATCGCTTTGCAGATTGAAAACATGTTTCTTTATAATGAGATCAAAAATTATAACATCAAATTGCGAAAAGAAATCAAGATTGCTCTCAAAAAATACGTAGACGCAAATTATAAATTAACCAAATTAAACGAAGTAAAGAATAATTTTATAAGCATCGCTTCGCACAAACTCAGAACTCCGATTTCGGTAATCAAGGGATATTCTTCCATGTTGCTTGATGGAGAAATGGGTGAGATGTCAGAAAGAATTCGATCCAGTGTTGAAAATATCAATATTGCCAATCGAAGGTTATTGGATATGATTGAAAATTTATTGGATGTTTCACGAATTGATTCCGGAGAGATGAAGTTTAAATTCGAATGCGATGGCTTGGAGGCGGAGGTGGAAAAAATATTTAATAAATATTTCGACCGAGCGCGTGAAAAAGGAATAAACTTGATGTTTAAAAAACCGATGAACTTGCCCAAGGTTTTGTTTGACAGAAGAAGCATGGACATTGTTATCGGTAATTTGATTGATAATGCGATAAATTATACTGCCAAGGGAAAAATTGTAATCGGTATCGAAAAAGCGAAAAATAAAATCATCTTTTGGATAAAAGATACCGGTATCGGCTTTGAAAGAGATGATAAGATAAATTTGTTTGAGAAATTTTATCGCGGGGCAGGTACATCAGTTCTGCACACCGAAGGCACTGGCCTGGGCTTGTATTTCGCCAACAAAATTATTAAGATTCACAGAGGAAGATTGTATGCGGAAAGCGACGGTTGCGGAAAGGGGGCGATATTTTGCTTTGAATTGCCCTTGGTGCAGTAATTACAATTTTTGTCACACCACCTTAAAGCTTCTTTGTTTTTTTCAAAGAAGCTTTTTTATTTTTCTAAAATTGCCTTGATTCTTCTTGTGCCAGCAGAAGAACTTTCTTCTTTTTGAATTTTAAATTTGCCCAATTCGGAAGTATTGTTAATGTGAGGACCGCCGCAGATTTCATAAGAGAAGCGATTCGCGCCTTCGCCAATGGAATAAACTTTGACTATTTCTCCGTATTTGGATTCGAAGACACCCATCGCGCCTCGAGCCTTGGCGTCGCTTAGAGTTATTTCTTCGATGCTGACTGGTAATTTTTTGGCAATTTCTTCGTTAATTATTTTTTCAACAGCTTGTTTTTGTTCATCAGTCATTTTGTCCGGGTGGGAGAAGTCGAAGCGCAATCTTTCGGCAGTGATATTGCTGCCGCGTTGAACGACATGATCGCCCAAAACTTGGCGCAGGGCAGCGAGTAGTAAGTGGGCGGCGGTATGAAGTTTTTTGGTTTCTTCGCCTTGATCGGCTAGACCACCTTTGAATTTACCGGCGCTGGCAGTGCGAGACAGGTCTTGATGTTTTTGTTGTTCGATAAAAAATTCTTCTTTATTGATAATAGTCTGGTTGTTTTTGGCGATTTCCTCCTCAGTCATTTCTATTGGGAAGCCGTAAGTTTGGTATAGGTCAAAAGCCACGGCGCCAGTGATTTCGCCTTTGATGTGTTCTAATTCTTTTAGACCTTTTTCCAGAGTTCGGCTAAATTTTTCTTCTTCTCGGGAAATTTCTTTAAGAATAAAGTTTTGATTATTTTTTAGTTCGGTATAGGTTTTAGCATAATCATCAATTACTATTTGGGCAATTTCTTTGGTCCAGTCTTTTTTGTTTATGCCGATTTTTTTTCCGTATCGCAAAGCTCTTCTGATTAGGCGACGAACAATATAGCCCTGATCGGTATTTGCGGGTGCTATGCCAGTATCATCTCCCATGATGAATGTGGCAGCTTTAAGGTGGTCCGAAATAATTTCAAAGGCTTGCATATGGTCTTTGTATTTTTTACCGGATGAAAGTTCTGTGATTTTGTTTAAAATGTTGCTAAATAAATCCGTTTCAAAGATATTATCTTTATTGTTTGTGGCCATTAATATTCTTTCAAGTCCGCCGCCAAAGTCAACATTGCTTTGTGGTAATTTTTCAAAACCGCTGGCTGTTTTTTTGAATTCCATGAAAACGTTGTTGCCAATTTCAATGAATCGTCCGCAATCGCAATTCACGTGGCAGGGTTTGTCTTGCCATTGTGAATTTTCGTGTTTTTTTAAATCCGCTCCAAGGTCATAAAACATTTCGCTATCCGGACCGCCGATTTCACCAATCGGCATATTGGCCGGAATGCCAGAACGCGACCACCAATTTTTTTTGTCCCCATAGTAAAAAATTCTACCGCCTTGCATGCCTCTATCTTCGGCAAAATCAATAACGCTTGCCGCTATGCCTTTTTCTTCAAAAAGTTTTTTCCAAAGTTCAACCGATTCAGTGTCTTTTTCTATTCCTATTTCTTTGTTGCCCCTGTATGCCGTGACGTACAATCGATTCGGATCCAGTTTAACAACATCTATTAAAAATTCAAACATCCAAGGAATTTGTTCTTGTTTGAAAAAATCACCCAATGACCAATTGCCAAGCATTTCAAAAAAAGTATTGTGTCGGTTGTCTCCCACCTCTTCGATGTCTTCAGATCGAAATGATTTTTGCGAATTGGTTAACCTGGTGCCCATTGGATGTTTTTCACCCATCAAATAGGGGACTAGTGGTTGCATGCCGGAACTGGTAAAGAGAGTTGTTGAATCGTTTCTGGGAATCAGGGATTCGCTGGGTATTATAACGTGCTCTTTGGATTTAAAAAAATTTAAGTAATTTTCTCTTAGATCATTTGATTTCATAATATTTTAGTATTTTTACTTGGCCATGATTGCGCAGCAATTGGTTTATTAATAATTTACTATATTTTAGCAAGTAAAAGCTAAAAAATCAATGCTGGCTAAGAAGTAATTTAGCAAAAGTTTTTAAAAATTTATTTTTATTTTAAATTATTTAAAATAATATCTCGTTGCGGAAAATTCGGTGGTAAATATTTTTTTGTCTGTTGTGTTAAGTAAGTTTTTTGGTGATTTTATTAATTTTTGGCTTAAATTAAATAAAAAATTTTTATAAAAAAATTTTAAGGCAACTAAAACGTGTCAAACGATCCAAGAATGTAACCGTAGGTTACTTCATTAAATGATTCGAAAAAGTAACTTTGGCAGGTAGTTTTAAACTGATGATTTGATTAATAATTATTTGATTAGCCTTGCTAAGTTTTTCCAGCTTAGCCTGGATTCTCCGCCTTAAATCCGCAGGATTTAAGGCGTTGTATTGTTCTCTCAGTTTTTGTTTTTTTGTTTCATCTATCTCCGCACACTCTAACACTCTCTGGTAGGGCGTTTTAGCTCGATCATAAATCCGTTTGATTTTTTCTCCGTTCTGTCCGACTCTTTTTTTCTCGATTAACTTCACATTGGGTATGAAGAAATTTTTGTACAATCTGATCTCATTTCGATAGAGATCATTCATTAAATTCAACTCCGTTTCCGTTTCTCTCCTCTTGTAGCCGAACACTTTCCTGACATGCGTCCAGTTTTTTTGTTCGATGTGGGCATTATCGTTTTTACAGTATGGCCGACCTCTCGTGAAATCTATTTGTTCTCCTAAACAATATCGATATAATTGCCAGTTAATGAATTCTGAACCGTTATCCGGATCGATGCCGCGCAATTGAAACGGCATTCGGTTTTTGATATTATCCAGAGCTGTGATTATACGGTTTTGGGCTTTGCCTAAAACCGCCTCACTCTCCGTCCATTGCGTTAAAATATCCGTGATATCCAGACTGACAACGAATTCACCTGAAGCCGTTTCGCCGCAGTGGGCTACCGTATCCAATTCACAGAAACCGATATGCTGCTCATTCCAGCTCGCTGTTCTGATTGGTATCTGTTTTTTTAGCAGACTGCCCGGCTTAGTCGTGGAATTTATCTTCCGTCTATTTTTCAGT
>Ga0233425_10002268_pt1 | contig 38682 bp, 42 predicted proteins | sample Watercolumn_Towu_2_FD_181712 | JGI IMG/M metagenome (GOLD analysis project Ga0233425, IMG submission 181712) | Freshwater microbial communities from Lake Towuti, South Sulawesi, Indonesia - Watercolumn_Towuti2014_140_MG | ecosystem: Environmental > Aquatic > Freshwater > Lake | place... | reverse complement strand
CTGGCCGGAATCATGAGCCGGTGGGCGAAGCTGGCGGCCGGCCTGCCGCCGAGCGCGAGACCGAGGTGGTGTACGATGCAATCGAGCCGAGCCGTGCGTCGCGCGTAGGCGGCAGCGAGGTCCGGGCCGAGCCGTTCGGCGAAGATCTTGGTCTGGCAGTCCGTGCCGACGCAACGGAACCGGCGGACGCTGACATCGAGGACGACGCGTCTTCCGGCAATCGGCAGGTCCGACAGGGTGCGTGTGTAGCAGCTATGGACCCGAGACGAGGGCCGATCGCAGTTCGGGCACCGGGCCGAAACCGCGACTGGCTGGGCGGAGATGGTCAGGTCGGCACCAGCCTCGACGTGATCGACGACGAGGCCGCGCGGGATGACCGAACTCGAATGCAGGCTGCGGGACATGGCAGGATCTCCGACGACCGAAGCCGAGATCCGTCAACCCGCCTGCACCGAAAGTGAGTCAGAGCCAGAATTGGACGCCGATCCCCCGCATCAGGGGGTCAAAGTTGCACGCCGAAACACAGTGCAGTGATGCCAGGGCGGTCGGGCAAGTTAGGCACTTCAAGCTGGAAATAGGCAGTCAGAAATATGCAGGTGTCGGCACAAATTGCCCTGTGGATAATATAAGACATTAAAACATGACTGTAACGAACCAAGCCGATTGACTGCGGTTCCCTAGGCACGATCTGAAAGGAGAACAACATGCGTTCGACTATGATTATCGCCGTGTCAGCCGTAACACTTGCCCTGGCTGCTCCCGCCCTCGCTCAAAGCACGTCCTCGCAGCCAAACAACAGCGCCTCGCCTGCGAAGGAGGCCGATAAAATGAAGTCCGGTGACACCGCCGGCTCGGCGCCCAACTCGTCCAACCCCGGTGCGAACCCGGGCGCGGACGGCAACAAGACGCAGGACTCGCGAACAACGAAGAACAAGGACCGTTGATCTGACTCTCGTCACTCCCTCTACGATCGCCGGTTCGTCCGGGCACCCCTGTGCCTGGGCGAGCGGCATACGTCCCGCCGTCCGTTCATGAACGCGCAGTCGCCCATTCTGATTGTCGAGGATGACGAGGATATCCGCGGCCTCTTGGCCCGCGGATTTCATGCGGAAGGATTCGATGTTGCAGAGGCCGACCGCGTTGATCAGGCGCTGGACGTGGTCCGTCAGCAGATGCCCCGTGGCGTGATCGTCGACATCACACTGCCGGATGGATCCGGCTTCGATATCTGCCGCCGGCTGCGCGATGGCGGCTACTCCGGTGCCATCCTGTTCCTAAGCGCTCGCGATGAAGTGCAGGACCGTGCTGAGGGATTATCGCTCGGTGCTGACGACTACATCGTCAAGCCGTTTGCCTTCGATGAACTCTCAGCCCGCCTACAAACCCATCTGCTCCGCCGTGAGGAGATGAAAATTGTTCCGCACGTACGTAAGGCTGGCCGCTTGGCTTTAGATCTCGACAGATCCCAAGCTATTTTCCAGGATCAGTCAGTTCGACTTTCACAGCGAGAGGCCGATCTTCTGGCTGTACTTATCGACAACGTGACTAAGCCACTTGGTCGGGTTCAAATATTCGACAAAATATGGGTTGGCAAGGACGTGGGATCGTCACTAAACGTTGTGGATGTATATATCGGCTATCTGCGTTTGAAATTACAAGCGTTCGAGAAAATTGTTGGGCCGGTCATCATGACGATTCGCGGTAAGGGGTTCATGCTGCAGCTCTGACACGAATAATTCAACGTCCTTAAATTTGCGTGCATGCCACAATATCCCGTGCGCACAAGCCAAATTACATAAGATGGTAATAATCTTACTTAAAAGAATACGCTGCAGTTAAAGAATTTGACAAAACGCCGCACATTTTATTTGAGTGCGAAACAAGGGACTCACATCCGGACGGCACGCCGAACCTGTGCGTCTTCGTGATTGAGCCAGGATAACCAGATATGGCAGCAGGTCAGCGCGTTTCATTGAAGAAGAAAGCAGCCTCTACGCATCCTGTACGACCGTCCGGCGTAGACATCAAAGTTGCTCACTCCGATGTGGACAAAGCCGCGGCGTCCCGTCGGGTGCGCAAGGCCACGTCTGCCGGCCGAAGCCCCAAGCTACCAGCTGCATCGGTCAGGGTGATGAGTCGACCGATCGTGCCGATCCGGGAGATTGTCCGCCGGCGGTGGCAATCGGCGTGGCCCTTTGAAGGGTTCAGTACCGAAGCCATTGAGCGGAAGCTCGCAGCCGAAGTTCTGACGCCGGAAGCGAGGGATCATGCAATGCGCGAACGGGCGCGCCGCAAGTGAATTGCGGCATGCTACTTCACTGAGGCAAACCCAGCCGAACCGGCGTTGCAGCATCGCAGGTTCGGTCTTTCGATGACGGTTACTCAGCAAAGGGTTTGCACTGGCCCCTCTCGTCCTTTGAAAACTGTTCGTGCCCCTTATAGGGGGTGTAGGTTTTCTTCTGCTCGTCATTGAGCCACACGGCATCCTGTGCCGGTCCGGTGTAGAGATGACGGATCCAGGCTATCACCTGCAGGGCTTCGTCTGGGTTCAGGTCTTCGTTATGGGGACCCATCATGCCGTTGGCGCCGCCCCATATCGTTGAAAACAGTCCCGTGCCCTCAGTATTAGCGGGATAGGTCCAGTAGTTGTCGTTGAGGCCGGGGCCGACTTTGCCCTCTGCATTATGCCCGTGACAGCCGGAGCAAGACGTTTAAAAAGAGGCTTTCTCCATTGCGAAGGCATGACTTATCATCGATGTAGACGTTCCTGCCGCTTTCGAAGAACGTTTTGACGGCAGGCGTGTCGCGACCACCCGGTTTGCCCTGAGATGTGTCCATAGCCTCGCCGGTGATCGTGTTGCGAAACACGATGCCTGTCTGAGGCCCCCCGGCCGGCTGTGCCGTTGCAACGGCGATACCGATGCAGCTCAAACCAAGAGCGACAGCGTAGACGTTTCGGATAGGGTTCAACGCTTCCTCCATAGGTTCTTATGGAAACTTATTAAGTGCCCCGCCTAAATTTATAGGATCTCGGCCGGATTAAGTCTCGTTCAAAAACGTCGCGCTCGCAGACCAGCAGGGAGCGCCGTCGCGCATATCCATGAATGTGTGTGCTGCCGGGTCGGCAGCATGGCTCACATCGCCAGGATTTCTGGCGTGGCGTCCGTGCCATCTCAGGGACGCGAGTGCCGGCTACAATGCTCCAGGCCACGCCCTAGTACATCAGCAGGTAAGTCCTGTCAGCGGCGCACGCCGCAGCCTTGAAGTTGTCTTACTTGCTAATAGAGTGGCGCGCTTCTGCGCATACAGAGGGTAGCCCCTCCTTCAAGGTCTTCAATCGAAATGCGTCGTCAGCCGCTCTTGTTATTCTATCAAATTCAGACTCTGACAAGACGCTGGCGCATGACTGGATGGATTGAGATACTTTGCTTGCGCCGAAATCCTCCCGGCATTCAATTTCGGCAAAAGTAAGAGTCGAAACGGACCTTACGGTTTCGTAGCAATCCTCCTGCGCTTGAGCGAAAACACAAGACGCAATGATGAGGGCTACGATGAGCCATGGCATTAGTTGATCCCTCAGCATCATCCTATCTGCTCGTTAAATTATCCCGGCCTGCCATATCATAAACGCAGGTATGAACGTCGACGAATCGACTTGGAGTTTAGGCGCGTATGCGAATGTCTATTTGATGCATAAGAAAAAATAAAGATCATCAATATGAGCGCGGCGGCCAGCACAGCTGCTAGAAAAAACTCGAATACCATAATAATACCCCCTCTCCCATGGCCGGGCTTCGTCAGCTCAAGGCCATTATTGCCAACTACGTCGTCAATGCAAGTGCCGGCGCAGTCCTGCCGACACTATGGCGATTAGTTGCGCTGGCCGAGCGCTCTGGCGCGCTATTCGAACTGCGCTCGAACTAGATCGACCAGCGCCCCCGCTTCGTTAAACGAGCGGCAGACCAACTGCACATCCTCCGGCCAGGCATCAGATGTAGCAAGAGGATCGGTCGCTCCGGCTTCGGCGAAGAAGCGACGGTTACGACAACTATGTGCAGAAAACGACCGTTTTTCTCAAAGGTCGAGTCCGCAGTTCTCGACCCATCTCGGACCCTCGTTAGGTCCGCTTGTAGCTGACCCGGATGGCCAATAACTTCTCCGCTTTATGGTTGGAAAATTGTAAATCTATATTATCCACCACAGCATGAGTGCGATGGCATGGAGTCCAGGCATACTTTCAATCTAAATTTAAATTCTCATTTAATGATACGATTCGTGATTGATTTCAATCAAAACGATAACCTTTCACGATTGTGTATAACAGAACACCAGTCAAATCGAACGTGAAGAACCAATCCCAAACGTCTTCGGCGACAAGCGCGCCGACGAGGCTCGTCACCATGATGATCGCGAGCGTAAGCGGAGTCGCCCAAATCCGATTGAAGCTGGTCTTGCGCAACCCGCTCACCTTGCGGGCTGCGGCGTGGAGCCGGGAACGCTTCCGGCCCTCGCATGAGCTACGCGCCGCTCACCCTGCCGGTGTCGGACGAGCCAGAGGTAGAGGCCGCTCACCAGCACGACGATGGTCGCGAGATCGAGGAGGCTCCAAACGATCTTGAGCGGCAGGCCGCCGTAGTCGCCGAAGTGCAGCGGTTGGGACAGGAAGAATCCCTGCATGTACCAGGGCATGTCGCGCATGTCGGTGAGTGCGCCGGTCCCCGCGTCGATCAGAGCCGGTTTGAACAAGCGCGAGGTCAGCGGTGTCTTCCCGGCCATGAACACCGCGTAGTGGTTGTTGCTGGAGAATGGCGTGCCGGGGAAGGCGATGAACTGGGGCCGCATCCCCGGTGCTGCTGCCTGCGCCGTCGCGACCGCGGCATCAAGCGAGGTGAGCGTCGTCGGCCGCGGCGCATCACGGTAGGGGGCAGTCATCTCGGCGAGTTGGCCCGTCTGCCAGAGGCCGAGCATCAGTTCAGCCCAGGTGTTGACCGTGCCGGTCGCTCCGACGACCAGCGCCCAAGCGAGCGTGGAGACGCCGATCAGGTTGTGCCAGTCGAGCCACTTGATGCGGGCGGAGCGCTTGCGACGTACAGTGCCGTAGTCGAGCTTCTTCATGAACGGACCGTAGAGTACGATCCCGGACACGACCGCGATCACGAACAGGAAGCCCATCAGACCGAGGAAGAGCTTGCCGGGAAGGCCGAGAAACATGTCGGTGTGGAGCTTGAGTAGGAAGGCGACCGGGCCCGTGCCCGGCTTCTTCTCCAGAAGAACCTCAGCGGTGCGGCGATCCATGTCGAGGAAGCTGTCGGACGGTAAGGTCCGCAGTGTCTTCGAGAGACCGACCGCCGCAATGTCCGGCTCGCCCTTGGGTAAACCGACAAACTGGAGGACCTCCCTCGGCCTCTTCGCGGCTGCTGCGGCGACGATTCGGTCGAGGGCCATGTGCGGGGTGCCCGCTGACAACGTCGGCACTTCCGGCTCATAACCGAGTAGCTCGTCGAGTTCTTCGTGGAAGACGAGTGGCAAGCCGGTGAGGCACATCATCAGCAGGAAGGTCATGCTGATGAGGCTCGTCCAGGTATGAACGGCCGACCAGAACCGGAGCGCGCGCAAGCGCGGAGCCTCGGTGGTCATGGAGGCTGCTCCTGCTGCATGCCTCGCTACTACCGCCCGCGACAACGGTGGGCGAACCGCAGGAGACGAGGGATCACGCTCTACCATCGGGCTGAGACACTAGCCAACAGCACCCGTCCGAGGCTGATGGTACAGTTGCCGCTGTTGCAGACGCCGACGCGCTGATCCGCGACGTTTCGAGCGGTCAGGATGAACCTGAGATTAGGCGTCTCGTAGTGCAGGGACAGATCGACCGCGGTGATGCTCGGATTGGAGAAGGTGTTGCCCTGATCCGCCTTCGTCCGGCCGATGTAGCGTACGCCTGCGCCCCCCCCGAACCCTGCCCAGTCGCCGGTCGGCACGGTGTAGTCGAGGAACACGCCAGCCTGTTCGAGCGGGATGCCGACCGGAACCTTGCCGAGATCGATGCCGTTGCTCTTCGTGACCCTGGCATCGGTGTGGCTATAAGAGGTGATGCCGCTGAACCCGTTGCCGAGCGAGAACACCCCCTCGAACTCGGCACCCTTTACTTCAACTTCCCCGGTCTGAACGGAGAACAGCGGGTTCTGTGGATCGGTCGTCAGAACGTTCGATTTTGTGATGTCGAAGAGCGAGGCCGTGAACAGGGCATTGAGGCCGACCGGCTGGTACTTGACGCCGACCTCGTAGCTCTCGCCGGTCGTCGGTTTGAAGGCCGCCGACCCGCGCTGTGGAGACTGTGTACCGCTCTGTGGGAGGAACGAGGTCGCGTAGTTCGCATATGGAGCAATGCCGTTATCGAACAGGTACACTAAGCCTACCCGTTCGGTCAGCGCGGACGGATCGCTCTTCACCTCCGTCTGAGTCAACCGATTGAGCGTGCTCAGGTTGGCGAAGTCCTGTCTGATACCCGCGGTCAAGACGAGTTTTCCGAAAGCGATTTGATCTTGACCATAGAAGCCGATCTGCTCAATAGATTGGTAAGTCAGTGCGCCCGTCGAGGTCGGATTGATTGGAATGATTTGGCTGATGCCCGTTCTAAGATCCAGCGAAGGGCCTATGCCTTGTAAAAATCGGAAATTAGTGTTCTGATAAAAGTAATCGAGGCCAATCAATGCGGTATGCGCAAACGGACCCGTCGCAAAATTGGCCTGAACGTTATTGTCTAAAGTAACGACAGAGAGATTTTCCTTAAATTGTCCGGCGTACCGGTTGAGCGTATAGCCGTCCGGGGACAGGCTGAACGCATCCACGAGGTTGCCGAGAAAACCGACGCCACCCGTTCGGAAACTCTGCCGGAAGACAACGTTGTCGCTGATTTTGCTCTCAAGTTTGTAGCCGAATTGGAACTGGGATTGATTGAGGTCGTCGAAGGCCGGATCACCGAGCCTGATCCTCGTCACGCCGTAAGCCGGGTTACGATAGAAATAAGGCCAAAACGAATTGCGATTGTGAGCGACCTCCCCCAACACCGTCAGCGTCGTGGCATCGCCGAGCTTCATCGTGAGGGCCGGTGCGATGCTGATCCGGTCGTCCGGCGTCAGCGGGATCTGCGTACCGCTCTGCCGCACGAAGCCCGTGATCCTGCCGAATACGCCATCAGCTTCCGCGATCGGGCCGCTGATGTCGAACCGACCCTGGTAACGCCCGTAGCTGCCGAAATCCGTGCCCACCTCGTGAAACGACAAGGGGGTCGGCACCTTGCTGACAAAGTTGACGAGACCGCCGACGTCGTTGGCTCCAAAGAGGACGGAGGTCGGTCCTCGCAGAACCTCGATGCGCTCCAGTCCGTATGGCTCGTTGCGGAAGTATGCGAAGCTACCGTTCCCCTGTCGAAGACCATCTTTGTAGTTGCCGAACTGGCTGGCTATAAAGCCGCGGATTACAAACTGGTCGTAGCGCGCATCGTAACCAAACGGTGCCGTTTGCACGCCAGCCGAATAAGCGAGCGCCTGATTGATCGTTTGAGCGCCTTGAAGTTGGACCTGTTGTTTCGTGACGACAGATACTGACTGTGGCACCTCAAGGATCGGTGTATTCGTCTTAGTGCCGACGAGAGTTCGGGTCGCAACGAAGCCCTTTCCGGGTCCTACGGGGGAGTCTGGAGATTGCGTGGAGATCTCATATCTCCGTCCCTCGCGTTGCCCCTCAACGGAAATCTCCTCCAACTGAACTTCCTGACCTCCTGCAGGACTGCCGAGCTGGACGTAGCGCGGATTGATGATCGTGACGGTTCGCGCATCTGCGTACCGGTAGCTCAGACCGGTCCCTTGGAGGAGCACCGTTAATGCACGGTCAGGAGCATAGGCGCCGTTAAGGCCCTCCGAGTGGAGACCACGGACGTCTTCGGTCGGTGCAAGAACCTGTATGCGTGAAATGTCCGACCACCGGGTCAGGGCTGGCGCGAGTTCACCCGGCGGGATATCGAAATCCGCCTGAGGGGCCTGCGACTCTGCGATGAGTGCCGGAGGGCGCTGCGGCGTGTACGGTGATCGGTTGGCCGCCTGAGTTGCAAACGCCGCGCCGCTTGAGATCGAGACACTTCCTGCCAACACGGTCGAGGCGAAAAGACAGCTGCGCAGAGAGATTCCGGCGTGCGTCCTGATGCCTGCTTCTACCGACATAAACAGCCCCTATCGTCGCGGGCTTTTGAGCCCTTGGGAGCTGCTTGGATGGCGCTCCTTCTAGGGAGACGATCCACCTGCCTCGACACTGCACCAAAAAAACGCTGCCCGGCTGATTTTCAGTTTGATAGATCGCTGATCACCGCGGCGGTGGACGTTGGCGCACCTCGTGCTGGATGACGGTGAGGTAGGGAAACCGCCAGACCTTGACAGGGGCTAGCACTGCTATCGCGTTCAGGACGCTATCGATGTTCTCCAACCGGAACACACCGGTCACCGGCAGGCGGCGTAGGCTGTCGTCCGTGAAAACGACCGCCCCGCGGCGATAGCGGCTCAACTCGGTCATCACCTCGCCGAGTGGACGACCGTCGAAGCGCAATTCTCCTTTCCGCCAAGCCGTAGCCGTCTGCAGTTCGGCTGGACGGGGCGGTAGGGCACCGGTTTGCGGGGTGTAGCTTGTCTGCTGCCCGGCAGAGACGTCCACCACCGACATCTGATCCGCTGAGTTGAGAGCGGTTACTCGTACCGCACTCTCCGTCACCGCAACGCTGGTCGTCTCTCCATCGCGGCGCACGTCGAAGGCTGTGCCTAAAGCCCGCACGTGGCCCTGCCCACTCTGTACGAGGAAGGGGCGTGTCGGATCACGGGCCACGGTGACGAAGATCTGCCCGGTGTGAAGCGTGATTCGCCGACCGCCCTCAGCCACATCGAAGCTGGTTCGGGTATCAAGGTCGATCTGCGAACCATCAGCCAGAACCACGGTGCGGCGCTCGCCGACCCCTGTGCTCTCGTCGGCGAACCATGACGATGGTGGCCCGAGCACCGCACTACCGATCAGAAGTGCCGTCGAGCCTGCCAGGGCGAATGCTACGACCGGAAGGCGAGGCGTGACCTTCTTCGTGCGATCGGAAGGGGTGCTGTCGAAGGCTCGACCGAGCATGTCCCATAGCTGAGCGGCGCGCTCGGCTGCTGCAAGATGGCTGGGGTCAGCGCTTTTCCAAGCGTCATAGTCGTGCTCGTCCTGCGCGGTGTGCGTCCCCGAACGCAAACGAACCAGCCATGCGACAGCCTCGCGGGTAACAGGATCGAGCGCGGCCAGGTCGTCAGGCTCATCGACGGGTGGAGAGGGATCAGAAGTCATACCTGCCGCCGGCCGCGTGATGCCGCCCTTATAGTCGAGACGAACGCGACATGCGGTTACGACACCAAAAAGTTGCTGACATAACGGACAGCCTTCAGCGGCCCTGGCGGGCGTATCGAAGCAGGCAATGCGCCATGGCGTTCATGATGTGACGTGCGACCATGCTGGTAGAAATGCCGAGGTGCCGTGCGATCTCTGGGTGCGTCAAACCCTCGACACGGCTAAGCAGAAGGGCCTCGCGGGTAGCAGGCGATAGTACGTCCAGGATTTGCTTGAGACGAGCGTAATCCTGACGCGCCACCACCCACCGCTCGGCAGAGGGGTAGGGGTCCACCAAGCTATCCGCCAGATCGTCGATTTGGACATCACCGCTGCGGCGCTGCCGGCTTCGAACGACATCGATGGCTAGGTTCTCAACGATCCGGCGGAGGAAGAAGCGCGGCTGGACAGCGACGCTGAGCGTTTCCGGCGCGAGGCAGCGCATGAAAGCGTCTTGCACCACATCCGCTGCGGCGTCGTGATCATTCAGCCTTTTGTAGGCACAGGCGCGCAGCTCGCGGTGATAGCGTCGGAACAGATCGTCGAGGTCAGCGGTGGGCGGCAAACCAGCGGTGTTGATCGACATGGCGGGCGCACATGCTCGGGCGTACGGTTGGCCGCCCAGAGCGGCACAGCCATTGGTTTTCAAGGATCCCAAACAGAGGTTATGACGCGCAATTTTGCAAGCTCTTCAATATCTTGGATGATTTCTAATCTGGGCCTACCTAAGTCAGAAAACCCTTGTGATTTCGCTCGAAAAGATAGGCTTTCGTGACTCCGACATAGGCAGGAATGTTCTAAACCGCACCCAAAACTCGGCGAGTGTGTCAATTGCATCACACAGGGAGCATCTGAGGGTTTAGGCTTTCAGGCTTGATGACGGAATACGCCGACGTTAGCCGTCTCACCCGGCGCGATCCAGCGTGGCAACGCCGGACCAGCAAGAACTACTCTCAGGAAAAACGAGCCCCTACAGTCCGCCCACAGCTCAGTGGGGAGCATTGCGGAGCCGTCGGTCCAGCGAGCGCCGCTGTCGAAGGCGTGGAAGCCTTTGCCGAGGCGGGCATCGTCGAGGGCGACCGTGCGCGCGCCGGTCAGGCCGTCGTCGACCATGAGCGCGGCCAGCGCCACGCCGAGACGGCGGTCGTCTGACGAACCCCGAACCACATGGGCCGGAACGGAGGTCTCGGATACGATTCGCACGTCGCAGGCATCGGCAGGGACGACGAAGCGGGCCGTCAAGCCGTCTACGTCGGGACGGATCACACGCCCGTCGGCAACGAGATGCATCCCGGCGGTCGCTTCCTCGACCTTGCGCCAGCCGAGCTCCATAGCGCGATCCTTAAGCCGGGCGCGCACCAGATCGACTAGCGGGCTTCTCTCATGAAATGGACGGCAGAACGGGAGTAGGCCATCGGGCCGCGTATCAGGCGCGGCGATCAAATCGGTCGCATCGGCAAGGTGCGCTGCATGCCGGTGCCCGTTCCTGTTAAGGGTACGGGCTGAGACCGAACAAGTTAAGTTTTACTGGTTATGAGCTTTGATTTTGCTGTCGTCACGTACAGCCTCGACAATGTAAAATCGTAAAGACTCATGGTTGGAATAGCTGAGCCTTGCTGCGCAGAAAACGACCGTTTTCCAGCCACTTAGATGTGTGCGGAAACCGTGTGAAGAAATCAAAGTAGAAGAGGCTGAGCACCTAGCTGAGGGACGATCAGCCTGCTCTCAGATACCTTAGAATTTCACTAAACTACCGTCTTTTCGCATCTGAGTCATTCTGCGAAATGAGACGGTAGCATTTCAGCAACACTCGATATCAAACGAGCATATATTAAAACGCCTCTAAAATACCGATCTGTTTATCGATTGTTTGTCTCGGACGTTGTCCGTAGAAAATATCGCATAAACTATGTTACTCCCCGAGGGTTGAGTGAGCGCGCATCTTACATATTCTCGTTTAGCTCTGGTCTTGTCTGTTGCAGCCGGAGGATCCGCGTTCAACGGCAGTCCGTCACATGCTCAGCAGGCCGTGACCCTGGACACGATCAGCGTCGAGGGGCAGAGTGGCACTGCTGGACCGGTACGAGCGGGTTCGAGCGGATCGAGCACTGCCGTAGAAAGCGCGTTCGGCCCGATCCAGGGTTACATCGCCAAGCGCAGCGCCACTGCAACCAAGACTGACACTCCGATCCGCGAGACACCGCAGTCGATCAGCGTCGTCGGTGAGGAGCAGGTCCGCGATCAGGGCGCGACGACCCTTCAGGAAGCCTTGCGCTACACCGCCGGTGTCGCCTCGGACGGCTACGGCTTCAGCACGCGCGGCGATTACCCGCGTATCCGCGGTTCCGACCCGGACGTCTATCTCGACGGGCTGCGGCTCGTCGACGTGTTCCAGTTCAACGAGACGCGTCCCGACCCCTACACGCTGTCGCGCTTTGAGGTGCTGCGCGGCCCCTCCTCGATGCTCTACGGCGCTTCATCGATCGCGGGTCTGATCAACCTCGTCTCGAAGAAGCCTCTGGATGTGCCCTACAACGAGGTCGGCGTCCGCTTCGGCAACTTCAATCGCAAGGAGATGCTCGTCGACTCGACCGGCCGCCTGACCGACGACGGGCAGCTCCTCTACCGCTTCGTCGGCGTCGGGCGGATCAGCGACACGCAGACCGACTTCGCCAAGTACGACCGCTACGTCATCAATCCCTCGATCACCTGGCGGCCCGACGTCGATACCGAGTGGACGCTGATCGGCCTCCACCAAAAGGACGCGTTCGGCACCGCCGAGTCGTTCCTTCCGCGCGAGGGCTCGCTGTTCCCCGGCCCGAACGGTTTCATCCCGTTCCGCCGCTTCACCGGCTCACCGGATTACGACACCTACAATACCACCACGAGCCAGATCACGAGCTTGTTCGAGCACCGCTTCGACGACGCGGTGATCTTCCGGCAGAACCTGCGCTACAGCCACATCGACGGCACCTACAACTCGCTGTACCCGGACGTGTACGGCAACGGCACGCCATTCTCGCCTTTCCTGGATCCATCGCGCCAAACCGTGAATCGCTTCATCTACGGCCGTGACACGGTGAAGGATCGCATCAGCACCGACACCAACCTCCAGGGGCGCTTCGACACCGGGCCGATTGCGCACACGCTACTCGGCGGCGTCGATTTTCGGCAATACTGGGAGCGAGCGCGCTCCGGGTTTGGCATCGACACCGATGCAGCGGGTAATCCGCGACCCTTCAACCTCTACGCGCCGGTCTACCTGCCGATCACGCCGCCGGAGAAATTCGGCGAGGCGGGCCTGGCTCAAAATCAAGCCGGCGTCTACCTGCAGGAGCAGGCCAAGTTCGGCTCCTGGATCTTCCTCGCCAGCCTGCGGCACGACTGGGTCAATGTCCGCAACGGGGATACGCGCACACCCTACGAAGCCACGACCGGCCGCGTTGGTCTGATGTGATCCGCCCCCACTGAAGTGGTCCTCCCTGAGGTATGGCCTGCGGGCCAGGACGAGGACGGACAGATGGGAACGAAGCGGCACAAGCCGGAGGATGTGGTCGCCAAGCTGCGGCAGGCGGACGTGTTGATCGCGCAGGGCCAGAGCGTGGCCGACGTGATCCGCGCCCTCGGTGTGACCGAGGTGACATACTACCGCTGGCGCAAGGAGTTCGGCGGCCTGAAGACGGATCAAGTCCGGCGGATGAAGGACTTGGAGATCGAGAACCAGCGACTTCGCAAGGCGATTGCCGACCTGACGTTGGACAAGCTGATCCTGCAGGAGGCGGCACGGGGAAACTTCTGAGCCCCGCGCGCCGCCGTGCATGTGTCGAGCACATCGTTCAGACGATGAAGCTGTCCGAGCGCCGGGCCTGCCGAGCGCTCGGACAGCACCGCTCGACGCAGCGCAAGGTGCCGCGGGGTAGAGACGACGAGGCGGCACTGACAGCCGACCTCATTGCGTTGGCCGAGAAGTATGGCCGCTACGGCTATCGCAAGATCAGCGCATTGCTGAAGGCAGCCGGCTGGCTCGTCAACGACAAGCGGGTGGAGCGGATCTGGCGGCGCGAGGGGCTGAAGGTCCCGGCCAGGCAGCCCAAGCGTGGCCGCATCTGGGACGGGGACGGCTCGTGCCTGCGACTGCGGGCGGAGCGACGCGATCACGTCTGGTCCTACGACTTCGTCGAAGCGCGCACCCATGACGGGCGCAAGTTCCGGATGCTCAACGTGGTCGATGAGTTTACGCGCGAGTGCTTGGCGATCCGGGTCGCGCGCAAGCTCAAGGCGGCGGACGTCATCGACGTGCTGTCCGACCTGTTCATCCTGCGCGGTGTGCCCGGCCACATCCGCTCGGACAACGGACCAGAGTTCGTCGCCAAGTCGGTGCAGGCCTGGATCACCGGCGTCGGCGCCCAAACAGCCTACATCGCTCCCGGCTCGCCGTGGGAGAACGGATACGTCGAGAGCTTCAACGCTCGCCTGAGAGATGAACTTCTGAACGGCGAGATCTTCTACACGCTCAAGGAGGCGCAGATCGTGATCGAGAGTTGGCGACGACACTACAATGGCGTGCGCCCGCACGCCTCGCTCGGCTACCGACCACCGGCCCCGGAGGTGTTCGTGCCCGCCTTGTCCGCTTGGCCGGCTGCGCTCACCCGACCGGCTCCGCCGGCCAAGCGACCCGTGGAGCAAAGGCCGACCCTGCACTAACTTTGAACCCGGACCACCCCGTGGGGGCCGATCAATGCCCTGGTACGTACAGGGACTGTTCCTCTCACAACCTCTGCACTTTGGAGACTACGGCGGCATACCACTGAAGATCGTTTGGGCGCTTCTCGACGCGGCAACAATTATTGTCCTTTGTAGCGGTATCTATCTTTACCTGGTGCGCAAGCGTCTGCTGGTGTCCCGCGCAAACGCTCTTCCGAGCGGCGTGCGATCTGCCTTAGCTAGGCCTGTCAAATGAGTCGCATTTCGGAAGAAGCACGCCGTATTTGGACGGCACCGACGATTGTCGCCGCTGCTACACTGGTTGGCCTAATCGGAGCCCTGATCGCCGAGGGTCTTTGGGACGTTCTAGCCTCCCTCGTCCTTTTCGTGGTGCTCGCGTACCCCACGGCGCTTGGACTACGGTCGGCCAAAGATCGAAACAGACAACGACGCAGACAATAGCCACGAGTTAGTACCCAGAAAATAACCTACGAACCGATAACTGCCATGTGCAGAAAACGACCGTTTTCCGCACACGAGGCTGAGCCACCTCCCCTGGCATCCGAAACAGCTCCGTTTGTGCGAAGAAAATATATGAATTAATCTATTGTACGGAAAAGGGTATTTTCGTACAATATACACATACTGATCTGCTATGCGCTTCTTTACCGAGGACCAGAGTCTGGACCTGCAGCGCGATGCACTGAAGGCCGCCGGCTGCAGCCGGATCTTCGACGAGAAGGAGAGCGGCCGCGCCGACACCAAGCGCCCAGCCCTCGACGCCGCGTTGGACTTCCTGCGCACCGAGGACCGGTTGATGGTCTGGAATATCGACCGTCTCGGCCGGTCACTACGCGAAATGCTCAATACCGCCCACAGGCCACAGGAGCATGGCGGAGCGCCACTCGTTCACCGAGCAGATCGACACCGAGACCGCCACCGGGCGCAGATGTTCAACTTCCCCGGCATGGCCGCAGAGTGGTTTATAAACTTGGACCGCAAGCGCCACCCAGCCGGCCGCAGGGCCGCCCTGGCACGAAGGGCGCAAGGGGGGCCGCCCGCATCGGCTCTTCGATGCCGACGTGGCCCGCTGGCCGGGCGACGATCGACGCCGGAACCATCCCAATTGCCGAGCTCGCCGAACGCTTCGGTATCAGTGCCCAGACCTTCTAAACCTACTTTCCCCCGTTATCCGCGCGGTCAAAAGCATACGAAGACTTGGCACAGCGCCGATCCGCCCAAAAACTGATTTGTTCAACCACTGAATAGGCGTAGGCTTCCGATGCAAACCAATGTTGCCGGCTGCAAGCTATGGACTTGTGCCTGGCGTCAAAAGAGTTGTTGGTTCTACGTCGAGCGCACCTGCGAGCTTCTCGATGATATCGATGGTCGCAGAGAACTGCTCTCGCTCTAGCATGCCGACATAGTTGCGGTTGATATCAGCGAGCGCAGCAAGGCTTTCTTGCGAAAGCTTCTTTTGGGCGCGTAGCTTCCTCAAGTTCACTGCCAAGACCGTCCTCAATCTCATGAGGCATGGCAGCCCGTGAGCTGCGCCGCTTCCACCTAATATATTAGGTAATCGTCAAGCTGATGCTGGCACGCGATACACGAGCTCTGCTAAGCGCCTCGCCGCCAATTTAAAATTGCAGCGAAGGAGCTGAAGTTGCTAAATGGACAAATTGAGCTGGGCACGGGTGTCGTTGTTTTGGAAAATCGTTTCAAATTCATATTGTAAACAAACTTCAATTATGTCTGCGCAATATTCTATGCGCGGCATTCCATATATTAGTGTAAACGAGAAGGAAAATGAATATGAAGATTGACCGACTCGACGCGAAAATTTTGAATGTTCTGCAGAGCGACCCCCGATTGAGCGCCGCCAAAGTCGGCGACATCGTCGGATTATCGCAATCCGCGGTGTCGCGTCGTATTCAAGCGCTCGTCGAGGCTGGCGTCATCGAGAGCTATCTCGTCGTTGTGTCACCGAAAAAAGTCGGCTTCCCGGTTCGGGTCAGTCTGCTCTGCAGCTTGTACGGAGAAGCGGCAGATGAACAGGACCGCCTGCTTAATGCGCTCCGGAATGATCCGTTCGTCGCGCGCCTCTCCCGTGTCACGACTGGCGACGCCGATTTCGCCTTCACGGTCATCGCTCAAGACCTCGATAGCTACGATCGCCATATCGCCTCGTACCAGCATTCCTTCTCGGGCCTGCGAATTGTACGACGTGACATGTTGGGAGACGAGCTGAAGCAAGGGCTCAGTATCCCAATCGAGGTGGCCGCGTGAGGCGCAATGGGAATTGTGGCCGGGGCACGACAGTCGGCCGTCCTCGCCAGCAGGCGCTCAGTTCGCACTTTCGATGCATGCCGTCGGTGCTCCGCGCATAATCTATGCATTTCAAGCCTTAAATTCACGGAGTCCGCGCGGAACGATTTGTGCCAAGTTTTTCAAGCCAAGCCGTTCGCTTCTCCGTCGCAATCGAAGTAACCTGATGGTGAACCGGACGGATTGAATACAAAATTGCGCACATCGACCACTATCGGTGCGTTTCTGCCACGTTTTTGTCAGCATAGACATTGAGGATCGTGGCGCATGGGGGAGGAACGATACGTGATCGAGATGGTCGCCCTGCTCGCTCTGATCGAACGCTGTGCCCCGAAAGCTCCGCTGCAAGCGCTCGTTACGGCGGCACGCACCGCCAGCGAATTCGAGCCGCTGGTCCTTGCGACCCATCAGAATGGGCGGGCGCTGACTGTACGGGCGATGTCGCGGCCCGAGGCGATCGCCCTGGCTTCCGAGATGAAGGTCGCAGGCCAGCCCGTGCGCCTCGGGCTGCTTGGCATCGATGCGCGCGAGTTCGATCGCAGAGGCTTACCGTTGGGTGAGGCCTTCGACAGCTGTACGAACCTGCGCGTCGCCGGCGAACTCCTCACCAGGGATGCGAAAGCCTTGACGGTGGACCCGAGGCGCGCGACGCGGTCGAGGACTCAGCCACCGGACAAGGTTGTGCGCGAGGTTGCTGCGGACGACACTCCTCCGCAGCCCCCTGCCCCAAGCCGGCCGACGACCGCCCCGTTTCAACCGCGCGCGTGGGATGTCTACGGACAGGCGCAGGCGAGCGCGGCCCTGGTCTACGGCAGCGCGCCCTAGCGGCACCCGACAGCAGCACGCCCCCTTTCCTCTTCGCAGAGAGACGATCGATGACGCATGCCCAACGCCACGCGGCTTTCCTGGTTTCCGCGTCCGTCCTGCTGGCCTTCACCATGGTGGAGCCGGCCGCCGCACAATCTCTGGGCGGCGTCGAGAAAGTTCTGCAGAACATCGTCGATGCGCTGACCGGCAACGTCGCGAAACTGCTCGCGACCATCGCGGTGATCGTGGTCGGTATGGCGTGGATGTTCGGTTACCTCGATCTGCGCAAGGCCGGCTACGTCATCTTCGGCGTCGCGATCCTGTTCGGGGCCTCCGAGATCGTCTCGACGATCACCGGCAAGTAGGCCTGCCGCCCCCTCCCCTCTTCCGCCCCCCGGATGACGCAACGGAGCCTGGCCATGACCGACGAGCCCCTCGTCGAGGACACTCTGTTTCTCGCTTGCACGCGGCCGGCGATGATCCTCGGTGTCACGATGGAGGCCATGGGCCTCAACATGATCTTCTCGTCCGTCCTGTTCATCCTGGCGGGTTCACTTCTCTACGGACTCGTCGCCCTCCCGATCCACGCCGCCTGTCGGCTCGTATGCCGATACGATCCGCACCAGTTCCGCATCCTGTTCGCCTGGGTCGAAACGCGCGGGCGCCATCGGAATGCAGGTCTGTGGGGCGGCGCGTCGTGCACGCCGCTTCGTCTGGTGCGCCGCTACCGCGCGGAGGAGCTCGCGCATGGCTGACAGACGCGCCCTGCGCGTGAAGGCGCGCGAGGTCGGGGCCGAGGCCCACCTCCCCTACCTGCACCATGTCAGCGAGCATGTCGTCAGCTTGGCGACGCGAGCCATCGTGACCTGCCTGCGGCTCGAAGGCGTCTCCTTCGAAACAGCGGATCCGGCCGAACTCAACGATCTCCACACCAAGCTCAATTTGGCGCTGCGCAACGTGGCCGACGAGCGCCTCGCGCTCTGGAGCCATATCGTGCGCCGACGCTGCGCGGACTATCCGACCGGCACCTTCCGATCGCCCTTCGCACGCGAGCTCGACGCCGCCTATCGTGCGCAGCTCACGCAGCAGCATCTCTACCGCAACGAACTGACGCTCAGTCTCGTCTGGCATCCCGGCCGAGATCCGACGGAGCGGGCCGCGAGCCTTCTGGCGCGACTGGGAGGCGCGCGCTCGCGGGAGTATAGCGATCTGACGAGCGGCTTGAAGAAGCTCGAGGACGCGACGCGCGACCTGACGGCGGCGCTCGCAGCCTACGCCCCGCGACGGCTCGGACTCGAGGAACGGGCCGGCCTCCTGTTCTCGCAGCCGGCCGAGTTCCTGCACGAGCTTGTCTCCGGCGAGAGGTTGCCGGTACCGCTCGTGAACGGCCCGATTGGCCCGACCCTCTACACCAACCGACTCATCTTCGGTCGCGAGGCCGTGGAAATCCGTGGCGCCGGCCGCTCTGCCTTCGCCGGCATGTTCGGGCTCAAGGAGTATCCCGCCGCCACCAAGCCGGGCCTGCTCGACGGACTGCTCTCCGCCCCGATGGAGCTGGTCGCGACCCAATCCTTTGCCTTCCTCGGCAAGGCCGAAGCCAAGACCGTCCTGACCCGAAAGCAGAATCAGCTGCTCTCCGCGAACGATCCGGCCGCGAGTCAGGTCGCGGGCCTCGACACCGCGCTCGACGACCTCGAATCCGGTCGGTTCGTGATGGGCGAGCATCATCTCTCGGTGCTCGTGCGCGCCGATGATCCGAGCCGCCTGTCCGAGACCATGGCCCGCGCACGCCGCCTCCTTGCAGAGGCCGGCGCCGTCGTCGCGCGCGAGGATCTCGGCCTCGAAGCCGCCTACTGGGCCCAGTTGCCGGGCCTGTTCCGGTATCGGGCGCGGGCCGGCGCGATCACCTCGCGCAACTTCGCGGCCCTGTCGCCCTTCCACACCCACCCGACCGGACACGCTGACGGCACCCACTGGGGCGCGGCCGTCGCCTGCCTGAAGACGGCCTCCGGCGCGCCCTATCACTTCGCCTTCCATGCCGGCGATCTCGGCAACACCTTCGTCTGCGGGCCCTCGGGCTCGGGCAAGACCGTCTTCGTCACCTTCGCGCTGGCTCAAGCGGAGAAGCTCGGCTGCCAACTCGTGCTGTTCGACAAGGATCGCGGCGCCGAGCTCGCGCTGCGGGCCCTGGGCGGAACCTACCTGACCCTCGAGACTGGCCGGCCGACCGGCCTCGCCCCCTTGAAGCGTCTCGACCTGACGCCCGAGAACCTCGGCTTTCTCGGACGCCTCGTCCGGCGCCTCGTCACGGCCGAGGGCCGTCCGCTCTCCGCGACGGACGAGGCACGCATCGACGCGGGCCTGCGCGCGCTGCGCGATCTGCCCCGGGACGAGCGCTCGTTCGCGGCCTTGCGGGTCTTCCTCGGCCAGCGCGATCCGGACGGCATCGGCGCGCGGCTGGAGCGGTGGTGTCAGGGGGGTCCGCTCGGTTGGGCCCTCGACGGCGACGCGGATGCATTGCTTCTCGATGCGCCCGCGCTCGGGTTCGACATGACAGCCGTCCTCGACGATCCCGAACTGCGCACGCCGCTCATGATGGTGCTCTTCCACCGCGTCGAATCCCTTCTCGACGGCCGCCGCCTGCTGATCGCCATCGACGAGTTCTGGAAGGCGCTCGGCGACGACGCATTCCGGAGCTTGGCCAACGACGGGCTGAAGACGATCCGCAAGAAGAACGGCGCGATGCTGTTCGCGACGCAGAGCCCGCGCGACGCATTGGCCAGTCCGATCGCTCACACGATCGTCGAGCAATGCGCGACGCAAGTGTTCTTTCCAAATCCGCGCGGTCAGGCCGCGGACTACGTCGACGGGTTTCATCTGAGCCGGCGCGAGTTCGCCCTGATCAAGGAAGAGCTGTCCCACGAGAGCCGGCGCTTCCTGGTCAAGCAGGGCCGACATGCCGTCATCGCCGAGCTCGATCTCTCCGGGCAGGACGCGCATCTCGCCGTGCTGTCCGGCCGCACCGCGACGGTCGCGCTGCTTGATCGCATCCGGGCGCGGGTCGGGGACGACCCCGCCCGCTGGCTGCCCGTCTTTCACGCAGAGAGGACATCGGCATGAGGTGCTCCGTTGTCGCGACGATCACCCTGGCCGTGAGTCTCGGCACGGCGGGGCCAATCCCAGCCTTCGAGCTCGTCTACGATCCGACTGCCGTGGCCAAGCTCGTCGAGCAAGCCCGGCAGATGGAGCGGCAGATCGCGACGCTGACCGATCAGTTGACCGAGGCGAAGCGGCTCTACGACTCCTTCAACAAGATCACCGACGCGGGCGAGATTGCCGGACTGCTGAATACGCCGGCTCTGCGAAAAGCGTTGCCGGCCGAGTTTTCGCAGATCGAAAGTCTGGTCACCGGATCGGGATCGGGGAACTTCGCCGACTCGTTGAACGGCTATCTCGCCAAGAACCGGGTCTACACCGCCAACGCTGGCAACGACTTCTATGCGGCGGAACTCGAGCGCATCGCACGCCGGACTGGCACGGCGCACACGCTCGGCGAGGCCGTCTACGACGCAGCAGCCAAGCGGGTGGACCAACTCGACCTGCTACGGCGGCAGATCGGGCAGGCTCACGGCGCCAAGGACGTCGCCGACCTCTCGGCGCGTCTGCAGGCCGAGTCGGCTCTGTTGCAGAACGATGTCCTGCGCCTTCAGGGCCTGGCGATGATTCAGCGCGCCCAGCGCGACATGGACGCCCAGCGCGAGCGCGAGCGCGGTCGTCAGCTCGTCGATGAGATGAAGGCCGCCGTTCGATGAGGGTGCTCGTCCTCGGCCTCCCGGTGCTTCTCGGGCTCACCGCCTGCGACGGCCCCGATCGATCCGCCCGACCCGAGAGCCGAACCGTGCTCGAATTCCTCGAAGATCCGCAGGGGCTTGAGGAGACCTGGGGACGCTGCCGCAATGATCCCGGCGGCATCGGTCAGACCGCCGAGTGTCGCAATGCAGGGGTAGCGAAGGAGCGTCTGATGATGCTCGGACGCGAGCGCGCCATTCGCAGTCTGAAAGGCTGAAGGGAGTTCGTTGTGGCGATCCAGGTTTTCGATGATTTCCTGCGCGAGTTCGAAGCGCCGATCACGCATTTCGTCTCGGATTCGGTGACGAACCTGACCGCGGCCGTGGCCGGCCCCCTGCGCGTCGGCCTTATGCTCTACATCGTGCTCTACGGCATCGCGATCCTGCGCGGTGCCGTGCGCGAACCGGTCCTGGACTTCGCGTGGCGGTCAGTGCGGCTGGTGGCGATCGTCACCCTCGCCACGAACGCCGACACCTTCCAGGCCTACGTGACCACGCTCTTCAACGACACGCTGCCGCGCGAGATCGGCAACAGCATCGCCGGCTCTGGTCTGAACATGAGCTCGGGGCGGCCGTTCGATCAGTTGCTCAACAAGGGCATCAGCGTCGCCACGCAGATCTACGAACAATCTGGCCTGACCAACATCGCGCCGGCGCTGATCGCCGCGATCCTGATGGTGTTCACCGCGGCCGCCGGCTTTCTGCAATTCGCGGTCATGCTCTACGCCAAGGTCGGCCTCAGTCTCGTCGTCGCGCTCGGGCCCATCTTCGTGGCGCTCGCCCTGTTTGAGGCGACTCGGCCCTTCGCCGAGGCCTGGACCCGCCAGCTCGTCAATTTCGTCGTGCTGCAGGTGCTCGTCATCGCCTTGATCGGGCTGATGCTGACGACGGTCGGCCAGTTCGTCGACAAATACGGGACGAACGCGACCACTGGGGGCGAACTGATCGTGGGCGCGGTCGCCATCAGCGCCGTGCTCGGCCTCGCCGCCTACGTGGCGCTCCAGCTGCCCGAGATTGCCGGCGCCCTGGCGGGCGGCGGCGCCTCGCTGGCCGGCCGCACTATGAGCCGAGCGCTCACGGCGGTGGCCATGACCGGCGGGACGGCCGCGGCGTTCGGTGCCTTAGCCGGTTCGCGCGCGGCGGCCGGTCGCGCCGTGTCGGCCGTCCGCAAGGGTCGGGCGGGCGGCACGATCGAGCGGCGGTGAGCCGGCGAGCCGGATCGGGACGGGCAAGAGGAGCCGGCGGCGCAGCCGGCCACGGACGAGGATAGGAACATGGATCGGATCGCGTTGCTGATCCTGGTCGCTGCGGCGACCGGGCTGGGAGGCTGCACCTCCGTGCTGGGACCGACGCCGGCGCCGAGCTGTGACGGAGGTGCGCGCCGGCCGCTCAACCGTTCGATGTGGGACTGGGAGGCCGCGCGGCCGGGGACAGCACGCCCGGGGCCGGTCGCGAGCGCGACGGATCCCGCACCGGAGCTACGTCCAACCGGATCGCCAAGGCCGGCCGTCCGCAAGGACGGGGCGCTGGCACCGCGGCAGCGGCCAGCCTTCGATCTGGCCGGCTCGCTCCGGCCCTGCGTCGGGAGGATCGACCATGGTTGAGGCGGCAAACCTCAAGACCTACTTCGCGCGCGCCCGGCTCTGGGAGGACGACCGGCTCGCCATGGCCGAGCGGTCGAAGCGGCTGGCGTGGCGTGTGGCGGCGGCGGCCTGCGCGCTCTCGACCGTCGCCGTCGGTGCCGTCGCCGCGCTCAGCCCACTGAAGACCGTGGAGCCCTTCGTCGTGCGCGTCGACAACGCCACGGGGATCGTCGACGTGGTCTCGGGCGTCGAGGCGGCCACGATGACCTATAACGAGGCCGTCACGAAGTATTTCCTCGCTCAATATGTGCGAGTTCGCGAAGGCTATAGCTTCGTCGAGGCGCCCGTGAACTTCCGGACGGTGTCGCTGCTCTCGAGCGCGCCGGAGCAGGCGCGCTTCGCGAGCCTCTATCGTGGATCGAACCCGGACAGCCCCCAGGTGGCCTTCGGCCCGTCCGGTGTCTCCACGATCCGCATTAAGGCGATCTCGCTCCTCGGGCCGCATCTCGCCTCGGTGCGCTACCTGCGCGAGAGCCGGCGCGGCGACGAGACGAAGACCTCGCACTGGATCGCCACCCTTGCCTTCGGTTTCGAGATCAAGGCACGGATGTCGACGGGCGACCGCCTCGTCAATCCGCTTGGCTTTCTGGTCTCGGAATACCGCTCGGATCCGGAGGTGAGCCCATGACCGCGCGTTCGAGTTCCGCATGCCTGGCTCGGGCCGGGATGTTGAGCGTCCTGCTCGCGGGCGCCGCCTGGCCCGCGCAAGCGTTGCAGAATCCTCAAGCGGGCAACCGCGATGCGCGGATGCGCACCGTCGTCTACGATCCGGCCAACGTCGTGAAGATCAACGGCGTGATTCGCGCCTCGACTCAGGTGATGTTCGCCGAGGGCGAGGAGATCGCCCACGTCGCGATTGGCGATTCCGTATCCTGGGAGATCGCGCCGGCCGGCAACATCCTGTTCCTGAAACCCCGCGAGCGGCATCCTGCCACCAATCTGCAGGTGGTGACCACGCGCCGCGACGGCCGCAAACGGTCCTACCAGTTCGAACTCTCGATCAGCGAGGGTTCGCTCTCGGACAGCTACTTCGCGGTTCGGTTCGCCTATCCCGGCGATGAGGCGGAGCTCCGGCGAACCGAAGCGGCGCTGCGCCGCTCGGCGGCGGAGGCGGGCGCGATCGAGCAAACCTTCGCAGCCTCGGACACGGCGGGACCGAGGAACTGGCGCTACTCCGCGCAGGGCGCCGCGGCGCTCGAGCCCGACGGCGTCTACGACGATGGCCGGGAGACCTTCCTGCGCTTCGAGGGCAACCGCGAGATGCCGGCCGTCTATCTCGTCGCGAGCGACGGCAGCGAGAGCTTGGTGCCCAAGGACGTGCGCGGGGAACTCGTGGTCGTGCACGCGATCGGACGCGAGTTGCGGCTGCGCCAGGGGGCACAGGTGACCTGCCTGTTCAACGAGGCCTTCGACCCGGTCGGGGTCAATCACGGCACGCGCACAACCAGCCCGGCCGTCATGCGCACCGTCCGCCGACCGAGCCGCAGCACGGGAGGCACGCCATGACATCCGACACGCCGCAGGCCTCCGGTCTGGAGGGGATGGATCGTACGATCACGCCGGTCACCGGGATCAGTCAAGCTCGGCCCGGAACGGCCCGCAAGGTGATCGGGACGGTCGCGCTCGTGACGCTCTGCGGGGGATTGCTCTGGGCCAGTTGGAAGCGCGAGCCCGCACCGGCACAGGCGCGCACGACGCCGACCATTTCGGTGAACGGCGCCTTCGAACGTCCGCGCGAACCGCCGACCGAGCCTGCCCAGACCGCGGCGCTGCCGCCGCCGCCCCTGCCTCAGCGGCTCGACCGCCCCCCGTCGGACGATCTCCTCGAGAGCAGCCGGCGGGCGCCAGTGCTCGTCTACAATCGACCGCCGCAGGCAAGAGCCGGATCGCGCGGCGGCGAGGGCATCGATCCGAGCGGGGCGAGAAACCTCGCGCTCGGCGACGGGCTTCCCGAGCCGCGCAATGAGCTGAACGACCGCCTGAGACCGACGGTGATCGAGGGTGTTCGTGCCGCACGCCTGCCCGACCGGAACCTTCTGGTTGCTCAAGGGACCGCCATCCCCTGTACGCTCGAGACCGCGATGTCGTCAGACGTGGCCGGCTTCGTCTCCTGCGTGATCAGCCGCGACGTGCTGAGCGACAACGGTCACGTCGTTCTCATGGAGAAGGGGACGCAGGTCGTGGGCGAGTATCGCGGGGGCGTCCGCCGCGGTGCGTCGCGGATGTTTGTGCTTTGGAGCCGCGCGAAAACGCCGACCGGCGTGGTCGTGACGCTCGCCTCGCCGGCGACCGACGCCCTCGGGCGGGCGGGGGTCGATGGCGAGATCGACAACCACTTCATGGAGCGCTTCGGCGGCGCCCTGCTGCTGAGCGTGGTCGGCGATGCCGGACAATTCGCGGGCCAGCATTTTTCCGATGGCGGCGTGCAGATCAACACGGTCCAGCGCGGCGGGCAGTCCGCGGCCGCGATCGCCACCGAGAATTCGATCACCATCCCGCCGACCCTGACGAAGAACCAGGGCGAGCGGCTCTCGATCTTCGTGGCCCGCGATCTCGATTTCTCGTCCGTCTACGGTCTGCGTCTGACCGGATCCCGCACCGATGCGCTTGACCGGGCCGCGGGCCTTCGCCCGCGCGGGCCGGTCTTCAAGCCATGAGCTGCGGGTCCGGCGCGGATCGCTTGTCCTGGGTCGGCGATCCGGGCCGAAGTGGCCCGCGATCCAGCCAAGCGCCCCCGAGCGCGGAACGGTGTGTGCTCGACTGCTATCTCGCGCCCCTCGCTGTCTTCCTCGACGACGCGCAGCTGACCGAGATCGTCGTCAATCGACCCGGCGAACTCTTCGTGGAGGGGCCGGCGGGCTGGTGCCGCCACGACGCACCGGCCCTGACCGAGGACCATCTGCGCCACCTCGCGCTCGCGGCCGCCGCGTTTACGAAGCAGGATATCTCGCCCGATCAGCCGATCGTCTCCACCGTGCTGCCGGGCGGCGAGCGCTGCCAGATCGTTATTCCGCCTGCCGTGCCGCACGGCACCCTCAGCCTAACCATTCGCAAGGTGGCGCGCTCCATCCTGACGCTCGAGGCCTTCGAGCGCGAGAACTTCTTCGCGGATGTCCGCCGATCGGACGGAGCCCTGTCCGAAGCCGAGTGCGAACTGGTACGCCTGCAGGAAGCTGGCGCCTGGCGCCTCTTCCTAGAGCGGGCGGTTCAGGCCCGACGCAATATCCTGATCTCCGGTGCGACCGGTTCCGGCAAGACGACCCTGGCCAAGGGTCTGGTCGGCTGCATTCCGGCCGACGAGCGCATCCTCACGATCGAGGACACGCCGGAACTGAGCGTGCCGCACGTCAACCACGTACGTCTCCTCTACGCGAAGGACGGACACGGACTCGCCCGGATCGGACCGCGCGAGCTGTTGGAGGCGTGCCTGCGCATGCGACCCGACCGCATCCTGCTGCAGGAGCTGCGCGACGGGACGGCCTTCTACTACCTACGCAACGTCAATTCCGGCCATCCCGGCTCGATCACGACGATCCACGCCGATTCCGCCACTCTGGCGTTCGAGCAGCTCACCCTGCTCGTCAAGGAGAGTGCGGAGGGGCGGGACCTGGCTCGCCGCGACATCCGGCATCTCCTGCACCTCTCGATCGACATCGTGGTGCAGATGGCCCGCCAGGGCGGACGCTACAGGATTTCGGAGGTCTATTATGACCCGCTCGCCAAGCGTCGGCCTCCCGCTTAGCCTGAGCCTCGGCTGGCCTGCCAGGATCGGGCTGTCGATGGTGGCGCTCGGCGTCCTGGCGGCCGTCTACCTGTTCGTCGCCTCGAATGTGCTCCTGCTCGGTCTGCGGGTCCACGACGGTGGCCTGCACTGGCTGTCGGTGATCGAGTACGGCGCGCTTTACGGACACGATCCGCGCGTGGCGCGCTGGATGCGCCTGAGCCTGCTCGGGACTGGGCTGGTCTTTATGTTCGGGCTCGGCGCCGCCTTCCGCGGCCGCCCGCCGCCGCTGCATGGGCGGGCGCGCTTCGCGACCGAACGAGAGATCCGGGCGGACGGCCTGCGCGCCGGGAGCGGCCTGCTGCTCGGCGCAAAGGATGGGGGCTACCTCTGCTTCGGCGGCACCGAACACGTGATCGGTTACGCCCCCACCCGCTCCGGCAAGGGCGTCGGACTCGTGATCCCGAACCTGCTCAACTGGCCGGACTCCGTCGTCTGCCTCGACGTGAAGCGCGAGAATTGGGAGCGCACGGCGGGCTTTCGCACCGCGCACGGGCAGGAGGTCCACCTGTTCGATCCCTTCGACGAGGAGGGCCGCACCGCGCGGTACAATCCGCTTTCCGTCGTGCGCCGAGACTCGGCCGACCGCTACGACGACCTGCAGCGCATCGCGACCATGCTGTTTCCGGCCGAGACTGGGACCGATCCGTTCTGGCACCAATCGGCACGGGCTGCCTTCATCGCGATCGGCGGCTACGTCGCCGAGACGCCCGGCTTGCCGCTGACCATCGGCGAGGTGCTGCGACAGCTGTCCGCGGCCGCCGATTTGAAGGCACATTTTGCTAAGGTGATAGCCGAGCGCCGAGCGGGGCCCGATCGCCTCTCGCCGCGCTGCGTCCAGGCACTCAACGATTTCCTGGCGGCCTCGGACAACACCTTCCAATCGGTTCGTAAGACCGTCACGGCCCGCCTCGAATTGTGGTTCAATCCACGGGTGGATCGGGCGACCGCGGCATCGAGCTTCGACCTGCAAGCGCTGCGCACCCGACCGATCTCGATCTACCTGGCGGTCTCGCCGGATAATCTCGAACGCTTGAGCCCTCTGCTCAACCTCTTTTTCCAGCAGGTGGTGGACCTGAACACGCGCGAGCTGCCGGAGCAGAATCCGACCCTGCGCCGGCAGGTTTTGCTGCTGCTCGACGAGTTCCCCACGCTCGGCAACGTCGCCGTGCTCGCGCGCGGCGTCGCCTTCCTGGCAGGTTACGGCTTGCGCCTCCTGACCATCCTGCAAAGTCCGTCGCAGTTGCGGGCGATCTACGGGCCGGACGTCGCGCGAAACATCATGACGAACCATGCCGTCGAAGTCGTTTTCACCCCGAAGGACCAAGAGGTCGCCAACGAACTCTCCGTGCGCTTCGGCTACGATACGGTCGAGGGACGAAGCCGCAGCCGTCCGTCGGGTCTGCTCGGATCCGGCAGCCGAGGACACAACGAGACCCTCTCCGAACAAAGACGGGCGCTGCTCCTGCCCCAAGAGCTCAAGCTCGTGTCTCAGGACAAGTGCTTCATCCTGAAGGCGGGCCTTCGACCGATCATGGCCGACAAGATCCGCTATTTCACGGATCGACGCTTTCAGACGAGGCTTCACCCACCTCCGCGAATCCGGATACATCCCTCGCCCGGCGACAGTGACGCGCGATGGCAGGCGCTCTCGGACGAAGTCGACAGCTTACGAACGGAATTGGGAGCGATCACGCGGACGCTCTCGGCTCCGCAGCCCGTGAGCGATGACGAGATTCACGATCCGTCGCGCATCCCGGAGGACGCGGTCTTCAACTTCGGCGACGTCGAGGTGGATCTGGCCGGTCTCTCGGAAGACGAGATCCGGAACTGGACGATCGCGCATATCGACCGGCAGGTCGCCGCCTCGCCGCGAACCGCGGCCATGCCGGGCTGACGCGGAGACAGCACCATGGCTGAAGAGAGCGACAGTGGGCCGAACCGGCGGCGTGCCCGAACGCGGCCGATGGAGGCCGACGCCATCGAGCGGAGGAATCGAGACCCTGCCGGCCTGCTCGGAGCCACGAACGACCGGAGCGACGTGACAGCGGATGCGGCCGTACGGGAGGACGGGAACAACGCCGCGCCGCTCCCGCCGCGCGTCGCCCGGAAGTATTACATCACACCGACGACCCATGGCACGAACGAGCGGCGCGCTTATGCCGACGAGCGCGGCGAATACCTCGTGTTCAAGGATGAGGGCCATCGTCTTTCGACACGACGGCACGAGACCGCGGTCGTTCGCGACCTCGTCGCGATCGCCCGGCACCGGGATTGGACGGCTCTGCATGTGACCGGGTCCGCGGCGTTTCGCCGAGAGATCTGGTTCGAGGCGCAAGGGCGCGGCATAGATGTCACGGGCTACGCGCCGTCGCCCCTGGACCGCGAAGTGCTCGCCCGACAGGACGCGCGACGGTCGAAAGACGGCCGAAACGACCCGGCACGCCGTCCATCGAGTCAGCATGGAGCGGAGCGAACCGGTGCAGCCGCTGCGAACGATGGACGAGAGCCCACCCGGTCATCCGAAAACGGAACGCCCGATCGGCTCGCACACAGTCCGAGCCTCAGAGCAGACCGTCCCCCAGACGATGCATTCCAGCGTCGTCGGCGGGGTTATGCCGAAGCGGATGGTCAGCTTCGCAGTCTGCCGGCCGCCCCGACGGTCGCAGATCCGAGCCTTGCCGCAGCGCATTCGCAGATCGCGGTGCTCGACCGCGCCGTGCGTCGGGCATTCCCGGACGATTCAACCATGCGCGACACAGTGCTCCGCGCCGCCCGCGAACGCGTGGCGTTTCATCTTGCCGAAGGGCGAGCGTTGCACCGAGCATCGTACAGAATGCCGACCGGCGAGAAAGCGTGGAAAACAGAACGGTCGGGGGATATGGACAAAGCTCAACCGGGTGACAGGATCGAGCGATTTCGGAACATCAAAGAAAGATAATTTTTTTTATTTCGATAAAATAGAGGTTCCGCATTGGCAGTTCTCTGCACACGCCGATACCGATAGACGCCGTCGCCGCCCTCCTCCGCCCTCGCGCAACCGGGCTGTTGCGGCTCGAGCGTCTGTCCCGGGAACCATGGATGGACGGACGGACAACCTCGCTGAGGTACGAGCGACGATGCCCCAGAACAAGCTCGTGTCCTGCCCGTCGGTACGGAGAGAGTTTCACCGGCCCCGCACCGAAGGGGCTTGTAAGAACAAGAGTGAATATTGCAAAAATTGCACCGCCGAGCTAACTTGATCGCAAAGATTTCCGTAGAGCAGGCTCAAACTGAGATACAGATTGCCAATCTCGTGCCGCTGATCTGATCAACCGCCCATACGCCGACGCCCATGATCCCGTCGATCTCTGCGGCAAGGCCTCAGCCGGAAACGCTTGGCATCGATTAGTCGCTGCCACTCATGCCCCAGGCCCGGGGCGCCGAAAGGCGGCGGGGCGAGGTAAGTTTGGACAGGACGCATCTTTGGTCAGGCCCTCAAAAGCGAGTGGTGAGGTCGGTGAGCCAGGACGGCGAAGCATTCACCAGCGCGGTCTCGATAGCCTTGTCGTAGCCCGAGAGGATCACGGCTCCGCTCACCACCAAGATCAGGCCCAGCGCGGCCTTCTGACCCTTGCCGGCGCTCATCATACGGTCGCGCCAGCGCATAAGGACCTCCCGCGACAGGGTGCCGAGAAGCAGGAGCGGAAGCGCCGCGTCGACACCGAAAAGGAACATGGTCAAGGCGACGGTGCCGAGATCCCGACCCTGGGAGGCCAGGAGCGAGGCGGCGCCCAGCGTTGGGCCGACGCAGGGGCTCCAGACCGCGCCCAGCAGCAGGCCGACCCCGAACTGGCCGAGGAGGCCGGCGGTCGAGAAGCCGCCGAACCGGGTCTCGGTCCAGTCGCTCACCGGTCCGGCGGCCACTGCCAGCCGCGTCTGGACCGCCGGGGCCATCAGGACGAGGCCGACCAGAACCAGCAGGACCGCGGCGACGGTGCGAAACACGTCGGTGTCGAATCCGATGGCGAAGCCGACCGTGGCGACGAACAAACCAATGGCGACGAACGACAAGGCGAGCCCGGCTGCCAGCGCCGCCGGTCCGAGGCGATGCTCGGAGGCCGCCGCGCCGAGCACCAGGGGCAGGAGCGGCAGCACGCACGGCGACAGGACGGAGAGGACGCCGGCGAGGAAGGCGAGTCCGAGGGTGGCGAGCATGGGGTTTGCCTCAGAGCACCTTTTCCAAGAGCCCCTCGATCCATTCGGGCTGCGTCTCGCCGACGGAGCGCCCGACCTCCGTCTCGCCCTTGAACGCGATCAAAGTGCTTTGCATGCGGGCGTTGAGCGCCTTGAGAGCCGGCTTTTGGCTGTCGAAATCGACGTCGAACACCTGCAGGTCCTTGAACCGCGGGTCGGCCCCGAGCTTCGCCAGGATGGGCTTCTGCGTCTTACAGATCGGGCACCAGGGCGCGCTGATCTCGACCAGGATGGGCTTGCCGGCCTTCTGCGCGGCGGCCAGGGCTTCCGGCTTGTACGGCAGGAAGTCGGCGGCCTGGGCCGGGGCGAGCCCGAACGGCGCCGCCGCGAGGAGGGCGAGGAGGGTACGGCAAATCATCGAGGCGAGCTTTCGGGATGGAGGATGATGGTCGTCATTGGCCGACGGTCGACTTCGGGCGTGCGGCCCATCGCGCGTCGGGGCGTGACACGGCTGTGTCATGGCCGTCCTGCCAGCCCTCTATGCCCCACGGGAACCAATGGACTTTCCGGTAGCCCAGGGCGACGAGGCGCTTGCCGAGGTTCCAACTGCCCCAGCAGTCGGGGTGGCAGTAGGTGACGATGGGCCTTTCGAGGTCGCCCCCGGTGAGATCGGCGACCCGTGCTTTGAGGGCGTCCTGAGCGGCCGCGTCGAGGTCTCCTTCACCCGAGCCCGGCAGCCACGTGCTGCCGGCGATGTTGCGGTGGATGGGGAACCACAGGCCGCCCGGAGGCAGGCCGGCGGGCTTCCGGTCGATCTCGGAGACGTCGAGAAGCACCGGCTTGTGCTCCTCGATCAGCTTGGCGACTTCGCCGGCATCGACGACGGTGGCCCCTGCGAGGGTCTGTGGCGTGTAGCTGTGCAGGCCTCCTGCCAATAGCCGTCCGGCTCCCGCACGCCGACGGGCGAGTCGGCGGGCGCTGCGGCGATCAGGAACACGGCGGCCGCGGCCACGATGGGGAGGCGGAGCACGGATCGCATCAGTTGCTTGCCGAACGGACCGGGAAGCTTTTCTCCCAGTGGCCACCTTGGTTGTCCGTGGCGGTGACCTTCATCGGGCCGGCGCCGTCAGGCAGGTAGCCGAAGTTGATGACGGGGTTCGCCGAGATCGAGATGTCCCCGTCCATCGTGAAGACGCTCTTGTCGCCGTAGCTGACGATGATCTTCTGGATGCAGCGAGCTGGGGTGTAGTCGCGCGTCACTTGGTTCATCTGCATGCCCGAGAAGTTCGGGTGGCGGATCATCGGGGTCGCCTGGACGGGCTTGCCCGGCTGCATCTCGCCGAACTTCATGCGCATGTCGCCCATGCCCTGCATCGCCTCCTCGTCGCTTATGCCCATCGGCGCCGAGCAGCCGCCGGACGCCTTCACGTACTCCGTGGCCTTCTGGAACGTGCCGTCCTTCATCTTCGCGACGGCGTGGACGTCGGTGTAGTTGTTGACGCGCACGCGGAGCTTCAGCTCGCTGGGGTCCGCCGCCGGGCCAAGACGAAGTGGGCGGCGTACGGCGTCGGGTTGTCGTCGATGATGAGCGACAGCTCCGCGACGTTGTCCTTGTCGAGCACGGTCAGGGTGATCGGCACCAGGGAGGCGTCATCCGCCCGCTTCGGGGCATCGATCTTCACCGCCTTGCCCCCGGACTGGATCTTGGCGTCGCCGAAGATCTGCTGCTCGATCTCGCCCCAGCGCTCGGCGCGTTGGTCGCCGGAGTCGCCCGCCGCGGCATGGGCCGATCCGGCGGCGACCAGGATGGGCAGGGTCAGGCCCGCCAGCAGGGCGGTCGTCCGGCGCGATGATGCCATGCGTTTACTCCTACGTTGTCGTCATGCCTGCCGTTCGCAGGTCCGATTGAGGAGACGATAGCCCTTATCCGGCCAGGCGTCGTTGACCTGGGTCACGCAAGTCGGCAGCCGCTGACGATTCTCTCAGGAACCGGGGCGGCGGCGGGGTCAGGGAGAGGTCGCCTCGCAGGGCGGTCGGGGTTCGGACGCCGACGGCGTAGGTCTTCGTGCGGCGAGGTGCCCTGGGACAGCTTGGATTTGCGTTCCGGTGATCGGCTTATGGGACCTCGCGGGAAATGGTATGCCGGCGAGGCCGAACGAGCCGGTGACTACAGGCAACACCGACCTGGAACGGCGGGAGAAACTTCCAAGAACGACCGGGCGGTCATGCATCGCGCCGGCGGCAGGCGGACGTCACATATGCCGGACAACCATCAGGTCGAGCGCTTCCCCTTCATCAAGGGCTTCTCCGCCGCCCATCTGCAGATCGCGCGAGGCACGGTGCACTTCCCCGTCCTCGAGGCCGGGGCCGTCGCATTCGAGCTCGATGGCGCCTGCGCGAACTACCTCATGTGCATCGACGGTCGGACCCGCGTATTCCGCATGTCGGAGGGCGGGCGCGAGGTGCTGATCTATAAGGTCGGCGCGGGCGGGACATGCGTGCTCACCACCCAGTGCCTGTTGGCCGGCGGGGGCTTCCCTGCCGAGAGCATCGCGGAGGAGCGCACCGAACTGGCGGCGATCCCGGCCTCGACGTTCCAGCAGTTGATGGCGGAGAGCCCGGAGTTTCGAAGCTTCGTCCTCGACGACTATTCCAGGCTCATGGCGAGCATGTTCACACTGATCGAGGAGGTGGCTTTCGCGCCGCTGGAGCTAAGGCTTGCCCGCCGGCTCCTCACGGAGGCCGGCCCCGACGGCGTGGTCCACAAGACCCACCAGCAACTCGCCGCCGACGTGGGCAGCGTCCGCGAGGTCGTCAGCCGCATCCTGGCGCAATGGGCCGAGGCCGGTCTCGTGATCCTGCGGCGCGGTCAGGTTGAGATCGCCGACCGCGCGGCCATGGCCTCCAACCGCCTGCATTAGTCGTCGGTGCCCGGCTTCCCGAGCACCATCACGGTGCGGCGGGATGGTCCCTTCAGCGCGACGCTCGCTCCTAGGGGCAGGCTGACGAGGGCTATTCAATCTTCGTCCTGGCACTGCAGCGGGAGGCTGCCGAACCGGCCATACGCGCCTACCTTGACGGGACGAGCGGGGGCGCCACGCTGGCGTTCGCGTGAGCTTGCGTCTGTCCCGACGATCTTCGAGCAACCGTACTCAAGCCGGGCGAGGTTCGCAGGTATGAGCTGTGATGCACCGACGGCGACGCAGATCGCCCTCACGTGTCGAGGATAGATCTGCCGAAATAAACCGAGCTAACGATTCTTCTCGGTCGATCGCGGATCTGCGTCGATGATGAGCGGTGTTTCGGCGCCTCGGTCGATCCGGGCGGCCTTCGCCAGATCGGCGAGTTCGCGCAGCAGCGCGTGCCGCTGCAGGCTCGGCTCCGGCATGTTCGACAGGAATGCAGTGATGCGGTCCGCCAACGCCCGGTCCGAGGGTTCGCTGGATTGCGCAAGTTCCGTCGCGGTCGCGCGATACTGGCCCCGAATGGCGGCCTGCCGCTCGGCCGTTCGCGTTTCCCAGGGTCGCTCTAATGCCCCCTCCCCGCGCGCTTCGCGCACGATCGCCTCGCGGGCGAGACGATCGACGCGCGGGACGACACCGCGCTCGCGGATCGCGCGCACCGCACCGTGCTCGGCCTTGCGGACGCGACCCCGGGCTCGACGCGGCGTGGCTTCCGCTGCCACGCCGCGCAGACGGAGCTCCTCGGCGAACCGCTCACGCCAGTGATGCAAGTCGGCCTTGCGCGGATTGAGACGACGGCCATCGTAGCCGAGCGCGCGCACGGTCAAATGGACATGGGGATGCGCCTCGTCGTCATGCTGCACGAACGCGAAATCATGCCGACCTTCAAACGCGTCCAGGGCGAAGGCCCGCACCGCATCGCGAACCTTCGTAGGATCGGTCCCCGGCGGCATCGATAGGATCATATTAACGGACACGGTTCCGTCGCTGCGACGACGGTTGTCGAGAGCGACATCGTCGATCCAACGGGCTTGCAAATCGCCCAAGCCCTCGCGGCCCGTCAGAACGATGCCCTCCTCCGTCTCCGCGGGGAGCCGACCGTCCCGCGTGATGTAGGCGAGATGAGAAAGGAGATGTTGCGCCCCCTTGGTCCGTCCCGTGATCTTCACCATCACTTCCGGGACCCGCGCGACGATCCGCTCGAGACGCGCGCGATCCGTGCGGACCAAGCCCCCCTGCCCCGTCGAGGAAGCCACGGGATCGAAGGGCTGCTTCCGCGGGCGCCGGGCCGGCGTCCGCCAGACATAGGAGAGAGCCGTCTCCGTTTCCCCGACGATCCCGCGCACCGGCAGGGTGTCCCTTTCGGTGTTCATACCGGCACCTGCCAGGAGCCGGCGCTGCGTGCCAACACTTGGCGCAGTTCGCTCGTTGCCTCGCCGACGACGCCGCGCGTTTCTTCCAGCACCGCCGGATCGAACGTGACGGGTTCGCCGGTTTGTGCAGCGAGATTCGCCGCGCGCGCGATCTGATTGATGCTGCCGCCGATCCGGTGGAGTTCCCGCGCGATGGCGCGCAAGGCTTCCTCTTCTCCGCGATTCAAGGGAAGGCCGAGGCCGAGACGGGCGCGCACCAGCGCGGCGATCCAGCCAGTCCGTGTCATCCCCCGAGCGGTCGCCGCATCGGTGATGGCAGCCCGTTCGCTGCGGCGAAACCGGACCGTGACCTTGTCGGACGCGCCTGCGGCGAGCGGCTGGACCGGGTCGGGCGCCTGATCGGTCACCGTGCTGACGAGCCTGCGCAGCAGCGCGGACTGCCCCCCTTCCCGCTGCGCCCGCGCGGTGAACCGCGCCTTCAGCTCGTCTGAGACTTGGACACCGATGAAAGCCAAGCGACCTCGCTTTAAAAATGGCTGGCGCCAAGCCTATCCTGCACTCCTCTTCACACTCGCTCAAGCGTTGGTTTGAACCAACAGTGGTGCCGGCAAGCGTCTCGGGTGAGGAACGACGTTCGGGCTCAGGGAAGGCGAGACAGGATCGTGAAGCCAAACGGTCAACAGCTGCCGGCTTGGCGGCGGCGCATCAGCCGGCTGTTCGAGCAGAGATACGGCTTGCAAGTGCCGGACTTCGGAAGGGCGGGGCCACGCCCATGAGCAGATTTGGCGAGGGGCGTGGCTGGGCTGAGCCGTGCCCACGGGATGGAGGTATTCCGATCGGTGCGGCTCGGCTCATCACCGAAAATGCCCTCGAGGCAGGTGACGCAAACTGTACTCGGCACCGCACGACCGGATCGCAAAGAGGCCGACCCTGCTCATGACAACGGCTTCGCGCGTCGCCTCAGCGTTGGAAGGAACCCGATACAGGGAAAGATGCGGGCACTGCGTATGAGGGCACCCAGGCGTCTTGTGGGATCGGCGGGTCTCGATCGCGGGACACGCAGCCTCATCTCGTCCCAACGCGGAGGAGGGAGGTCTCGGCGCCCCCTCCCCGCCCCTTCTGCGTTAAGGCCGCTCGGCCTTCCGTGTGGCTCGGCAGGTCTCGGCCCGTGCCGCGAGCGCTGCCGCAAGTTCGGCCTCGAGCATCGCGCGCTCCTGCCGCGTCAGGATCGAGCCCGTGAGTTCCGCGCGCAAGTCCGAGATGTGGTCGATAATGGACATGATGGGCTCCTCGTCGTGAAGACGAAAAGACCGCACCAAGCCGTGTCGAAGTGGGTCAGGGATCGCGAAGCGACCGGCGGAGCCGGCGAGGGGGGGAGCCGAAATGCGTCAGCATTTTGGGGGAACCGCTCGTCCTTGAGCCGGTTCGATCCGTGCCGGTACGATAGGACGGCTGAGCAGACAGCCCCGTTTCCGGAGGGATCGCCCGCTTCGCCTCCCCGATCACAGAGGGGAAACAGGATGGCACGAAGCCTGACGCTTCGGCATCGCTCTGCGAGCCCGGACTCGTCCCCTGTCGGTCGACGAAGCGAGTCGGTGCACCGTGTCGTGCGCGAAGGATCGTGACCGCGTCAGCGGCCGAAACGCGCCGGTTGGCGTGGTTCGGGGTGCGGCCGCAGGGCGCGCCTAGAGCCTGACCGTTCGGCGCGAGCCGGACGGTCGCGCCCGTCTTGACCCGTCTCGACCATGCGACTGGCGTCAGGCTGCGCCGGACCACTTGCGATGGTCCTAATCAACGCCATTGCTTCACTCGGCCTCTGCCACCGAACGGATGAGGAGGAGAGCGGCCCTCCGACTGACCCAGACATCGTGCGCCTCGGTCAAGTCGGCTGCGAGCTGCGCGGACAGTGTATCGTAATGCGCCAGCAACCGGGCAGCGACCGGCGTGTCGAGGGCGCGCACTGTGCGCTCGAGGCCTTGAACTTCGCGGGTAAGGGAGATCGCGTTCGTCCCTCGGCCGCTCGCGAGGGAAGCTTCGACCGCGATGACCGACGGACGATCCCCGTCTGCCAGGTCGGGCGCCGCCCTCCCCTCCCCCGAATCCGGCCGACCTTGGCTCGCGTCGACGGCGCGCTCCGGCGTCGATGGTGGTAACGGGCTAGGTGCAGAGGCCGGCTTGCGCAAATCCTGAGCGATGCGCCGCGCCTGAGCGTCGGTGAACGCGTCCTGGCTTCGCACGATGCGCTCGACCGCCTCGGGATGGTCGCGCCAAGCCTGAAACAGCTCGTAGACGGCCCGGATCGGCGATGTCGCCAGTTTGTCCCGCAGGCTATCCGGCATCTTCGCGACGGCGGCGTAGCGCGAGACCCAATCCTTTGGCTTGCCCAGGCGTTCGGCGATGGCCGAGGTCCGGTCACCGGCCTGAAGTCGCCCGGTCACGAAGGCGGCGATTTCCAAGGGCTTGAGGTCGTCGCGCTGAACGTTCTCGATCAGTTGCAGATAGGCGTCCGGGGTCTCCGCAGCCTCGACGACGGCGCGGATGCGGTCCCGCCCGGCCAAACGCGAGGCACGGTAGCGGCGGGCCCCGAAAATGATGACGTGCTTGCCCGCAGCGTTCTTCGGCCGGACACTGATCGACTGGATGACGCCGAACTGCGCGATCGAGGCGGCGAGCTCGCGCAATGCGACGTCGTCGAACAGGGTCCGGGGCTGATCCGGATCCTCAATGATCTCATCGAGAGGGATTTCGACGGGGCGTCCCCCTCCCCCACTCTGCGCGATGTCGGCAAGCGACGTGAAGCTCAAATCAAGTGCCATGGTGTTTTGCCCTCAACCGGACAGCACGTTCTGCACGCGGTCGAGTACGCCGCGGATTTCCCGTCCCGCCTCCTGCGCCGAGCGCTTCTTGAGACGCCAGACCGGGACTTTCTCGGCAACGGCTTCGGCGTAGCCGTCGCGATCGGTGATGTGCCCGGGAAACACGTATTTGCCCGCCTCGCGCAGCAGCTGCTCGAGATGAGCGCGCTGGCGCGGAGACTTCGAGTTGAATTTTGACGGCAGCAGGCCGAGGAACTGCAAGTCGGGACGATGGTAGCGTTGCTGCACGCCGATCACGGTCTGCAACAGGCTCTTCACGCCCTGCAGCGAGTAGTCCTCGAGGTAGATCGGCGAGAGCACGTGGGTCGCGGCGACCAGCGCCGCGAGGTTGCGCAGCCCCATCGAGGGCGGCGTATCGATCACGCACAGATCGAAGCCGGAGGCCGCAGCTGCCAAGTTCTCCCGAAAGACCCCCACGCTTTTCGAATCTGCCCGCTCGACGTCGAGCAGCGCCGGCTCGGCCGGCATCAGCGTCATCGCCATTTCGTCGGGCGCGCAGGGGCGAGGGCTCGGCACCTGCCCGGCCTCGAACAGCCGGGCGGCGCTCGTAGTGCCGGCCATCGACGCGAGGGTGGCCGATGCGTTTGACTGCGCATCGAGGTCGAGGAACAACACGCGGCGACCGCGCTCGGCGAAGTGCCAAGCCACGTGAACGGCAATGGTGGTCTTGCCCACCCCGCCCTTCTGGTTGTTGACGACGAGCACGTTCATCGCTGGCTCTGGTCGTTTCCCGTTTTCGCCGCACCGTACCGGTTGCATCCGGTGTAGCGAGGCTTGGCGCCCAGGG
>Ga0233425_10002267_pt1 | contig 38739 bp, 33 predicted proteins | sample Watercolumn_Towu_2_FD_181712 | JGI IMG/M metagenome (GOLD analysis project Ga0233425, IMG submission 181712) | Freshwater microbial communities from Lake Towuti, South Sulawesi, Indonesia - Watercolumn_Towuti2014_140_MG | ecosystem: Environmental > Aquatic > Freshwater > Lake | place... | reverse complement strand
CCGTTGCTATTATTTCTGAAAACTATAGGGAAGGTAAAAGTCCCCGTCAAGAAGAAAAGTCTGGTTGAAACCACGGGGTCAGAAGACAGTTAGGTGGTCCAGTCCAACGAAAAATATAAAAAGAAAGACTTGAAAAGGCCTTAATTAATAAAGCATAATGATAAAACCAAGAGATCCTATTTCCCCTGTTTCCAGGGAGAAAGCTGGTCACCCTAAGAAATAACTCCGGAACGTACTATCCGGACACTAAAAAACATTAACCACGAAAAGAGGCGCCCTATGCGTTCTACGAAAATGGTAAAGATCGGGTTTTTCCTTATCTTGGGCTTGATGGGCATGGCCGAATTGGCCAGGGGTAATGAGATGCAGTTATCTCAGATACAGACCCTCCTTAAAGAGATGGAGGGCTTGAATAACGAAATCAAAAGGGAGGAAGGGGTTAAAACCTCCCTGGAAGAAGAAAAAAAGAGGCTTATTCAAACCGGGGACTTAATAAAAGAGGCCGAAAAGAGATTCACCCAGGAATTTAACGAGCATGATAGGAGATATAAAGCGGACCAGGAAGATATTGCCAAATATAAGGCCTATGGATGTGAAGCAAAAAACTTGAGCCAGGAAATGGTTAACTATTGTAATCAATGGCGCAGCAGGGAGAATCCGAACACCGAGCGGCTCAAGGATGAACGAAAGACCTTTATAGAACGTTCCAAGGTGATTACTGAAAGCAGGGAAAGTTTAAATAAGGCGGTAAACGACTGGGCCTTAAAAACAAAAGAAAACAACGCCAAACTAAATGATTTATATGCCGGCTATAAGAATAAGGTAGCTTTCGTTCGGTTTTTAACCGTTAATCCCCATTATCGTCAATTGATCCAGAAATCCGGGGCTAGTGAGGACTGTGCCGATATTCCTGGTGTTGAAACCCTGGAAAAAAAGCTGGACGGGGCTGCCGAGCGAGCCCACCGCTGCCTTCAGAGAATTTGGGATGGGGCGAAGTAATTCTCTTAACGCTGGAATCATTTTGCGGTTTAATTAATATTCTGTAGGGATACGGGGCTAATGGGAGGGTTCTGCTTAAACCTTCTGCCCCAGGAAGGCTTCTTTGATCTTGGGTTCGTTGATTAATTCTTCGGAAGGGCCTTTGAGGATGATCCGGCCGGTCTCCAGGACGTAGCTGAAATGAGAGACTTTGAGGGCCTGTTTAACATTTTGCTCCACCAAAAGGATGGTGGTCCCGGCCTTGTTGATCCGCTTGATGGTCCGAAAGATTTCGGCCACCACCAAAGGGGCCAGGCCCAGAGATGGCTCGTCGAGTAGAAGGAGTCGAGGTTTGGCCAGCAAGGCCCGGGAGATAGCCAGCATCTGCTGTTCCCCTCCGGAGAGGGACCCTCCCGGCTGGTGCTGACGGTCCCGCAGCCAGGGAAAGCGATCCATTTCTTTTTCGATATCGGTTTTAACCTCACTATCCGTACGGTGATAGGCCCCCATTTCCAGGTTTTCCAGAACGGTCATTTTGGCCAGGATGGCCCGGCCTTCCGGCACCAGAGCAATTCCCTTATGGACGATCTGATGCGGTTTGAAGGCCGTAATGTTCTCTCCTAAAAACTCAATTTTCCCGGTTTTAGGTCTGAGGAGTCCGGCAATGGTCTTGAGCAGGGTGGTCTTTCCGGCCCCATTGACCCCCAGGATGGAGACAATGGTCCCGGGGCGCACATCCAGATCCACCCCTTTCAGGGCCTTGATGTTACCGTATAATGTCTGTAATCCCTCAACGGTTAACACGGATTACTCCTCATCTTCTTCCCGGCCAAGATAGGCTTCAATAACGGTGGGGTCTCGCTGGATCTCCTGGGGGGTCCCTTCGGCGATCTTCTGACCGAAATTTAAAACCACCAGACGATCACAGACGGTCATGACCATAGACATATCATGCTCGATCAACAAAACGGTAATCCCCAGTCCAAGAATTTTTTTGATCAAACGGGCGATATCGTCGGTTTCGCTTTCGTTCATCCCGGCCACGGGTTCATCCAACAAAATCAATTTAGGTTCGCAGGCCAGGGCCCGGGCGATCTCCACCCGCCTCTGGAGACCATAAGGCAAGCTCATGGCCGGGTAGGTGTTATACCCCCCCAGGCCGACCATTTCCAGCAGGTGATTGGTTTTCTCCCGAATGGCCTCCTCTTCTTTTTTCTGACCGGTAGTCCTCAGGACACTGGAAAAGACACCGGACCGGCTTCGGCAATGCCGGCCGACCATGACATTTTCTTCTACGGTCATCTGATCAAAGAGGCGAATATTTTGAAAGGTCCGGCTGATGCCTTTTTCAGTAATGATATGGGATTTGAGACCGCTGATCTTTTCTCCGGCAAAGATAATATCTCCGGAGGTGGGCAAAAGAAAAGAGGTAACCACATTAAATAAGGTGGTTTTCCCGGCCCCGTTGGGACCGATTAGTCCCAAGATCTCTCCTTCATTCAAAGTAAAGGAAACATCTTCCAGGGCGGCCAACCCGCCGAACACTTTAGTTACCTTCTTTAACTCAAGCAGCATCGTTTTCTTTGCGTTTTCGGCCCATGATCCGGTCGATCAACTGGGCATCAATAAAACCCTGGGGCCGGAAGACCATCATGATCACCAGGACGATACCATAAATGATGTAGCGGTATTCACTCAAAGCCCGTAACAACTCCGGCATCATCGTCAGAAAAGTGGCCCCGAAGATCGGTCCCCAGATAATTTCACTGCCGCCGAAGACGGCAAAAACCAGGATCTCCACGGCCCGGTGGTAGGTGAAGTCCGCCGGACTGATGTACCCGGTCACATGGGCAAAAAGGGTCCCGGCAAAGCCGGCCAGGAGGGCCCCCTGGGTAAAGGTCAGGACCTTATAATAGGTAATATCGATTCCCATGGATTCCGAGGCTTTTTCATCCATGCGAATGGAATGGAAGGCCCGCCCGACCCGGGAATGATCCAATCTCCAAAAGAAAAAGACCACCAGGATGGTGATCACCAGGAGCAGGGAAAAGACCGAAAGACTGATGAATTCGTTATTCTTCAACCCCAGACTTTCCGGGCTGAAGCCGCTTTTTTGTAAAGAGGCCAGGATGGTCCGGCCCAGGTGCGGAATACCGGCAATCCCTACGGCGCCGTTAGTCAGGGATTCCCAGTTGATAAAGAGGACCCGGACCACTTCTCCAAATCCGAGAGTGCAAATCGCCAGATAGACCCCTTGGAGGCGCAGGGTGGGCAGGCCGATCAACAGGCCGATCAGACCGGCCAGCAGGGTACCGGCCAGGACTCCAATAAAAATAGGTAACCCCAATTTGGTGGTCAATAACGCGGTGGTAAAGGCCCCAATACTCATAAAACCAGCATTCCCTAAGGAAAGCTGACCGGTGGAGAGGGTGATATAGATACTTAACCCCAGCAGGATATTGATCAGGATAAAGGAGGCGACCTGGAGATAATAAGGGTTGATCAGCATCCGGCCCTTTCCTTTATCTCTTGGCCTCGGGCAGGGCTTGTCCGAAGAGCCCCTGGGGCTTAATGAGCAGAATGACGATGATGGCGATAAAGGCGATAGCATCCCGGTAGCCGGAACTGCCGTAGGCCACGATAAAGGTTTCCGATAGACCCAGGATCAATCCTCCGGCCATGGCCCCGTTGACATTGCCCATACCTCCCATAATAATAATGGCCAGCCCCTTGAGACCCATGGGCAGCCCCATCTGGTTGTTGATATAATTAAAGGCCATTCCCACCAGGACCCCGGCTATGCCCCCCATGGTTGAAGCGACCATGACGGTAGAGGTGATGATCTTTCGAGTGTTGATACCCAAAAGACTGGCGGTTTCCAAATTCTCGGCGGTGGCCCGAAGAGCCTTGCCGGCCTTGGCCTTTTGCAGCCAGGTCGACAGGCCGGCCATGAGCACCAGTGAGATGACCAGAATAATGATCTGGACCATGTAGACGGTGGTGTTGCCCAGGGAGAATTGGATATCCCCAAAAGAGGTCGGGAACGGTTTATTCCCGGCTCCAAAGAGGTGATGGGCCAGATTTTCCAGCATGATGGATATGCCGATGGTGCTGATCAGCGAGGCCAGATGAGAGGCCCCCCGGCGACGGATGGGACGCAGGGCCAGACGTTCCAGGAGATAACCCATGGCCGCAGTGGCCAGGATGGCCCCTAAAAAGGCGACGACTATGGGGACCTGGAAGTGGGAGATTAGGAGCATCCCGATAAAGGCCCCGAACATAAAGATCTCCCCGTGGGCCATATTAATAATGTCAAGGACGCCGAAGACCAGGGTATAACCCAAGGCCACTATGGCGTAAATACTGCCCAAGGTGATGCCGTTGATGAGTTGTTCAAAAAACAAAAGAGTCTCCCGAATTCGGAGTATCCAATTCTTGCTCAGGTTAGCTTAACACAGAAAGTGGGTTTTTCAGCCCCTGCAGGTAGCTGTGTTTTGTAGGGGCGGGTTTAAAACCCGCCCCTACGGCGATGTTTTCTCTAGTGTCGTAGTACTCCCTATTAGACAGAGTCGGTGAATCAATTAAAAAGCTGAAATTTTCCACCTTTGATCACTAATACGTTCGGGTCCATGACCACATCCCGCTCGGCGTCAAAGGAGAATTTGCCCAACACCCCATTAAAATTCTTCACTCCGGCCAGGGCATCCCGCAGCTTATCTCGATCGGCCTTGCCCGCTTTTTTCAGGGCCTCGCTCATAATGTAGAGGGCGTCATAGGCCTGGGCGGCGAACTGGTCCGGTTTTTTGCCAAAGGCCTTTTCAAATTTCTGGACAAAGGTTTTTACTTTAGCGTCGGGTTTGTCCCCGAACCAGGGGGTGGCGACGATCAAACCATCGGCCGCCTCTTTGGCGATTTCGATGACTTTCGGAGAATTGAATCCGTTACCTCCCACAAAGGGGACATTGATCCCCATTTTGCGGGCCTGAGAGAGGATGACCGCCCCTTCCTCATAGAGGGCCGAGCAGAAAATGGCATCCGGTTTGGTGGCTTTGATCTTAGTCAATTGGGCTTTATAATCCGCCTGACCTTTTTGAAATTCTTCAATGGTGGTTATCTTCAGCCCCAGATCCGTGGCCACTTTTTTCATGGTATCGAAACCGGATTTGGTAAAGACGTCATCATTCCCATAAAGCATGGCGATTTGTTTAATGTTATACTTGGCTACGGCCTTCTTTACCGAAGCTGGGATGGCCAGGGCCTCAGGCAAAGAATTCCGGAAGACATATTTGCCAATCTGGGTGATGCCGACGGCCGTAGTCGAAGTCCCCATGATCGGGACACCGCTGGCATTGGCCTCCGGACCGACTACCTTCATCTCCGTACTGAGGGTGGGCCCTAAAATGGCCACGACCTGTTGGGAGTTGATCAGCTTTTGGGCGGCGGCCAAAGCCTGTTCCTGTTTTCCTGAGGAATCCTCAAAAATTAATTCAAGTTTGACATCGCCTTTGGCGTTGATTTCATCCCTGGCCAGTTTGAACCCGTTGGTAATGGCCTCACCGTAGCCGGCGCCTGGACCGGTTATGATGGAGATAACCCCAATCTTGGCCGGAATGGCGGCGGCGTGGCAAAGGGTCGCTGAGACAATCAGGGTAAGGAAAAGAAAAAACACCACAAACCCAGAATGGATCCTTTTGTTCATAACATCCTCCCGAAAAAGTATTTAAAAATAATATTTTTAACGCCTGACTGTTTGTTTGTCAAGCATTTCTCCCTGTTCATGGGACTGTGGTCCTGTCACTGTGCTCATTTTGGGAAAAAGAGTAGATCCGAATATTTTCTATTGACACACATTCGGTATTCCATATAATTGTTTATTGGTTGGACCAAAATGGATGATATCTTAAAACTACTCAATCCGCTGAAAAAAGAGAAGCTTCATGAGGGAATCGTTTCCCAGATTAAAAGTCTGATTTATTCCAATCAGCTCGGTCTGGGAGAGAAGCTGCCCTCGGAACGGGAGCTGGCCGATCTTTTAAAGGTCAGCCGGACCGTAGTCCGGGAGGCCTTGCGGTCGTTGGAACAATCCGGTTTGATTGAGGTCAAGGCCGGACCGACCGGAGGTCCCTATGTAGCTTCCAACCTTCATAAACCTTTCTTTGAATCCACTTTTGACCTTTTCAGCGAAGGCCGATTGACCCTGGAACATTTCTTTGAGGCCCGCCAGGCCATCGAGTGTTTCAGTATGCGGCTGGCCATAGAAAGGGCTTCCTCCGAGGATATCGCTCACCTGGAATCCTTGAACCAAAAGCTCTTGGATGATCTGGCCGATAATACCAAACTTCGGGAGCATAATCAGGCTTTTCATGTCGCCCTGGCGGAGATGAGCGGAAATCCCTTGATTATTATGATGGTCCAGTCCCTCTTGGAACTATTGAATGTTATTCTGCCAAAATCAACCCAATCGCAGGAGTTTATAATAAAGACCCATGATCGCCATAAGGCCATTATTGAAGCGATCAAACAAAAAGACTTCCAAGGGGGGGAAAAACGGATGGTCCTGGATACGGAACAGACGGCCAAATTAAGCCTGGAAGCCTATCATCAAGACAGGCTTTCAGGGCAGAGCAAAGGATCTGTTAACTGATGGAATTACGATGGCCTTATGCGGTCCAATATGAAAAAGAGGCGGACTATAATGCTGATGTTCTGGTCCTTGGCGGAGGGGTTGCGGGTTGTTTTGCCGCTATCAGTGCCGCAAGGAAAGGGGCCTCCGTCGTCCTGCTGGAAAAAGGGGCGACCGTTCGCAGCGGCTCCGGCGGATCGGGCTGCGACCATTGGGTGCACACGCCCAATCCCCTGTCCCAAATATCGGCGGAAGATCTTGTCCAGTATGAACTGGCCTCCAATGGAGGATACTGCAACGGCCTTTCCCGTTACATCGCCGCCAGAGAGAGCTACGATACCCTCCTGGAACTTGAAAAGATGGGGGCCAAAATCAGGGATACGAAGGATGAATTTAAAGGGGCGGATTTCCGGGATGAGCAGAGCAAATTTCTTTTTGCCTATGATTATCAAAAAAAAATCCATTTCCGTGTCTGGGGAACAACCTTTAAACCGGCCTTGTACAGAGAGTGTCTCAAACTGAAGGTCAAAATTTTTGACCGGACCATGGTCACTGGTCTGCTGACGGTAGGGGGCAAGCAAGGCCGCCGGGTGGTGGGGGCCACCGGGTTGGGGACTCGAAGCGGTCAGTTCCTGATCGTTAAGGCCAAAGCCACGATAAACTGCCTATCCCGTCACCAGCGAAATTTTATCTTTTCTACAGAACTTCGGGGGCTGGCCACTTTCCGGGCACCGAACAACACCGGGGACGGCCATGCCGCCGCCTGGAGGGCCGGAGCCGCCTTTACCATGATGGAAAAGACTTCGCCTCGCCCCTTTGTCAGTCCCTATTCCTTTCCCCCTTATGGGACCGGTAATCCCTACAATACCTGGTTTCCCTGTACCATGGTTGACGCCAAAGGAAAAGAAATTCCCTGGGTAGACCGTGATGGCCGGGTTTTGAAAAAGTTTTCTCAGAGGACCCGGCCTGTACGGGGTCAGTCCTTCCTGGGGGAGAGAGGGGGGATTTATCCCTATGCCCAACCACACCTGATTCCCGATCTGGAAAAACGGATCGGGAAAGGAGAATATGCGCTTCCTCTCTATGCCGATTTGACCAGTCTGCCTCCTCTGGAGAGAAAGGTTATCTGGGGTATGATGGTCGGAGAAGAGGGCAAGACCCGGGTCCCCATACAACAGACCTATGAGGCCTCCGGCTTTGATCCGGCTAAAGACCTCCTGCAGAGCTATCAATACTTGCGGGGAGATCTTATGAGAGAGACGAGTCTGCCCCAGGAGAGATCAAGCGGAGAAATCGGTGATGCCGGGGGCCTTGTGGTGGATTGGGATCTGCAAACCACCCTTCCGGGATTGTTTGCTGCCGGCGACGCCCTTTTTGCGGCTAATTATTATTATCATGCGGCGACCACCGGGCGATATGCCGGTCGCATGGCTGCTGCTTATGCCCGCCGGGCATCGGCACCGGTCATTTCCAAACGACAGGTCAAGGAGCAAAAGCAATGGACCTATGGACCGGTCAGGAGTAAAGAGGGTTTGTCCTGGAAGGAACTGAATGCAGGCATCTGCCGGGTTCTCCAGAATTACTGCAGCGAACCGAAGAATGAGGAGTTGATGCATATCGGTTCTATTTGGCTGAAGGATCTAGAGGAGCAGGAAACCCGGCGGGTCGGGGCTGACAATCCCCATAAACTGGTCCGGACCTTGGAAGTCTTTAATATCCTCACCTGCAGTCAGATGATTATTGCCGCCTCCTTGGCCCGGAAGGCCAGCAGTTCTCCTTTATTTTTCCATCGGCTTGACTATCCGGATCTGGATCCCCCGAATTGGCATAAATGGATAACCATTCAACAAATCGAAGGAGCCGTGAAAGTCGCGGAACTACCGATTGATTTCTGGGGACCGCTGGCTGAAAATTATGAGACCCACAGCCGCCTGGAAGATCCGCAATAAGGAGTGGTGCCATGACCCGAGATAAAATCTATGCCTCCCCTAATCAGGTAACCCCTGGTCATCCTCTGGTATTTAATGATAAGAGGTGCAATGGCTGCAACCGTTGTGTAGAGGTCTGTCTCATGGATGTCTTTATCCCTAATCCGAAAAAAGGCCGACCTCCGATCATGGTCTATCCCGATGAATGCTGGTATGACGGCTGTTGCGTCATGGAATGTCCTCGACCCGGCGCGATCACCATGAACCACCCTTTGATGCAACGGGTCCGTTTTAAAAGGAAAGCCACGGGGGAACATTTCCATATTTGAAAGAATCATTTGAATAGTCCAAGACCCTTCGGTTTTATTAAAAAGGAGAAGATGATGGCTGGATACCTAATAAAGATCATAAATAAAACGGCCGGTTTCTTATTGATCCTTTTATTCTCTCTCTTTCTGAGTCTTTCAGGTGTTTCCCTGGCCCAAACAGCAAAGGAAGGGAAGGTGCTCAAGATCGGGACCACTCTCCCACTTAATGTCGGCATGGGCGTGGAAACTAAAAAAATGTTAGAAGTGATCGTTTCCAAGTTTAATGAAGAAGGAGGCGTGAAGGTCAAGGGAGAACGAATAGCCATTGATCTTATTGTGTATGATGATAAATATAGCGCTGAAGCCGGCAGGGCGGCTATGGAGAGGCTAATTAACCAAGATAGGGTTAAATTTATTATCTGCCAAATCTCTTCTCCCTCGATCGTGGCCGGGTTGGGCGTCTCCGAGCCCGAAAAAGTTCTGGTCCTGGCCGGAGGGGCCTCCCCTAAAATCGTCAGTCCCAGGAACCGCTTCACCTTCGGGATTTCCACCACCCGAACGAGTATTCCGGCCCTCTGGATGATGACCAAAAAGATTTATCCCAAGGCCAAAACAGCCGTTTTTATCTCCCCCGATGATGAGACCGGCAAGGCCCGGGCCGCAGAGGAGACCCAGGTGGCCGAGGCCTTCGGCGTAAAAGTCCTTAAAGTCCTCTTTTATCCCCGGGAAACCGTGGATTTCAGTTCCTTGGCTGCCCGGGCCAAGAGCTTTAATCCCGATTTGATCTCTTATCCCGGAGCGGTTGCCGGGACTCAGTTCGGCCTGCAGTTGAAGGCCATGTACGCCGCCGGGTTCCGGGGCGGCCAGGTGAGCGGCATCACCCCCTCGATGGAAGAGATTACGGCTGTGGCCGGAAACGAGGCCCTGGAAGGGTTGCTCTGTAAAATTCAAGAAACAGATATCCCCAATCCGCCGGCCTTGGCCAGAAAAGTCAAACAGGATTATCTGAAAAAATATGGGAAATGGTCTGAAGCCGGGTTGACCTGGATCCCGGCCTGGTATGCTTTGATAGAGGCCATTAAGAAAACGGACAGTCTTGATCCGGAGGTCATCGCCAATCATTTAGCCCTGAAAGGCCTGGAGTGGGAGATGCCGAACGGAAAAGCCATGTTGGTGAAACGACCGGACCTGAAGAACGACCGATATGTGGACACCTGTTCCGACATGGCCTATGGGCAAATTAAAAGCGGAAAGCTGGTTTTTCTCGGCCGTTTGAATTTAGAAGAGACCATTACCGGCTGTGAAAAAGTCTTCGGAGGAAAATGGAGATAACCGGCTGTGGACGGGGCCCTCTTCATCCAGTTGTTCCTCAACGGACTGGTGGCGGGTATGGTCTATGTCCTGATCGCCTCCGGGCTGATCCTCGTCCTGGGGGTGGCCCGGATTTTTAATTTTGCCCATGGCGAGTTTTATATGCTCGGGGCCTATGCTACCTTCGCCCTGACTCAAATCCTGCATTGGAACTATTTTCTTTCCGTGATCCTGGCGACGGCGGTGGTCTCCTTTTTGGCCGCCCTGTGCTATCGAGCCATATTCCACTATTTGAGAGGAAATCTGCTTCTCTGTGCCGCCGCTTCCATCGGCCTGTCGATGATGATGGAGAGGGGCGCCCTGGTCGGTTTCGGGACCCAGGAAAGAGGACTTCCTCCTGCCTTCAGCGGCACCTTTGGTCTCGCCGGGGCCTCCATTCCTTTAGAAAAAGTCCTGGTCATCCTCCTCTGTCTGGCGATCATGTTCGGGCTGGCCTTTCTATTAAAGGGCACGACCCTCGGCCGAGCCATGAGGGCCGTCAAACTGGATACGGAGGTGGCCGCTTTACAAGGAGTCAGCACGACGAAGATCTATGCCTTGACCATGGCCGTGGGATGCGCCCTGGCGGCATTTGCTGGCGGGGTCATCGCCCCCCTATTTTCGGTAACGCCGAATATGGGTCATGTCATGCTGCTGAAGTGTTTTATGGTCCTTATTGTCGGGGGGATGGAGAGCATGGTCGGGGGGATTGTCGGCGGCCTGTTGATCGGCATGATTCTGAGTTTCGGTTCATATTTTTTAGGGGGGTTATCGGAAATCGTCCTTTTCAGTTTCATCGGTCTGATCCTGGTGATCAAGCCCGGCGGGCTCTTTGGAGAAGCGGTTGAAGAGGTCTGATTTAGATAGGAGATTACCGCTTCGGCGTTTTGCCCTCCTTCCACTTGTCCTCCTGCTGCTGATCCTTCCCGGAATCGGTTTGTCCTCCTATTCGATGCACCTGCTGATCATGCTGGGGATTAACATCCTGCTGGCTATGGGTTTCGCCCTGTTGTACAGCACCGGGCTGATCACCATCGGTGCCGCTGCCTTCTGGGCCGTGGGGGCCTACAGTTCGGCCCTCCTGGTCCTGGAACTCAACCTTTCTTTCTGGCTGGCCATGCCCCTGGCTGTTTTGATCAGCGCCGGCCTGGCCTTGCTTATCGGTGCGGTGATCGTCCGGGCCCCGGGTGTGGCCTTTGTCGTCCAGACGATGGTCATTAATATGATTGTCGTCCAGATCCTGGGGCAGATCGAGTTCTTCGGCGGCTGGGGAGGTCTCATCGGGCTTCCCCGACCGAATCCCCTGGGGCCCATAACCTTTGCCACGAAAACCGAATTCTATTATTTGCTTCTTTTTCTGCTCCTCTTAACGGCTGGGGTTTTTAAGGCCCTTTATGCCTCTCGGGTCGGCCGGGCCTGGCAATCCATTCAACTTAATCCCCGTTTAGCCCTGACCTTGGGCATCAACCTCTATCGTTACCGCCTCCTGGCCTTTGTGGCGGCTTCAGCCTCAGCGGGACTGGCCGGAAGCTTTTATGCCCATTATTTTGGAACCATCGAGCCGGGAACCTTTTCAGTTTTCAAATCCATCTATATTCAGATCTATGCCATCTTGGGCGGATTAGGCTTCTATCTGTCCGGTCCGGTGGTAGGGGCCCTGGTGATGACCTTCCTGCCGGAGTTCCTCCGTCTCAGCAAAGAAATCGAACCGATCCTAACCGGTGGGCTCCTCATCGGATTGGTGGTCTTCCTGCCCGGAGGGTTCCTGAGCCTTCCCCATAGGATCCAAATTTGGCTCAGCAACCGAAACACCGATCCAGTGGAACAAGGGGAGGCCGGCCCATGAACCCTATCCATGACCAAGAACCGATCCTCAAAGTCAAAGACCTGAGCAAACAATTCGGCGGCTTGACGGCCATCAACCGTCTCGATCTCGACCTCTTCAACCACGAAATCCTGGGGCTTATCGGCCCCAACGGCGCCGGAAAAAGCACCTTCTTCAATCTCATTTCCGGGTTACAAAAACCGACCCAAGGGGCCATCTATTTCAAAGGTCAGGAGATTACCCGGTGGAAGGCCCACCACATCGCCCGCCTGGGCCTGGGCCGAGCCTTTCAGGCCTCCACCCTTTTTCTGCGCCTGACGGCCTTTGAGAATGTCTTCAACGGATTTCATCTCGCCTATCGGGAGCCTTGTTGGAAATCTTTTTTTCATACGCCCAAGGCGATGGCCGAAGAAAGGATGATCCGGAAAAAAGTACTTGAGCTGCTGGAATGGATGGGCTTGGAGGCGTATCGGGACATCCCGGCCCATAATCTTCCTTATGGGCATCAAAAGATTCTCGGGATCTGTATCGCCCTGGCCTCCGGCCCGGAGGTGTTGCTGCTTGATGAACCCTTAACCGGAATGCACCCGGAAGAAACGATGGAAGTAGGGCGTCTGATCAGTAAACTGAGGGAAAGAGGACTGAGCATCATTTTGGTCGAGCACAACATCGAAGCGGTGATGCGTATCTGTCAGCGGATCGCGGTTTTAAATCATGGAAGAAAGATAACCGAAGGCCTTCCTCTGGACGTGCGGACAAACCCGGAGGTGATTGAGGCCTATTTGGGAAAGGCCGAGGAGGAATGAGTGCTTCTTGATCTGCAGAAGGTCACTGTTCGCTATGGGAAGGCTCTGGCCTTGAAGAAGGTTTCCCTTCAGGTCCAACCGGGAGAAGTAGTGGCCCTCCTCGGCTCTAACGGGGCAGGAAAGACGACAACTTTAAAGGTTATCTCCGGATTAAAACGGCCTGCGACCGGACAAGTCGTCTTTAAAGGAAAACCCCTCATGGGGTTGCCTCCTCAGGTTATTGTCGGCCTGGGGATCGCTCATGTCCCCGAAGGAAGACGGGTCTTCAGTGAGATGACGGTCCTGGAAAATCTGCTGATGGGGGCCTATCTCCGTTCCGACCGGGACGGAATTGCCCGGGATCAGGAACGGATCTTCCACAGTTTCCCGGCCCTAAAAGAACGGCGAGGCCAAAAGGCCGGCAGCCTGAGCGGCGGAGAGCAGCAGATGTTGGCCATGGGCCGGGCACTGATGAGTCGACCGGAATTACTCCTCCTTGATGAACCCTCCCTGGGATTATCCCCGCTGCTGGTTCGGGAAGTGGCTGGGATCATCCGCGAAATCAAACAGACCGGAGTAAGTATTATCCTGATCGAACAGAATGCCCGCATGGCCCTCAAACTGGCCAACCGGGCCTATATCCTTGATATGGGTTCCCTTATTTTGGAAGGGGAAGCCGGGGCCCTGTTGGCGGATGAAAGGGTTCAACGGGCCTACCTGGGAACCTGATCCGGGCAGGATGAAATAAACCGCCACACTCGAGTCCATCTGCTATTTTAAGTGCAATGGTTCCTGGTTTTGTTCGATGCGGCGGATGTTTTCAGCCACGGTTTGGACAATGCCCTTCATGGAGACATCAGTGGACCCGGCGATATGGGGTGTGGCCAGGACATTGTATTGAAAGATGGGGTCATCGGGATCCGGGGGTTCCTCCCAAAAGACATCCAGCCCGGCACCGGCAATCCCTCCTGAAGCCAGGGCCTCTTCCAAGGCGGCTCGGTCCACCAGCCCCCCCCTGGAAAGATTGATCAAAAAGGCCTCTTTTTTCATCAAGGCCAAAGTCTGTCGATTCATAAGCTGTGTGCTATCCTGATTGACCGGCAGGCAGAGGACCACAAAGTCGGCCCTGGTGAGTAATTCATTTAGATTTTCCGGTCCCCCGACCCAATCCAGTCCCAACTCCCCTTTAGCCTTTTGGGGATCTCGACGCTTAATCCCCATGAGCCGGACATCAAAGGGCTTAAGTCTCCGGATCAAGGCCCGTCCGATTCCTCCCAGTCCAATCAGGCCCACGGTCAGGCCTCGGAGTGCCCGGCCCTGGGGTTGGCCCATCTTCCGGTGGGCCAGACTCATGGCCATTTGCCGGGTGTCTCTGGCCAGACCGATCATCAGATAGATACCCAGTTCGGCGACGGAATCGGCATTACCGGAAATGTCTGAAGGCACATTGGCGACGTGGATTTTAAATTCTCTGGCCGCCTCTAAATCCACTCCTTCCAGGCCCACTCCGCATTGTTGAATCAGACGGAGGTCTTGGGCCTCTCTGAGCATCTCCCGGGTGATAGCGGTCATGGTCGGGATCAGGACCTGAACCCCTTTCAGGGAATCCACTCCGAAACGACCGGTAGCCTCAAAAACATGGGTCGGAAGTATCCTTTTGATTTTTGGTAAAAACCCTCCCCAGGCATTCTCGGGAGCGGCAAAGAGAATTTTCATTCGGCCTCCTGAACCGAATTTTTTTGAAAAAATAACACATTTTCAACGAGAAGGCAAACAAGCTAAAAAGAAAGGCCGTGTTATTAAACACGGCCTTCTTTCGTTAATAACTAAATTGAAACGTTATTCAATGTTAATTTTGATCTGTTTTTCTTTGGCCTTCTCGCTTTTGGGCAGAGTAATGGTCAAGATCCCATCTTTGTGGCTGGCTTTGATATTCTGAGCATCCACTTCAGCTGTCAGCCGGATACTCCGAGTAAAGGAACCATAGCGGCGTTCCACCAAGTGATAGGATTCTTCTTTCTCTTCCCGTTCCTGTTTCTTTTCGCCTTTTAAGGTCAACAGGTCACCACTAATGGAGACTTCAATATCCTTTGAGGTTAAACCTGGTAGTTCCGCCGCAACGAGGATGTTCTCTTTGGTCTCCTTAACATCCAAGGCCGGGGCCCAAATACTTTCTCGAAAGGGATGAAAACCCACATCGCCAAAGAAGTGGCCCCATAAATCATCCATTTCTTTTCTGAGCCGGGTCAAACTTTTTGTCCTGTCCCAAGGAATGATATCCAACATAAGCCCACCTCCTAAACAATAATTATCTTTTTATTTTTTTAGAAACAGTTAATCATCCCCGGACCTCTTGTCAAGATGGGGTGTCTCCTGACCATTCGTTCCTTGACTTAATTCTTCTTCATGATAAGAATAATTGCACGAAAGGATCTCGAAGCGCATGATTCCAATTAAAAGACTCACCGAATTTATTGTTGCTCTGACCAAAAAGGCCGGTCTTCCGGAGGAGCAGGCCCTTATCCTGGCCCAGACCTTGATTGATGCCGACCTGAAAGGGATAGATACCCACGGCCTGTTACGGTTGCCGATCTATGTTAAAAGGATGGAAACCGGGGTGATCAATATTGATGACCCGGTTGAGGTGGTCAAGGAAAAAGGGGTGATCCACTTATTGGATGCCCGAAACGGCCTGGGCCAGGTGGCCTGTGTCCGAGGTATGGAGCTGGCTATGACCAAGGCCGAACAATTCGGGCTTGGGGCCTGCGGTGTCTTCAACAGCAATCATTGCGGGGCCTTGGGTTATTATGCGGAATTGGCTGCTCAAAAAAAGATGATCGGCTTGATGACTACCAATGTCTTTCCCCTGATGGCCCCGGTGGGGGGAAAAGAAAAGGTGATCGGGAATAATCCCCTGGCGGTTTCCATCCCCCGCTCGGATGGGCTGCCGGTCACCTATGATGCCGCCACCAGTACCATTTCCTATGGGAAAGTGCTGATCTTTCTTCGGAGGGGAGAAGATCTTCCCCTGGGCTGGGCCCTGGACGACCAGGGGATGCCTACGGGTGATCCGGAGGAGGTCATTGCCCAAAGGGGGTCCCTGACACCTGTGGGTGCGCATAAAGGATTTGGTCTGGCGTTTATTCTAGAAATCCTGTCCGGTGTTTTAACCGGAGCCGGGTTCGGTCGCCAACTCCGTTCTTTGTATGATGCGGAGCAATTATCCGGTATAGGCCAGTTTCTTTTGGCCATCAATATAGAGTTCTTTATGGAACTGGAGCTTTTCTTCACCAGGCTGGAAGCCTGGATCAGGGAGGTGAAAGGCTCATCTCCGGCCTTGGAAACGAAAGAAATTTTCATTCCCGGAGAAAGCTCTCAAAGGAATAAAGCTAAAAATCTCAAAACGGGTTTATTGTATGACAATACTCTTTTAAATGAACTTAACCTCCTGGCTCATCGATACGCCATTTCACCTCTCCGCCAAGAAGAAATAAGCGCTTAAGCCTTGTGCCTCTTTGCTTTGTCTAGGTCAGTTGATGAATCCGGGTCAGCCAGCTGTGAATCTCGGGCCGGAGGACATTGGCCAGGCAATGACTCAAGCCGGCACCGGCCAGGAGATGGAGACAGGTTTCTTCTAAAGGAAAAGATTCCATTTTTATTTGCCCGCTGCATAAATTGGAGAGGCCGACCATGGTCTTGGCCGGATGGCTGAAAAGGGCCCCGGTGGACAGTAAGCGAACCGTTTCGATTAAGGCCTTGATCTGGGCAAAGATTTCGGGCCAGCTTTGATGTGGAAGGAGGGGATCAAAAATCAATAATTCATCGGGCAGGCCGGCCGATAAGGCCCGTTCCCTTAATTCAATCGCCAGGGTCAGTTTCCCCTCCAGGGTTTGGGGTGGCATGGAATACTGGTCCAATAATAATAAAACCAGGGGGGTTTGAAATTGAACGGCCAGAGGGAGGATTTCCTCGAGCTTTTCTTCTTCCAGCGTCAATGCGTTTAAGATCGGCTTGCGGCGGCAGGCGGTTAATCCTTTTTCCAGAATCCGGGGGTTGGGGCTGTCCAGGATTAGGTCCAAAGAGGTTACTTCCTGGACGGCCTCCACTAAAAAGACAATACGGTCTTCTTGTGGCTTGGAGAGGTAACCGGGATTGATATCCAGTAAATCCGCCTTGGCTTGAACACACGCCAGGGCAATTTCTTGAATAGGCTTGGGATCCAGTTTTTTAAGGGCCTCGGCTACCTTGGGATTTAAGGCGTTCAGGTTGTCAGCAGCAATGATCATGAAATCTCCCCCTCTTAAGCTTTGGAGAACCCTTGTTTAATCCTGGACCAAGTTAACTCTCCCTTCCGGAGGACTTCAATCAATTTTTTTTCAATGGCTCTTTTCTGCCGGATCTCCTTGATTAAGGGCAAATTGGATGATCCAATATGAAAGGCCCCATAAAGGACTGCCATCAATAATTCCCCGGCCACCAGCACATCTCCCTGCAGATGTTTTTTGCACCGGGTTCCTACCCAGGCGATCAAGGAAAATCCTTTCAAGGCCTCTTGCATAATCTCTAAAGGAACAGCGATTGATTCAGTGATGACTTGGTTTAAGGTAAGGAGCGGGGCCTTGGAGCGCTTGGCTTTAACCAGTTTGGGATAAATTTTGCGGTCCGCTTCTCGAAGATATTTCATCCTCAAAAACATAGCTGTTAAGGCTTGCTCTTTTTTCTGCCATGCTTGGAAAGAACGGGCTTGTTCTTTCCCCCGGGCCTTTTCCAATACGACGATTTTTTCTAATAAGGCCAAGCCGATCAAGGCCCCATGCGCAGCAGCCGCACCGCCTCCCGGATCAGGTTGGGGTTTGGCCAGAGCGGTAAGAAAGGAATCCGACATAAGAGATCCTTGGATAGATCTGTTTTAATGATAAGCGAGTATAAAAAAAGAGGAAACCGGATTCAAGAAAAAAGGGGTAGAGTAAAAAATTTTTTCCAAAAACTATTTTCCAGACTGACATAATGCTGTCAGTCTGGTATAATACAATATATTTTAAACAACGGAGGAACCGAGATGTCTTATAAATTTGATTCCCTGATGCAGATCCTGAATCAACTGGACGGAAATAAAAAAATAACGGTGGAGTCTCTGGGGGAAGACCTGGGAGTGAGCGAAAGAACGATCTATCGTTACCTCAAGGCCCTGCAGGTCGGCGGCTTTCCCGTTATTTTTAATAAAATAAGAGGAGGATATGGTTTTATGGAAGGATATAGTTTAAAGCAGCCGGACCTGTCTCCGGAAGAGACCTTGGCCTTAAATATTTCCAAGAAGATGATCAAGGGCATGGGGAGCGGCTGGGAAGAAAGCATGGACCGGATTGGAAAAAAACTCCTGGTCAAAAAGACCGATCTCCCCCGTCATATCGTTCTTTCCGGAAAAGGGCTGGCTGCGGAAATATCTGGGCATATCGGACTGATTCATAAGGCCATCATGAATTTTCAGCGGATCAAGATGACCTATCGGCCTCTCTCTTCCGATCAAAAGACCAAACGAAAGGTGGACCCCTATTATCTTTTTTTTGAAGAAGACTTCTGGTATCTGCGGGGCTATTGCCACCTTAGGGAAGAATCCCGGACCTTCGCTTTGGACCGGATTATCTCCCTGAAGATAGTGGAAGAGTATTTTATTCCCAGAAATTTTGCCCCCGAAGAAGAGCTGTCCGGGGCCTTCGGGACCGTGGTTGATGGGGAGCCAATGGAGGTGGTCCTCCGATTCGATGCCGAGATCAAACCCTATCTCCTACGCAAAAAATGGCACCAAAGCCAAAGAGAACGGGAGCTGAGAGACGGACGGCTGGAACTGCGCTTTCGGGTCAATGGCCTGGAAGGGATTACCCGTTGGCTTTACCGCTGGCTGCCCCATGTTGAAGTCGTTTCTCCGAGGAAGCTTCGAAATTCGATCCGAATAGATCTGGAGATGGCATTAAAAAAATATTCATCTTGACAATTATACGTCTTAAGCGTATAAATAACGATGTTAACTTTTATCGAATTACCCCCATTTGATGCCATTCGGGATAAATATTTGGATGACGATGAATTTGCTTCGCTTCAGCTCTTTCTTTCCGAACATCCCGATGCCGGAGAGGTTATTCCTCACTCCGGTGGATGTCGGAAGCTGCGCTGGGCCATCGAGGGAAAGGGGAAACGGGGAGGTCTGAGAGTAATCTATTTCCTTCGATTCCCTCCTGGGCAGATAGTGTTGATAACAATATATGCCAAGAATGTACGAGAGAATATCAACCCCAAATTACTCCGCCAATTGAAGGAGATGTTTGAAAATGCCTAAATTAAACAAAAAAGAATTTATTGCCTGGGAAAAAAACCGTGACTTAAATGGAGAGTTAGCTAAGGCTTTGGATGAAATGAAACAAAACCGTTGGGCTCGAAAAACGGAATTTCTAACCAGGCCGGATGGGTCGGTTCGCCGCTTAATAACCCGCCCGGATGGTACGATTGAGAAAGAAGAGATTATCCCTGCTGAAAAAGCCTTGGTGGCCGTGGCCAGAGCAACAACCGGTTTGTCTCAATCGGCCTTCGCCAAACTTCTTGGGGTTTCAAGACGTACTCTACAGGAATGGGAGCAGGGGCGCAAGGTCCCTTCCGGTGCGGCGGCAACGCTTCTCAAAGTGGCCGCCCGCCATCCCAAGGTGCTACAGGAACTGGCAGTTTAAGCTTTGAGGTTTCACTCCTTGAATGAGTGCTGGTAGAATCGCTCGAAACGATACCTCACTGTTACGTTTCCTGGCAGTATCATCCGTATGTGCTACAAATGAACCCATCTAACCCTAAATTACTTGAGAATCATAAATATTAATCGGATTCTCAAATTCCTGGAGCAATTTTTGATCTCTTTTAAGATTTTTTTCTCAAGATAACTAACAATCTCTCTAATGTCAGCACTCATTTTTTCCAATACCGAGGCCCTGCAGACACGAATCGTGGCCGAGGCCGATGACCGGACCTTAATCCTTACTTCTGGAGGAAGACTGGCCCGGCAACTGCGCCATGGCTTTCGTCTCCACCAAAAACAGAAAGGCCGGAAGGGATGGCTGCGGCCTGAGATTTTAAGTCTCAATGCCTGGGTTGAAAAAACATGGCAAGAAACCTGGCCGGAAGAAGTCCGGCCGTCGAATCTAAGAATCCTCCGACTCTGGGAAGAAGCGGTTAAAGAAGGTGATGTGCCCGAAGGGCTGACAGCGGATATTCAGCTCTATCAAATATTAAATGAAACTTACCAGGCCAGGATTCGAAACAAAGTCCCTTCTACTGAGGACTATGTCCATCCTTTAATCACTTGGCGAGATGAAGTCATTAAGCGCTTCGAGGTTCTTTTAAATGAGCAAGGGTTGATACACTCCGCCCATTTACCTTTAAGGGTGCTGCGGGATCTGGCTAACGGCCCAACCTTTCTTCCGGAGAAGATTTTTTTAACCGGTTTTGAATTCCCGGCCCCTATTGAGAGAGATTTACTCCAGGTTTTAAGGAGTCGATACGGGGCGGTTTATTATTCAACCCACAGCCTTGTTGATCCGATCCTGAAGGCCGTCAGTTTTCCGAATCAGGAAGAAGAAGTCTATTGGCTGGCCGAGCAGATCCTGGAGGCCGCTCAACAAACCCCTCTGCATCGAATTGGCCTGGTTGTGCCCGCTTTCGCTCAATATGCCCCTTCTCTGGCCGCAGCCTTTCAGGAGCTTATTGGACCGACCATGAACGAGCAAGGCGGATGCTACAACATCTCACTCGGCCAGCCCCTGTGGAAACAGCCTCTGGTGCAGGCCGGGATTCTGCCCTTACGATTCATGTTGGAAGGGCAGTCCCGGACCCTCTTCCTCTCTCTTATTTTGTCTCCTTTTTATTTGCGATGGAAGGGGCATCGTCCTGAACTGGCTCAGGCAGACGGCCTTTGGCGAAAACAAGGGGTTGATAAGGGCCTGGAGGCCCTTATCTCCTGCCTGGGTCAATCTAATTTTAGGGAAGAATATTTAATGAAAGGCGGAGATCTTCCGCTGGAAGACCTTTTGATGCCTTTTCAGATTAAGGAACAAAGCGGCGGTGATTGGGTAAAGGCCCTCCTGCAGTGCTGGAAAATGCTGGGCTTTCCAGCCATCGAAGGGCCGGGGGAGGAAGGGTTTTACCGACACTTCTTAGAAATCCTCCAGGGCATGGCGGATGACTTGAGATCTACTCCACTGGAGGGGACACAATTTTTTGCCTGGCTGAAATATTTGCTGATGGAAGCCCTGGTTAATGAGCCCGGGCATGAACAGGCGGGCCTCCAGATCGTCGGCCTGATCGAGGCCAGAGGCTTGGCCTTTGACCACCTCTTTTTGGCCGGTCTGTCCAAAGGCAGTCTGCCGCAAGCCGTCCGCACCTTCCCGTTTTTAACTCCGGAAGAACGCCGGATGGTTCAAGGGGCGACCTTCAAAAGTCAATTCGATTTTGCTCAAGCGGCCTTTGCTCATCTAAGGACCGTCGCTCCCCAAATGACCCTCACCAGACCGGAAGAGGATCAGGGAGATCCCCTTCCCCCTTCTCCTCTCTGGCCGGAGGGAGCCGAAAAAAAAGGACGAAATATTTGGACCTCTCCCGGCCGGGTCTGGATGCGAGCGGAATGGCTACGTCAAACCAGGAATGGCAATCAGAAGGTTGTTCCGTCTTCTCCTCTGGAAGATTTCCCGGTTAAGCATTTTGTCCGGCCTTCCACTCTTTCGGTGACGGCCCTGGAAACCTTTTTGTCATGTCCGTTTAAATTTTTCTCCAGACAGGTCCTGGCGCTTAACCCTTTAGAGGAAATCCTCATCGGTATCACCCCTTTGGAAAAGGGGGATGTACTCCATTCGATCCTGGCCCAGCTCACTAAAACCATTCGGCAGAAGGATGGTTATTTCCAGGAGGGAGAGGCCCTCTATCCCCTCATAGCCCAATGTGTCAAAGCGGTCCTCCTTAATAAATCAGGAGATCCTCATTGGTTATTGGAACAAAAACGGCTCCTCGGCGAGGATGCGGATTTGGGAGGACTTTTAGGTGCCTGGATGACAGACGAGCGCGAGCGATGGGAGAAAGGATGGCGCTGGGAAAAAGAAGAGATATCTTTTAACAACCTCCATCTCCCTTCCTGGGGCCTTCCCCTTCGAGGCCGAATCGATCGGATCGATCGAAATGAAAATTCCAGCGAGGCCTATTGCTGGGATTATAAGACCGGCCGTCTGCCTGGTTCTAAAGATATCAGCAAAAATTTTCTGGCGGCCCAACTGCCCATTTATCTGTTGGCCCTAAAAACTGCCCCGGACCTGCTTGAAAAAGGGTATCAAAAGGCCAAGGCCGGATACATAGGCCTCAAATCCGAAGGGGAATTCAGGGTCCAGGAACCTTTTAAAGATAGTGAAGAATGGGAGGCTTGCTTATTGGAATGGGAGAAAGTTGTCGGGGATACGGAAATGGAAATCCTATCTGGGAGATTTCCGGCTGATCCCAAACCGAAACCCCGAGGCCATGAACAAGGGGCCTGCCATCATTGCCCATACCTCTGCCTTTGTGCCTATTGGAGGGGGGCCTGAAGTTGATTTACGGGAGTTAGGGGGTCTTGTTTTTGAGTTGTCCACCATTTCTCCGGAGCTTCTTGACCGGGTTACTCTTGTGCCTGGCCTCAAAAGCAGGCCTACACCCAAGTTGGAAATTGGCACAGGTAAAAGCCCTGTTCCGAATCAACTTATCTTTTGGGCCGGATGATCCCTATGAGTAACCTTTGGACAACTCTAAAAATGAGACCTCCTAACTCCTAAATTTCAATTATGTTTAATACGTAAATAGGGTTGAAAGCCGTACTCACCCTGTTTTCATGCTTCGTGGTGCCATGCCCCAAAGGGCGGGGCATGGGAATTAGTTGGAAGCTCATGAACGTTGAAGATCGCAAACGACAAAACAGGATTATGGGTTCATTATGACCACCACTTTGCTGGACCAAACCATCCGCCGGGAAGTCCTTTCCCCGGAAAAGTGTTTTCATGTGGAATCACCGGCCGGGGCCGGAAAGACTTCGTTATTGACGGCCCGTTTTATTCATCTGCTGGCCCAGGTCAACCATCCTCAGGAGATCCTGGCCCTGACCTTTACCAATAAGGCGGCCAATGAGATGCTGGAAAGGGTCCTGGCCATCCTTCGGCAGACGGGAGAAGGCTTTGTCCCCTCTTCGGACTGGGAAAAAGATTTGCAGAAGGCCGCCCAGAAGGCCTTAATAAAACACGCCCATCAGACCCATCTTTTTCAGACCACCGATGGTCTGCAGATCAAGACCTTTCATAGTTTTTGCCATCAAATCATCAGACAAGCCCCGGCCGAGGCCCAGGTCCCTTTAGAGGCAGCCGTCCTCCCGGAAGAAGAACAACCCCTCTTGCTTCGAGAAGTCCTTGGGCGGACCCAAGAGTTCCTACTAACTCTACCTTCGGAAGATCCCAATAGAAGGGCCCTGGAACGGTTGCTTCTTTATATGAACAATAACTGGGCCGCCCTGGCTGAGGACTTGGCCCAATTGGCAGCCCAAAGGGATCAGGTGTTGGATCTCTTGAAAGTGGTCCGAGAACACCGGGATCAGGACCACCTGGATCAGGTTTTAAGAGAGCGATTAGGATTTTTTGTCAGCAGGCACTTGGAAGACTTAAAAGAGCAGCTTGCAGCTACGGAGCTCGGCCGGGAATGGAGGAGCTTCCATGATCACCTGGTGTTAAAAGGGGCCAGGGCGGGTGATGACTTGCCATCAGATCTTCCGGGAGTGGATTGGAAAGATCTGCCCTACTGGCAGGCCATTGCTGAACTGATTACGAATAAAGCAGGAACGGTCCGCAAACAATTTGGGCCAACAAGCGGTTTTTATTCGGGGTTTAAACAAACCCTCTGGGCCGGCTATTGGGAGTCCCTTCCCCAATCCACGGTAGACCTCCTTAACAAAATAAAACCCTTTCCTTCCCCGGAGACCTCTCCGGTCGATGTGGGGCTGCTCTTTGATCTGATCCTTTTGATTGGTCAGGTTGTGGAGCACTATCGCCTCTTATGTCAAAAACGGGGAGTGATCGACTTCGTCGAATTGGAACAGGGGGCCTTAAGGGTCCTGGGTAGAGAGGAGACTCCTACCGATTTGCAGCTTCTCCTGGATCAGCGGATTAATCACATTTTGGTAGATGAGTTTCAGGACACCAGTTTTAATCAATGGCTGCTTATTCAATACCTTTGTGCCGGTTGGACTCACGGAGACGGCCGGACCCTTTTTATTGTCGGAGATCCCAAACAATCCATCTACGGCTTTCGAAAGGCCGAAGTCTCTCTTTTCCTCAAGGCCCGCCAGGGTCTCCCCTTACCGGGTCAGGGGATGCTGCCCTTAATACCGGCCCATATTAGTACCAACTTCCGTTCCCGGAAAAACCTGGTGGACTTTGTCAATCAACTCTTCTCCCAAACCATCATGGCCCATCCTAACCGGGAGGCCGATGAGGTTTCCTTTCAGCCCGCCCTGGCGGCCCCGGGCAGAGAGATCGAGGAGCAGGGAGCAATTCGTCTGGCCCTTTTCGGAAAGGAAGAAGACAATCTCCTGGCCCGACAAAAAGAAGGCGCTTGGTTAGCCGGGGAGGTAAAAAAAGTTGCCGGTGATTCAGGTAATGGTTCGATCGGTATCCTCCTTTTTGCCCGTACCCATCTGCCCGTATATCTCCAGGCCTTTTATGCCGTAGGCCTGCAAGTCCAGGTCCAGGAAGGTCTTTTTCTGGGGGAACGGCCCGAAGTTCGGGATCTTCTTTTCTTAACCAGGGCCTTAGTTAGACCTCACGATGATCTGGCCTGGGCCGCCCAAGTGCGTTCGGCCTGGTGCTGGGTCGGGTTGGATGAATTGATTCGGATCGGACAAGGGCCGGCCAATTCCTGGGCTGAAAAGATCAAGTCTAGTTCGCCAGAAGCCTGGTGTTCACCAGAGATCCAACAGGTTGGACAGGTTTTGGCTCACTATCAGGGCCAAGTCGGACGGTATCCATTACACCGGGTAGTTCAAAGGGTTTGGGAAGAATTGGCCGGACCGCAAAAGACAGCCGAACAGTTCGGCCTTTATGGGGTACGGAATGGGCGACACTTTTTAAAGCTCCTTGAGCAAGCCGATAAGGGTTTACCGGAAGAGACCCTGGCTTATCTGGAAATGCTTTTAGCAGGGGCCTATGCCCCGGCAGATCCTTTGGCCTCCCGTTCCGGGGTTCAAGTGATGACCGTTCATCATGCCAAAGGCCTGGAGTTTGATACCGTCTTTTTGCCCCATGGAGACAGAAATCCCTTAGAGAGTGGGTCTCGGGAAGCCCCGCCCTACCTTCTGGAACGCCTGCCCGGGGATCGGGAAGAGCACCTGATCGCCTTGCGGCCGGACCGGAGGACTAAAGAGGATACGGGGATGTACGGTCTATTAAAAGGGCTTAGTCAAGAACGACAGTTGGGAGAGGCCAAACGGCTCTATTACGTCGCCCTGACCAGGGCCAAAAAGAATTTGACCCTCAGCGGAATACTCTCCGGAAAAGAGGGGGAGGAAAAGGCCCCGAATCATTCTTTGCTTTGGTTTATTCTAAACCATCCCGGCAGGGAAGACCATTTGGAAATAATTAAAGACCCGTCATCCTCTGAACCGGTTAAAGGAGAATTGGCCTTTCCCCGAGAAGAAGAGGATCCCCTGCCTTTTACCCCGGAACCGCTGCCCTTTCGAATTTCCCTGCCTTCAGGACTTCAGGAAAAAGGAGGCCTGGGGATAGGGAGCGAGAAGGATGGCGGGCCTTTCCGGGAGGCTGCTCCCGAATCGTTTGGATTGGCCAGGGGGACGATTATCCATCGAATCCTGGAACATCTGGGCCAAGGGAGAGATTTGCCGGGCGAAAAGGCCGTGGCAACGGCCTTGGTCCGTGAAGGGGTGGAGCCTTCTGCAGCGGCGGAAATGGCCCCCTCCATTTTAGAAGAGGTTCGGGCCTGCCTTCAAGAGGCCTTTTGTGCCTATTTTCTGAGGACCGACCACCCTCTGGCCCTCTGCGAATTCCCTTTGGAAGATCAGCCGGAAGAGCAAATCCTTCGCAGCGGGGTTATCGACCGCCTGGTCTTTGACGGAACGGATTGGTTTATCATCGATTATAAAACCACCCCAGTCCCCCACGAACAGACCCTTGATCTTTTCCTGGAAGAACAAACCGCGTTATACCGGGATCAGTTAATGGCCTACCGGGCCATGCTTGCCTCCGCCCGTTCCCTTGACCCGACCCTGATCCGCCCGTTTCTTTATTTTACAACCCTGCAAAAAGGGCTTGAGATTGAAGACACTCCTTAATCCGGCCCTTTTTAACTTGACCCCTTAGAGAAAAAAGACTATAACCAGCTGTAGCTTCTTCATCTTATCTTGTTGAATATAATAAATTTTTTTATGACGGTCGGTCTTTTCTGCTACAATCTGATCACAGGGATTCTTTTTTTATTTGGGTTTCCTTTCCTGATCCTGTATAATTTAGCCCAAGGAAAATATAGTGATCGTCTGGTAGAACGTTTGGGGCGTTATCCCCAACATCTTCGACCGGATGAGACCTTACCTAACTGGAGGCCCCTGTGGATACACGCCGTCTCGGTGGGTGAGGTTAAAGCAGCCGCAGCACTGACTCAACGGATCAAAGAGCAGCTCCCCGAGATTCCCATCCTTCTTTCGACAACAACCCCGACAGGAAGGGAAACAGCCGAAAAGCTCTTAGGGAATGAGATACCTGTTATCTATTACCCTCTTGATTTTCACCCGTGTGTTAAAAGGGCCTTACGATTTTTCCGGCCCCGAGCCATTATTGTTTTGGAAACCGAACTGTGGCCTAATTTTCTCTACCAGGCGAATAAATTAGGCAGCAGGTTGATCCTGGTTAACGGTCGAATTTCGGACCGTTCTTTTAGACGGTATTCTAAGATTCGTTGGCTTTTTCGACCTTTATTGGAGGCCTTCAGGCTGTTGTTGGTTCGTGGGGAGGATGATGCCCGCTTTTTTAGGGCCTTGGGGGCCAGACCGGATGATGTCCGGATTTTGGGGAATATTAAATACGACGGGTTGGTCAATCAGGCCCAAGAATCCCTAAAAATCCGCTTTGGGGCAAAGCTGAATATCTCGGCGTCGGGACCGGTCATTGTTGCCGGGAGCACCCGGGGGGGAGAAGAAGAAATCCTCCTTTCTGTGTATAAAGGCCTAAGGGTCCAATTTCGTGAACTCATTTTGATTGTGGCCCCTCGCCACATCAATCGCTGCCCGGAGATTGAAACCCTTTTACAACGCCAGGGGATTGGTTATGATCTTTATAGCCGGATCAACCAAGCCGGACAAAAGAGAACAGAAGCGGTTATCCTCGTTGATAGGATTGGCGACCTCTTTGCCCTCTATAGCCTGGCCACCCTGGTTTTTTGCGGGGCCAGTCTGGTGCCAAAAGGAGGGCAGAATATTTTGGAACCGGCAGCCTGGGGGAAGCCGGTCTTCTACGGTCCCCACATGGAAGACTTTACCGAGGCTCGTCTGTTTCTGGAAAAGGCCGGGGCCGGTATTCCCGTTGCCGATGAAATTGAATTAACTGACCGGATGCATTATTTTTTAGAAAATCCGGAAGAGGCCATCTCCAGGGGGGAAGCCGGCCGGGAGGCCCTCAAGTCGCAGGTCGGATTGACAGGAAAGGCGGCGGAGATTATTGCCGAAGTTATAAAAAAAGGGAAGAGGCCTTAAGGTTGAGGGACAAGGGAAACAAAAGAGAACATTTCCCAATGTTCCATTGACCTTTCCCACTTTAGCAGAGTTAGGAAATTGTTTGATAGAGATTAGTCTTTTTCTATTACAGGTTGTTCAAAAAGGTCCAGATACAAGGCGCCCGAAGCCCTGAGGAATGAGGCGTACATGAAGTACGCTGCAATGACGAAGGGTGAGGGCAACGCAGAAGATGGGCCTTTTTCAGCAACCTGTCAAGGATTCTTATGAAAGCATTGTTAGCCTTAGAAGACGGGACGGTTTTCCCGGCCCGGTCATTCACCGGTCCCGGAGAAGCCGGAGGGGAGGGTGTTTTTAATACGTCCATGTGCGGATATCAGGAGGTCCTGACCGACCCCTCCTACAAAGGTCAATTGGTCACCATGACCTATCCCTTAATCGGGAATTACGGGGTCAATGACGAAGATATTGAATCGAACCGGATCCAGGTTGAGGCCTTTCTGGTCAAAGAATACCTGCCCTTTCCCAGTAACTTTCGCTCTCAAATGACCCTGGCGGATTATTTGAAGAATAGCGAAATCCTCGGTCTGGAAGGGATTGATACCCGAGCCTTGACCCGGCACCTCAGAAATTTCGGGGCCATGCGAGTGGCCGCTTCCACCGAAATCCTCGAACCGGCCGCCCTGGTGGAAAGGGCCCGGTCTTTACCGACCATGCTCGGGCAGGGTCTGGTTGATGCGGTGACGACTTCTCAGCCCTATAGATGGATTGAAGACAAACCCCAGCCCTTCGGTTTAGACCAAGGAAATAACCCCTGGGACCCAACTCGTTCCAGTTACAAAGTTGTAGTCTTCGATTACGGGGTTAAGTATAACATCCTCCGTTGCCTGGAGAGTAGAGGGTGCCAGGTCCTGGTGGTCCCGGCCCGGACCTCTGCTCAAGCCGTTCTGGATTTGAAACCCGACGGTCTGCTCCTCTCCAATGGACCGGGTGATCCGGCGGCCAATCCGGAGGTCGTCCGAACCGTTCAAAACCTCCTGGAGGCCCTGCCTATTTTCGGCATCTGTCTGGGGCACCAGATCATGGGCCTGGCCTTGGGCGGAAAAACCTTTAAACTCAAATTCGGCCATCGAGGGGCCAACCAGCCGGTCAAATATCTGAGAAACGGCCGGGTGGAAATTACCTCTCAAAATCATGGCTTTGCCGTAGACCTGGATTCCCTGAAGGACCCCCAGGTGGAACTGACCCATATCAACTTAAATGATCAGACCCTGGAAGGGATGGAGCATAAACGGCTGCCTCTTTTTTCGGTCCAATACCACCCCGAGGCCTCGCCCGGTCCCCATGATGCCGCTTATCTCTTCGATCATTTCCTTTCCCTGATGGAAAGAGAAAGGAAAGGATAGATCATGCCCAGGCGAAAGGACATCCAAAAAATTTTACTTATCGGTTCAGGTCCGATCATTATCAGTCAGGCCTGTGAATTTGATTATTCGGGAACCCAGGCCTGCAAGGCCCTCAAGGAAGAAGGGTTTGAAATTGTCCTGGTGAACAGCAATCCGGCTACCATTATGACCGACCCGGAGATGGCCGACCGGACCTACATCGAGCCGGTGACCCCGGAGATAGTGGCCAAGATCATTGAGCGGGAACGACCCCAGGCCTTGCTCCCCACCCTTGGGGGTCAGACTGGTCTGAATACGGCCGTAGCCGTAGCGGAAATGGGGGTCTTGGATAAGTATGGGGTGGAAATGATCGGGGCCTCCATTCCGGTCATCAAAAAGGCCGAAGACCGTGATGAATTTCGACAGGCCATGTGGAAGATCGGTCTGCGGGTCCCGGAAAGCGTCATTGTCACCAGTCTGGATCAGGCCAAGGCCCAGGCGGAGAAGATCGGGTATCCGATCATTATCCGGCCCAGTTTCACCCTTGGTGGGACGGGTGGGGGGATCGCCTATAACCGGGAGGAGTTTGAAAAACTGGTCACCTCCGGGTTGGAGGCCAGTATGATCCACCAGGTTATGTTGGAGGAATCGGTCCTGGGCTGGAAAGAATACGAACTGGAGGTCATGCGGGACTTCAAAGATAATGTGGTGATCATCTGCTCCATTGAGAATTTCGATCCCATGGGGATTCATACGGGTGATTCCATTACCGTGGCCCCAGCCCAGACCCTTTCGGATAAAGAGTATCAGATCATGCGGGATGCCTCTTTGGCCATCATCCGCGAGATCGGAGTGGAGACCGGCGGATCGAATATCCAATTTGCCGTCAATCCGGCGAATGGGGAGATGGTGGTCATTGAAATGAATCCCCGGGTCTCCCGGTCTTCGGCTCTGGCCTCCAAGGCCACGGGATTCCCGATTGCCAAGATCGCCGCCAAATTGGCTGTAGGCTACACCCTGGATGAGATCCCCAATGACATCACCAAAGAAACCATGGCCTCTTTTGAGCCGACCATCGATTACTGCGTGGTCAAGATCCCCCGCTGGACCTTTGAAAAATTCCCCGGTTCGGAGGATTATCTGACCACCTCCATGAAATCCGTAGGTGAGGCCATGGCTATCGGCCGGACCTTTAAGGAGGCCCTGCAGAAGGGAATCCGCTCTCTGGAGATCGGGCGTTTCGGGTTCGGGGCCGATGGCAAGGATCTGGCCCTTACCCCAATGGACGAGATCTACAAGAAACTCCGGCAACCCAATGCCCAACGGCTTTTTTATCTAAAAGCAGCTCTGGAAAGGGGAATGTCCGTCGAAGAGATTCATTCCTTTACCCAGATTGATCCCTGGTTTCTGAACAACCTCAGCCAGATTGCGGAGATGGAGAAAAACCTGGCCGCCCAGAGTTTAGCCTCCTTATCCGCGGACCTGTTGCAACAAGCCAAGGCCTATGGATTTTCCGATGTCCAACTCAGCCACCTATTGAAGGTTTCCGTCGAAGAGATCTATAAAAAGAGACGGGACCTGGATATGCTTCCGGTCTATAAACTGGTGGATACCTGTGCCGGAGAATTCGAGGCCTATACGCCCTATTATTATTCAACCTATGATCAGGAAGATGAGTTCCGACCTTCGGAAAAAGAGCGCATTATGATCTTAGGCGGGGGGCCTAATCGGATCGGCCAGGGGATTGAATTTGACTACTGCTGTGTCCATGCCTCGCTGACGGCCAAGGCGGAAGGCTTTACCAGTATCATGGTCAACAGCAACCCGGAGACGGTCAGTACCGACTATGATATCTCGGATAAACTCTATTTTGAGCCCCTGACCCATGAAGATGTGGTGCACATTATTGACCGGGAAAAACCCAAGGGGGTCATCGTCCAATTCGGCGGCCAGACCCCGCTGAACCTGGCTGTGGGCCTGCAGAAGGTCGGGGCCCCGATCATCGGGACTTCGCCGGACAGTATCGACCGGGCCGAGGATCGGGAACGATTTAAAGAATTATTAAAAAAATTAGGATTGATTCAACCCGATAACGGAACGGCTATGACCACCCAAGAGGCATTGGTGGTGGCCGAATCCATCGGTTATCCGGTGGTGGTCCGGCCGTCCTATGTCCTGGGGGGACGGGCCATGGAGATCGTTTATGAACCCTCAGCCCTGGAAAGGTTTATGGCTAAGGCCGTTTTGGTTTCTCCGGGACACCCGATTCTGATCGACAAATTTCTCCAAGAGGCCGTGGAGATCGATGTCGATGCCGTCTCCGACGGCCAAAAGACCCTGATCTGCGGGATCATGGAACATATTGAGGAGGCCGGGATCCATTCCGGAGACAGCGCCTGCGTCCTGCCGCCCCACAGTCTCAAGGCCGATCAGATCGACCGGATCAAGGCCAATACCTATGCCCTGGCCAAAGAGCTGGGGGTGCGGGGCCTGATGAATATCCAGTATGCCATCAAAGATAATATTCTCTATGTGTTAGAGGTTAATCCCCGGGCCTCCCGGACCATCCCTTTTGTCAGTAAGGCCACGGGCATTCCCTGGGCCAAGGTGGCGACACGGGTGATGCTGGGTCGGAGTCTGGAATCCCAGGGCTTGACCCGGGAGATCGTTCCGGCCCATGTCTCAGTCAAGGAATCGGTCTTCCCTTTCCTGCGCTTTCCGGGAGTGGATACCCTGCTCGGTCCGGAGATGAAATCCACCGGGGAAGTCATGGGTATTGACCAGGACTTCGGTCTGGCCTTTGCCAAATCTCAAATCGCCGCCGGCAGCGATCTACCCCTCGCCGGTACGGTGTTTATCAGCGTGAAAGACCCGGACAAAAAATTGATTTTATCCACGGCCCAAAAATTATATAATATCGGCTTTAAAATCATGGCCACCTCCGGCACCTCCCGTTTTCTCGCCGAAGCCGGGTTGCCGAACCAATTGGTCAACAAGGTCCGGGAGGGCCGGCCCCATATTGTGGATCGGATGAAAAACGGGGAGATCCAACTGGTCATCAATACGACTATCGGTTCCAAGAGCGTCTCAGAGTCCTATTCCATCCGACAGACCGCCCTGGTCCATCGGATCCCTTATACCACTACCGTGGCCGGGGCCAAGGCCACGGCCGAAGCGATCGAGGTCGAACAACAAAAGAAGCTTACGGTGCGCTCTATTCAAGAGTATCATCAGGACTTGAAATAGGAAAAAGGTATGATTGAAGACGACAGGGCAATAAAAGAGGAATGCGGGGTTTTCGGGATCTTTGGACACCCGGAAGCTGCAAAACTGACCTATTTCGGTTTGTATGCCTTGCAGCATCGAGGGGAAGAAAGCGCCGGAATCGTTATTTCCGACGGCCTGCAGGTCCGCGAAGAGAAAGGCATGGGCCTGGTGGCGGATGTCTTTAATGAGCAGGGCCTTTCGGCCCTGCACGGATCCTTGGCCATCGGACACGTCCGTTATTCAACCACCGGATCATCGATGTTAAAAAATGCCCAGCCCTTTCTGGTCTCCCATGGGGGCCTGTCCATTGCCATTGCCCACAACGGCAATCTGACCAATGCCCATGAACTCCGACTGGGTTTGGAGAAAAAGGGGGCCATCTTTCAATCCTCTATGGATAGCGAAATATTTATCCATCTCATCGCCCATAATTTGAAACAAGGTTTTGAAAAGGCCCTGATCCAGGCTTTAGCCGATGTTCAGGGATCCTATTCTTTGGCCCTCCTGACTCAGGATCAATTGATCGGGGCCAGAGATCCCTACGGTTTTCGACCCCTCTGTCTGGGAAAATTGAACGGGGCCTATGTGCTCGCCTCGGAGACCTGTGCCCTGGATTTAATCGAGGCCCAATATGTCCGGGATATTGAACCGGGTGAAATCATCATTATCAATAAAAAAGGCCTGCGGTCGATTAAAGCGGCTTCCAAACCTCAAAGCGCCTTTTGTATCTTTGAATTTATCTACTTTGCCCGGCCGGACAGTATGATCTTCGGGCAGAATGTCTATCAGATCCGCAAACGCCTGGGCCAGATGCTGGCCAAGGAATTTCAGCCCCAAGGGGATTTGACCATGCCCTTCCCGGACTCGGGGAATTATGCCGCTCTGGGATTTGCCGAGGCCTCGAAGATCCCCTTTGAAATGGCCGTGATCCGCAATCATTATGTGGGGCGGACTTTTATTCAGCCGTCGCAAAGTGTGCGGGATTTCGGGGTCCGCGTCAAATTAAACCCGGTGCGCTCGGTCCTCAAAGGGAAACGGGTGGTGATTATCGAGGACTCTATCATCCGGGGAACGACCAGCCGCCTTCGTGTCCAGGCCGTCCGTTCGGCCGGGGCCAGTGAGGTCCATATGCTGGTCAGTTGCCCTCCTCATCAATACCCCTGTTTTTACGGGATTGATTTTTCGACCAAAGGGGAGTTGATCGCCTGTCATCATTCGGTGGAGGAAATCCGCAAGTTTGTCGGGCTGGACAGTTTGGGTTACCTAAGCCTTGAAGGGATGGTTGAGGCCACCGGTTTGCCGGAATCTCATTTTTGTCTGGCCTGTTTTAACGGAAAGTATCCGGTGGAACCCGATAAGTCCTTTAGTAAATTCTGTTTAGAAGGCGGGAGTTGACGGCCTAGAGGTTTTGATTCATGTCTTCAACGCTTCTCCAGGAAGCCCAAAACGTCTTAAAAATCGAAGCTCAGGGGATCTTAGACCTGATCCCCAAACTGGGCCCCGATTTTGAACAGGCCGTGGAGGCCATTTATCAACTCAAAGGCCGGGTTATCCTGACCGGTATTGGAAAATCGGGTATTGTGGCCCGGAAGATTGTGGCCACTTTAAACAGCACCGGCACCCCTTCCCTTTTTTTACATCCGGTCGAGGCCATGCACGGGGATCTGGGTATGGTGACCGCCAAAGATATTGTCTTGGCCATCTCCAACAGTGGAGAGACGGGGGAGTTAGCCGTGATCCTGCCCAGCCTCAGGCAAATGGGGACCAAACTGATTGCCTTTACCGGGAACCGGGAATCCACCTTGGCCAAACAAAGTGACCTGGTCATCGACGTGGGGGTGGAAAAAGAGGCCTGCCCCTTGGGCTTGGCCCCGACGACCAGCACCACTGCCGCCCTGGCCATGGGGGATGCCCTGGCCGTGGCCCTGATCAAACGACGGGAATTCAATCACCAGGACTTTCAGCGGTTTCACCCCGGGGGCAGTCTGGGGGAACGGCTGGCGGTTAAGGTGTCCGAGGTCATGCTAACCGGGGAGCAGATCCCTCTGGTATTTCCCGAACAGACATTGATGGAGGCTATTCAGGAAATGGATGCCAAAGACCTGGGGGCCACCTTGGTCGTCGAAGGGGCGGGCCGGGTCTTGTTGGGAATTTTGACCGATGGGGACTTGCGCAGGATCATCAAACGAAAAACCTCTTTCGAGGAAACGGTTGTTGGACAAGTCATGACCCCCAACCCCAAATCCATTTCTTCGGAAATCCGGGCCCTGGAGGCCTTGGAGATGATGGAAAAATATTTGATTACGGTCCTGCCCATCGTCGATGCTCATCGGAAGGTCATCGGTATTTTACATCTCCATGATCTATTGGGCAAAGGGGAATTCAAATTTCACATCAGGGAGTGATTCATGTCCAGAGTTCATCAACTCACCGAAGAAGATATTATTATTGAGCACCTGGGTATTCCCAAAATTCAAACACCGGTCCGTTGTTTCACCCTTCCGAATCAGACCTCCGGACATCCCACCTGCAAGAATTATGTCACTGAAGACGATCGGGTGGTCGTCGATACGACCGAAAAGTATTTTATGGAATGCTATGAGAAAGGAGTGACGCCCCTTTCCTTTGAAAAGGCCGGCCCGCGGCAGAAGATTTTTTTTGATCCTCGTAAAATCAAATGTGCCATCGTCACGGCCGGCGGATTGTGTCCGGGATTAAATAATGTCATCCGGGCTATTGTCTTGGAATTGCATTACATCTATGGCGTCCATAATATTATCGGTATTCCTTACGGCTACCAGGGATTTATTCCCGAATACGGGCATCCGGTCATCGACCTTAATCCGGAAGTGGTTTCTTTTATCCATGAACTGGGGGGAACGATCCTGGCTTCCTCCAGAGGGCAGTACCAGATTGAAGAAATCGTCGATGCCCTGCAGCAATTGAATATCAATATCCTCTTTACGATCGGCGGAGACGGCACTTTGCGGGGAGCAGAAAGAATTGCCCAGGAGATCACTAATCGGAGGATGATGACCTCGGTGATCGGGGTCCCCAAAACCATCGATAATGATATTTCCTGGGTTCAGAAATCCTTCGGTTTTGAAACCGCTGTCGAGGTTGCCGCGAAGGTCATTCGCAGCGCCCATGTGGAGGCGGTCGGGGCGCCCAACGGAATCGGTATGGTCAAGCTGATGGGCCGCTATTCCGGATATATTGCCGCCAATTCGGCCCTGGCTTCCCGGGAGGTCAATTTTGTGCTTATCCCTGAGGCGGATTTTGACCTGGAGGGACCGGGAGGTTTGCTGGAGAGCTTGGAAAAAAGGTTGAAAGAGCGGAGCCATGCGGTTATTGTGGTGGCCGAAGGGGCCGGCCAACGATACCTGGATGATATCCCCGAATCTAAAGATGCTTCCGGTAATATTAGACTGAAAGACATCGGCCATTTTCTGGCCGATCACATCCAACAATATTTTGGAGCCCGTAATATGGAGATCAACTTGAAATATATTGATCCCAGTTATATCATCCGCAGCCAGACGGCCAATTCCAATGATCAGATCTTTTGCGGATTTTTAGGCCAGCATGCCGTTCATGCCGGGATGGCCGGAAAAACCAGTATGCTGGTCAGTATCTGGAATAACGAATATGTCCATATCCCTATTCGGGCGGCGGTGGCCCGAAGGAAGCAAGTCGATCTGGAAGGAAACATGTGGATGAGTGTCTTGGAATCCACCGGGCAGTCGACACTAAAAAACAACCCCTAAGCCTCTTGGCCCGAGGACATTATGCCGGAAAAGGAAAGAGATTATAGAAATCGAGAAATAACCTGGAGCGAGATCGATAAACGAAAAAACCGGAGTCGTCACCTATCCGAAGAGCCGAAGGCCTTTGGAAGGAATAAGGACAAAGCCGAATGGCTTCGAAAAATGGCTCTAAAGGAGGCCAACAAGCATTTCCGGGGAAAACAGGGAACCCCGGCCCATGAAAAAGCGGTCAGCGCCCTACAGGAACATTACGGTACCCGAAAATTTACTGCCTTGGCTAAAAAATATCTGGAAGAATACGGTCTTCCTAAAGATTGGGGCAACCAATTTCTGTTTTTGGATTATGAAGATCCGGAAGTGGTCATTGAATTGTTGAAAGGCATGGCCCAGCAATATCCGGAACGGTCCTTGCGGGAACAGCAGGCCTTTTTAAGTAAACTGCGGACCCTGAAAACGATTGCTGAAGACGGTGATGTGCGTGATGAGGCGGAGAAGGAGTTATCGGCCTTGTCCTGATCCGAAGAGAGTGGATAACAATCCAATCTTCATGTGCCCAACGAGATAGTCTGTTTTCTTCTTAGTCCCATAAACCGATTAATGTAAAAAGATCTATAGAAAGCTGTACTGAAGGGTTTGGTATTAAAATGATAAAATCAATCTTTCCCAATCTGATTCTAAAAGGACGAAGCCTCCTGCCGATTATTCAAGGCGGGATGGGGGTGGGGATTTCCGCCCATCGCTTGGCCGGCACGGTGGCCAAGGAAGGGGCCGTGGGAACCATTGCCAGCGTCGAACTGCGTCGCCTCCATCCGGATATTATGGAACGGACCCGTAACTGTCGGGATCATGATACCTTGGCAGAAAGCAATCTGGAGGCCTTGGATCGGGAAATCAAGGCCGCCAGAAATATTTGCCAAGAGGCTGGCTTTCTGGCCGTCAACGTGATGCGGGCCTTGCCCCATTATGCCGATCAGGTGCGTCAGGCCTGCATCAGCGGGGCCAATGCCATTATCATGGGAGCGGGGTTGCCCTTTGATCTGCCGGATCTGGTGCGGGGTAATGATAAGGTGGCCTTGATTCCCATCTTATCCGAAGAGCGGGGGGTGCGGGCAGTCTTGAAGAAGTGGATGCGTAAAGACCGTCTGCCTGATGCCATCGTTATTGAACATCCCCGCTATGCCGGAGGACATTTAGGGTCGCCGAGGATCGAGGAGGTGAATGATCCTAAATTTGATTTTAGCCATGTCCTGGAAGCGGTGCGAGGGGTTTTTAAAGAGTTGGGTTTGAAGGTCAACAGTATCCCTTTAATCCCTGCGGGAGGAATCAATTCCCTTAAAGAATTAAAACAACTTTTTATTCTGGGGGCCGGGGCCGCCCAAATCGGCACACCCTTTGCCGTCACCGAAGAGGGAGATGCCCATCCTAATTTTAAAAAGGTCCTGGCGGAAGCGACTCCGGAAACTATCGTGACCTTTATGAGTACCGCCGGTCTCCCGGCCCGGGCCGTATTAACGCCCTGGCTGAAACGTTACCTGGACCGGGAAGAAATCAAGCGGGCCAAGGCCAATCCGGAACAGGCCAAATGTGTCAGTAATTTAAATTGCCTTTCTCACTGCGGCTTTAAATCGGGGAATTCGGCGGCCGGGCAATTCTGCATCGCCAACCGTCTAGCGGCGGCCCAACAGGGAGATGTGGAAAGAGGCCTGTTTTTCAGAGGATCGGAATCCCTGCCTTTTGGTGAACAGATCCGGTCTGTGCGGGAGGTGCTGGAGTATTTTCTGACGGATGATTTGGAGCCGGAGCCATCTAACGCCTAGTCGGTTTTGGCCTAGGAAAAGAGAGGAAGATTTCGGTTTCAGAAAAATAGAGAAAATATCCCATTATTTATGGAATGAAGCAACAAAACCCAACCACCGGCCAGATTCGGAGTTCCTCCACTGACGACATAGCCTGTTGGTTTTTGGACACTGATTATAATAGTGAAAGTTTTTTTGCCCGCCCAGCCTATTTATCTGGGACCGATGAGCCCTACGAAAAACTGAAACGCGCTCTTCGCGCCCATGTGACGAATCCGATTGGTCTGGTCTGTATTCTGCCCAAAGCCTCTCCTTTCCTAACTCTAAATAAGAAAAAATCGCCCTCAAGGTCATCAATCATTATGGAGATGAGGTCTTAACAGTCCGTGAAATATCAAAAAGATCGCATAGATGGAATCAATGCCGAAAAATGATATCAGCCAATATTAAGAAGCCCGGTATCAAAAAGCTAAGACCCAAGTGGACAAACTGACCCAATCCATCCTGGTCCAAAGCCTTCCGCGGCGAACTCGTCCCCCAGGACCCGAATGACGAACCGGCATTCGAGCTTTTGAAAGGAATCGAAGCCCAAAAATTGGCAGAAAGGCCACAGAAAGCCCCAACCATTAGAAAAAGGGGAAGATCTAGTACATTATAAGTGCGTTAATTCCTTAAAGATGCGAATTACTGCACATTGCATGTACCAACAATAATCATTTCAGTCCATCTTGTCGAAAAATTTCACTTAAATTTGATATTGTATTAAATTAAACATTGACTTTTGCATAAAATAAGCAATAATTATCTTTAAAATATAAGCCAGAGGTAATTAAGCCATGTTTATCGAATTCAATGTAACGAATTTTCGTTCCATCAAGGAAACTATGACCCTTAGTATGGCGGCCAGTAAATATTATCGGGGCCTTGAGGAAACCAACTGTCTTGATTCAG
>Ga0233425_10002266_pt1 | contig 38741 bp, 32 predicted proteins | sample Watercolumn_Towu_2_FD_181712 | JGI IMG/M metagenome (GOLD analysis project Ga0233425, IMG submission 181712) | Freshwater microbial communities from Lake Towuti, South Sulawesi, Indonesia - Watercolumn_Towuti2014_140_MG | ecosystem: Environmental > Aquatic > Freshwater > Lake | place... | reverse complement strand
CAGCAGGATCGCGGTGCCGGCCGAGTGATGACTGTGTCATCACGGCCAGACCACCACCGCCGGTATTATGCCATAGGGACGGGTCGTCATGCTACTTTTTGGTTGCGGCGGGAGGCCGCGCTATGATATCGTCATTGAAGCGCTACCACCCTGTCCAAATCTACTTATTCGAAGTCAGAAATTGGCAGATCCGGACGCCATCCAGGAACAAAAGGTAGCGCCGGGATACGATCCTACTGGCAAAACCGATGTTACCCCCACAATTCAGAATCAGATCATCACCGATAATATTGGCAACGTCGGCATCGGCACGGCAAGCCCACTCGCCGTTCTGCACGTCAGCGCATCTTCGACAGTTCCGATTTTCGAGAGCACGACCTCTGGCAACGGTGTAGGGTTCACCCTGCGGGCTGATTCGGCCAACCGCTGGCGGCTCTGGCAGAATGGATCCGGTGCAAACTACCGTTACGACTGGATCTATGAGCCGACGGCTTTGACGGCCATGTCACTGACCCCCGATGGATACCTGACTGTCAACGGAGGAGTTGGTATTGGAGTAGCAAAACCAGGCATCATGCTGGCCGTGACCGGTCAAAGTGCGTTTTCCCGCGATGGGACCGATGGCTTCGGCCAAAACTACACCGTGGCGATTGCAGAGTATACACAACAGACCGGCAAAAAGGCTCAACTTGGGTTCCACAACGGAGGAGTTGCGGAAGGTTACATCAGGCTAGACGTCGGAACTGCCGGCCGCACCTTTGTGTTTGGCAGCGAACAGACCGATATGGACGGTTTATTTACCGGCGAACTAACGGTAAACCAGAGCATCCATACGGATAGCGCCCTGACCGCCAATGGCAATGCCTCTGTTGGCGGCAACATGGCCGTCGCCGGAAGTACGACCACCAACAATATCGTGCTCCGCACTGATACTTCTCCTAGCGGCATCGAATGGGCAAATGTCTCTGCTGCTTTGGGGCGCGCCGTTTATGATGGCAACTACTCCGTGGATGCGCGTGCGGGCGACTTGGTGCTTCGCCCATCTGGCGGCAGTCGGCTAGTCCTGGCACGCGGCGCGGATTCTCCTGATCACCCCGCCGCCATTGTGATTGATGGCTCGGACACTTACATAAAGACCAGTCTTTTCATTAGTGGATCGGACCTCGTGCTGTATGGCAGGAACAGCGGCGGCACAGGCGGTGCAGGTCGCGCCCTTGTTGACGGAGGCTCTGGAGCAGGGCTGATGATCAACTACGGCAACGACTTCGGAAGCTGGCGCATCGAAGGCCCATCAAATGCCAATCTCAATCTGGGAGGGCATTCGATCTCCAACTGCGGCGCATTGGTTGAAGCAAACTTGCAGACACCAAAGGAATTGGCTTCGGACAAGATAGACCGCTTCGAGGAAGGCGATTTACTCTGCTGGGGTATTGACCAACTGGAGCTATGCACTGTCGTAAACGACCCGTTGGTGCAGGCAGTCGCCGATTCGAATGGCCGCCCTATTGTAATCGGCGCGGAGAAGGTCAAGGTCCTCGGCCCGGTGAAGCGCGGAGACTACCTGGTGACATCCGATGCGCCGGGCTACGCAATCGCCTCGGCCAAGCCAACGTTTGGCATCGTGATTGCCCAGGCGTTGGAGGATTTCGCTGGCGAACGCGGGCTGATCAAGGCGATGATTCGCAAGATGTGAGGGAAAGACTCATTCCAGCCCAAACAGTCGAGCGAACTGCGCCAGTGAGATGATCTGGGTTCCGTGGTAATACTTGAGGCTCTGCAAATGGGGATCTTGAGTGACGAGATAGTCGGCGCCTGCTTCCAACGCCGCGGCCAGGAAGACATTGTCGGATACGTCTTCTCTGACGGCCATCACGCCCTCGTAGAGACCAGGCAGCGCGTGCGCATGGCCCTTGAGCATCTCGACGGCCTCATCCGCATCGGCGTCGGTGAGCTGAAAGTTGCGCCGAACCTTGGGATAGGTCAGCACCCGCTTGACTTCAGCCAGGTTCTGCGGCGTAATGCACAACGCGAAGCGCCGCGCGTGCCAGAACTGGCGCAACGTCTTGGCGCGGCGGGTCGCGCCGACGAGCAGGGGCAGCAAGGCATTGGTGTCGAAAACGGCAATCAGCACGGCGGCCGGCGCGGTCACGCTGGCTCGACTCCGCGCACCTCGGCCAGCGCTTCATCGAACAGCGCATCCAGGTCGTCATCGGAGAGGCCGACGAACTTCTCGCTGATGCGCTCCAGGGGCGCGAAGCCAGCGTCCCAGGTGGCCTGCGATGTCGCGGCCGTCAACGGCAGGGCTAACGTGCGACGGCGACGTTCCTCTCGCCTGGCCAGCGCGACCAGTGAGCGATACCACGCGGGACTTACGATCACAGCTTCGACCTGTCGTCCGTCGCCGATCATGAACTCGTGTTTACCGGCCCGCAGCCTCGCGGCGATATCAGTCCACCGGGCCGGCACGTCGCTAATCCGAATGGTTTCAGGCATAATATTCCCTTTCACTGCTCTATCTACCGGCATTATAGGGCGGGGAGAAGGGGGTGTCAAATCAAAAACCAACTAACTCAACCATCTAATACACAGGAGGAACTCCCATGAAAACCTGGCTCAAACACCTGATTCCCAACGTCGGCAGCCTGTTGCTGATCGCCTTGTTGCTGCTGACGCAGAGCGCGGTCGCCGGGTCGGTCGGCCAACAAGGGCCACAGCCGGCCGTCGTAGTTCAGCCGATTGATCCGAACGCGGTCAACAGCCCGTCCAGCCTCCTGTTCAGCTATCAGGGGCAACTGCTGGACGCGGTCGGCAACCCGATCAACAGATCGGATATGCTGATCATCTTCAATCTGTACACCGTCGCCACGGGCGGCACGGCCTGCTGGACCGAAAGCCACACCGGAGCGAATGCGGTCAACGTGCAGAAAGGCCTGTTTCACGTCCTGTTGGGTCAGATCACGGTGATTCCGTCCGCCTGCCTGACCGGTGATGCCTACCTGGAGCTGGTCGTGAATGGCGAGACGCTCAGCCCACGTGAGCTGCTGACCAGTGTGGCGTTTGCAGTGGAAGCGCAAACTATGCCGCACGATGCGGTGGTTCGCGGAAATCTGAACATTCGCGGCGACCTAATCGCTGGTGCCCCAGGCGAGGAATTTACCTTCCATACCCGATCGAGTAGCAACGGTGACTTCCTACAGATCACCAGCCGAGATAACGGCGGCGATTGGAAATGGTTCTCTGGAATCGTTCTAAATGACGCCAGCGGCAACGTTGGCATCGGGACGACGGCGCCCAAGACCGCCCTCCATATCCCGGCGCGCGGTCTCCAAATCGGCACCAGTGGCACGGCGACCGATAACTTCCACCTGGCCGTGGAGACGACTTTCGGCCCGAACGCGTTGCGGCTGTTCAACGGCGACTATGGCGCCGGAGCGCATCTCGTCACCGTCTTACCCGGCGGCAACGTCGGCATCGGCACGGCGAATCCACAAACAGCACTGCACATCGCCGAGGGCAAATCAGCCAGGCTCGATCTGGGCCCGGACCAGAAGCTGTCGCTCGGCGGCGCCGGATCATTCGAGATAGATGCCCCAAACGTAGTTGGCGGCAGATTCGTGGTTACCAATGACGGCAAAGTCGGCATAGGCAGACAAGCCCCGAGCGATGCCCTAGACGTCGCTGGCAACGTGCAGGTGAGAGGTGCAATCAACGTGGGTGGTGACGCGCGCGTGAACGGGAATGCATCGGTGGGTGGCAACCTGGTGGCTGGCGGTAACATTTCAGCCAGCGGACTGGCCCTCCCCACAGATCCATCCAGTGGCGTTGGTTGGAATGGCGTCTCCGCCGCCCTGGGGCGAGCCGCGAATGATGGCAACTACTCCGTAGATGCGCGTGCAGGGGATTTAGTACTTCGCCCTTCTGGCGGCAAGCGCTTGATTCTAACCAGGGGTGAGGAGACTGTGGATCACCCAGCCGCCATTGTGATTGATCCAAGCGGCAATGTCGGCATTGGAACGACAGATCCAAGAGGTAAACTAGAAGTAAACGGCGGTGTAAGAGCAAAAATGGGTGTCCCTACTAGCGGCAATGCTAATAACGGAGGCTATAGCTTTGAATGGGATGGTGATAGTGGTCTATTTGGTGCTGCTGATGGTCAAGTAGAGTTATGGGCCAACAACTCCAAGGTGATGAAGGTGACTGCAGGAAATGTGGATGTATATGGCGCCGTCAATTGTAATGCTCTTGTTGAGAACAATTTGCAAACAGAAGCAGAACGCGCCGCTGACAAAATTTCGCGTTTTGGGGAAAGCGACGTTCTTTGCTGGTCACCTGAAACAGAACAGTTGGAATTATGCACAACCGCCAACGATCGTTTGGTTATGGCTGTAGCAGATCCAAACGGTAGGCCCATCGTCATGGGCGCTGAGAAGGTCAAAGTGCTTGGCCCCGTGCTGGCCGGCGACATCCTGGTGGCATCGGACGTGGCAGGCTATGCGATGGTGAACAACGAACCGCGGTCGGGCAGCGTGATCGCGCAGGCGCTGGAGAACTTCAGCGGCGAGCGCGGGGTCATCAAGGCGATGATCAGGAAGTGGTAGACTCTTACGTCTGGTTCCAGATCAGGAGGAAATATGTTGACAAGATTGCGGGCATACACGCGAATGATGATTCTTCTTACCCTGATAGTCATAGCCACTGGAACGAGTATGTCTCCCAATTCCGCCGCGCAGGGGGCTGACCTGCCTTTACAGCATTCTATTGAGATGCCAAACAACGGAGGTGATTGGTCGGGTGTCTTTGGCATGACCGATTCATTTCCTAGCCTGAAGTTCCCCTGGGCTGCTGGACAAGTGAAAACCTGGACTGTTGGCTTGCACGGCAGCCTATACCCCAGCAGTTATTGCACGTTGCAAGGTTGGAATCAGACATACGGAATGGATTTCGGTGGTTCCTTTGATGTGCTTGCCGCAGAATCGGGTACGGTTGAAGATGCCAGCGGTGTGGGAGGCTGTGGCTCATTTGGTGTTCGCATTCTCCATGACTCAACGTGGTCTACCGAATATTGCCACCTCTCCGCCAGAACAGTCAACCCTGGGAACAAAGTAAGTCGAGGTCAGAAGATCGGAGTGACGGGCAATGAGGGTTGTCCTGGTTGCGGTGTACATCTTCATTTTTCCCTTCGAAAGAACGGCCTATTTGAGACGTGGGACGACAAAGTCGTGGATGGTTGGCGCTTTCATGCCGTACTGGTATCAAATTCGCCGTTGTATGGACAGGGCACGGCCACACGGGAGGGGTCAAATAGTCAGAGTTCTTCCGCTCAACTCACAGACGCCTACTGTGGTAACAACAAGCCAGTAACTGCGATCATCGCGGCCGGAAGTGACACGAAAGTGTCTTCATTTACTTTGAAGGCCACGAGTGGCCTCTACAACGGGCAGACGTACACTGATGCGCAGTTTGCCTCCACGAACTCTGTCTCAGTCGGGTGTTGTGGCTGCACGTCTACATCGAACCTCAAGAACGCGCTAAGCGAGTATCCTGTCATCCAGCTAGATTCCATGAACAATGCGAAGCAGGATACCATCAACTGGACCACTAACTCGAAACCGATCGAGGTCATGTCGAGTGTCGCCGCCTCTGCCTCCGTAGCATCTAGCACACAAGGGAGGCCAGAGGAAAGCCAGACCAACAGAGTCGGTTATCCGCAGAGTCGTGGCAGCCGCACCGAAATCTTCACAGGTCAAGGTTTTGACACGTGCGAAATTCCGACCCTTAGCCAGTTACAAACTTGGTTCGCCAGTAGTCCCTATCGAGCCGTCAATCTGTACATGGGTGGCGCATGTCGAGCATGCGCGAACTCTGCGCTAACAGCTTCCTACGTCGCACAAATGCGGGCGCAAGGTTGGAAATTCATTCCCACCTGGGTCGGGCCCCAGTCGGCATGCTACGGCAGATGTGGCAGTTCCATCAGCAACGATCCAACCATCGCTTACAACCAGGGCGTCAGTGAGGCGAATGCCGCCATCAACATTGCTATCAATCTCGGCCTAGCTGAGTCAGATGGTTCTGGAACAGTAATCTACTATGATCTTGAAGGGTATCTAAGCAAAGCCGCAAACCCCACTGTATGCCGAGAGGCGGCCAAGTCCTTCATATCGGGTTGGTCTTCTCAAATCCGCGCGCGCGGCAGCGCGGCAGGCATCTATGGATCATCTTATGATTCAGCCATTGGTGATTATGCTGGCATCGCCAATGTACCAGATGTTATCTGGCCTGCGGGAGGTGGATATTACACTTCATACTATGATAGTCAGGCCACGGTCTGGGGTAACAGATGGATTGCAGATGGCTTGTGGTCCAATCATCAGAGAATCTATCAATACACCGGTGGTCACAACGAAACTTGGGGCGGTGTTACTCTCAACATTGACTGTGACGTTATTGATGGTGTTGTGGCTACCGCTGGCGGCGGAACTTGTTGCGGCTGTGGAAAGCTGCAAGCACAAACACATAAGTCCGCCACCGAGTTAGCTTCGATTCTGAATACTTGGCCTACGTTTTCACCGGGTATTCTGCCACCGATGGCATTGGCCAACTCAGTTACGGCGCCGACACCATTGCCGCTCACTGTCAAACCGTCGCTTGCTTCGATGTTGACATCTGTCACTGTTCCAACGTTCCGCCTCACTGTGACACCGATGATCGCACCCGACATCGAACCGCCGCTTGCGCCGGAAGAGTTCGCCAGCGGCACTCATACCCTCAGTATTTGGAATAGAGAATCGACCGTCGGCGTCAATTGGCTCCCTGAGCCAGACCCGCAAGGTACACTCGCCGGGTATGTGCTCGCCTGGGATCAGAACCCAGATACCCGACCATCGGCAACGGTGATCAATTTGCCGGCGGCCATTACGGCGATCACCAGTCCGCCGCTAACGACAGGCCGTTGGTATGCCCATATCCGCGCCGTGGATGCCGCCGGCAACGCGAGCGCAACCGTCCACGCGGGGCCATTCCTGGTGGACGTATCCGCGCCAGCCTGGCCCGAAGCGCTGGGAACCGACGAACGCGCCTGGCAGAATCGCGCCGCGCCGCCTCGTTTCACCTGGCCCGCAGCTACGGACGAGGGCGCCGGTGTGATGGGCTATCGCGTCTACTGGGGCGAGGATCTGGCCGGCACGGCTGAGACGCTGGCGGGCGAGCCGGCTTACACCCCGCCGGGCTTGCCCGCGGAAGTGATATCGGCAGTGCGCTATCTGCGCGTTGCGGTCATGGATGCCGCCGGTAACGTCGGGGGCTGGCGTACCGTCGCGATCTGGCGCTATGATGCTACCACGCCCATGGTAGCGTTGCGCATCAACAACGGCGGTCAAACCGCATTGGCGCTTCCTGCAGTGCTGCATGTGGCCGCTGAGGATGTGGGCAGCGGCGTCGCCCTGGCGCGCTTCAGTTCGGATGGAGCAACCTGGACGACCTGGGGGCCTTACACTGCACAGCGGAGTTGGTCTCTCGCCGATCAGGCTGGGCCTCAAACAATCTACGCCCAGGTGCAGGATTACGCAGGCAATCTCTCGTCCGTGGCGCAGGCGACCGTGACGGTCAACCTCGACTCGCCGCGGCCGGCGTCCGCCAGCTATCAACTGAGCCGCAGCGTCCTGGCAATGGGCGGCGGGATCAAAAGCTCGACAAGCTACCGGGTACAGGGCACAAGCGGTCAAACAACAGGCGTGGGACGGCTTCAGAGCAACACCTATCAGGTATTCAGCGGCTTCTGGAATTCATCTGGTGCAGCCACGCCGACAAGCACGCCATCGCCAACGCGCACATCCACACCTACCCGAACGCCCATTGCAACCTCAACGCCCACAGCAACGCGTACATCAACGCCGGCACTGACGCCAACGCGCACGGCCACCAGGACACCAACTGCCACGCTGACGCTGACTGCGACGCGCACACCCACGCCTACACATACCCCCCGACACACACCGACGCGCACGAGTTCGCCAACCAATACACCATCGCCAACCATGACGCCAACCGTTGCTTCAACGCAGACCGCAACGCGCACGGCTACGCCTACCAACACCACAACCCCCACAAGCACAACTACCGTGACGGTGACGCCCTCGCGCACCGCTACACCAACCGGCACAAGTACGCCTTCGCCGACCCCAACAGGCTGTGCATCATGCCGGGTAGATTTGGTGATTGATCCGCAAGCCACGAATGTCTCGATTGGGCAGTTGTTCACCATTACTATCAAGATACAAGCGGGGACTCAGCTAGTGGATGGCGCCTCAGCCTATGTCAATTTTGATCCGACCCGCTTCCAGGTGCAGGCCATCACGCCCGATACCGCCCGGCTCCCCTTCGTCCTGGAAAACAGCTACAGCAACACCCTCGGCCAGATCAGCTATTCGGCCGGGGCCTTCAGCAGCTTCCCCGCGGGCACGTTTGTCATTGCACGCGTCCGCATGATTGCGTTCGCGGCGGCCGAAGCCAGCCCGCTAACCTTCCAGACCAGCCCGCCACGCAAGAGCGACGTAACCTATGCCGGCGGCAGTGTGTTGCGCGCCCTGCGCGGCGGCACGGTGACGGCGGTGAGCGGGACGCTCGAGGGTCGCATCACGTTCCAACGCCCCAATGCCGCGCCGCATCCCTCGTGGAGTGTGCCGGTGCGCTTCGCCCTCTATGCGGCCGGACAGATCAGCCCGAGCCTGGCGGCGACGCCGACCACCGATCAATACGGTGTCTTCAATTTGCCCCTGGACGTTTTGCCCGGTTCCTATGACGCCTGTGTCAAGAACCGCCATACCCTCCAGAATCGCGTGCCGGTCACGCTTACCAACGGAGCCAACATCGCGAATCTGGGTGTGTTGCGCGAAGGAGACGCCAACGACGATAATATCGTCAATATCCTGGATTTCTCGCTGTTGGCTTCCACCTTCGGCAAGTGCCAAGGTACGGCCGGCTATGACGATCGGCCGGATTTCAACGAAGATGATTGCGTGACGATCCTCGACTTCTCGCTGCTGGCGACCAACTTCGCTCAGATGGGCGCGACCTGCGGGGCAATGTCGTCTCTCTCGATGGATGCGATGCCTCAGGAGGAGATAAAGGTCGCGATTGAGGCAGCCACGGTCGAACTGAACCTGTTGCCGGCCAACAACACAGTCGCGGCCGGCGACGCCTTCACGTTGACGATCCAGGTCGCGGCGGGTGCTCAGCCGGTGGATGGCGTAAGCGCATACGTGGACTTCGATCCGGCCTACTTGCAGATACAAGCGATCACGCCTGACAATACCGCTCTGCCGCTCACACTACAGAACGGTTTCGACAATCTCGCCGGAACCGTGGATTACTCGGCCGGCGCGTTGTCGGGTTTCCCCAGCGGCGCGTTTGGGATCGCACAGGTACGCTTCGGGGTGGTTGCGGCCCCGCCCCAGAGCGGGACCGCCCTGGTCTTTCACGCCGCGGCCGGCCAGCGCCAAACCCAGGTCTCCTATGGCGGGGGGAGTGTATTGGGGGCCGCGCATAACGCAGCGGCATTTCCGAGAAGCGATCTCTATCTGCCGTTGATCGTGCGCCCATAACCAATCATCGCGGCATACAAATCAAGGCCCTGATGAACCCAATCTAATGTGAAGGTTCATCAGGGGCCTTGTTTGATGAGACTCAGGAGACTAAACCTGCGGCTACGATCAGCTTCCGAATCTCGACCAGCACTTGCGCCAAATCTGGCGCAGGGACGGCAACAACTTGCGTCTCACTGCCTGCGTGCTTGTGATGAGGAAATGTAGGCAACTCGAGGAAATGCGGTGTATTATCGTAGCGAAATATCAGCGCGCCATCTGCATTCTGGTAGTGGTAAACATAGCGATAGCGTTGGATACCGTCAATTGAGTTGGGCTCCCTGGAGCGCCAGTCGGTGCGCCTCGAGGCGACGGTAGGTCTCGATCTCACCTGCCCACTCGATAGTGTCCAAGCTCTCAGCTATTTTGCCGGCCTCGAACTGACGCCAGAACTCTTGCGAGCTGATGCCATATTGGACCTCAAAACCCCGTAGATATTGGCGAGTCCGCTCCAAACCCAATTCTAACATCCGCAACTCGGACCGAATAGCGGACTCGACGAGCGGCCGAAGCGCCACCGACGTGTCTGTTGAGATCATTACCTGTTGGACCATATCTGCCCCCAATTCCACATAGATAAAGTGAGGAACTCGCGTCCATATGCAATAGTCACTTGAGGATTATAACACTGCGAGCCGACCGCGCCAAAACGCCAAGAACCTTCGCCTACCTCAAAGTCAACAGATACGCGACCAGATCCTCGATCTGCGCTGCGCTGAGCCGCTTGAGATAATCCGGCGGCATCTGGCCGGCGCGATAGCCTGCCACGAGGTATGCGTCCGGCGCGACCAGGGATTGGCGGATGTACGCCTCGGCGCTCAGGCCGGGGACGCGCGTCGCGGCGGCCGTGCCCACACCCGCCAGTGATGGGCCGACGAGCCTCACGCCGGCCTGGAGCGAATGGCAGATGCGACAGCCGGCGCCGGTCCCGCCGCGCGTCTCGGCGAACAACCGCGCCCCAGCCCTGGGATCGCCGGCCAGGTGCGCGTCGGTGAAACGCAGCGGCAACACCTGGCGCGGGGCCAACTCGACGGCCTGATCGAGCAACACCTGGGGCTGGATCGCATCTCCCTCATATAGCTCCAGCCGTAACCGTTGGCGGCCCGCGACCAACGCGACTTGTTCGAACGCTTCGATGGCGCGACCGCGCGCGACCGCATAGGTCTTGTCCAGCTTCGCATCCCCATCACCCACCAGCGCCAGCCGCGCAGAATCGGCGCTTGCGATTGGGCCGGCCGGCCGTGATTCGACCGCGGCCGCCTCATAGCCTGCCAGCGCCGCGCCCACCTGATGCTGGAAGAAGATTTCGACGCGCGCCTGTTCTTCGGCGTAGGCGCGGAAAGGCGCGCGACTCAGAGCCACGGCCGCGGCCATCGCTGCGGCCAGGACGATCGCGGCCGGGATCAAGCGCCGCCAGTTGGCCCTGGAAATGACCAGGTCGTAGGCCGTCGCTACTGGCTGGCGCCCCGGCGCGGCCAGGGCGCGGCGAAAGTCGGCCGGCGACAGCCAATCGGAGGTTATGGTCGTCGAAGCCAGCCCGTGCGTCGCCCGCGGCGGCCGCTTCCGGTCGAGCCGCGCTTGCATGATCGCGTTGCCCTCCCGGTTGGCGCAATCTTCGGGCGGACAGCCGATGAACTGCACTTCACTGGCGCCGGCTGCCACCGCCTGCGTCATCAGGTCGGGATGCGCCGCGGCGATGCAGGTGACGGGGATGATGACCTCGGAAGAGACCTTTGAGGTTTCTGAAAACCTCAAAGGTCTTGACGCCCGCACATGCCGCTCGCACGCAAACACCACTTTGACCGGCCGGCCTCCCGCCTGGCGATGGCCTTCGGCGATCCGTGCCGCCGCCTCTTCCGAAAAGCGCGCCGGCGACTGATCGCCCAGACTCAACGCGTCGAACGAGCAACTCCCCAGGCACATGCCGCAGGAGACGCACAGCTTTTCGTTGATCGCGGCGATCAGCTTGTGGCCGCTTTCGTCTTCCCGCGGGGCCATGACGAGCGCCTTGTACGGGCAATCCGCCGCGCAAAGGGTGCAGCCGGTGCAGCGCTCCGCGTGGATATGGACCGGCGGCAATGGTTTCCGCCGCAGCAGGCAGGGCAGCGCGGTGAACAATATGACGAGGAGCATCGCGCCGATCCAAAATGGCAGCGCGGGCACGTTCGGTGTGAGCGCGACGGGCAGATAGGCCAGGTAGAAGAGATCGAGATCCACCGGGCCCGCCAGGCGCAGCGGGCTGGCGGCCGGCAGCATCCCGACCGGCGCAAGGATGGCCGCGAGCACGACGATGGCCGCGATCGGCGCCAGCCAGAAGCGGGGCGGGGCCAGCTTGGGCCGGCTGAGGCGCCGAACGTGCAGGACGAAAAAGCCGCCGACCGCCAACGACAGGCCGACGTGGACGATCAGCACGAGCATGATCGGCGCCCAACCCGCGCCCGCCGCGTCGCTCAGCAGGTTATCGAGCAGGAAGCGGCCGCCAGGCGCCCACCCGCCGATCAGCCGGATCAGGCTTTGCGTCAGCAGTTGGGCGCGCTCATCCACCGGCAGCCAGTAGCCCGTCGCGCCGATGATCCAGAGGCAGATAGTCGCGATGACCCCCGTCACCCAGGCCAGCCAGCGCGGCCCGCGGAAGCGATCCATGAAAAAGGTGCGGTAGCCGTGGAGCACTGCGGCCAGCAGCGCCAGGTCCGACGCGTAGCGATGGACGGCCCGCATCACCCGGCCGATCAAGCTCGCCTCGATGCGGCCCACGGCCTCATAGGACGCGGCGAAGCCGAACTGGAAGAACATCGTCAGATAGACGCCGGTGGCCGCGACGAGGATCAACAGGAAGACGGTGATCGTGCCGGTATGATAGAGCGGGTTGAACTGCGGCCCGCGCACCAGCCGGTCTATCGGCCGCTCCAGCGCCAGGGTCACGCGCGCCAGTCGAACGAGGCCGAGGTTGAGGTTGAGTTTTGGGTTGCGCATTATAGCCTGTCAGACACCCCCGCCGTTGGCACGGTCGGAGACCGGCCAAAGCAGGAAGATCGGACATTGCAACCATACCTCACCCCGCCGTTGGCTCGGTCGGAGACCGGCCAAAGCAGGAAGAGCCTCAACCTCAGCCTCAACCTTTGCCTCAGCCTACCACACCTTAAAGCCGGGCGACGTCAAGCTCATATTGCCGATCTGGCTGATGAGCTGCGGGCCGTAGGAGAGGACGATCAGCGCGACGGTGGCGATCAGCCAGGGCGCCCAGCGGTCGAGCCACGACGGTGTGCCCTGCGGATCTTGCAGCGCTTCGGCGACGGGGATCTGCGGCACATCTGCTTCGGCAGCCTTCTTGCCCGCCAGCGTGCCGATGATGACCGCGACGAACAGATACATCGAGACGAAGAGGATCGCGCCGCCCACGCCGCTCTGGATCAGCCGGCTGTTCCACTCCGGCTGTACGTAGGGCGCCATGCCGAGCGGGGTGCGCCGCGGCGCGCCAAGCAGCCCCAGGGTGTGCATCCCGTTCGAGAAGATGATCATCCCGACGAACCAGATCCACGTCTGCGCGACGGCCAGCTTGGGCCGCCACAGCTTCTTGCCGGTGAGGTGCGGCACGAGCCAGTAGGAGATGCCCATGAACGACAGCGTCACCGCAGTCGCGACCGTCAGGTGCAGGTGGCCGGGGACCCAGGCGGTGTTGTGGATCACCAGGTTGATGTTGTAGGAGGCGTTGATGATGCCGCCGATGCCGCCGAACAGGAACAGGATGCCCGCCAGCAGTTGGGCGCTCACCGAGGGGTCGCCCCACGGCAGGGCCGCGATCCAACCGACCAGTCCCTTCCCGCCTCGCTTCCGACCCGCGTGCTCCAACGAAGCGATGACGGTGAACGCGGTCATCAGCGAGGGGAATGCGACCGAGTAGGTCAACAGGGCGTGGATCCACTTCCAGACGGGCGGCACGCCAGGATCCACGTATTGATGATGGAAGCCGAGCGGCACCGAAAGCGCCAGGAAGAGCCAAAACGCCAACCGCGCCAGCGTATCACTGAACAGCTTGCCGCCTGCTTGTTTGGGCAACATGCCGTACCACGATACGTAGGCCGGAAGCAGCCAAAAGTACACCAGTGGATGGCCGGTAAACCAGAAATAGGTGCGGGCGAGCTGCGGATCGGCGCCGGGCAGCAGGCCGAGCGACCATGGCAGCAGCATCGTCAGGATTTCGACCGCCACGCCCAACGTCGCGATCTGCCACATCACCATCGTGACCAGGCTGCCGAAGGCGATGAAGGGAGTGCGCACGCCGGCGTTCTGCTTGCGCCAACCGTAATAGGTGACATAAAAACCGTAGCCCTCGATCCAGCTCCCCACCACGACCAGAGTCAAGCCCAGGTAGAAGAGCCAGCTTGCCTTCATCGGCGGGTAAAAGGTGTAGAGCACCGAGGCTTCGTTCAGCAGCGTCGGGACCGCCGTCACTACCAGGCCGACGACCATCGTGATGAAGCCGGCCCAGTTCAGCTTGGGCAGGCTGAGCGGCCGCTTGAGGCCGAACGGCACGGTCAGCGAGAAGAAGCCGGTGATGAAGAAGGTGGTGAAGACCAGCGCGTTCAGAACGCCGTGCAACGTCAAGCCCTGGTAGTACGACTTGAAGAGCGGGGCCAGGAGCGGATAAATGTCCAGGCCGGCGTACTCGAAGCTTTGCAGCGGGCCGAACAGACTGCCGATGGCGAGCGCGATCAGCGCGACGAGCACGTGCAGGCCGATGAATCGCTTGTCGGCGGCCGGGATGACATAGGGTGTGTCTTTGATCTGCGCCGGCGCCGGCGCACTGCCGCGCACGCCGGCCCGGAGGGTAGTAGTAGCTGCCATCACGATCTCCTTACTTCGGCGTCACGATGACTTTGCCGAACATGGCCGCATGGCCCAGGCCGCAATACTCATGGCAAATGAAGCTGTACTCGCCGGGCTTGTCGAGTCTGGCGGTCAGCTTCGAGACCTGACCGGGGACGATCTGCATGTTGATGTTCGTGCCGTCCAGGTGGAAGCCGTGCTGCACATCCTTGCTCGTGACGTAGAAGGTCACGGTGGAGCCGGCCGGCACAGTGATCTCGCGCGGGTTGAACGACCAGATTTGTGCTATGATGTAGGCCTCATACTTGCCGGGCGCCAGCTCGCGCAGGCCGGGATTGGCGAAGGGGCCTTCTTTGTCCACGGTTTGCGGGTTCACGCGCGCCTGCGGCGCCGGCACCGCGATCCCACCCGACACGGCGGCCACGCTCACGGCGATTATGAAGACAACGAGCAGCGCGGCGCTGGCAATGACCCAGTTCCGCTCGTATGGATGCAGATGAAAGATCGGTTTCTCGGCGGTCATACGGTCACTCCTCGCGACAATAAGATCAGATAAACTGAGCCCCACAAAATAACGAGCAACAGAAAGAAGATAAACACGACCAACAGCGTCCCCTTCGGCTGAAAGCTCTCCGCTTCGCCGACGGACTTGCCTTGCGCCCTGCTGGGCTTCCCTTGCGCCATACCCTTCCCCCTTTCCTATTTCAGCAGTTGAGCCAAATCGCTGGCAATGTCCTCGCCCGGCGTCCCATACGGAAACACCAGGCGCAGATACCCATTTTGGTCAATCACGGCTACGGTGGCGGTGTGGTCCACCAGGTAGCCGGTGGCGGCCGTCCCTTCGTGCCGCTCATAGTAGATGCCGAGCGGCGTGGCGGCCGCGGCGACCTGCTCGGCGGTCCCGCTCAGCCCGATGAAGCGCGCGTCGAAATTCGCCATGTACTGCGCCAACACGGTCGGCGTATCCCGCTCCGGATCCACCGTGATCATGACCACCTGTACCTGATCGGCCCGGCGGCCCATGCGTTTCAACCCTTGCGCCAGCTCGGCCAACGTCGTCGGACAGACATCCGGGCAATAGGTGTAGCCGAAGTAGAGCACCGTCAGCTTGCCCCGGAAGTCACTCAGCTTCACCGGCTGATTGTTTGAGCCGACCAACCCGAAGTCGGCGACTGGCTTCGTCGGTTCCAGCACGAGGCCGTGGTAGCGATAGGGCCAAAATCGGACGGCCAGCAGAGCCGCCAGCGCGAAGCCGGCAAGGGTAATCGCGATCAGCAGGGCAAATCGGGTTCTGGGTTTCATCTCAATGCGCATAACACAGGAAGAAGTGCGCCGCCTCATAGGCCAGGCGGTTCGCGCCGACGCTGTTGCGAACCTCGCTCTGCAATACCTCGATCTGGCGCGCGATAGTCGCTGCATCGAGATTCTGCGCCGGCCTCCGATATTCGCCGCGGATAATCCCCAGCCCATCCACCAGCGCCAGGGCCGGCTCGTATGTGTACCCGCCGCCGGGCTTCGCCGCGTAGTAAACCTCGAAACCGCCGCCAATCGTCTGCTTCAAGCCGGTCGGATCCCCGCTCACCATCCGCCATTGCATCGGGTCGGCATTGTGCGCCTGGGCGAACGCCTGCATGATGGCCGGAGTTGGGCGTTCGGCATCGAAAAGCATCGTGATCAGCGCCACCTTCAGCCCGCCCGCGGAGAGTCGCGCCGCCTCGGCCTGCACAGCCGCCATGATCGCGTCAACCGGTTCGCAGTCTGGCCCGCAGCCCGTCGCGCTGAAGGTGTACAGGACAACTTGGCCGCGCATGTCCTCGTTCGTCAGGCGCTGACCCGTCTGGTCGGTAACAATGAAGGCCGGGGCCGGTCGGACGCGCGGCAGCACCTTGACTGGCTGGAGGGTGGCAAAGGCGACTACCCCCAACACGAGCAAAGTGGGCGCCGCCGCCAGCAGCCAATGCCAGTGGCCTACGATTCGGTTGCCCTGCGTGATCGTCTGCGTGGTTTCCATACGCAAGCTCCCCTCAGTTGTGCGAAAAAGGGCCAGTAACCCGCTCTGCAAGTGGAAGTTGTCACGGATATTATAGTTTACTGACTGAAAAATAGCAAAAACCGACCTCGCCCATTTTTCATGCGCCAGGCTCTTTTCGGAAGCGCCTGGCGCATGAACTGAGCAACTCAGTTCCCCGTGCTCTGGTAATGCCGCACGCCGAAGCGCCAGAACCTCAGCGCGACGGCGAACACCGCGACCGCAGTGAACGGCGCCAGGAACGGCAGCCACGCGGGCAGGCCGAGCGGGTCGGGCTTGCCGAGGAGCCAGAGCGCAGGGTAGTAATTGACGAAGGCCATCGGAATCAGAAATGTGAAGACCCCCTGCATCCAGCGCTCGTAGATACTCATCGGGTAGCTCGTCATGAACTGGCCGCCATAAGTGAAGATATTGGTGAGTTCCGATGTCTGCGGCGACCAAAAGCAGGCGGTGGAGCCAATCATAAAAATGGCGAAGAAGAATAGCATCCCGCCCAAGATCATCACGATCAGGAAGGCCCAGTGGAGGGCATCCCAGGCGAGCCGGAGGGCGAACATGGCATAGAGGAAGGCGATGGTCCCCTGGAGCAGCCGGCCGAAACGGCGCAGCGGCCAGGCTTCCGTCAACATCTGGAAGAAGGTCCCCAGCGGCCGGATCAACAAGCGGTCGAAGTCGCCGCGCACCACGATCTGATCGAAATAGTCATAGCCGCCAGCGTTCAATTCGGCCAGGCTGAAGGAGATCGTGGAGACGCCGTAAAGGAAGGCCACTTCGGCCAGGTTCCAGCCGCCGACCCCTTGGAAACGCCCCAAGAGGATGACGATCGCGGCGAAGTCAAGCGCGGTGATCACGAACGCGCCAAGCGTCTCCGCAATCAGGGATGCGCGATACTGCATCTCCGAGCGGATCTGCGCGCCGATCAGGCGAAGGTAGAGGCGGAGCAGGTGTGGCATGGCAGGTGTGTCAGGAATCAGGCGTCAGGAATCAGGCGCACATTTATCACGCCTGGCTCGGGCCAGTGTCTACCCGCCGTGTACCGTCAGCCGGGTGATGACGCGGGCGAGCAAGAACCGACCGGCGGCGATCAAGACGACGATCCAGGCGGCCTGTGTGGCGAGCGCGGCGACCAGTTCGGCCCCGCCCAGTTTGCCCAGGTAGACGTTCACCGGCAGATTCGCCAGCGATGCAAAGGGCAGCAGGAGCGCGACCGTGCGCAGGGCGGTCGGGAAGAAATTCAGCGGCACGATGAAGCCCGCAAAGAACAGGATGGCTGTGTTGGCGAGATAGTTGATCCCCCGCGCATCGGTCGTCCAAAACGCCAGGCAATTCGGCACGAACCGGAAGACATAGCTGACCACCATCCCTGACAGCGCGCAGAGCAGGAAGCCGGCTGCATCGGCTGCGCTGGCCGGCAGCCGCGGGTGAAACAGGATCCAGCCGACGGCGAGGGTCGGGACGCCGCGGAAGATCAGGTAGTAGACCGCGCGGCCCAGGTCAATCGCAGCCCAGTACAGATAGAAATCCACCGGCCGGGAGAGGTCCCCGGCGATCTGCCCCTTCTTGATCGCGTCCGACAGCTCGGGGTTGCCGAAAGCCGACATCGCCATCAGGAGGGACTGTGTCAGGATCACATAAGTCACCGTGTCGCGCGCATCCAGCCCGCCGATGGTTCCCCGGCCCTTGAAAAGCGCCAGGTAGACCGCCACGTAGACCGCGCCGAAAAAGGAATTGGTGAGGATGCCGGCCAGGTTCGCGGCGCGATAGGTGAGATATTTCTGGAACGATTTGACGGCCACGGCCAGGTAGACCGACATCCGAACTCCTCATCACGCATGAATGGCCGCATTGTACTTGATTCGGCTAAGACGCGCCAACTATGCTACAATGGGCGCGAGCGAAGTGCTTGTCAAAGAATAACTTCCCGTCCTTGCGGCAAGCATCCTGAGCGGAGCAGCGTGTTTTTCGCTGCGGAGTCGAAGGATGCGCCTCTGTCACGGGCCGAGTGGTGGGCCGATAGCCGCATCCTTCGACTGCGTCCGGCACACGACGCCGGACTCCGCTCAGGACGCTTCATTGCTTCAGAAAGTTATTTCTTGACAGATCGTAACACGAGGAGGCAACTATGACCGAGGGAGACAAGGTTCTGGCAGAGCCGACGGCCGCGACCGGCGGCGAAACGGCCTGCAATGGCGCGGCGCTCGACTCCGTGACGGCGGAAACGATCACCCTGAACGGCGGCAGCATCAAGCAGGCTAACGCCATGACGATCAACCTTAACGATGGCGGCATCGCGCAGGCGCAGGCCGGCACGATCAATGTGAACGATGGCGGGATCGCGCTGGCGAGGGGGGACACGATCAGTGTCAGCGGCGGCGGGGTCGCGGCGGTGCTGGCGCAGCGCGCCGAGGTGAACGGCGGCTCTGTGGCCTTCCTGGCCGCGGGCGAAGTCAGCGGCGACGCCAAGATCCTGATTGACGCGCGCGCGGCGGCGGTCTTCGGGCTGGTGTTCGGGCTGGTCGTGGGCCTCTGCAAGCTCCTGGCGGGTCGGCAGAAAATATGATAGACAAACCGCAGCATCAACTCCTCACGTATCGCGGCAAGCCGGTCAACGCGATCATGGCGGTTGACAAAGGCGAGGAAGTGGCCGGCGTGTGGGCCTCACCCGCGGTGCCGGGCGTAGGCTTCTACAAGCTGCTCGCCAAGCGCCTGGCAGATGGCCGCTGTGAATGGGTACATTTCACGCAGCGGGCCGATGGCAGCAAGGACGCATTCTACCGCGGCACAGTCGAAAGCGTCGAACGCCTGACCGATGTCGTGACCGCGATCAACAATTCGCTGGCGACGGCTTACGGCCCGACCATTCGCCTGATGCCGGCCGAGGCTGATGTCCGCCCGGTGGATGGGATCAACCTGGGTCAAGCGCCAAAGCGCATTCATTGAGGTACACTTCGTGGCTATCACTTCTTCTAATGGCGGCTCGCCGCTCCGCCGCGTGATCGGTTGGCTGCTGGAGTTGCACAAACCCGTGCCCCAGCGCGACGAGGCGGAGATCGCGGCCGAGGTCGAGCGTAACTACCGCTGGAACTTCACCGTCAATCTGTTGGACGGCGCGTTCTTCTGGTTCGGCGCCAGTTTCATGTCGAGCGCCACCATCCTGCCGCTCTTCGTCAGCAAGCTGACGCCCAGCCCACTGGCGATCGGCTTGCTGGCGGTCTTTGCATCGGCTTCGTGGTTCCTGCCGCAGCTCTTCACCGCTAACGTGGTGGAGCGGCTGGCGCGCAAGAAGCCGGTGGTGGTCAATCTGGGCCTCTTCATGGAGCGCCTGCCGGTCTGGGGGCTGGTGCTGGCCGCCCTGATAGCCGTGCGCAGCCCGGCTCTGGCGCTGGTGATCTTCTTCGTCTGCTTCGCCTGGCATGGCCTGGGCGCTGGCTCGCTTGGCGCGGCCTGGCAAGACCTGATCGCCCGGATGTTCCCGGTGGACCGTCGCGGCCGCTTCATCGGCGTGACGAACTTCATCGGCGCGGGCACGGGCGCGCTGGGCGCGATCGCCACCACCTGGCTGCTGCAAAACCTGGCGTACCCGGCCAACTTCACCGCCCTCTTCCTGATCGCCGCGACCGCGATCCTGATCAGTTGGGGCTGGCTGGCGCTGGCGCGCGAGCCGGTGCAGCGGGCAACCGCGCCCGCCCGCAGCACCACCGAATACCTGGCCGGCTTGCCCGACCTGCTGCGCCGCGACCACAACTTCCGCCGCTTCTTGATCGCCCGCCTGATGATAGGGCTGGCCGGCATGGGCTCCGGGTTCGTCACCGTCGCAGCGATCAAACGGTGGAGCATCGCCGACAGCATGGCCGGGCTATTCACGATCGCGTTTCTTGTCGGGCAAACGCTGGGCTACATCACTTTCGGCTTCCTGGCCGACCGGCGCGGGCACAAGCTATCGCTGGAGTTCGCCATCCTGGCTTCGACGCTCGGCTTTGCGTTCGCCTGGCTGGCCCCGGCCCCGGAATGGTATTTCGCCGCCTTCGCCCTGTTCGGCATCGGCTCCAGCGCGGTGATCGGCTCCGCGATGCTGGTCGTGATGGAGTTCTGCGAGCCGGAGCGCCGGCCGACCTACGTCGGCATCGCCAACACCGGTGTGGGCATGGTCGGCATCGTCGCGCCGCTGATCGGCGCGGCCCTGGCGAGCGCCAGCTACGACGGCCTGTTCGCGCTCTGCGTGGCGATTGACGCCGTGGCGCTCGTGCTGATGCGCTGGTGGGTGCGCGAGCCGCGGCGGATAGCGGAATGATGAACGATGAGTGACCGCGAAGCGTGATGAAGGGTGCAACTGCCTGGCGCACGGTCATCTCTCGCGCCGTATTCATCATTCATCATTCTGCATTCATCATTGCCCTCGCGGCCGGCGTTTGCGCCGCGCAGGCTGACACCCCGCCGCCCCGGCCCGATCCGCGCTTCGGCATCGTCGAGACGTTCATCAACCCCGACGCGGCGCGGGAGGCCGGCGCGGGCTTCACGCGGATCATCCTGCGCTGGGATGTGATCCAGCCGGCCGGGCCGGCCGACTGGAAGCCCGCCAACGTCCCCGACCCGTTCATCGCGCGCGAGCTGGCCGATGGCCGGCAAGTGGTCGGCCTGCTGATCGGCGCGCCGGCCTGGGCCAGCGCGGATGGCGCGGCCGACGCCCGCGCCGTGCCCCGGATGGACGCCTGGGCCGCGTTCACCGCGCGGATGGCCCAGCACTATCGCGGCCGCATCCACCAGTGGATCATCTGGAACGAGCCGGATGTGTGGGACGCCGCCCATTCCGGCAGCACGTGGCTGGGCAGCGAGGCGGACTACGCCCGGTTGCTGAAGACCGCGTATCTCGCGATCAAAGGCGTGGACCCGTCGGCGCAGGTCGCCCTGGCCGGGCAGACCTACTATTGGGATTGGTCGCATGGCCGGCGGCGCTATCTCGACCGGCTGCTCGACATCCTGGCGACGGATCCCGACGCGGCGGCCAACGGCTTCTTCTTCGACATCATCCCCTACCATCTCTACTTCAACCCGACCCAATCGCCTCTGGTGATCGGCGAGGCGCGGGCCGCGCTTGCGAAGCATGGCATCACCGGCAAGGAGATCTGGATCAACGAGACCAACGCGCCGCCGTCGGACGATGCGCAAGAGTTGCCGTGGTCGGCCCCGCGCTACCGCATCTCGCTTGCCGAGCAGGCCGCGTTCGTGATCCAGCAGTTCAGCCAGGCGTTTGCGGCCGGCGCGTCCCGCGTCGAGATCTACAAGCTACGTAACAGCTCCGATCACCCCGAATCCATCGAGCCGTTCGGCCTGCTGCGCGGAGACGACTCGCGCCGGCCCGCGTTCGCGGCCTTCCGGATCGCGACGACCTATCTCGGCGGCTTCCGGGGCGTGACCCGGCAGCAGATGGGCGAGGTCGTCGCGATCACGTTCGACCGGGGCGGGCAGACCACCACCGTGCTCTGGACATGGGGTCGGGCCGCGACCCGCGCCCGCGTGCGGGCGATTGCGCCGTCCGCCGTGCTGGTGGACGAACTCGGCCGGCCCGCGCCGATCGTTGCGACAGGGGGCAGCTACATCATTGACCTGCCGGCCGCGGCCTGCAGCGCCGGCCCCGATTGCAGCATCGGCGGCGCGCCGCGGCTGCTGGTGGAGGCGGGCGCGTCCGGGGGCCGCGTGGCGCTGATCCCGGCGCCGACCGGCACGCCGTCGCAAACGCCGACCGCGATGCCCGCGCCGGTCACCGCCACGCCCACGATGACCGCAACCGCGCTGGCGACCGCAACTCCCGTCCCATCGCTCATGCCCACCGCCGCGCCGTCGGCGACCCGCACCTCGGCGCCATCCCCCGCCCCACCGCCGACCGTTGCGCCGCCGCCGACCGTCCTCTCACCCACAGCCGGCGCCACACCCCCGGCCGAAACCGAGACGGCGGTCACAGCCCACGATTGGCGGCCCGCCGCGGGAGCCGGCGCGCTCGTTGCGTTGATGATCATCGCGTGGGCGGCGCGACGGGGGCGAATCCGCCCGTAAGGATTCAACTTGGGACGCGCGATCCTCGAACGAGGGTGCGGCGTCCCGGCAGACTCCGGCCTCTACTTCGCCACCAACCGCATCACCTCGCCCACGGCCGGCGCCATCTCGATGAGCGGCCCGCGCAGCAGGCTCTCCGTCTCATCCCCCGCGGCGGCAACGCGTGGCCGGCCACTGAACGGGCATGGAACCCGATATCGCGATGATTCAGCAGGCATCAGGGGCGGCGTTTCTGTGCAGATTTGGCACGCGCAGTGTACTTGGCGGTAGCAAAATGCGTCGGCTTTGGGTCTTCGTGATATTGACCGCGACTAAAAGTTGTGCTATGATTTGCAGCGTGGTTTTCATCGCTTTCCTTGGCTCCGGGTGGCTAATGCTATGCATGGTAGGAAGAGAGCTTGACCATGTCCCTATCCGTCATTCCCCAGGAACTGATCGATGACACTGCCCCTATTCTGGAACTGGTGGGTGCCGCGTTCGGTGACGATGCCCTGAAAACCTTCTGCTTTGGTGTCTTCCCCTCAGTCTACGATGAGTTTACCGCAGAGCAGTCCAAGAGCGCTCGAGTACTGACGCTGGTCGAATACGCTAAGCGACATGGGTTACTTAGGGAATTGTTAGGCGGGGTCCAGAAGGCCAATCCATACCAATATGCCCGGTTCATACATGAGCGCCTTGCCGCATCCATGGCTGAAACCGAGCAAGCAGAAGCTAAACAAGATTGGCCGCAGGTGCTTCATTTCTACCAACGGATACTTAAGATTGCTGAGTGTTACAAGGATTTTCCATTCAAGGCGCAGGTCAACGAATCCGCAGCCCAGCTTAAAATTGATGAGTATTACAACAATGCTTCGGAGAGACTGGCGGAAGCCGAAAAGCACAGGCGTCTCCAGTCACTCTACACTGAGGCTGAGCAAGCATACGCCAGAAAAGATTGGCTCCGAGCGATTGAGTTATATCGGCAGGCACTCGCCATTGACAAGAACTACCAAGACGCTTCGCAAAAGCTGGCAGAAGCCGAAAAGCAAAGACGTCTTCACTCACTCTACACTGAGGCTGAGCAAGCATACGCCAGAAAAGATTGGCCCCGAGCGATTGAGTTATATCGGCAGGCACTTGCGATTGACGAGAACTACCAGGACGCTTCGCAAAAGCTGGCGGAAGCACAAAAGCAGGAGCGTCTCCAGTCACTCTACACTCAGGCCGAGCAAGCATTCGCCGCAAAAGACTGGGCACAGGCTATTGAGTTACTTAAACGAGTGCTTGCGATTGACGGGAAGTACATGGATGCTCCACAAATGTTGAGTCAAGCGATAAGGCAAAGACGTTTTGAGCAACTCCGTGCAAGAATCAAGCAAGCAGCAATCCCATCTATCGCCATTATGGCCTTAGCGGCGATTGTTATGGGGCTTTGGCGGTACTGGCCTGACATCGGAGCTTTGCTTCTTCAACCTATGCCTGCAGCGATGCCGACCTCGGCATGGACGCTAACCCCGGCGACAACGCCCCTGAGCACCTTGATGTCGACACCCATCCCAACCAGCACCCCTGCACTTACCTTTACACCAATCCTCACTCCTGTTCCATCGCCGACGGTAGGCATTACTGTCACCCTAAGGGGGCAGTCTTTGCCAATCGAGTGCGGTGGAAAAGTTCTCCTTCCATCAAGCGGGATTATTCTGACTATGGCCGATATTCCCATCACTGCTGAGCAAGAAAGGGAACTGCACTGGTCTGCTCTGATAGGAAAAATGCGCCCACAAGAAGGACGTACGTCAGCATATTCTCAGGATCCGAATGCGCTCACGCCAGACGTTGTATCCCTCGAGAGGAAAGGAATACGAATATGCTACTTCTACGTAGTCGTTCAACAAACACCCTAACCGTTGTGTGCCCAAGCACACGCAAAGAGAGGAACCAGATCCGTGACAGGAGGAAACCGATGGTTACAAAGAAGCGATTCGTCCGGTTGATTTTAGCTGTCGCTACAGCGATGCTGCTTGTGGCTGCCGCGGGGTGCGGTCCTGGAACTACGCCCTCGCCCACACCGACACCCTTGCCACTACGGATGCCGATGCCCACGCTGCCACCGACACTGATGCCCACGCCGACCTCAATACCGCCGACTGCAACGCCGATTCCCTCCACGCTGATGTTTGAGCTTCAGCCCAACGTCGAAGAGATCCAGGTGGGGAAGGAGGTCGCCATTGTCGCCAAGATCGAGCCGTATCAGAAAGTGGAGCTGACGTGGTCGGTTACCGGCACCAGCGGGGGAAAGATATATCCCCAACAAGGTGTAGCAGTCATCTATACTGCTTCGGACAAACCTGGGACCGACATTGTGACCGCCGAAGGAACGACTGCCGCCGGGGCGAGCGTCAAAAACAGCAGGGTATTTAGAGTCATACCTCAGGCGCCGACCCGAACCCCCATGCCAACGGCATCACCGATTGCAAAGCCTGGCCCGTCATCTGTCCCTTCATCACCGTCGGCAGGGCTATCTATCTACGCGGGAGAGAGGCTCTCGGCTGGCTATGACATGGGTCAGAATACCTCTGCTGGTCCTCAGTCATGGGTCACCGACATGCAGGGGTACATGAGAATGTCCTATCCGTCGGGACTGGACTGGGGAGCCCTATTCATCACGGTGGGAAGACCCAGGAATCCTCCCCGCCCTGGCAGAGATCTCTCTGCTTACAGAACTTTCGCTGTGGACCTGAAAGGCGAGAAGGGAGGAGAGTTGATCAACATCGGCATTAAGGATAATACGGATCCCGATGACGGCTCGGAAGATAAGATCACGGTGCAAGTGACCTCCGAGTGGAAGACGTACACCTTCCCCCTATCACAGTTTGCCAATGCCGATTTGACAAGGCTCTATGTGGTCGCCGAGTTTGTCTTCGAGCCCGGCTGGCCCCCAGAGACGGTGTATTTCAGGAATATCAGGTATCTTCCCTAGCCGTCGAGTGGTCCAGGCTCTGGTATCCTCTTATCCATGTGAAGGAGAAAAAGCATGTTCAACGAGCAACGAAACAGCCGATTTGTCCTGGTTATACTGGTGGTAGCCCTACTGGTAAGCTTGGGCGGTTGTGGCCCTAGACTCACGCCTACACCCTTGCCTTCACCCACACTAATGCCACTGACCTCAACGTCGGCGCCTACATCGACACCCATACTCTCGGCAACGCCGATGTCGCCCATCCCACCGCCGGCCTTGACATTGGAGCGTCAGCCTACCGTGGAAGTAGTGAAGGTAGGACAAGATGTTGCCATTGTCGCCAAGATCGAGCCACTTCAGAAAGTGGACCTCAGATGGCGGGTTACTGGCACTAGCGGGGGAAAGGTATATCCCGAAACAGGTGATGCCGTCATCTACACCGCCGGTAGCCAACCCGGAACAGACGTTGTAACCGCGGAAGGAACTACCGCCGGTGGAGCGCCGATCAAGCAAAGCACCAGCTTCAAAGTCGAGCCTTTGCCCACGCCAACACCCACCATCACGCTGTCGCCAACCTTAACGCCAACTCCGACACCTCGGACACCGACTGCGACGCCCTCGAACACACCGAGACCTGCTATAGCACCTCCACCTGTGGCACCGGTTTCTCCCACGTGCTCACAATGGACGTTTGAGAGCAGCACCACGGAAGGATGGGTAGCAGCGAGAGGACCTGACTGGACAGATAACTATGCTCAAGAAGCCACGGTGAGTTCTGAGGTGGCTTCAGAAGGGCGATATTCCCTGAAATCCGATTTTGATGGCACAAGTGTCCCAATGAACCAGTTCTACAAGGCCATCTTCTACGTCGAGCGGCAATCGGATATGACCGCCTGTCCGAGATTGATGTTCGACGTTCACAACTCCATTGATGGGATGGCGGTGGCTATTGCCCTCAGCACAGGCCCCAATTGGATTTGGCATGAGTCCCCACCTATCCCGTTGAGAACAGACCGGGAGAGAACAGACTGGAACAGGAACATCACTTTCGACTTGGACGCCACTAACTTCAAAACTGAGGCTTCCAGGTGGACGTATTCGGTCTCTGTGGCTGACAAAAACGACACTAAGCGACTGGCTATCATCTTCATCCCTCCGAAGAGGTCCTTGGCTGGCTCGCTATACTTGGATGCCATTCGCTCTACGAGGAAATGACAGCAAGCTCTCAGCCTATGCTTGCACTACCTGATATGCTTTGAACGAAGCCCGGTAGAGCATCCTGAGCGGAGTGCCAACAGGGTCGAAGATTTGTCTTGGGTTTGTCGAAGGTATGCGACTCAGACGCTCCCTTCGGCCTTGCTCAGGGCAGACTTCGACTCTGCTTCACTGCGCTCAGAGTGCCTTGACTCACCGGTTATGGAAAGTACCGGGCAATGAGATCCATGCTATGGGCATTTGGAAGTGTCCAGAGGGAGAGATCTGCGTGAAAACCAATAATAACGGTCGGGCCAAGTGTCTGCTGATAGTGCTCGCGGCAGTTATCTCTGCTGGAACCATATTGGGTAATATTGGCTGTCAGGAGAGTCCTCAAAGTACCGCGCAGCTTTCTCCTTTGAGGATTCCTACAGCAGGTGCGCTTCCTTCTGCCCCAGCAATAACTCGGCTTCCTCCGCCCACCCTGACCCTCAAAGTGATTCCTCTCCCCTCGCCCACCCCCGCCATCATCACGCCCACCTCATCATCCAACGAAGACAGCGCCTACGCCCATCTCTACACTGTGATGGACAAGTATGCCAGCGGTGCTGCCCTGCGACTGCTGGACAGCTATGAGCCTACCCCCGCCTGGGATGACGACGATATCGCCTGGGTCTACGACAACGCGCTGGTGATGCTGGCCCTCATGGCGCGCGGCGCAGCAACGGACTGGGAGAGGGCCACGATTCTGGCCGATAGCCTGGTTTATGCCCAGAACAACGATCCCAACTTTGCCGATGGCCGGGTTCGGGATGCTTACTCTGCGGCCGCTCTCGTCAATGTTAATGGCAAAGCTCAGATCACTGCCCCAGGCTCGGCCACCGGTAACATGGCCTGGACAATATTGGCCTGGCTGGGCTATTGGAAGGCCAAAGGAGGAACGCCCTATCTGGAGGCTGCCACGCGGTTAGGGCAATGGATTCACGATAACACCTACGATACGCGCGGCGCTGGGGGCTACACGGGCGGTCATAATAGCAGCTTGGAAAAGTATCAATGGAAGGCTACTGAGCACAACATTGACGTGTACGTTGCCTTTATGAAGCTCTATGAGGCCACAGGCGACCCTGTCTGGTTCGGCAGAGCCAGGCATGCCAAGACCTTTGTTCAGGCCATGTGGCACGAAGCGGGAGGGTACTTCTGGACAGGGACGACGAGCGACGGGGTCACCATCAACCCCAGCCCCATCCCTGAAGATGCCCAGACTTGGGGCTTGATGGCTTTGGGCGACAAGGACACCTACGGGGCTGGAATCGCCTGGGCCGAAAGCAATCTCTCCATCAACCCTTGCTCCAGTTGTGCCTCGCACCGCGGCTTCAAGTTCAGTGATGCAGGAAGCGGCTGCTGGTTTGAGGGCACAGCGCACATGGCCCTTGCCTTTCAGATCAAGGGTGAAACCGCCAAAGGGGACGACATCGTGGGGGTATTGCGCAATGTCCAAATCTCGGCATCCAACACCAACGGCGCAGGGATCGTCGCCGCTTGCCCAGACGGAGCGGAGACCGGTTACGGTTGGAGTTATCCCAATGCCTTGCACATCGGCGCTACCGCCTGGTATCTCTTCGCCGAGCGGCGACATAACCCTTTCTGGCAGATCGGCACGGGCGAGACGATTCCCTCTATCGTCGGCGAATTCCAAAAGGGGATGGACTATGCCGCCTGGTGGCAGGGACAGTACTCCACGCCTTCGGCGGATCAATCTCTGGACAACCTGAATGCTGTCGAGGCCAGGTGGCTGGGGCTGGTGGTCACGGGCTATCAGGAAACGATTGCGTCCACGGTCATAACCTATGCTTTGCCCCGCACGCCCACAGATAACGATCTGGTGCATGTCATCACTCAGGCGCACGGCCGAGGGATACGCGTGATGCTCAAGCCTCATCTAGACTTGAACAACGACCCCACACATTGGCGCGGGCAGATCGGCACTGAGTTTGCCGGCGAAGCCGAATGGCAGGCTTGGTTCGCCTCGTATCGTGCTTTCATTAACCACTACGCTGCCCTGGCTCAGGCCAATGGAGTAGAGCAATTCGCCGTGGGTACCGAGCTGGTTGGCGCCAGTGGGCGAGAGGCGGATTGGCGAAGGGTGATCAGCGAAACCCGCCGCATCTTCACCGGTCCCATCACCTACGCCAGCAACCACAGCGGCGAGGAGACAAGCATCCAATGGTGGGATGCGGTGGATTACATAGGTGTGGATGCTTACTATCCATTGACGAACAAGAACGATCCGACCCTGACCGAGCTGAAAGCAGCGTGGGTTACTCCCCTGCTGACTTTGGAGAATCTCTCCAGACAGTACAACCGGCCCGTTATCTTCACCGAAATCGGGTATCGCAGTGTGGACGGCGCAAATCAGCGTCCCTGGGAATGGCAGAGCGGCGGCGCCATAGACCTTCAGGAGCAGGCCGATTGCTACCGCGCGGCCCTGGAGACCTTCTGGGGAAAGCCGTGGTTCAGAGGCAGCTACTGGTGGTACTGGAGCACTGACCCCGATCAGGGCGGGCCGGCAGACACCGACTATACCCCCCACAACAAGCCAGCCGAAATGCTCTTGAGAAGCTACTATCGGCCGTTCTTGTATCTTCCTATCATTCTCAAAGGCAGCATCGGCACTGAAAGATGAAAATCACCGATGTCATTGGCCGCATTCCCTACCGCATGGCTTTGGCGGGCGGGTGGATTGACCAGCCGTTCGTCTCGCAACTGAACCCAGCCCCACCCGGCTCGATGGTCGTGGCGGCGCTGGAGCCGACCGTCCGTTTCATGGATCGCTGCGGCATGGGCACGAGCACCCGGCGCGTGGCCGAGGGATTGTGGGGTGGCCTTCTGCCCGACCGCGCTCCCGCGGTCTTGACGCGCGAGCTTTACGCCGCGGAGAACGCCGGGCAGGTCGAGCCATCCGGCTCGCAGGACATGATCGGCCTGATCTACCCCGGCGTGAACCGGCTGGACTACCGCTTCGATCACGAGGGCGGCTATTTCCCCGCGCACATCGAGTCGAACACTGACCCGGCTGTGGCGCGCTGGCTGGAGCGCGTCATCTGGATGGTCCCTGTGGCGCAGCGGCCGATTGGCTATGGGCCGCTCGGCATCAAGCATCTCGACCGTGAATGGATCCGCCGGCTGGGGCAAAGCGGCAAAGATTGCTATAACGCGATCCTGGCAATGGACGCGCCGGCGCTCGGCGCATCCATGAACGAATGTATGGCGTGTTGGGAAGCGATCCTGCCGCACACCGTCCGCCATCCCACCATCACAGTTGACCTCATGGCGATTCTGGGCTACTATCAAGCGCATTATGTGGGCGCGATGTATTCGGGGTGCGGCGGGGGATACCTGTACGTGGTGTCAGAGGAGCCAGTGCCGGGAGGCTTTGGCGTGAAGGTGCGGACGACTCGGGAGGCAGAATGCCAAATACGATGACAACGAACTCGCTTGATCGTCGCTTTCGCTACGACACGAGCAGCCACTGGTACAAGGGCAACACCCATCTCCATACCACCTGCTCCGATGGCGGGCTGACCTACAGCCAGGTCAATGCGTTGTACGCGTCGGCCGGCTTCGATTTCCTGTTCGCTACCGACCATTGGATCACCTCGGATGTGGCGCAGCTCTCCCCCGGTGACAGTCCCCTCTGGCTCGATGGCATCGAGTTGGATGGCCGAGACGAGACGGGCGCGCTCTACCATGTCGCGTGCCTGGGCAAGGTGACGGGGATCACCCGCGAGATGGGCTTTCCCGCCGCGCTGCGGGCCGCAGCCGACCAGGGCAGTCTGACGATCCTGGCGCACCCGCAGTGGACCGGCAACTCCTTCGATGATGCACTGCGCTGGCCCTTCGACGGGGTCGAGGTCTACAACCACGTCTGCCGCTGGCTGAACGGTAAGGGGGAGGCCGCGGCCTACTGGAATGCGATGCTGAACCGCCGGCCGGGCACGCTGGCGCTGGCCGTGGATGATGCGCACCTGCAGCCGGAGCATCCCGGCTGGAACGGCGGCTGGATCGTCGTCAACGCGGCGGCGCGCGCGCCGGAACAAATCATAGACGCCCTCCGCCGGGGCAACTTCTATGCCTCCTGCGGCCCGCAACTCCACGCGATCCGCTTCGACGGCGCGCATGTCGAGGTGGAGACCTCGGCTGTCCAGTTCATCCGCCTGGTCGGCCCGGCCTACCGGGGCCAGCGCATCGGCAGCTTCGACGGGCAACGATTGGTCGCCGCGCGCTTCGAGCTGCCGGCCGATTGGGACTACGCGTACCTGGAGATCGAGGATGAACAAGGGCGGCGCGCATGGACGAACACACTGGTTGTAGAGGACGATCCATCTTAACGCCACGCCCGGCGCACATCGGCGAACCGCAAGTTACTCTGCTGCGCCGCCAGGAGCAGCGCCCCAGCGCTCTCAAGCCCCCCATTGTTCCCCATCTGCCTGCTTGGCGGTATAATACTATCGCCGCTCAGTCATCGGCATGTATTCACGGAGGGCAGCATGCGCCGCTTTTCATCCTACGGGCCGGTGGACACCGACCTGCACTACTATGTGCCGCGCCAGGAGTTGGTGGATCGCGCCTGCGCCGAGTTGTTGGGGGAAGATCCTGCCAAGGGAGGGCACTACATCACCGTCTGGGCGCCGCGGCAACGGGGCAAGACGTGGGTGATGCAACAGGCGCTCCGGCGTTTGCACCAAGACGAGCGGTTCGACGTGCTGAAGATCAACCTGGAACACCTCAAGATGACGACGGCAGTGGATCGCGTGGTTCAAGCGATTGCGGGCGAGATCATCGGCAGTCTGAATCTACAAGGGATCACCGTCAACGCCCTCGCCGATCTCTACCACGTGTTCAGGGGGGGCGTCCTCAAGAAGCCGTTGATCCTGATCCTGGACGAGTTTGACGCTCTGCCCGAAGCAGCTATCAGCGGCATCGCGGGGGTGTTCAGGAACATTTACACCTCCCGTCGCGACGCGGCGGAGCGCACGACCGACCAACAAGAGTATTTGCTGCACGGTGTGGCGTTGATCGGCGTGCGCGGGGTGTTGGGAATCGAGAGCCGCACCGGTTCCCCGTTCAACGTCCAGCGCAGCCTGTTCATCCCCAACCTGACCTTCGCCGAGGTGGAGTCCATGTTCCGCTGGTACGAGAGGGAGAGCGGCCAGCCGGTGGCGCAGGCGGTGATCGAGCGCATCTACGCCGAAACGCGCGGTCAGCCGGGGTTGACCTCGTGGTTCGGCGAGCTGCTGACCGAAACCTACAACCCCGACCACAGCCGGCCGCTCACCCTGACGGAATTGGATCGCGTGCTGCTGTGGGCCACCGACGGCCTGGGCAACGCCAACATCCTGAACCTCATCAGCAAGGCGAAGCAGGAACCGTACAAGGCCGTGGTGCTGGAGCTCTTCCGCACCGATGAGAAGCAACTCTTCCACTACGACGATCCGCTGCTGAACTTCCTCTATCTGAACGGCGTCGTGGACATCGAAGAAACCCCTGACCACCTCTACACGCAGTTCCCCTGTCCATTCGTCGAACGCCGGCTATTCAACTACTTTGCCCGCGAGCTGGTGGCCGACACCGGCCGCCTCTACGCGGCGTTCGAGGACCTGGACGCCGTCATCACCGCGGAGCGCGTCAACGTGGTCGGCCTGCTGCGGCGCTTCGAGCGCTATCTGCAAGAGAACCGTGACTGGCTGCTGAAGGATGCCCCGCGCAAGACCAATTTGCGTCTCTACGAAGCGGTGTTCCACTTCATCCTCTACCGCTACCTGGCGGACTTCCTGCAGAGCTACCGCGGCCGTGTCTGGCCGGAGTTCCCCACGGGGAACGGTAAAGTGGATCTGCTAATTGCGCACGGAGGGACGGTCTACGACCTGGAGGTCAAGAGCTTCACCAACCTGCCCGACTACCAGCGCTCGCTGCGCCAGGCCGCGGCCTACGCCCAGCAGTTGGGACTGGCGGAGATCACGTTGGCGCTCTTCCTGGAGCAAGTGGATGACGCCAACCGCGCGAAATACGAGGCGGTCTACATGGATGCGGAGACGGGCGTGCGGGTGGCGCCAGTGTTCGTGCAGACCGGCGGATGAGAGCCGAAAATCGTCAACTGTCACTCGCATGTGTTCGCTGGTCGCTGGAATTTCAGCGCCGGCCAGCAGAAAATCGCCAACCGTCACCGAAACATGCTTACCGGTTAGCGAGATTGCATCGCCGATCAGCAAGAAATCGCCAACCGTTGCCCGAACCAGCCTGCCGGTCGCCGGAATATCAACACTGGCCAACCGGAAATCGCCAATCATCACCGAAACATGCTTGCCGGTCAGCAGAATTACATCATCGGCCAGCAGAAAATCGCCGACCGTCACCGGCGCATGCTTGCCGGTCAGCAGAATTGCCGCACCGGTTTGGTCTGAACGATGACGATCCCATCATCTTGCCACGAGGAGCGCCACATGTCCGAGCCGACACCCACCCCCGCCGCCCCGAAACGGGGCCGCAGCAATCAGGATCAACGGATCGCCAACCGCATCGCGGCCGCGCGCCAGATGTTGACGTTGGCGCAGAGCGACAGCGAATTGGCCGCGCTCCTGGCCGGCCGCGGCTACGACGCCGCCCGGCTGGCCGAAGGGCTGGCCCTGCAAAACGCGGCTCAGATCGCGTTCACGGGCCGCCAGCGCGCCGTCGCCGATCAAACCGCGGCCACCGCCGCCCTGGCCGCCGCCGACGCCGCGGCCCGGCGCGCCTACAACGATTTCCGCATCACGGCCCGCGCCATCTTCCCGGCGCCGGCCGCCAGCCAGGCGCTCGGGCTGGCCGGCGCGGCATCCGATGACCTGCAGAAGTTCCTCACCGCGGCCCGCGCCAGCTACGATGTGGCGCTACACACCGCGGCCTATCTGACCGAGCTGGCGCGCTTCGGTTATCCGCAGGCCACATTGCAGGCGGCCCGCAGCCTGCTCGATGACCTGGCCGCGGCTGACGCGGCGCAGGAAGGGGCCAAAGCCACCGCGATGCAGGCCACCCGCCTGCGCGACGAAGCGGTCGCAGCCCTCGATGCCTGGCTGCGCCGCTTCCGCACCGTCGCCAAAATCGCCACCCGCGGCCGGCCCGACCTGGCGCAGAAGTTGGGGCTGTAGGATGAGACAACCTCTCTCATCCCCCCAACCCCCCCTTCGGCAAGCTCAGAGCTTGCCCTGAACGCAGTGAAGGGGCAGGCTCTTCTCTCCCCTCGTAGGGGAGAGAAGGGGGGCAGGGGGGTTAGGTCCAAGATCGCTGAATCAAAAGGAGGCCCTCATGCCCTTCTACCCCTCCGGCACCCGCATCGCCAGCCGCTACGAGGTGGCCAACGCTCCCCACTTTGGCGGCATACCCTAACGGACACAAGTGGGCATCGTTTACCTGTGCTTCGACCACCAAGAGGAGCGTCCGGTCGCGCTCAAGACCTTCCGCCCCGAGTTCCTGCCCGACCGCGCCGCGCGTGACCGCTTCCTGCAAGAAGGCGAGACCTGGGTGCGCCTGGGCAGGCATCCCCACATCGTCCGTCGCTATAGCGTGTTCCAAGACTCCCCGCGGCCGGAGATCTACCTGGCGCTGGAGCAGGCGGCGCAATAGGCGTTCGTGCCAGATTGTGGTATTATTGGCGCGGAATCAGTCGTATGACAGGGAGAAGACAAGATGGCTGCCGAGACTTTGATCCTTACCCTTCCCGTCCCGCTTGCCCGCGAGCTGAGTTCGGCTACGCAGGATTTTCTGGCCGAGCTCATCGAGCGCGGGTTACGCGAGGTGCGAGTTGAGCGCGCGTTGGATCGCTATGCGCATGGCGGCATGTCGTTCGGCGCGGCGGCGCAGCAAGCGGGCGTGACGCAATCGGAGCTGTCTCGCTACGCCTATGCCCGCGGCATGGAGCCGTTCTTCAGCGCCGAAACGTTGGCCGAAGAACTGGGCTGAGCGCCATGCCGACAGTGCTCTGCAATGCTGGACCGTTAATGGCGCTGGGCAAGCTCAACCGGCTCGACCTGTTGGCCGACCTCTACGAGCAGGTGCAGATGACGCGGGCCGTCTACAACGAGGTTGTGACCCAAGGTCTGGCGCGCGGTATGGCGGACGCGCGTGTCGTGCGGCTGTTCTGGCAGCGCCAGCGGTGGCCGGTGGTGACGGTGCCCCAGGCCGCGCTGGATGTCTATCAGCCTGCCGTTATCTTGGATCCAGGCGAAACCGAAGTGCTGGCGCTGGCGCAAACACTGGATGACCCACTCGTGCTGCTCGATGACGAAATCGCGCGCGCCGAGGCCCGTCGCTTGAAGTTACGCGTTCGTGGTACCCTCGGCGTTTTGACCCAGGCCTACCACAACGGTCTTCTCTCTTTCCCCCAAGTTGAACTGCTGATCCATGAGATCGCTGCCCGGCCTGACATCTGGATCGGAGCCAGGTTGTGCGAGCAGGTGTTGGCATCGCTCCGCAAAGCTGCTGTGTGTTGAAATCCCACGGCTGACCCGAAGGGGGTGCAAGCCGGTCAAGGCCAGCTGAGGTGATGCCCGCCAGCCGGTTTCAACTGAACCAGGTGCCTGGCACTTGGCAAGCGCCAGGCACCTCTTGAGCCAAAGGAGGCCCTCATGCCATTCCACCCCTCCGGCGCCCGCATCGCCGGCCGCTACGAAGTCGCCGGCCAGCCCCTCCTGGGCGGCATGGGCATCGTCTACCTGTGCTTCGATCACCAGGAGCAGCGGCCCGTCGCGCTCAAGACCTTCCGCCCCGAATTTCTCCCCGACCGCGCCGGCCGCGACCGCTTCCTGCAAGAGGACGAGACCTGCGTGCGCCTGGGCAAGCACCTCTACATCTGGACGGCGCGACCTGCGAGCTGACCACCGAGGCCGAATGGAGCCGGGCGGGGACCGGGCCGCTATCGTTTCCCTGGGACGCCGAACTGGGGACGCCCCAGGCTCACTTCCGGCCAACGTAGGACGGCTGGAACCCGGAAGGGGTCAAAGCGCCTCACGGCACATACCGGCTCAACCGTGAGGAGCGGGTCACGATGCCGGTCTCCCTTGCCGCAGGAGATCTCTTGAAGACCAGCAACACCTGGCTGCTGGTGCGGACCGGTCAGTAGGATAGGCTGGTCGCGAAACCCTGCAGGGTCCGGTCACGACGAAGATGCGTTGCTCGTTGTGCGGCGCAGATCCCGATCCCCAACCTCACCCCACCCGCTCCCGCACCACCCCCGCCAACGTCGGCTGCCCGATCACTTGCAGCTCGTAGCGCACGCGCTGCACCGGCTGGCTGATGCGGGCCACGCGGGTCAGGTCTATCGGCGTGGCCGCGAGCACCAGGTCGCAGGGGGTTTGCCGGATCGTCTCTTCCAGGTCGCGGATTTGCGCGTCGCCGTAGCCCATCGCGGGGAGCAGCGGGCCGGTGGCCGGGTAGGCGCGGAAGGTTTCGGCGATGCTGCCGACTGCGTAGGGCCGCGGGTCTACGATCTCGGCCGCGCCGAAGCGCCGGGCCGCCACGATCCCCGCGCCGTATTGCATCCCGCCGTGCGTCAAGGTCGGGCCATCCTCGATCACCAGCACCCGCTTGCCGCGAATCGCGGCCGGGTCGGCCAGGAAGAGCGGCGAGGCGGCCTCGATGATGATCGCGCGGGGGTTGACCGCCGCGGCGCTGTCGCGCACCGCGCTGATGCGCTCCAGGTCGGCGGTGTCTATCTTGTTGATGACGATCACGTCGGCCATGCGGAAGTTGGCCGCGCCGGGGTAGTAGGTGCGCTCGTGGCCGGGCCGGTGCGGATCGGCCACGACGATGTGCAGGTCGGGCTTGAAGAACGGCAGGTCGTTGTTGCCGCCATCCCACACGATCACGTCCGCCTCCTGCTCGGCCTGGCGCAGGATCGCCGCGTAGTCCACCCCCGCGTACACCACGATGCCGCGCTCCAGGTGCGGCTCGTACTCCTCTCGCTCCTCGATGGTGCAGCGGTGGGCGTCCAGGTCGGCGCAGGTCGCAAACCGCTGGACGCGCTGCCGACCCAGGTCGCCGTAGGGCATCGGGTGGCGCACCGCCACGACCCGCTTGCCCAACTCCTGAAGCAGGCCGGCCACATAGCGCGTGGTCTGCGATTTGCCGCAGCCGGTGCGCACCGCGCAGACGGCCACGACCGGCTTGCTGGCGCGCAGCATCGTCTCGCGCGGGCCGATCAGCCGGAAATCCGCGCCCGCGGCCAGCACGAGGCTGGCTCTTTCCATGACGTACTGATGGCTGACATCGGAGTAGGCGAAGATCACCTGGTGGATGCCCAGGCTGCGGATCAGGGCTTCCAGCTCGCTCTCCGCGTGGATCGGGATGCCGGCCGGGTAGCGCGCGCCGGACAGCTCCGGGGGATAGCGCCGGCCCTCGATGTTGGGGATTTGCGTGGCGGTGAAGGCGACGACCTCGTAGCGGTCGTCGTCGCGGAACACCGTGTTGAAATTATGGAAGTCGCGCCCGGCGGCGCCCATGATGAGAACGCGTTCCCGTGTCATGCTGGGCGCCTCCGCGCTCGATCACTCGCGCGATCCCGCTTCCAGTTGCTTCGGCGCCTCCGCGACCGGCTGGCTCGCGGCCGAATGATCGCGCCGCGGCCGATAGGTGATCCGGGCGAAGCCGATGCCCAAGAAATAGAGCGCCAGCAGCGGGCCCATCACCAGCATCATGTTGAGGGGGTCCACCGTCGGGGTGATGACGGCGGCCAGGACGGCGATAAGCAGGAAGGCGTACCGCCACTGCTTAAGCATCGCCTTTGGCGATGCGACACCCATCCGGGCCAGCATCGCCATGATGAGCGGCGTCTCGAACGCGACCCCCATCCAGAGCATCACACCGAGCGTGAAGCTGAAGTAGGCGCGCACGTTCCAACTGGCGCGGGCGATGTCGAGGCCGAATGATGCCAGGTACTTGAGAGCGAACGGCAGCATAATGAAATAGGCGAATGCCGAGCCTAAGAGGAAGAAGATCAACACTAACGGAATGCCGAGAAACGCGATAAAGCGGTAGGTCGCTCTTTCGGTAGGGCTTTCCAGCGCCGGCTCCGTGAACCGCAAAACCTGGTACAGCAGGATCGGCAGCGTGAGGACCGCGGCCGTCCCGAAAATCACCTCGAACGTGGCCCACAGCATGTCAATCGGCGCCAGCACGATTAGTTGGATGTCCCCCTTCGGTCGGGCGATCAGCTCCAGCAATTGGTTGGAAAAGATGAACGCCAGCACCGCCGCCCCCAACAGCCAGCCCAGGACGATGAAGATGCGGTGTCGCAGTTCCACCAAGTGCTCGACCGCGCCGTAGAGGATCTGGATCAGGTCATAGAGCGGGTTTTCGCTCAGCTCCCACGACCGCCGCGCCTGTTCCAGGGTGAGGATCGGCAACTCGTTCTGCTGGCGGCGGAAGTTGGTGATGGACAACCAGAGCTGCTCGATGCCGGCTGGGAGTTTCGACGGCCCCAGCAAAGCGATCGCGGCAATGAGCAAGAGGATCAGGCCGAAGATACCGGTGAAAGACATAGATCAATCCTGAGGGGCTGGCGCATCCGCGGGGATGGCGCTGGCGTGGTCGGGCCGGGTATCGGCCTCGCGCGTGCGTTTCGGGGCGGCGCGATGGCGGCTGCGCGGGGCGGTGGGCGCGGTCGGCGAGGCCGCCGCACTTACGGGCTCGGGGCTGGTAGCCGGCGGCGTTTCGACGCGGTCGGGGGCGGGCGCGTCACTCGCTTTTTCAAGCTGCGCGATCACCCCCTCAACCGGCGCGATGGTTTCTTTGACCGGCGCAGTGGTTTCTTCGACTGGCGCGATGGTTTCTTCGACTGGCGCAGTGGTTTCTTCGACTGGCGCGACGATTTCTTCGACTGGCGCAGTGGTTTCTTCGACTGGCGCGACGATTTCTTCGACTGGCGCGACGATTTCTTCGACTGGCGCGACGATTTCTTCGACTGGCGCGACGATTTCTTCGATGGGCACAGTGACTTCTTCGACTGACGCGATGATTTCTTCGACTGGCG
>Ga0233425_10002265_pt1 | contig 38753 bp, 50 predicted proteins | sample Watercolumn_Towu_2_FD_181712 | JGI IMG/M metagenome (GOLD analysis project Ga0233425, IMG submission 181712) | Freshwater microbial communities from Lake Towuti, South Sulawesi, Indonesia - Watercolumn_Towuti2014_140_MG | ecosystem: Environmental > Aquatic > Freshwater > Lake | place... | reverse complement strand
TGGAGCCTTCGGGCGGCGGCGCGGCCTCGGGCCCCGTCGATGAGCTGGGCGCCGCCTTCGACGCGGCCGAGTCGCGCACGCGGGCATACTTCGAGCTGAGCAATCGCCTCGCCTCCGAAGGCAAGCAGATGCTGCTCGGCTTCGGGCAGGGATTCGCCAACGCGGCCGCGGCGGCGCTCATCTCGGGCAAGGGCTTCCGCCAGACCACCAACGAGCTCGTCAAGGCCCTCGCGGCGCAGGCGCTGGGCCGGTCGCTCTTCGAGGCGGCCGCCGCGGTCGCCTCGCTCGCGATAGGCAACGTCCCCGCGGCCGCGCTCCACGGCAAGGCGGCCGCGATGTTCGGCGCCATCGCTGCGGGCGGGATCGTCGGGGCAGCCGCGTCTGGCGGCATTCGGGGCGGGGCTGGCGGGGGTGCGTCCTCTGCCGGTGGCGGCGAGGGCTTCGGTCAAGGCCGACTCTCGCCAGCGCCGCCCTACCAGCAGACCCCCGCCAGCATCACCGTCCTCATCGGCGGCGAGGAGGTCCACGCCGTCGTCGTGCGCGAGAACGACCGAGTCATCCAGTCCGGCTCCATGTCCCGGCCGAGGTTCGCGGCGTGAGCGAGGGCGCCATCCTCTGCGGTTTCGACGCCGCGACGCTTCCGGGCTCGCCCTACAAGCGGGGCGCGACGAACACGACCATCCCGGCCACGACATCCATGTTCGACGGCGGGCGTTACCGTGACGCGGTCGCCTTCCTTACGGGGTACGGCGCGCCGAAGGACAGCGCGGTCGAGCTGGCCGCCCTCTGGGCCATCATCTCGACGGCCGGCGCGGGCACGATGGTCATGGGCATCGACGAGAACGACCGCGTCTACCTCCAGACGTCGGCCAACGAGGCCTTCACGGTCACGCCCGGGGCCAGCGATCCGTGGGGGTGGGGGGGCGTCGTCTCCAGCGTGGCCTACGGCTCGGGCCAGCGTGCGACCGCCACCATGCCCTGGACGCGCGGCCCGCTGGACGTGACGGTCCTCGTCTCGCAGATGGTCATCGAGGCCGGCGTGGGGGCGGACGTTTTTCCACAGCACGCGGCCAGGCACCACAGCCTGCCGGGATTCCTGCGCTACGCCGCGGGCGACGCGGACGACACCTCGACCGCCTGCCTTGAGGATTGGGAGAACGACGCGCAGGACAACGCCTCGCGCCGCATCCGGTGGGGCATCGACGCCGACGGGCACGTCTTCTGCTCGTGGCCGTCGCCGTCCATCGCTGACCTGGTGTGGAATGCCAACGCCGCCGCGACCGCATTCCGTGCGGCGCTGGGCTTCACGGGCGACGAGACCGCGGGTTCTGCCGTGGGCGGGCGCAAGGTCTTGACCGCCGCGCTTCCCTGCCCAGGCGTTCAGGTGATCCGCCGCGGCTTCTCGCAGCGCACCCCCCGCCGGGTCAACCGCGGCGAGGCCTCGGAGCTGCTCGACGGGACGGTCCGCGGGACTCGCACGTCGACCGGCGTGGAGCACGTCTACGAGCTCGACCTCCGCGGCACGCTCGCCACCGTGGACGAGGAGCGCCACTTCCTCCGCCACGTCTCGCCGCTCCTCTTCCCGGGCGCGGCCGTGTCCATGTACGGGCGCTGGGGCGATCCAAGGCGGGCGCGGACCATCGGCGAGTCCCGCACCGGCGCGGCCGTGGAGACCACGGACAAGTCCAACGTCGGGCAGTTCGGCGGGCTGGAAGGCCGGCGCCGCCTGCGCGTCGCGCCCGGCTCGAGCGAGGCCTTCGACCTCGGCTACGTGGACGGCCCGCGCCTGGTCACGCAGCGCCTGACCATCGTGGGCCGCGAGGATGGGTAAGGTCTTCTCCGGCTGGCCCTCGCCCGACCCCTTCGCCGTCGGGACCGGGCAAGTGCTCCGCGCGGCCGCCGCTCAACCGTTGGGCGAGGCCCTGGACTACGCCAGATCCATCTACGGGCGGCGCGACCTGGTCTGCGCGTCCTTCCCGCAACTCGGCGGCGGCGACACGGAGTTGACGGGCTGGCAGGCCACGGAGGACCAGACCGCCTACAGCGCGCACCCGCAAGCGGCCTGGACGATCCCAGTGCTCCCGGATTGCGCCGAGGTCACGGTCGAGGTGGATGTCGTCGGAGAGGCCACCCTCGACGGCTGGATCAAGGTGGTGGGCGACGGGGCGGCGGTGGAGCACCACGCGCTCACGCTCGGGCGGAAGACCCTCGTCGTCGGCGTGGACACGACCGCGGACGAGCAGGAGATCCGCCTGTGGCTCAAGGCGGACTCGGCGGGCAAGACCATCACCATCTCCAGCGTGACCGTCTACGCGGACGTCCTGACCTCGCCCCTCGCGGCCGGCGCCGGCTCCGACGGTTTCGTCGGCGTGGACGAGGACGAGCTCGGCGCGGACGAGGCGCTCTCCACCGATCTCGTCCACGGAATGCTCGGCGATCTGGGTCGCCTGCGAGACACGGTGCAGACCGCGTACCAGTGGAGCGCGTGGCGCCCGGCCTCCGGCGTGACCGAGAAGGAGGCGATGATGGATGCGTGCGCGCACGTCGCCGTGGTCCCGGTCTGGCAGGGGTCGGGCGGGCACGTCGTCGAGGTCAGGATCCGCGCCGCGTCCGATCCGGTCGACGACACGCACGTCCTCGTCGGTCTGGGCCCGCGCCTCGCCCCGCCGTACACGCGCGAGGTCTCCATCACCATCCCCGCGGCCGCTGCGACCGGGTGGTACAGCGAGACGATTCAGCTCCCCACGGGCCAGCGCGCCGCCGCGGGCATGCCGTCTGGGTGGGACTCGACGTTCGCGACGGTCTGGCCGGTCGGCTACAGTCCGAACATCGGAGGCCTCGACGTCGACCTGGCCACGACCGACGCGCATCTGACGACCGCCCGCGTCCTGTCCGTCTCCGCGTGGGTCCGCTGACGTGGCGCTCCCTGTCCCCCTCGTCCTGCGCATCCCCGCGACCGGTCCGGTGCAGAACGCCCGCCCGGTCCGCGGCGCCACGCTGGGCGGCATCGTCTACGCGCTTGCCTGCCTGGTCGGCTACCGCGGCCGCGGGTGGCGGACGTGGATCCCCACGGTGCGGCACTCGTCCATCGCGGACACCGGCCTCGCCTTCGGGCTCAGCGATCGGACCGAGGAGCACTCGCTCTGGTGCCAGCTCTCGCCGCACACGTCGCACCTGGAGCTCGTGGCGGTCGTGTCCTCGCGCACGTCCGGGGGCACCACGGCGCCCTACGTCGAGGTCTCGGCCTACGACGGGAGCGGCGTGGCCCTGGACGTCGGCGTCCGGTGGGGCCGTGACGATGGCACGCTCCCGGGCTCCGACGCGCCGGACGGGGCGAACCTCGCCGCCTGGGACGTGTACAAGTACAAGCGCGCGTGGCCCGTGGTCGTGCAGACGGGCGGCATGCTCGGCGACAATCTCGCCGTGGCCGCGACGCCGACCCACCCTCGCATGCTCTACGTGGCCGACGCTGCCGGCGAGCGCTGCAACCTCATCGTCACGACTCTTGGCGCGCAGCTCCACAGCCTGACGGCCATCGAATACTGCGAGGCGACCCTGTGAGCCTGGACGATTTGCGAGGCCGCCCCGTCGCCTGGTGCGTGGAGGTGTCCGGGCTGTCGACCCGGTACTACTCGCACGTGCCGCCGGGGACGGGCCTGCACTCGGGCGAGGTGGGCACGACGGGCGAGGTCTACGTCGACGTGCACGCGATCCTCGATGGCGGCGTCAGCGCCCACGGCGGGCGCATCGACGAGGTGGGCGGCGTCGCCAAGCACGATCCGGTCACGGTCAAGCTCCTCGGCCGCGGCGCCGGCGGCTCCGACGGCCTCACGGTCCATCCGTACCTGGAGCTGCTACGCTCCGGGCATCGAGGGGCGAGCCGGTGGGCGAAGCTCCTGACCACGCTGCCGCACGGGTTCTTCTCCGGCGTCGACGTGGAGGTCGACCGCGACGTCTCGGGGTGGACCGTGCCCGGCTTCATCCATCTCGGGCAGGAGTGCATCCACGTCACGGGCACGGACGGCACCGGCGCCCCCGGCGATCCGTACCGATTCACGGGCTGCGATCGCGCGAGCCACTACACGCAGCCCCAGCACCACGTCGTTGACGCCCTCCGCGGCGAGGACGTCTACGTGACTCAGGAGCCGGTCTTCTGGCGCGGTCGCCGGAGCCGCGTCTACGTCGCGCCGCTGTACCAGGACGGCACGGCCGGGACCTGGGTCGAGTATTGGCGAGGCTTCATCGGCGCCGATCCGACCATGCGCGGCGACGTCATCACCCTGGAGATCGCTCCGCTCACGGCGGCGCTCGACTGGCAGGTGGGCATCGGCGCGAGCAGGACGACCACCACGACGGTCGCCGGCTGGCACTACATGACCGCAGGGGTCCTCGACACGCTCCGGGCCACGGTGGTCTGGAAGGCCGGCGACTTCTTTCGCCAGGCCGTCACGGGCGCGGACGTGGGGCTCCAGACCGTCGACGTCTTCACGCACGCGGACGTCATCAACGACGCCTGCGACGCGACGCTCCCGCCCAACAATCCGCACCACGGCATTTTCCGCCTCGCATCGCCCGAGACCGAGGCGCAACCGATGGTGAGCGTCGCCGTCGGCCTGGGCACGTCGGGCACGGTCGAGTTTCCCGACGCCACCATCCCCACGGCGGTCGTGGGGGTGTACTCCGTCCTCGAATCCGCTCCGGCCGAGGAGTTCTACGACCTGCCCCTCGTGGACGAGGACGCCGGCACGTCGGCCTTGCTCCGTTGGCCGACCGCGCTGTGGGACGCGATCCGGCGTGCGGACGCGTGGCGGGTCGCGCGCGGTGGCGTGGCCTCGTGGACGGATCCGAGCAGCGAGGGCGGGCCGCTCATGTGGACGTCGCTCGGCCTGCAGATGGTGGACGGCACGTGGCACTTGACCGCGCGCAAGCGATTCCACAGCCCGGGCGATCCGTGGGTCGGCGTCGACCTCGCCCACGACCGCGGGTGTTCCGTCGGCTCCGGACTGACCTACGGACCCGGCGAGCTGGCCACGGCGCGGGCCGCGGTCGGCTGGCAGCCGCGCCGGGCGCTCCGCTGGATGTTTCAGGCCGAGGCCGACCATGACAAAGAGCCGACGCGTCTCCCCGTCCTCGGCCCGCCCGACTGGTACTACCAGCCCGGCGAGCCCTACGTGGGGCCGCTCGCAGACGACCTCTACACGGGCTCCGGCGAGGCCCAGACGCTCCGCTTTTCGGGCTGGGGCGGCTCCGTGGACATCGCGGTCACCGGCTCGACGGCGGTCACAGACGAGGACGGGAACACGGTCGGCTACGTCTACGATGTCGCCGAGCCGCTGAAGCCGAGCCTCGGCTGCCTGATCCAGATGCCCGGGGACGCCCCGCTGTCGGCGACGATGGTGGTGCAGGCGCGGTCCGTGGCGCTGGGCGAGTTCGTGCGACGCTTGCTCGTGTCCGGCGTCGGCGAAGGGCAGAACGGCCCCGCCGACGTCCTCCCGATGGGGCTCAACTTCGCCCAGGCGGAGGTGGACGAGGCGAGCTTCGACGTGGACGCCCCCGGAGCGCTCTCGGACCAGACCTGGGAGGTCGACCCAGGCAAGCCCGTCTCCGAGCAGCTCCGTCCGCTCCTGCTCGTCCTCGGCGCTCAGGTGTGCCAGGTCTACGACGGCCAGAACTGGGTCCTGCGCCTCGTCCCGCTGGGCCCCCCCTCCTCCACGGACGCCTCGGCGACGATCGCGGACGCCGACTGCACCGGTCGCCCGGAGACGCTGCGGGACGGGCGGGTGGTGCGGAGCTACCGGATCAAGGTCAATCACCCCCGTCCGGGCGAAGATGGCGAGCCGGTCGAGGTACCGTACGTCGACCAGGCCGCGCGCAACGCCGGCGGCGGGGACACGGGCGAGACGCTCGACCTCGACCTGCGCGGGGTGCGCATCGCCGGCGGGGCTGGCGACCTTGCATCGGCAATGCACGACATCATCGCAGGCCTGCGCGAGCGGCTCGGGTCGACGCGCTCTCGGTGGCGGGTGCGGCTGACCTCGGACCTCGTCGAGGGGCTCTCGCTGGGCATCGGTGACACGGTGGCCTTCACGTCCGAGTGGGCGGTGGACGTCATCCCGTCGAGGTCCGTGGCGGCCCGCCCGTGTCGCGTGGTGGGCATCAAGCGCGACCTCCTGCGCGGCACGCTCGAGCTGGAGCTCGCAGCGCACCACGGCGTCGGGGCGGGCTACGTGCCGGCGATGCGAGTCGACTCCGTGACCGACGCGGACACGCTGGACGTCGAGCTCGGCGCGTTCTCTGACGACGACGTCGGCTACTTCCAGGAGGGCGACGCCGTGGCGCTCGTGCCCGCCGGTGACTTCGCCTCGAAGACCTACGGCGTCATCACGACCATCGCCGGGCAGACGCTCACCATCACGGGACACGGCATGGTCGCCGGAGACACCATCCGCTTCGCCCGCCACGACCTGGCCATCGCGGCGCGTGATTTCGTAGGCGGCTACGCCTTCATCGCCGACGCGGCCGAGCTGCTCTCGGACGGGAGCGCCGGCAAGGTCATCGGCTGAGGGCGATGCGGGCAGCATCCGGCGTCTGGCCTGGAGTCAGGCTATCCATGCCCGCCTAGGCGTCGAACCACCCCACCGGGAACCCCATGAGCCACGAGACCCAGCCTGGGTTCAGGTGGCTGCTGGTCGCCTGAAGCGCTCTGCGCACGCGCCCCCCGGCCAGCCACCGCCTCGGCCGCGCGAGGATGCGGCGCTTGTGATGGGGCGTGACGGACGACGTCGTAAGCCGAGCGACTACCTCACACAGCGGCTGAGCGTTGCGCTCCGCCGTGGCGTCGGAGGTCAGCCCCGAACGCCAGTCGGAGGCCCGCGGCGTGGGAACAGCACCGCGGGCGATGCGCTCCAGCGACGGGCGGTGGCCTGACGGGCGCCCCGCGTTCACACCGCCCTGCGATGAGCCGTAGGGCGTCGCCGTGGGAGTCGGCAACAGGCCGGACGCGATCGCGCCTTCGATGTCCATGTGCGTCGCATCCATGCTGCGCCCGGTCGCGTTCCGCGGAGTCGGTACTGAGCCGGCGATGCGGCCTCTGGCCACGGCGTCGTCCAGATTCGAGCGTCCGGAGTCCAGGCGCCGCGCCCCTACGGCCGCAGATGGCGCCCCACGTCGAGGGTCGCCCAGCCGTGCGATCGGAGACGGAACCGATGTGCGGCCCCGGCCGCCATCCTCTCGCACGAAGTCTGTCAGACTCAACCCGGGGCTCGCCGCGCTCCCGGGTGTGCATCTCGATCCGGCCGCGTCGGCGTCGCTGGCCGTAGGCGTGGGCGCCGTGGTTCGCAGCGCCGCCCCCAAGAGGGTCTGGTTGCCGCGCTGGTATGTAGGCGACATGCGTTCGCCATCGGCAGCGGTCGGCGTGGGCACCACCCCGCGGCCGTACAGCCCTCGCACCGCTAGGTCGAGCGGCGTCAGGCCGGGCTCGGAGTTGGCCTCCTTGCCCCGCGCATAGCCCTGTGGGGTCGGGACCGGATGAAACGGTCCGGGCATCGCGTCGTGCCTCGTTCGTGCCGTCCGCGCATCGCAGAGCGAGCGTGTGGCGTACAGGCCGCCCGCGACGAAGGCGCCGCACGCCGGCACCTCTACGGCGTTGGCATCGCCGAAGAGATCGACCGTGACGGGCTCGCCGCCGAGGACGGTCCCCACGCATCGCCATCCGCGCGGCTCCGGCCGGTCGCGGAGCGCCCGTGCGACACACGCGCCCACGACCTCGGCCACCTGCGGCACGACCGCGTTGCCGAGAGCCTTCAGACGTGCGCGGCGCACGGCGGGGCGCATGTCGGCGCGGCTCACGGTGCGCGGCACGCCTGCGGGCTCCTTCGACCACAGGCCCCCACGATGTGCCCTGAACGCGCTCTCGACCACAGCGGGCGGCGCGAACACTCCGACGCGGCCGAGCCGGTGCGCGACGACGAACACACGGCTCCGGATGTGCAGCGCGCCAACGGCCATCGCGGACAGCGTGGTCCACTCCACGTCGTAGCCGAGCCCTGCAAGCCCCTCCACGACCGTAGCGAGTCCACGCTTGACCAGCGCGCCCACGTTCTCGATGACGACCACTGAGGGGCGTACGAGCCCGACCACGCGGAGCATCTCGAACCAGAGACCGGAGCGGGCGCCGGCGAGGCCTGCACCCTTTCCGGCGAGCGACACGTCCTGACACGGGAATCCGCCGCAGAGCACGTTGCAGACTGGCGGATCGGTCAGCGTCCGCACGTCGTCGTAAATGGTCGCGGCCGGCCACCGCACGGCGAGCACGCGCCGGCAGAACGGGTCGGCCTCGCAGGCCCACGCGAGCTCGCAGCTCAGCGCGCGCTCCAGCCCGAGGTCGAGGCCGCCGATGCCGGAGAACACGGAGCCGAGCCTCACGCCCGCCCCCTCCCCGGAGGGGTCGCATCTGCGCGCGGCACCGTCACTATCCGCCTGCGCCCGGCGTAGACCTCATCCGGCACGTCCGTCTCCACCGTGTCACGCGGGGCCGCGCCGCAGTACTCGCACGGGGCGACCGCCGAGAGGATCGGCGCACGAGTCGAGCCGCAGCGGCCGCACTTCGGGGCGGTCATGGTGCGGCCTCCAGGGCACGAGCGAACGCGGCGATCTCCGACGGCTCCCCCTTGCTCCACCACAGGGGCTCGCAGTCGTGCGGCACGGAGCCCATGCACCACTCCTTGGCGTCGAGCGTCACCGCGACGAGGTGCGGGTGGCCCCACGCCCGGCGCACGACCGCAAGAATGGCGAGGCGCGTCACCTCGTCGTCGAGGTCTGGAAACGAGCCGGAGCCGGGCATCCAGGGGTCGTATTGGCTTCCGGGGGGCGACTCATCGGGCAGTGTCACGCGGGCGGCCTGGTGCGCTTCGTGGCAGTCAGAACCGACCCCGCGCATCCCTGGGAGCCACTCCCACCGCGGACATGCGACCAAGCGCCGAGCGAGCTCGGTCGACTCAGGGGCCATCACACCCACCTCTCGATCCGGGCGCGGAGCTTGCGGGCCGTCTCCTCGCGCGACTCCCACTTGGTCGGCAGCCGGCGCGTGGGGTGCCGCGCGTCGATGCGGTCGACCGCCAACTCCGCGGCATCGACCAGTCCGCGGTGCGACTGCTCGACATCCACCGGCAGCACCGCCCGCAGGTGCATGATGATGTCTCGGAGCGTCAGCTCGGCATGGTCCGTCATGGTGTCACCTCTCATGTCCGCCGCTCCCGCTAGCCGCGAGCGTCGCCGGCCGGCTCACCCGCGCGTGCCAGTGCCAGCCGACGACACCGAGGTCATCGGCCGGCCGCACCGTGCGGCGACACTCGCTCCCTACGTGTTCGACCAGCTCGGCGGGCGTGAAGGTCCGCGCGCCCGCCGCCCCGAACGAAAGCACGATGAGCGCCACGGCGCCACACCGCTCGGCGTCTCGTAGCTGGCCCCACTGCTCGGGCCCGAGTCCGCCAGGAGCGCCGACCGACCGGGCGTGCGCGTCGATGCCGGAGTCCCACCCGCCGGGGCCCGCGTGACTCTTCGCCTCGATGAGCACGGCGCGCCCGTCGCCGAGGTGGCCCACGAAGTCGACGCCCTGGGGACCCGCGAAGCACGCGCGGAAGCACGACCGTCCCCGCGCGTCCGGGCGCACCGGGCCGAGCACTCGCGTCGGCGTCCCCACCCGGCGGACGCATGTGAGATCCTGTCGCGCGAGCTGGGCGTGGTAGGCGTCCAGCGCCGCCTCGAATGCCTCGCCGTGGGCGCGGGCCGCTCGGGCCGATGCGCTGCTCATGGTGAGTCTCGGCCGCTGCTCAGCAGCGACGCGACGACGGCACTGCCGGCCTTGGGCACGCCGCGCACCACGAGCCATCCGGGCAGGTCGCCCTGGATGGCGGTGCGGAGCTCGCCGAGTGCCATGTCTCGCACGTCTGGCAGGTCGCGGAAGCGCATGCGGAACGACGGCGGACCGTCCTTCGACAGCGCCACGTCGAGCCCGATGGACACCTCGTACCTCTCGGCGTGGCCCAGCCAGAGCGGGACCTTGATGCCGAACTCCTTGGGGATTTCGGCCTTTGTCCCCTTGGCGCCCTCCTTGACGCGGAAGACCGTCTCCGCATCGTTCTCCAGGTCGGCGTCGAACTCCACCTCGACTCTGGCCTTGAAAGCCGACACCGCCGCGAGCGTGCTCTTGCTCACGAGGTCTCCGGCCCGGTCCTCGATGAAGTTGCGGAGCCTGATGGGGCTCATGTCCTGCCCGACGGACTTCTGCCACGCCTCGATGGCCGTGGACGGATCGAGGACCATCCGGACCAGAGAGTGGTCGGCTCCTTTGATTTCGTCGATGACCAGGCGCACGCCGCTCGCGTCCACGTACACGGCGGAGTCGGCAGATCCGTGTATGTTGGCGTAGGCCACGAACGAGTCGCGGCCCGTCAGCGTGTGCAGGCGGCAGGGGCCGCGGCCGTCCACGTGCACGAGCCGCGAGCCGTCGGCCACAGCCAGTGTATCACCCAGCGCCACGGCCTGAGAGTGCGGCCTGAACCGCTCCAGCAGTTCTTTGATCGTCTCGATGATGCTCATGTGTTTCAGGCTCCCTTTTCCGCCGCGGCGTTCGCGCGGATGACACGCTCGATGTCGAGCTGGGTTGTACCGGGGTCGATGCGCATGTCCACGAAGACCTCGCCGCCATCCACGAACGCGGTGTCGCCCACCTCTGGGCGCGGCACAGCCACGTCCACCTTGTGCGACGTGCGCATCGTGTGCTCGCCGTTGGGTTCCAGCTTGAGCTTGATCGTGATGGAGCGGGCGCCCGTGCGCTGCGGCTTCTCGTTCATGCCGGCGACGCAGTCCGCCAGCACCTGCTCGATTCCAGCATTGATGTCGTCGATGAGGCGGCCACCGGAGAACGTCTGCGCGCTCAACGGGACGTGCACCTTGTGTTTCGCTACCATACTCACTCTCCTTTCCGGGGAAGCGCCCGGTGCGCATGTGTCAACTTCGGCCGGCGCACGGTGTGCCGGCAAACGTCACGTCAGGCCGCCGAGTCGCCACCCGACGGCGGTCCTCAACACATCGGCCTGTGAGATGGCCCCGGCAGCGAGGGCGACGCGCACGGCGTCCACAGCGTCCGCGTCGAGGTAGAGCGTCACACCATTGAGACTCATCGCCGCGCCTCGCTCATGCAGGCCGCGACCACCGCCCGCACCCGTCCACTGAATTCCGGATCTGGCGCTCATCGATTCGCCTCCGCGTCGTGGTATCTCGGTTATGGTTGATGGCACCCGAGCATCACCGCGTCCCCGGCTCGAAGATGCCGAGCAGCGGCTGCACGGAGCCGTCGGCGAAGTGGGCGTCGAGCCACACGTCCCCGGTCGGTTCCGTGCCGGTCCACCCGTGTGGCCAGGTGCCGGCGGCGAGCAACTCGCGAACCCGGGCCTCTTCCTCCGCGTCGAGCAGCGAGACGGGCGGCCGGCCGGCGATGGCAGCTCCATCATTGACCCGCCGCTGGATGTCAAGCACCTGGTCGAGCGCCCACGCTCTGGCCTCCAAAGTGATCGGCCCGAGGCGCTGCTGGTTTTTGGAGAGAGTGCCGTCGGCGCGGGCCTCGCCACCCGGCTGTCGCAATCGCATGATCGCCTTGCGCAACTCGCGCCACAGCGGGCGCAACTCCTTGAGCGGCTCCAGGTATCTCCACGCCGGCCGCGCAATCACGTTGTCGAGCGCCGTGTCCTTTTCGGTCAGGGGGCAACCCACGCAGCCGGTCCGAGCATTGATCTCTTCGGCCTCCTCACCGCCATATGCGTCGGCCAAGGCTGCCGTCGGCCAGCCACCGAAGTCCGCGTGCGGAGCGTAGAACTTGAGCCAGTCCCAGACCTTGCAGACCCGCCAGTGCAGGATCGGGGCGAGCGTGTCGCAGAGCGCGTCGGGCAGCGTCTCCTGATACCAACCCTGCCCGCACTCGGCCCCGTCTTTGGAGCATGACATCGCGATGCGACCGTCGCGGATCGCGCTCTCCCCCTGGCGGACACCGGTCAGCGTGAGCACCTTCTCCTGGCGCTCGCCGAAGATGCGTTTGAGCTCGGCTGCCATCGGGTCGACTTTGATCTGCCGGGTACACCATCGGAGCGTGTTGTTGTTCGGCGGGGGCACGCCGCGCCCGAGGATGTAGACGAGGAAACGCTTGTCGAGCGGGGCCCGCACGGTGCGCACGTCCACTCCGCGCTCTCGCAGCTTCGCCTGGATCTCGAGCGCCGATGCGTAGAGCGGCAGGAGTTCGAGCCCCGTGTCCGCGTAAAGCACAGTGAGCGTCTCCGGGTGCTGAATACGGCCAGCGTCGAGCAGGTGGAAGAGCAGTGTGAGCAGCGTCGTGCTGTCCTTCCCACCGCTCCAAGCGACGGCCCAGTGCCGATGTGTCGGGCCGTACGAGGCCAGCGAGGCCACGGTGAGATCGATGCTCTCTGGGATCTGCAAGCGGCTCGCAGTCCCGACAAACAGATCGTCCTGTCGCGTCACTTCGCTCCCCCCAACGCCAGAAATCGTGACTCTGGAAACATGTCCCTCCTGATTTCGAGCGGCGTTCCCGTCTCCTCCACTCTCCGGCCGTCGATACACACCCAGCCGTCGTCCCATCCGGTGCAGCCTGCGCCGCTACACCGGGGACACGGCGGCCAGTCTCGCTCCGCCTCCACCGGCTCCGTCGGTCCCGGCGGAGCCTTCCCGACCGACAGACTCGCTGGTCCGCTCCGCCTGCCACGCGCGCTCGCCGGCATCGGTGGCAGGTCTGGAAGCGGCCCCTCGCCCGCGAGCTTGCGGAGGAACCCGAGGGACGGCGAACCGTTGCGGGTCTTGTCCACCGCCGCGCCGATGGCCCACCGGACGCGCTCGGCGCCGTGGGCCTGGAGCAGCTCCGCCACCGCGTCGACCACGGCGGGCGGAGGGAACAGGCCGGGAGCTCGACGCCCCATCCCGCCCTGGGTCCGCCACCACGCATCGACCAGCCCCCCGACCTCGCCGGAATCGACAGGGGTTTCACGTGCGTGCGCGGGCGCGGCGGTGGCGGCGTCTGGAGAAGGTCTGGAGAAGGTCTGGATCTCCTTATTAGGGGGTGCAGGGGGGGTGTCCGCGTGGCGGACAAACATGTCCGTATTGCGGACATTCGTGTCCGCGTGGCGGACATCGGTGTCCGTATTGCGGACATCCGGACTGTCCGTATTGCGGACACTCTTGTCCGCGTGGCGGACATCAGGGGTCTCGCCGGTCCCCTCATGTCCGTCACCCGGACCGCCGGACGGAAGTCTCGCGACCCACCGCGCTCCGACCTTCTCCGCGTACCCCTCCGACACGACGTCCTCGAGGAGCTCGTACGCCGTCGACCGCGAGGTGCCCGTGAGCTGGGCGAGCCGTTGCGCGCCGGCGCCGTCGGGGTGGTGGTAGCGGACTGCGATCGCCATGAGCTTCCCGAGCGGCGCGAGGCCGCTGCGCAGGATTTCGCCGATGTCGGAGCCGAAGGACACGAGGTCTCCGCTGGGTCAGGGTCTTGTGGGCCGCCTCGCTACCGGCCGCTACGGCGGCCCCGTCGCCCGGACCGCCGCCGGTCTAGGCTCTGGCGGCGTCGGCGCCACGAGCGCGTCCCAGGGCCCGCGCAGGGGCCATGACGGGGCGAGCCTCGCCACGGCCCGCTGCAGGACCGCCGCCCACCGCGCCTTGAGGGCTGCGAGCGGGTCGCGGACCGCCGCCATCGGGCGGCGAGGTGGAAACGCCGGGCTTGTCGCGGCCGGCCCGGCGGCGGCCTGCATGGCGGGGGGCGGGGAAGGAGAAGACTCCGCCCCCACGTGCGACGCCTGCACCGCGGGGGCCGTCTCGGGCTCCGCGGACGTCTCGATCTCGAACTGGTCGGGGTCGCGCCCTCGAAACTCGGGGGCGACCGCTGGGCCTGGGTAGGTGCGCTGCGGCCTGGTCGCGAGCTGCGCGTCCTCGGCGAGCGTCTCCCACCCGCCCTCGGCCTCCCCGCCCGCGCCGGCCCGCCGGTGGGCAGACCTTCGAGCCGGCGCGGGCTGGTCTGCGGCGGGCTGCTCGCGCCGCCGCGGGGAGTCGATGGCCTCTGCTCGCTCAGCGTCTCGAGCCGCGCGCTTCTCAGCGCGGGCGTCGAGCTCGGCGAGCCTGGCGCGGAGGCAGGCGAGGGCGTCGGTCATCGGTCCGCCCCGTTGCGGCCGGGCGAGGGCATCGCCCCGACCGGTGCCACGCACTTGGGGCTGAACCGTCCATTGACCGCCGCGCCCACCAGCGGCTCGCGGCAACGGCCGTCGATGCACTCACCGCCGAAGTCGCCCGGCTTCGGGCCGCATCCGCCCAACGAGAGGGCGACTGCGAGGACGATGGGCTTGGCGGCGAGCGCGGGTGAGGGCGGGGTGGTCGAGTCGGCGTCCATGATCCAAGGATAGGCACACTATCCAAGGATTTTCAAGGTGCACTTCCCGTCTTCTTGTTGCTTGAACGGTCTGGCATTCTCCCGTCGTGATCGCAGCGAGCCGGATCACCAAACAGGAAGGAGAGAAGAATGAAGCGATGGATTGTTCTGGCCTTGCTACTCGCCGCTCCAGTAGCCGCAGGTGGAGCAAGCTATGACCCGGACGCCAACGTGAATGACGAAGGTGACGCGGGATGGTCCGACGAGGACGCCGGGCTTTATGAGCAGGTAGAGCAGCCCGTCAGTTGCAAGCAAGGTTGCCGGTGCGGGAACTCGTGCATCGACTGCTCAAAGACTTGTCGCAAGGGAAGCGGCAAGGGGTGCTCAACGATGGGCGTCGGACGGTAGCAGGTGGTGCAGGAGCAAACGGAAAGTGCAGGAGTAGCGAAAAACGGCAGGTGGTGCAGGTGGTGCAGGAACCACAGCCGACAACCGAACCGTCAACCCGCTGGCGTCTTGTCGGGGTGGTCGACCGCGACATCCGCAGTGGGGATGGTCCCGCCTCACGGTCACCTTCCGCGCAATCCACGCGCTTGGTGAACAGGCCACGAGCACGCCAGAGATTCAGCAGCAACGCGGGCGTCCGGGTGCTCATGGAAATGGGCTTGCAAGCCGTCGACGCCGCCCGGGACCATCCCCGTTTTCTTGGCCGTTGAAGCCCCAGCATCCGAGACGTAGCTAACGGACGAGTGCCAGAAGCCGCTCCATCGCGTCGGTGGGGTGCTTCGCGCGGACCGCCTCGATTAGGCTGCGCTCCGACTCGGTCAGGGCGAACGCATCCATCAACTCGCCGGGCGACGTCCCAAGCCAGGCAGCCGCAAGGTAGACCTGCGCGGCCGTCCAGGGCCAGCCGTTTTCGAGCTGGCCCACTCGGCCGCGCGTCACGCCAAGCACCCGTGCGAGTTGCAGTTGAGTGCGACTCGCAGCCTCTCGGCGCGCGCGGACGGCACGGCCGATGAAAATATCGATAGGGTGCGGTTGACTTCTGTGGATAGCTTGCCTATCCTTGCCGGTATGGACAGCGACGAGGTCACCAGGATCAACCGTGCCGTCGGCCGGCGCATCTACGAGTGCCGGACCGCCAGCGGGTTGACCCAGGCGGATGTCGCCGTTGCCCTCAATTGCAAGCGGGCGAACATCGGCCACATCGAGGCCGGCCGACAGTCCGCGACGTTTGTGCAGTTGTGCGCGATTGCCGGGCTCCTTGGGGTCCCGGTCAATCAACTGTACGCCCCGGCCGCTCGCACTCACGGTGAGTCGGCCGCCGGGTAGGACATGATTTCGATCACGCTAGGCATGCCACGGATCGTAACGGGGCCCCCTGGCAGAGAGTAGACTGACCGCCCGTTGCGTGGGGCGGTGTGGCACCGTCGCGCCTGACGTGCGCGTCTGGAAGGAGGAGTGCGACATGAACGGGAGCGTGAGTCAGATGACGGCGGCGGAACTGCGCGCGCTCGCAGACCTGAAAGAAGCCGAGGCCGCAACCGGGCCGAGCGGCGAGGGCTGGGGTGCGTTCAGCGGCGGAACCATGTGGGGCAAGGGCCGCCTCATCGTCGGCGTGTCCTCTGGTCGCTACCGGGCCCAGGTCGACGTGGGCGGTTCCTGGGTGAGCGTGGAGAACTGCGAGACCGCAGACGCCGCGCTCGACCAGCTCGCAGCCAGCCTCGACGCGGCGGCGGCCGAGATCCGGATGGCAGTCAAGTGAGCGCGCACAACTGGCACCACTACGAGGGCGAGGCCCGCGCCAAGGTGCTCCTCGAGCGGGTCCGCGAGTTGAGGGCCGGCACCGAGGAGGAGGCCGTCGCAGCCCTCGCCGACATCATCGACGAGGGGGTCCTGGCGCAGCTCGTCTACATCGAGGCCCTCGACATCGCGAAGGGTGAGGGCGACGTGGCCGGGAGGTTCTCGGCATGAGCGCCGACATCGACTCCATCCCCGTCGGCGCCCGCGTCATCGACGCGGCCGGCCGGATGTTCGAGCGAACGGGCACGGCCTGGCGCGGGCTCACGCCGGCCGGCAAGCCGACGGGCGACGTCCTCACGGACAAGGTCATGCAGAAGCAGTCGCTCCGCGTCGTCGAGGGCCCGGCAGCCCGCGTCGCAGAGCCGGCCGTCGCCCCGCCGACTCTGCCCACCGGAATCGTCCACGGCCTCACCTTCGAGGAGTACAACGCCGACCCGGGCCTGCGCAGCTCGGCGCTCAAGGTGATGCGCCAGTCGCCGGCCCACTACCGGCATGCCCTGACGCACCCGAGGACGTCGAGTCCGATGCGGCTGGGGACCGCCGCGCACGTCGCGACTCTGGAGCCGGATCGATTCCGGCGGTCGTTCGCGGTGTGGGACCGCAAGACCGACACGGGCCGCAGTCAGCCCAGGTCAGGAGCCGCGTGGGTCGAGTTCGAGGCCGCGGCCGTTCGGCGCGGACAGACGGTCATCACGGAGGCGGAGCGCGACGGCGCGCTCGCCATCGCGGAGGCAGTGCGATCCAACCCGGACGCCGCCCGGTATCTCCGCGCGGGCGAGCCGGAGGTCTCGATGTTCTGGAATCGATGGGGCCGCCGCTGCAAGGGACGAGCGGACTGGACGACGATGCTGGACGGCGCCGACTGCGTGGTCGGGCTCAAGACAGCGCGAGCCGTCGAAGAGCGCGCGTTCGGCTCGCAGGCCTGGAAGCTCGGCTACCACATGCAGTGGTCGTTCTACCACGACGGGTGGCAGGCCATTCACCGACGGCCCCCCTTCATGGTGGAGATCGTCGTGGAGTCCGCCGAGCCCCACTGCGTGGCCGTCTACGAGCTCGGCGAGGACTGGCAGGACAAGGGCCGCGAGGACCTGGAGGCGTGCGCGGCGCGACTCGCCGAGTGCGAGCGCACCGGGCTGTGGCCCGGCCCGGTGGACACCGAGCGGCCTCTGCCGCTCCCGGCCTGGCTGGGCGAGACCTACGAGCTGACTGTGACGAGCGCGGAGGACTGACATGGGAGACGACGTGACACCCTTCATCCAGGCGAAGAGCGACCAGCTCAACGCCGACGATCTCATCGCAGGACCGGTGACGGTCCGAATCGAGCGCGTGGAGATCGTCGGCGGCGAGCAGCCGGTGGTCGTGCATGTCTCGGGACACCGGCCCTGGAAGCCGTGCAAGACCACGATGCGAGTCCTCGCCCTCTGCTGGGGGCCAAACACATCGGCGTGGGTCGGACGCGCCGTGCGGCTCTTCCGCGACCCGTCCGTTAAGTACGGGGGCGTCCAGGTCGGAGGCATCCGCGTCTCCGGTCTGTCCGACATCGACAGACCGATGGTGGCCACGCTCGCCACGAGCAAGGGCAAGAAGTCGGAGCACCGCATCGACGTCCTGCCGCGGATGGTCGACGCTCGCGGCCCTGACGGGCGGGTGCACGCCGGCCTGCTCGAGCGGGTGCGCAGGCGCTTGGAGGACCTCGGATTCGCGGAAGACGCCCTCGTCGACTACGTGGCGGCCGTCGTGCGCCCGGGCTCGGCCGTCGCCGCCCTCGGTGAGTGGTCATCGGATCAACTGACCTTCGCCCTGCGCCATCTGTCCGCCGGGTGGGCAACGGGCCTGGCCGACTTCGTCGCCAGTCGCCCCGACGACAACCCGCTCGACGACAACCCGTTCGGGCCGGAGGACGCGTGATGGCCCGCAAGCTCTTCAACGTGGCCAAGTCGTGGAGTGAGCTATGAAGCAAGCCAAGTGTCGACTCTGCCTCCTGCCAATCGCGGCCGCAGACGCATTCCACCGCAGCAACAGGCTCAAGCACCCGTCACCCTGGCACCAATGGTGCGCGAGGACAGAGCGTGTCGGCATCGCTGAACAGTGGTGGTGGTTCGCCCTGAAGACCAGATCCGCTCGCGAGGAAGTGCGCCGAGCAGGCGGCCACATCGTGCCCAGCGGGCGCCGCGCGTGCATGGCTGCGGCGTTCGCGCCGTGGAACCGCCCCGACCCGCCGGGCGGCCACCAGAAGCCCACCAAGCGCCGCGAGAAGAGGCGCCCCACCAAGCCTGGGAGGCGACGATGACCGTCTCCGAAAGTTTCAGTCAGATCGCCAGGCTCATTGCAATCATCGAGGTGACATCACCGTGAGACCCGACCTGCTCACATTCGCGTCTGGCCTCGCGGTCGGCGCGCTCGCGTGCTACCTCGTCGGCGCCCGCAACGGCGAGGATGTCGGCCGGCTGGTCGCGGAGACCGTCGAGACCTGTGACGCCATCGCCCGAGACGACATCGCCCGGTGCATCGACTCGTGCCGCGCCGGCCTCGACCTGCACACCGCCGCGCTCCGCGCCCTCGGTGACCGCTGCGTGCTCGCCGTGCCCGACCGCGACAATCTGCGCGTCGAGCGCATGCCGGAGTGGCTTGCACCATGACCACCGCCGAAGACCTGCGCCGCCTCCTGCCCGCGGAGCTGAAGACGTTCCGCGCCGAAAACGCGGGTGGTGCGTGACCGTTCCGACGATACCCGAGTGGTTGGCCGCGAACATCCGCGCGGAGGCTGCATCCATTGCGGACGACCTTCACGCATTGCCGGAGGGCACGCTCGTCGAAGTGGGCGGCGAGACCGTGGCCTACACCGGCCGCGTGCTCTCGATTCGGAAGGGCGGCGACCGCGTTGTCGGCGATCTGCGCCGGCCCGACGGAACGGCCGTCAAGTCCACGAACCGGCTGCAGGTCGTAGAGTTCCGCGTGAAGGTCTCCGGCGCCGTCACGGCCTCGGGGCATCTGGTCGCGTCCCTCGTCGCGAGGGTCGCGCCGTGACCGCGCGTCGGCTCGCCAGAGATGCCGACGTCTGCGAGGCGCTCGGTGTCAGCGAGCGCCACCTGCGCGCGCTCTGCGCCGCCGGCGACGCGGCCCGCATCCGCGCCCCCTATGGGCGCCCCGGGCGTTCTCGGCTCTGGACGGGCGACGAGGTGGCGTGGTTGGCTTGGGCGACGGAGGTTCAGGCATGGCGAGCGTCGAGCAGCGTGGAGACGGCTGGCGCGTCCGATGGCGGACGCTCGGAGGAGAGCCGCGCTCCCGGCAATGCCCGGACCGCCGCGCGGCCCGCGAGCTCAAAGCGGAGATCGAGCACGCCCAGGCCCTCGGGCGCGACTGGACGGCAGAGGCTGAGGGACGCGTTGGCCCGGGCCTCGACGACCTCTTCGCCGACGCCCTCGTCGATGCCGGACGCCGGCTGAAGGCGTCGACCGTCCAGCGCACCGAGACGGTCCTCGCGCTCTTCCTCTCCGCCCATCCGGACGCCACGCCGGCAGCGCTCACGGTGGAGACCCTCCACCGCTGGCACGGAACGCTGCTCGCTCGAGGACTCGCACGGCGCACCGCAGCCTCGTACCTCTTCGAGGTCGCCCACGTCTGGCGCTGGGCCTACGACTCCGATCGGTGGGGCTCCATCGTGCCGCGCCCGCGCAAGGTGGATCCGGGCCCCGTGCCGCCCCCGGCGCACGTCCAGGCTCCGGCCCTCGCCGACATCGACCGCGCCATCGCCGCTGCGGCGGTGGGATCGACCAGGCCTTCGTGGCCCAGACGCTTGATGCTCGTCGTCCGCTTCACGGGCTTGCGGGCCGGCCAGGCGTCGCGCCTGACCTGGACCGACGTCGACCTCGACGCACGGCGCCTCGTCGTGCGTCCCGAGCTGGGCAAGAGCCGGCAGGAGCAGCGCGGGCGCGCGCTCCCCATCCACTCCGCGCTCGCCGCCGAGATGGCTGGCTGGGGGCGCCGGGAGGGGCTCGTCGTGGACCTCCGTGGGAAGCCCGTCGACCATGCGCTGATGGCGCGCATCTACCGGGACGCCGGCGTCGAGACGCAGCAGCCGTTCCACGGCATCCGCCACGCCGTCGCGACCCACATGCGCCGGGCCGGGGTCTCGGAGGACGTCGTGGGGCGCCTCCTCGGGCACGGCGCGACCGTCACCGGGGCTCACTACATCGACCCGGCCGCCCTCTGGCCTGCGATGGTCGATGCCATCGCCACGCTCCCAGAATTGGGAGCCGCCGGTGTGACGGATCTGGACGCTCGGCGTGCACGCTGACGGCGCGTCGGTGTCCCTGGTGTGTCCACGAAAACGCGCTGTCGTCTGCGAGCCGCGCCACTGGCCGCTATTACGCGCGTTGTCGTCTTGTTCATGTTCAACATGATGGCGCGGTACCTGGCCACGGACGGGGCGGACCTCAGCGCGGACGGGTGCCTATCAAGTAACCGATGTTCTTGGGTTTTGCCCGTTCCTGAGCCGCGTCGAGACCCGGCGGCCGAGGACTAGAATCGGCACGAGACGGGGCTCGTCGGCACCGGTCGGCGGCGGTCGTGTGTCCGTGGTGTGTCCGGCACTCAGTCCCGCCGCGCCTGCTCGTGCTGCGCCTCTGCGCGCAGCATCTCGAGGATGCGCTCGGCCCGTGCTTGCACCTCCGCCATGTCCGGCGGGGCCGGCGCCGCGGCCGATGGGGGTGACGCCGGTCGCCGAGGCGGCGCATCCGATGGCGGCGCGACCGCGACACGGTGAGCGAGCACGAGCACGAGCAGGGTGAGCGTGGTCATCGGCGCCTCTCAACGGCCCGCTGTATCGCGTCCAGCGTGGCGGTAAGCCGGGCAGCGTCGGTCGCCCGGACGTCATTCTGCGCTTGAAGCGCCCGAATCTCGGTGCGGAGCGCAGCGAGCTCGACTGCCGTCGCCCGGTCTTTCTCAAGCGCCGCGACCCGGGCGGCCAGGCCGGGCGCGTATGGCGAGCCGTCGATGTCCCGGCGGAGGCCGTCGATTGCTCCGAGCACCTCCCAGCGCGCCAGAAGCGCGACTGCGACGGCCATCGCGACCGCACCGATGCCGCTGGCCACCTGCGCCGGGGTCAGGCGGACGCGCGAGGATGAATCGAGCGTGGTCGGCTGCTCGCTCATCGGACCGCCCCGACTGCCAGGACAACGCCGGCGCCGGCCGCGACCCCGACGAGCGCCCACGTCAGGCGCGACGGCGGCTCTGGGACCTCGCGCAGCAGGCGCGCCGCGCGGGCCTCAGAAGCTGCGCACCGGCGAAGCTCGGCGACCGCCGCGTCAACGTCCGCCTCGGCCTCGTAGGTCCGCCAGACGCCCGCCACGGGCAGCGCGCAGCCGGCCGGCAGCGAGACCGGCGACGAATCGCCCGGCGCCCAGGTCGGGCAGGATGCGAGCGCGGCGAGGGCGAGCGCAGTCACGGCGCGGGGTCCAGTGGGTCGCGCAGTCGCACGGCCTGCGCCGCGCGCTTCGCCCGCTCGGCCTCGCGCTCCAATCGCCGCGCCTCGCGCACCCGGCGCCGCCGCGCCCGCGCGTCCTCAGAGTCGAGCCGGAACGCCGCGGCCAGCGTCTCCACCAGGGCGCGGAGGGCGTCGAGCGCGCTCACGATGCACCCCGCCGCGTCGCCGCCTCGAGCCCGTGGTACGCCCGTGCCCACGCGGCCAGCGCGAGGGTGTGCCGCATGTCAGCCTGATACATTCGCTCGGCCGCGTCTCGCCGCACATGGTCCGCCGCGGTGCGCGTCCGCTCGACGGCCTCCATCGTCTCGGCCGCGATGTGCTCCCACGCCGCGACCTCGGTCGGGAAACGCACGTCGGGGTGATCTGCCGGGCACTCCACGGGACCGCCGCCCTCAACGCGCCACCATCGGGCAGGCGCGCTCACGGTTCCGCACCACTCTGCCCGCCACGACCCGCGACCGCGCCGACGCACCCGCTGATGCATGCGACCACGGCGCCGAGCGTCGCCCCGTCAGCGTGCCCGGTCACGAGCGCGGCGACGCCGATGGCAGTCGCGCCCGCGATGCCGGCGAGGCCGACGAGCGCCGTGCGGGACCATGCTGCGCGAGCGCGCTTGATGGGGGGCGCTGGGGTGTCCATGTCATCGACCTCGCGCAGTGTTCTTGAACAATTCGCTTGGCAAACTGTTCCAGTTGCTGCTGGTGATGATGTTGAATTTTGCACTACGGATTTTGAATCCTGTAGACGTGGCGGCGATGACATCACCGATCTTGAGTTGGGATGCGGTCGCATTCGCGGCGGCTGATGCGTAGAGGTAGACGTTCACGCGCCGCGGTCCGACCCATAGCTCCACGATGGCATCGGTGCCGCCGAGCTTTCTCACTGTAATCGTGTTCCAGTTGCTCACCGGGTTCACGTCCGTGCCGACGCCTGCCACTGCGTCATCGCGCAGGCCGGTCGATGCACCGTAGACCCACACCAGCCGCGTCCCGTCGTAGACTGCAATGGACGTCTCGCTGCTTGATGCGTAGGTGTAGATTTCGACCTGAAATTCCCACGAGCTCGCCGAAGTGATGCTCACACTTTTCGTGATGTAGGTCGAGGTCGCGCCCGTCGCGACATGGTGCGTGATGCCGCTTTCGGTCCCGGTCGTATGCGAGCCGTTCGTCTCCGTCCATCCGTTGGAGCCTGCTTGACCGTCCCGGCCTACCACGTAATCGACGGCGCTCCACGTGTCTGTGAGTGTCGAGGAAAGAAAGTCGCCGGTAGCGGATAGAGCGGCGGTCCCGAGCCCGAGCGTTGTCCGTTGCGCGCTCGCGTCGGCGTCGTCAAGCAACGCCCGACCGGCAGACGTCGCAGTCCCGTAGGCCCACACGCCCGCTCCGGTGCTGTATGGGTAGCGGTCGGCCGCCGAAACCACGCCAACGTCCGTCCAGTCCGTAAGCGCCGCCGACCCAGGCTGGCAGAGCGCAAGGCTCGACTCCGCGACGGTCATCCGGTCCGCAAGCGCGTCGAGCCCCGCCTCCACCTGGGTCGGGTCCGGGTTCGTCCAGTCGCCGCCATCGGCCGGCGTGTAGTCGAGGTCGCCCGCGTCGGACGATGCCGCGAGGTAGGCCGTAGACGCCGTGGTCGCCGCGGTCCCGAGCTCGAGCGCGGTGCGAAAAGCCGGGGCATCGGTCACGCCCGATCCGTCGCCCTCGACTCCGCTCGGCGGCGGGGTGTAGCCCGATCCGGCCCATGCGGGCACGGCCAGCATGAGCGCCGCGACGACTGCCCAGAGTCTCACCACGGGACCTCCGATAGCCCTGTCCGGTAGGCGACCAGGGTCACGTCGAGCTCCTGATTAGTCAGGAGCGCCGTCTGCGTGCGCAGGCCAATGAGCCCTGCCCCTGCCGATACGGTGTGCGTCCCCATCGAATGCAGCGGGCCGCCGGTCGGCCCCGTCCAGATGGTGAGCGTGGTCCCGCTCCGCTCCAGCACGGCATCCACGCGAGCGCCCACGCCGGTCTCCACCGCCGTGTATGCGTCGTAAGACTCCCATCGCGCGGTCCCCGTCGACGAGGACAGCCGATAGAGGGTTCCTGTTCCCTCTCTGACTCTTTCGTTCGTGTAATAGGCGCCGACCCCGAACCAAGAATTCGCGGCGGCACTCGGGCCGTCAACGAATACTGGCCCGGCAACGGCCACGGACAGGTAATCATCCCACCCCGTCGGTGTCATGACGTACCGCATTGCGACGCGGAAGTCGCCGGCCCCGATGGATCGCAGGATGCCGAGTGTTCGGTTGGCCGTGCCGTAGTCCGTCGAGCAGTCCGAATCCAGATTGGCGCGGACGCGGAGCACGCGCCCTGCAATCATGTAGCGGCAGACGCCGTTGCTCGCGCCCGCCGCCTCAGCGTCCGGCCAGTTGCCGAGCACGATGGCGTCGAGTTCGTCGCCTGCCTGCGCGTTGCACGGGTCGGCCCAATCGTAGGTCCCGCACGCCCCAGCCGATTCCAGCGCGTCGACCCGACCGGCGAGCTGGTCGAGCGCGTCGGAGCACTCGCCGGGGTCGATGCCGCCCGACCAGTCGCCGAGCGTCGCAGGCGTGTACGTCAGCTCGGTAGCGTCAGACGCACCGCCACCTCCGGCCGGCGGCGTGTACCCTGACCCGGCGAGCACCACGGCCGGCACAAGCAGGCAGAACGCGAGGATGGCCCTGGTCATGGCGTCGCCCGGAAGTAGCCGCACAACTGGCCGGTGACGCCGGCGGCGCCGGCACGGAGCGCGATGGTCTGCGTGGAGAGCCCCCGGAGCGGCAGAACCCACACCCCGCCGCTCGGCACGAGGCGTTTGTTGGTCGTGTCCGCCCCGCACGAGGCGCCCGCTGCGAGGCAGATGAACAGGCTCGCAGAGGTATTGGCGACGCTGATTTCCGTCCAGTACAGGCCGGACCCGAGCGCGCCGGAGCCCTGCGCGTTTTCCAGACCCGAGCTCGTGAAGTCCGACCAGGCCGCGCCGATGGTCACGTCCTGACATCCGGACTTGGTGCCGCGCACGTCCTGCGCGTCCTCCGCGCGGGCGAGCCCCGCGACTCCGAGCACGCACCCCATGACCACGACCCACGCGACCACGCGCGCCCACGTCGGCATGATGAGGTCTCTCACGGTACAGCCTCCACCGCGGCACGGAGCGCCGCCCAGGGCATGGCAGGACCGGGGTCCGCCTTGCCGATTTGAATGTCACAGTGACCGACCCACCGGCGCCCGTCCCGGAGCGCGCGGACCTGCGTGGCGAGCTGCGCGGCGAGCACCACCACCTGCTCGGCCTGCGCCGCGGTGTAGGGCTCGCACCAGACGTCGCCGATCTTCACGGGCGCTGCGCCCTTGTAGGCGCCGCCGTAGCCGTCCACGAAACCGCCGCTACCGTCCGGCGCCCGGCGCAGGATGCCGACGTTTTCGAGGTCGATGCCGATGGACATGGCATTCACGCCGCGCCGCGCTCGCCCGGTCGGGTCAACCCACGTCGAGCCGCCCGCATGCCAGGTGCGCTCCGGGAGCTCGGCCGCCTGGAGCACCCGACCGTCCCGCAGGATGACGAAGTGCGTGGAGGTCTGGCGCCCGTCGTCCGCGAGCCATGCGCGCATCCGCGCCTCGTTCGCGTCGCCCGGCGCCCGCGGTGGACTGCCCGTCCAGTGCAGGACGGCGCATTCGACCGGAATCACTCGCGCGTCGCCTGCGCGGTACAGCTTCTTGCACGGCACACGGATCGTGTCCATGCGCGTCACGCCTTGCGCAGGTGCGGCACGATGGCCGCTGCACGCTTCGGGTCATGTGGGTTCATGGCTGACATGAGGGGCACTGTAGCGCAACGATGCTTCGATTTGTAGAATCAGGGCATGCCTGGTGCGCCGAAGTCCCGAGTCAAGCAGGCCGCCGCGAATCGAGGCCCGATCCAGCGCCGCAGCGTCGCCGCCTGGCAGGACGAGGTCCTCATCGACGCCCTGTGCGCAGACCTCGCCGTCGGGTGCTCCTACGAGACCACCGGACTGGCCCACGGGCTCGGACCGTCGACCCTCGGCGGATGGGTCCGCGACGCCGTCGCCGCGTGCGACGCGCTCGCTGCCGACCCGGACAAGGACGTCGGCATGGACCCGGCGAAGCTCGCCGCTGCGGTGCGTCTAGTGCGCGCGCACGCTGGGGCGTCGCAGGAGCTGGAGCGAAAGCTCCACGCCGGCGAGGTGTGGGCCCTTGAGATCCTGTCTCGGCGCCACCGGCAGACGTGGGGCCGGAGCGACACGATCGCAATCGGTAGCGCGGATCCAGGGCGCGAGGTGGCCGTCCTGCTCGGGGCGCTCGCCGCGGTGGCGAAGCCGGACGCGTGAGCGCCCTCACCGTCGCAGGCCTCGCGCCCGGCATGAGCGAGTGGCAGCGGGACCTTCTGCGCTACGTGCTCCGCCCCCAGGGCGGCGCCATCGCGGGCATCGCAGGTGGGAAGAGGTGTGGCAAGTCCGTGGCGGCCTGCGCTGCCGCGGCGATGCTGGCCGTCACCTGCGACGTGCCGGCCAATCAGATCGCCGTGGTCATGGACACCTTCAGCCGCCTCCGAGACGTGCACCTCCCCATCATGTCGCAGCTCGCCCCATCGGTCGGGGGAAGGTGGTGCGCGGGGGACCACGAGTATCGATGGCCGGGTGGGGCCGTCGTGCGCTTCCGACACCTGGACGTCGCGGGCTCGCCCACCGCCGGCAACCCGCTCGAGGGCCAGACCCTCTCGGCCATCGTCGGGGACGAGCTCCAAGAGGCGCACGTCGACTATGGGACCATCTTCCGGGAACGGCTCTCGCGCGACCTGCCCGTGCGCGTGATCGATGCGGACGGGCGCGACCGCGAGGTCATGCGCGCGCCCGTCCTTGTCATGATCGGACTGCCGATGCGGACGTGGTGGATCTCGCTGGCCCGCGACCTCGGCGGGCGCGTCTACCGCCCCAAGACCCGGGACAATGAGGCGAACCTGGCCCCCGGCTACGAGGCCGCGCTGAGGGCGTCGATGACGGAGCGCTACGCCCGGTCGATGCTCGACGGCGAGGATTGGACGCCGGAGGGGCAGATCCTCTACGGCTTCAGCGCGCAGGACTATCCGGCCGGCAACGTCCTGCGCGGGGTCGTGCTCGACTTCCGCCGCATGCGGACGATGCTCTCCGGCGACCTCGGCTACCGTTCGCCGCACTTTCTCCTGCACGTCGAGGTCTGGCCGGGCGTCTGGTGCGTGGTCCGCGAGTGGGCGCCCGACGGCGTGGCCCTCCCCGACCTCTGCGACGTCCTCGCGGCGGACGTGTGCCCGCGGCGAGACTGGTCTCCCGGGTGCGGACGGCTCCCGGTGGACGAGCTGGTGGTCGACCCGGCCGGCGCCGCGACGAACGACCAGACGGGCCACCCCGACCTGGAGCTGCTCGCCCGCCCCCAGCCGCACGGGCTCGGGCTCTGGCCGATGGTGGAGCCGCAGGGCCCGCGGCGTGCCGTCGTGCCCGGGCTCCAGCGGATGAACGTCTCACTGGAAAAGCGTCTGCTTCTCATGTCGGGCGGCGTCTACGACGGTGGCCTCGCCGCGCCGGAGGGCAAGCGGACGCTCATCCGGTGCGTTCAGGGCTACCAGTGGGATCCGCGCGATCCGAGCAGGCCGCACAAGCCGAGCCACGACACGGTCTCTCACGGGGTCGACGCGTGGCGCTATGGCTGGCGGCGCGTCGGGTGGGACGCGATGCCGGTCCCGGCGGATGTGGGGCCGGTCGCGACGCGCGAGCCCGAGGGCCCCTCGCTGTGGGACGCGGCACGGGATGCGCGGTGACCCGTCGCCGCCGATGCTACGATTTAAAGCACAGACTTGCACCCACATGATGCGATTTGTAGACTCTGGCCGGACACCCGCTCACCCGACGCCCCAAGGTGCGGAGATGTGACCCGTCATGCGCCTGAGCCCTTCGACCGCCACGCCTGAGCGCGCCGCCCAGATGCGCGATGCGAGCGTGCGGCCGGAAGCGCCGCTCGGCAGGTCGGGCAAGCCCCTGGCGGGCGGGCGGGTCGCAGGCTTCGAGCACAACGTGCGGCTCCAGGGCCCGCAGAAGCTCATGGCGGCCTATCGCAAGGCGGAGCGCAACCCGGCAGTGGCCGCCGGGTGGTCCTGCATGCGGTCCTTCATGCTCTCGGCCGAATGGGACGTCGAGGCGGCCGACGACTCCGACCTTGCCCAGCGCGCGGCGGCGCACGTGCGCGCCAACCTGGGCATCGGTCGCACGAAGAGCGCGACCGGGAAGGCCTGGGAACGGCTTCTCGCGGAGTTCCTCGCCGTCCGTAACCGCGGCTTCGGCTGGTGGGAGCTTGTCTGTCGCGAGGGCGCGGACGGCCAGTGGTACACGCACTGCCTCTGGCGCGACCCCGGGTCCGTCTCTGCGTGGATCGTCGACGACTGGGAGTGCCTGGTCGGCATCTGCCAGTCCGCAGGCTGGCTCACGGGATCCGCAGAGATCCCCATGTCCCGCGTGCTCTACATGGCGCGCGAGGCCGAGGGGACGAACTTCGAGGGGATCGGGCTGCTCCGGAGCGCGGAACCGCTGGCCCGCGACCACGACCGGACCATGCAGGCCCTCATGGTCGCGGTGCAGCGGTGGGCCATCGGCACGCCTGACCTGGTGATGAACCGGGAGCGGTGGCGCCAGACGCACCCGGGCGGGACAGACCAGCAGTACGAGGCCGAGGTCGCCGAATGGAAGCGGTGGCTTTCCAAGTACGCATCCTTCGAGCACGGCTTCATCGTCCGCGAGGACCACGTCACGCTCGGGACATTCGGTGGTGATGGACAGAACTCCACCGAGTTCGCGAACACCCTGAACCTCCAGGCGCGACTGATCCTCACCGCGTACCTCGCGCAGTTCCTCGCGCTCGGTTCGGAGGGCTCCGGCGGCTCGTACTCGCTCGGCGAGACGCACGCAGAGACGGCACAGCAGGCCGGCGAGAACGAGCTGGAGGCCGTGCGCGACGACCTCACGACCAGCCTGATTCCGCGGATGGTCCGGTGGGGCCTCGGCGCGGACGTGCCCGACGAGGCGATGCCGCGGCTGACCTTCTCGGGCCTTCGGGCGCCGCTGTGGGTCTCGCTCATCGACCGCTTGCCGGCCGCTTTCTCCGCGCTCGGCATCACGCCGCAGACCGCGCTGGAGACTGAGGTCTTGCGCGAGCTGGGCTTCAAGGCCGAGGCCATCGACCGCAGCCCGGCGGACCGACTGCGTGGCACGGCTGGGCGCCCGCCGGTCGCACCGCCGCCCGGCCCCGTGGCCATCCGGGGGGCGCCGTGACGACGCCGCGCCCCGACGGCCCCATCGGCCCGCTGGCCATTCACCCAGACCACGCGGTCGCCGCCTTCTCGTGGCCGCCGCGCGAGGCGCCGGCCGTCGCTCCGGGGGCGGACGTGGCCCGCATCCGCATCGAAGGGCCGCTCTCATCCGACGACTGGTGGGGCACATCGTACGCCGCCATCCAGTCGCGGCTCGCCGATGCCGTTGCGGACCAGGCCGTCCGCGCCATCGTCCTCGACATCGACTCTCCGGGAGGGACCGTCTCGGGCATCGCCGAGACCGTGGCCGCCGTGGAGCGCGCCCGCGAGGCCAAGCCGGTCATCGCTTACGTGCGTGGCATGGCGGCGTCCGCGGCGTATTGGCTCGCCGCCGCGTGCGACCGAATCGTCGCGGTCGACACCGCCCAGGCCGGGTGCGTCGGCGCCATCTGCACCGTGCTCTACCTCGCCCCGGCCATGCGCAAGATGGGCGCCGAGGTCTACCGCTACACTTCGAGCCGAACGCCTCTCAAGGCGCCGGAGCCAGGCACGGAGGCTTTCGACGCCGAGCGTCAGCGTCTCATCGACGCGGCCGGCGACCTCTTCCTGGCACACCTGGCCCGTCTGCGTGGCCCGGCCGGAATGGATCTCGACGCGGCCGCGGAGCTCTACCAGCGCGGGCGGATGCTCTCGGCGCCCGCAGCGGTCGCCGCCGGCTGGGTCGATGCCGTCGTCGCCCCCGGCGCCGAGAGCGCGGACGCGTGGCTCATGCACGGCGGCTCCCCACCGCCCGACGAGCCGGAATCGCCGTTTCCCTTCCTTCACCTCTTTCACCGGGCCGAGGCGGCCCATTACCCCGAGGAGGGCGCCATGCCCAAGACCCCCGAGGGCGCGGCGGGTGCCGCGACCCCGACCGCGAGCGAGGCCGCCGAGGCCGCCTTCCTCGCGCAGATCAAGACCTTGACGGAGGCCAACGCCGCCGCCGTCGAGCGCGCCGAGGCCGCCGAGCGCAAGCTCGCGGCGGACGCGGCGGAGCGCGCCGGCCTCGCCGGTCGCGTGGCGCAGCTCGAAGCGCAGGCCAAGGCCCACGCCGAGGCCGCCGAGCGGCGCGAGGTCGCTGCGCTCATCGACGCGGCCGTCGCCCGCGGCGCCATCGACCCGGGCCAGCGGGCGCGACGCGAGGCCTTCGCCGCGAAGCACGGCCGCGAGGCGCTCGCCGAGGTGCTCGCCGACATCCCCGACGAGGCGGCCGGGCCCCGGTCCGTGCTGACCAGCGGGCGCGTGGCGCCTGGCGAGCCGCCCGACGAGGTGGCGAAGGCCCGAGAGAAGGCGCAGGCGGAAATCAACGCGGCCACGCGGAAGGGGGCCTGAGATGAAGGGCAACGTCACATCCGTCGTCCTGAGCGGCGCGGGCACGAAGGGCTACTGCGGCCGGCTCAACGGCAGCTACTCCGGCACGTTGCCGGTCGCGCTCATCGGGAGCGATGGCACGACCGCCACGGCGCACCGGAACATGGGGATCTTCATGGAGTCCTACGACTCCGGCGATCTGGGCTCGCTCCAGACCGACGGGGTCTGCGAGTTCGCGGTGGCCGGTGGTGTGATCGCCCCCGGCATTCTCTGCACCACGTCCGCGGCCGGCAAGGTCGTGGCGGCTGCGAGCGGAGATCGCGCGTTCCTGCGGATGATCGGCGGCAAGTCGTCGACCGGCGCGACCGCGGACGGCGCGCTCTGCACCGTCGAGATCCTCCCCACCTACATCGACATCGCCTGAGGAGGACCACGACATGAGCACGCAGGACACTCTCTCCCCCGTCCCGTACCCGCTCTTCTCGGCGGCCATCGGGGCGATCTCGAAGCTCCGACTCGTGTGCGCGGCCATCGGTCCGATCCAGGTGCCTTCCGGGCAGGGCCGCCAGACCGGCACGATCTTCGTCGCCAACACGGTCGAGTTCGACGGTGGCCCGCAGACCAGCGAGACGGGTCTGGAGGCCGACTACCCGCTGCTGCCGGGCAATCTCGACACGACCGTGACCTACACCCTCAAGGAGCACAAGCACTACGACCGGGTCCTCGACCGGCACGAGCGGTGGAATCAGGGCACCGGGCCGCTCGCGCTGAAGGCCGGCGTGCGCATCGGCCGCAAGCTCGGCAAAGACATGGAGCGCGCCCTCGCCACGGTGCTCTTCTCGACGTCGAACTTCAACAACTCGGCGGTCGTGGATCTCGGCGGCGGCGGCGTCCAGTGGTCGACGTTCTCGACCGCGAAGCCCGATCTGGACATCAAGAAGGCGCTCATCGCTTTCCGCGAGCAGTCCGAGGTCGACGCGACGCACATCGTCATCGGACGGCAGGCGCTCGACGCCTACGCGTCCTGTCTCTACTCGATGGACGTGCAGGTCGTCACCAGCGGCGGCGCCACGGGCCAGGCCCTCACCGAGGAGGCGGCGGTCCAGCGGATCGAGCGACTCCACAACGTCAAGGTGCTGGTGGGCGCCGAGCGCTACAACTCGGCCGCGCCGGGCCTCTCGAAGTCGGGCGCCTACATCTGGGGCAAGGGCTTCTGGGTCGGCTGCCTCGGCGACGTCGAGAATGCGTCGATGACGGACGCCGGCCTGAGCCTGGACGCGCGCGCCGTGGCGGTCGTCGTCGATGCCGAGGCCGGGTCCGCGTCTGGCCTCGACATGAGCGGCGCCGCGCTGCCGATCAACATCGAGGCCAACGCCCAACTGCCCCCGAAGGCCAAGGCGACCATCGTCTCCGGCGAGGCCTACTGGGACGTCGTGCTCTGCAAGGCCGAGCTCGGCTACTACGTCACGGCCGTCGTGGCCTGAGAAGGGATCGCCATGCCGCTCTACACCTACGCCCCGCTGCACAAGACCCAGGTCCCCCGGCTCGGGATCGCCGGGCCCGGCGAGTACGAGATCAGCGAGGCCGATGCAGCCGAGCTGAACGGCCGCATCGAGGGCAAGGACGGCGCGCCCGCGCTGACCCTCGCTGGCGGCGCGCCCAAGGTCACCAAGGGAGATCCGAAGCCCAAGGCCGCCAAGGCCCCCGCCGCCCCCGACCCGGGGACTGAGACGACCTGATGCTCGACGCCCCGGCCATCGCGACCGCGGCGGTCGGGGGCGTCCCCTTTCTGCCGCACGCCGACGCCCGCGTGGGGCCCGGTGTGCGGTCCTCGCGCCTGGACGCCATCATCAAGCGTCGGGACGCGATCGTGGAGCGAGCCGGGGAGTCAGTGCGTGACGACCTCGCGCGCCTGGCGGACGAGCTGGGCAAGCGCGTGGTCGACATGCTCGCCGACAAGGCCGGCGGCGACCCTCTGCGCCTCGCCGTCGACACGACGTCCCTGGATGAGATCCTCGACCTGCTCTACGAGCTCGGCGTGAACGACTCGCAGCGGGCGTGGTTCGACCACCTCCGAGAGCTGGCCGGGCTCGCGGAGGACGCGGCGCTCGCCGTGGGCATGGAGCGCGACGCGGTCAGTCTCGACCAGGAGGCGCTCGCGTCCGCTCTGGAGGCCCGCTACCAGGACGCGGCCACCTGGTGGGACGCGACCATCGAGCGGCCGCTGGCGCAGACCATCCTCGACGGACTTCACGACGCGCGGGCGCTGACCTCCACCGCGGAGATCGCCGAGCGCATCTCGAACCGGGCGCGCATCTCCATCCCGGCGGCGTGGTCGGAGGCGACCACGCAGACGGCGGTGGTGGATCGTTTCGTCTCGGCGGAGATCGCCCAGAGCGCCGACCCGGACGGCGACGCCCTGCGCTGGGCCTACCTCGGCCCGGTCGACGGCATTCAGCGTCGATTCTGTCAGCACCTCACGGGGCGGTACTTCCGATTCGCAGACCTCGGCGCGTTGGACAACGGGACGGCGCTGCCGCATCCCATCTACTCGGGCGGCGGCTACCGCTGTCGGCACCGGTGGGCGCAGGCGCCCGCCGCCTTCTGGAAGGCCCGCGGGCTTGCCGAGGGCACGGCCGGCGACGTGGCGGCCGCGAACGCGGGAGCGCGCCGATGATGCGTAAGGTCTGCATCGGCTACGACCACCGATTCCGGTGGGCGCCGCCCGATCCGTACGAGATGCAGGTGACGGATCCGACCCTGACGGTGCACTGGCCAGGGGGCCAGGAGACGTACACGCTGACCTTCCCCGGCTACGCTGAGGTGACCGCCATCTCCGACGACCGGCGCACGCTCACGGTCACCTGGAGCGCCGGCGCGTGGGACATGGGCGATCCGGCTCCGGTCGCCGCTCGCGTCGCCGCCGCAGAGCTGGGGCAGGTCAACGTGCGCGTGGTCCGCCTGAGCGACGGCGACCAGGTCGAGCTGGAGTCGCCCTTGCCCGACGCCATCACCGCCGTCGGCGCCGTGCTGCGGGCCCTCGTGTGCGCCGTGACCATCCCACTCGCGGACGTGCCTGCGACCCCCGTGCGCCCCGTGCGCTTCTCGGTCGAGTATGCCTCGCTCACCGGCGGATCCACGTCCATCATCGACCGCCTGGACATGGGCGTCCTGGCCGTGGTCCGACACCCATTCTCCACCGGGCTCGTCGACGGCGAGCTGACTCGGATCGCCGGGTGGACCCGAAACGCTTACCCCGCTGGGCAGTCCGGCTTGGGCGACGCCATCTCGTCGAGCCTCGACACCCTCATCGGGCACATACGCCACCGGCGACCGGACCTCTACGAGGACCAGCTCGCGGGCCCGCAGTTCCGCCGCGCCCACGCCATCCTCGCGCAGCTCGCCATCCTCGACGACTACATCGCCCGCGGGCAGGACCGGGGCGCCGCGCGCGACCGGCTCGCCGCCGAGCTGGACGCCGAGCTCGACCGTGTCTTCGCCGCCCTGGAGTGGGTCGACGCCAACGACGATGGCGAGGCCGACGACACGCAGGCGGCCGGCGGCATCGTCGGGGGCATGGGCATCGCGGACTCGGCGCTCTGCGACACGAGCGCGGACGAGGACGCACAGCCAGTGACCTACACGCGCATCGGCATGGGGGACGACCGGTGAGCGTCACGGTCAAGCGCAGCGGCGCGCGCACGCCCCTGGCCCTGTGGGACGAGCTGGCGACGCGCCAGCTCGGCGCGGTGGTCGCGGCGGCCATCGTGGAGCGAACCTTTCACCGCGGGCAGGGCGACGACGATGGAGCGCTCGCCCCCTACTCGACGCGGGCCACCTCGGTCTCTTTCGACTCGGACACCGGCCGCCGGCTCAAGCCCAAGGGGGGGCTCCCGGCCTACGGGCGCGGCCACCCTCGGCGCCTCATCTCCGCCGGCGGGCGGGCGCCCAAGGGGTGGACCGTTACCGGCCGCCACTACCCGGGCGGGTACGCGCAGTACAAGCGCGACAGCCGGCGCGGGCTCACAAACAAGCTCGGCGCGTCCGGCGCCGCGGTGGATCTGGTGCTGTCTGGCGAGCTCGCGCGGTCGATCCGCGTGCGCACGGCGAGCCGGTACGCCGTCATCGTCGGCATCACTGGCGCCGCGCTCCGGTACGGCCCGGGGACCGACGCACGCCGGCCGTGGCTCGACATCTCGCCGCAGGACGCGCGGGACATCGACGCGGCCCTGCCCTCCATCGTCCAGGGCGCGGCAGATCGGAGCGTGAACCGTGCAAGTCGCTGAGGTCCGCGCGTCGCTTCTCGCGGCCGTGCTGGCCGCCGCTCCGAGCGTCGAGCCCGGCACGCGCATGGTCGCCTACCAGGCCGACCAGGTGGACAGCTACGAGGCGCAGACGGCGATGCGCCCTCGCCTCGCGCGCGTTCGCCTGGCCGACGCGCCGGAGGTCTCGCGCTGGACGACCACCGGGGCTTTCGACACGGCCGCCGCGCGCATCGTGGTCGAGATCGGCTACCCGGCTGATTGGCGGCGCACGGAGGACGGGCTCGACGACGCCATCGCCGCGGACGTCGTGACCATCGTGACGGCCCTGCGCGGGGCCACGTGGCCCTCCGGCCTGCACAACCTGACCATCGGGCCGTCGCCCGTCTTGTCGACCGTCACGGGCACAGGCGGGGCCATCGTGGCCCTCATCCTGACCTTCACCATCGGCGTCGAGTACGCCACCGGGAGCTGACCTATGGGACTCCGCTCGGGCGCCGGTGCCGGCGCCGTCTTCGCCGTGGCCGCCGAGTCGGCCTTCGGGTGCTACGACGCGACCGACTACCGAGAGATCGATCTGTCGGGGCTCACCTGGTACTTCCCCCTCGTGAGCCGGGCGGACGTCGGGCGCTTCACCTCCGCGATGAAGATGCGGACCTACCAACGCGCGCTGGTCACCGCGCGCGGTGGCGAGTCCCCTCCGGAGGTCCTCGCCGTCACGGACGGGAGCGCGGAGGTCAAGCGGCAGCTCTCCGGGGAGTTCGACCTCACCTTCCCGTGGGCGTGGCTCGGGAGCACGCTCCCCTCGGCCTCCGCGCTGGGCGTCATCTTCGCGTCGGCTCTGCGCTACATCGCGGCCGCCGCGGCGTCGTCGTCGGTCCTGACCACGCCGAGCTCGACCACCTTCACGGTGGGCGGCGGTGACTACGGCAATTTCACGCCGGGCGACATGATCGGCGTGACCGTCGCGGGCCGGACCACGTGGCACCGGGTCACGAGCAAGAGCGGCGGCGACACGATCAAGACCATGACCCCGCACGGCATGACCGGGGCGAGCACGGTCTACCACGCGCACCTGTACCTCGCCCCGCCCGACGGCGCCCCCACGGGCCCCAGCTTCGCCGTGGGAATGATCGACCGGGACGAGGGATACGAGGTGGTCGCCACCGGGTGCCGGCTCAAGGCCATCACCTTCACGCGCACCGGGGACGACGGGTCGTCGCTGGACGTGACGTGCCGCATCGAGGCCTCGGACGGGTACTACCTCGAAGGGTCGCAGTCGGGGGACATCACGCTCACCGAGCCCTCCATCTGGGGCGTGGGCGGGAGCTTCGCCAAGGTGCTGAACGCGCCGGTGACCATCTCGCAGGACCACGCGGCGAGCTCCGTGCCCTTCGGCGGCACGTCCGCCGAGCTGAAGACGCGGACCTGGGGCGCCGCCGTCGAGATCATGATGGACCGGCGTGGCGGCGGGCAGGCCTACCGCAACGGGAAGGCCGACATGGACTGCACCGGCCACAAATGCACCCTCGACCTCACGGCCGATCCGTCGACCACCCTCAGCCCGCGCGACATGCTCGCGGACGCCGAGCAGCGGGCGGTGACGCTGAACATCGGCGGGCTCTCGACGCGCGGCGGTTGCATCCACGTCCCGCGAGCGGCGGTCACGGAAGACCCCGGCATCGACATCGACGAGGAGCGCAAGTCGCACCAGGTCAAGCTCGAAGACGCGCCCTATGCCGGCGACACGGCGTCCACCGCGGACCAGACCAACGCGCCCTGGTGCATCGCGATCCGAAAGGCGGCGTGACGCATGGCGATCAAACGTCTTTCGCGCGTCGGGCAGGCGCTCCGCATCCCCCTCGTGTGCGATCCGCTGGTGCAGGCGCAGCTCGCAGACCGCGTCCGCGAGGCCGGCGAGGCGGCGCACGCGAAGGTGCTGGCCCTGCACCTGCCCGGCCCGCCCTACCCTGACGAGGTGCTCAGGGTGGCGGCCGCGCAGCGCGAGGCGGCGCGACAGGCCCAGCGCGAGGCCAACGCCCTCGCGGTCGACCGCTTCTCCGAGTGCCTCGACCCCGCGGTCCTCGGCGTGGACCTCGCGGGCGTGACGCACGTCACCATCCGTGTCCTCGACGGCTTCGAGCGCCACGCCGCCCTGTGCGACGCCGTGGTCGCGTTCCCGAACGCGGACCCGACGGACCGCCGAGCGCAGATGGAGGCGGGCTGGGCGCACTCCGTGGAGATCGCTCGGCGCGGGCTCCTCGCCGTGAGCGACGATCCGGCAACGCAGGTCATGGAGTCCGACGGGACGAGGCGCTATCCGCTCGCTCCGCTGAAGGACATGCCGGACGTCGAGGCCGTGATTCGGGAGATCGTGTCGGCCATCGACACGGCCGGCAGCCTGGGAAAAGCGCCGCCGTCGCTCTGCGATGGGCCGTCCGGCGAGACTACGCACGCCGCGAGGGCGGCTGTGGAGTCGTCGCCGAGTGCGACGGCTGCGCCGGAGACGCCCCAGGCATCGCCGAGCACTTCCGAGAGCCCGGCGGGGTAGTCGCATGGCACGGCGGCCCCGCATCGCCCGTGTGTCCCGCGTGCTCCACGGGCGAGCCGTGGGCGCTCGACACCGTGCGTGCGTACCTCGCGCTCAAGGCGGGCCTCACCGTGCGTGACGTCATCCCCTGTCCGTCCGATGTGATCCTCGACGGCGTCATGGTCCTGGACCAGGAGGCCAATCGGATCCAGTGCGAGGAGTGGGCGCGGCGCGCCCGCGAGGCAGGCGGCAAGTGAGCACGGTCGGACGCCATGAGGTGCACGTCGCCGCGATCGGCGCGGAAAAGGCCGCTGCAGAGCTGCGTCGCGTCTCGGCCGCCGAGGACGGCATCACGACCTCGGCGGCCCGCGCGGCCAAGTCGCAAGCCGCGCTCAACGAGACCGTCGAAGACGCCTCGGAGTGGGCGATCCGCCAGCGGATCGCGGTTCAAGACGCCGAGATGGCCATCGCCCGCAAGGTGCGTGCGGAGCAAGCGGCCAGGCGCGAGATGGAGGCGCTGCTCAATCCGACGCGCGAGACGACCAAGGAGCTCGGCGCGCTGAGTCGCGCGGCTGGTCTGGCCGGATCCGGACTGTCCGTCCTCCGGAAGGCCGCCGAGATCATTCCGGGGATGGAGCTCGGGACCATCTTCGCGGCCATCGCCGCAGGGGCGTACGCGCTCTACAAGGCGTTCGACGACGGCGACGCGCCGATAGCGCGGCAGACCGCCGCGCTCCAGGCACAGGCCGCGGCGGCGCGATTGTTGGCTCAGGCCCAGCGCGAAGTCCTCGCCTCGCAGGTCTCGGCGGGGGCGTCGTCGGCCAAGCGCATGCTCGACAGGCTCGGGAGCGGCGCCACGCCGGAGGCCATCGACGCTGCGATCCGACTCGGAGCGCAGCGTGACGAGGCGGAGCGCGCGCAGGGCGAGGCGATCCAGCGAATGACCCGCCACGCCGGCGGGCTCGTGCCTGTGACGGATGCAGAGCAGCGACGCATCGAGGCTCTCCAGGCGGAGCGGAACAAGCTCATCGCGGCCGCCGAGGAGCGCGATGGCGACCCCTTCAATCTTCGCAAGGGCGACGGTTACAAGCTGAGTCGCGTCGATCGGACCTTGCTCGGCATCCAAGCGAAGGCGCTCCAAAGTGAGATAGACAAAATCCGCGAGCAGGCGAGCGCCGTCCCGCCCGTGTGGATGGGCGCCCGGGTGCAGGAGACGACACGGGCGCTCGAGGACATCGACCGCCAACTAAATGGGGTCGGCATCGGCGACAGCGGCGCGGGGGGCGGCGGAGGTGGCGGGCGGGGACGCGGTGGCGGACTTTCGGCCCGCGAGCGGGCTGACAAAGCATGGTTCGCCAGGACCGAAGCCGAGATGGCAGAGCGTCAGCGGGCCGAGGCGGCGCAGGCCGCCGGCGTGGCGGCCGGCGTCCGGGAGTTCTCCAAGCCGGCGGCGACCGGGAGCATGGAGCCTTCGGGCGGCGGCGCGGCCTCGGGCCCCGTCGATGAGCTGGGCGCCGCCTTCGACGCGGCCGAGTCGCGCACGCGGGCATACTTCGAGCTGAGCAATCGCCTCGCCTCCGAAGGCAAGCA
>Ga0233425_10002264_pt1 | contig 38772 bp, 48 predicted proteins | sample Watercolumn_Towu_2_FD_181712 | JGI IMG/M metagenome (GOLD analysis project Ga0233425, IMG submission 181712) | Freshwater microbial communities from Lake Towuti, South Sulawesi, Indonesia - Watercolumn_Towuti2014_140_MG | ecosystem: Environmental > Aquatic > Freshwater > Lake | place... | reverse complement strand
AAATGCGGGCTCGACTGCCGCGTTCAAGATGGTGGCGGCGATCGCCGAGGTCCTGGCACGGCGCCTGGCGGCGATGAACGTCAAGGTGATCGATCTTGCTGGCAAGCTCGAGGGTAAGGCGCAAACCGGCGGCAAGGAAAAGGAGCTCGCCGACCTGCATCGCACGATGCGGGTCTGGTCTTTTTAGCGCCTAGACGTTGGTGCGGAAGTAGATGACGTCGCCGTCGTTGACGACGTAGTCCTTGCCCTCGAGGCGCATCTTTCCCTTGTCCTTCGCGCCCTGCTCGCCACCGCAGGCGACGTAGTCTTCCCAGCCGATCACCTCGGCGCGGATGAAGCCGCGCTGGAAGTCGGTGTGGATCGCGCCGGCGGCCTCCGGCGCGGTCTGCCCGATGTGGAGCTGCCAGGCGTGCACCTCGCGCGGCCCAGCGGTGAAGAAGGTCTCCAGGCCGAGCAGCGCGTAGCCCGCGCGGATGAAGCGGGCAAGGCCGGGCTCGGTCATGCCCATGTCGTCGAGGAACAGCTTCTTGTCCTCGTCCGCCATGTCGGCGATCTGCGCCTCGATCGCGGCGCTGATCGCAACCACGCCGGCGCCCTCGCCGGCGGCGAGTTTCTCCAGCGCGGCGAGCCGGGGGTTGTCCTTGAAACCGTGCTCGCTGACGTTGGCGACATAGAGCGTCGGCTTCATGGTGAGGAGGAACAACGGATCGAGCACCGCGCGCTCCTCCTTCGCCCAGTCCACGGTGCGCGCGGGCCTGCCTGCATCGAGCGCCGCGCGGGCCTTCTCCAGCACCGCGACGAGGCGCTGCGCGTCCTTGTCGCCCGCCACCTTGGCGACCTTCTCGTTCTTCTGCAGCTGCTTCTCGACCGACTGCAGGTCGGCGAGCGCGAGCTCGGTGTGGATGGTCTCGATGTCGGAGACCGGGTCGACCTTGCCGGCCACGTGCACCACGTTGGGGTCGTCGAAGACGCGCACCACGTGCGCGATCGCGTCCACCTCGCGGATGTGCGAGAGGAACTTGTTGCCGAGGCCCTCGCCCTTCGAGGCGCCCGCGACGAGCCCCGCGATGTCCACGAACTCGACCGCGGCCGGCGTCACGCGCTCCGGTTTTGCGATCGCAGCGATCCTGTCCAGCCGCGGATCGGGCACGAAGACGATGCCGACGTTCGGCTCGATGGTGCAGAACGGATAGTTCTCGGCGGGGATCGCCGATTTGGTGAGCGCGTTGAACAGCGTCGACTTGCCCACGTTCGGCAGGCCGACGATCCCGCAGCGAAGGCTCATTTCTTGCCGAACAGCGAGCCGAAGAAGCCTTTCTTCTCGGGGGCGGGTTCGGGTTTGGGTTCTACTGTTTTTCTTGCTTCTACTTTCGGTTCAGGTTTTTTCTCCGGCGCCTTTTCTTTTCCGGTCGTGTGGAGCTTTTGCATGGCTCCCTGCAAATCCCCTGAGAGGCAGAGCGGCAGCACTTCGATCGATTTCGCGATCGCCTCGTCGATCGCGGTCCTGTCCTCGGCCGAGGGCTTGCCGAGAACGTAGTCGGGCACCGCGTCCTTGTCGCCGGGATGGCCGACGCCGATGCGCAGGCGCCAGTACTCGTGGGTGGCGAGCCGCTGCGAGATGTCCTTCAGGCCGTTGTGGCCGGCGATGCCGCCGCCCTGCTTCAGGCGCGCGGTGCCGGCGGGAAAGTCCACCTCGTCGTGCACCACCAGGATCTCGGCCGCCGGGATCTTGAAAAAACCCGCGATCATCTGCACCGGCCGGCCGCTCGCGTTCATGAAGCTCTGCGGCAGGACCAACCACGCGCCGTTCGTTCCCTGGCGCCCCACGAGTGCCTGGAACTTGCCGTCCTTGCGCAGCACGACCCCGGCTTGCGCGGCAAAGCGCTCGACGAGCCAGAAGCCCGCGTTGTGCCGCGTGCGCTCGTACTCCTTGCCCGGGTTCCCCAGGCCGACAACGAGACGGATGCCGGGCAAACCTACTTCTTCTCTTTCTTCTCGGCGCCCTTGTCGGCAGGCTTCGCGCCCTTGTCGGCAGCAGCGGCCTTGTCGGCGCCGGGCTTGGCGCCCTTGTCGCCGCCCTTGGCATCGGCGGCCGCGCCTTCCGCAGCGGCGTCCGGCGCCGCCTGCTCGGTGGTCGGCACTTCGCCCGCGGGTACGGCCTCGGCGGCCGCGGCGGCTTCCTCTTCCTCGGTGATCAGCACCGGCGTGATGACGGTCGCGACGACGGGGTTCTCGCCGCGATGGAGCACCGGCGTCACCCCCTTCGGGAACTTGAGGTCGTTTACGTGGATCGCGCCGCCGATCGACAGCCCCCCCATGTCGACCTCGATGAACTCCGGCAGGTCGTCCGGCAGGCAGCTGATGTCGAGCTCGTTGACCACGTGGTTGGCGATGCCGCCCTGCTCCTTCACACCGATCGACTTCTCGGCGTTGACGAAGTGCAGCGGCACCTTCATGTGGATCTTCTTGTCCTTGGAGACGCGCTGGAAATCTACGTGCTGCACGCGCCCGCGCCACGGATGCATGTTGTAGGCGCGCAGCAGCACGTCCTGCGTCGCGCCCTCGAGCGTGAGCTTCAGGATCGAGGCGTGGAATTTCTCGTTGGCAAGGTTCTGGTAGAGCTCCTTGTGGTCGAGCTCGATCGCGACCGGCCCGCCCTCGCCCCCGTAGACGACGCCGGGCACCCTGCCCGTGCGGCGCAGGCGCCGCGCGGCCCCGGTTCCGTTTGCGGCGCGCTTCTGCGCCTGGATCTGGAATTTCATTTGACTGGCTCCTTTATTCCGTAAACAGGGAACTCACCGAATCTTCGGTGAAGATCCGCAGAATCGTCTCGGCGAGCAGGCCCGCGACTGAGAGGACCCTGATCCTCTTGCAGGCGCGCGCCTCGTCGGTGAGCGGAATCGTGTCGGTGACCACCAGCTCATCGAGCGCCGAGCCCGCGATGCGCCCGACCGCGCCGCCCGAGAGCACCGCGTGCGTGCAGTAGGCGACGACCCTGGTCGCGCCTTCCTCTTTGAGCACCTCGGCCGCCTTGCACAGCGTGCCGGCGGTGTCGACCATGTCGTCCATGATCACGCAGGTGCGGCCCTTCACCTCGCCGATCACGTTCATCACTTCCGAGACGTTCGCCTTCGGGCGCCGCTTGTCGATGATCGCGAGGTCGGATTCCAGCCGCTTGGCGAGCGCGCGTGCGCGCACCACGCCGCCGACGTCGGGCGAGACCACGATCAGGTCGTCGTAACGCTGCTTCCAGACATCGCCCAGCAGCACCGGCGCCGCGTAGATGTTGTCCACCGGCACGTCGAAGAAGCCCTGGATCTGGTCGGCGTGCAGGTCCATGGTCAGCACGCGCGAGATGCCGACCGAGGTGAGCATGTTGGCGACCACCTTGGCGCTGATGCCGACGCGCGCCGAGCGCGGCCGGCGGTCCTGGCGCGCGTAGCCGAAGTACGGGACGGCGGCCGAGACGCGCGCGGCCGAGGAGCGCTTGAGCGCGTCCACCATCACCATCAACTCCATCAGGTTGTCGTTGGTCGGCGCGCAGGTCGACTGCAGCACGAAGACGTCCTTGCCGCGCACGTTCTCCATGATTTCGACCATCACCTCGCCGTCGGAGAACTTGCCGACCACGGCGCGCCCGAGCGATAGGTTGAGGCGCTTGGCCACGTCCTGCGCGAGGCGCGTGTTGGCATTGCCGGCGAACACCATCAGCCGGTCGAGCGCGACTTGCGGCGGCGTCATCGTGTTCATCGGCCCCGTCCGGAAGTGGCTGGGGCGCTAGGATTCGAACCTAGGAATGCCGGAATCAAAATCCGGTGCCTTAGACCAGCTTGGCGACGCCCCAATTCATTCGTCAGCGAGCTCATAGAGCGGATGCCGGTCGAGTCCCTGCGCGACAAAGGCGCGCCAGCCCGCGGGCAGCGCGCGCAGCGCGGCCGCGGCCTCCTCCTGACGTCGAAATTCGGCGAATACGCATGCCCCGGAACCCGTCATGCGCGCCTGCGGGTTGCGTTCTCTCAACCACGCGAGCTTCTCCGCGATCTCGGGATACCGGCGCACCGCGACTGTCTCGAGATCATTGCGGCCCTGCCCCGACAAAAAGGGCGCCATTTTGAGCGGTTTCGACGCCCGTGTCAACGAAGGGTCGGAGAAGATTTCCGCAGTGGAAACCGGGACTTGGGGCTCCAGAACGAGGTACCAGGCGGGCTCCAGCGCAAGCGCGCTCAGGCGCTCGCCGACCCCCTCGCCGAGCGCGTTCCGGCCGTAGAGAAAAACCGGCACGTCGGCGCCAACCTGCAGGCCGATCTCCATGAGGGTTTTCCTCCGGAGCTGCAAATTCCACAGGCGATTCAGGACAAGCAGGACCGTGGCCGCGTCGGAAGATCCGCCGCCCAGCCCCCCTCCGACAGGGAGGGTTTTCTCGAGGGCAATCTCGCATCCCAGCGAGGTTTTGGATCTGGCCTTTAGTTCTTCAGCCGCCCTGAAGCAAAGATTCTGAGATCCAAAAACCCCCTCGAAGCGAATCTCGCCGTCGCTGCGCGCCGCGATCCCGACGCGGTCGCAGCGGTCGATGAGGCGAAAAACGGTCTGCAGCTCGTGCATGCCATCGGCACGCCGCCCGAGGACATGCAGGAAGAGGTTCAGTTTCCCCGGCGCCGGATGCCACTCCATCCGCTCACTTCCAGTCGGAGATCGCCAGGCGCAGCTCGACGCCCGGGTAGAGCAGCCGCAGCCGCGACGGCAGGTTGCCCTCCCAAGCGAGGTACTCGATCTTCCAGCCCGCCTGCTCGAGCTCGGCGAGCCGCCCGGCGGCGTCCATGCGCCGGCGCGCCTCGCCCGGCCCGGCGCGGCCGCGCACCCAGTCGGCGAGCCCGGCGAGCGGAATGCGGAAGCCGAGCACCTGCTCGGTGAGCGCTTCTGCGTCGGTGGCGCTGACGTCGTGGCCTTCCGAGGTCGTGAGCGTCACGATGTTCTTCGAGCGCACGATGCGCGCGACGCCCTGCCCGAAGGGCGAGGAGAGCAGCATCTCGTCGGCTTCCGCGCCATGGCGCCAGGCGACGGTACCGCTCGCGGCGTCGTTCTTGTACTTGACCGCGATGCGCCCGACCAGCTCGAAGACGAGGTCCCTGGCCGGCCGCTCGAACTCGATGGTGGCGCAGGCGGAAAGCAGCAGCGCGGTCGCGGCGGCGCAGAGGCGCGCGCGCCGCACGTTACGGAATGAAGCGCTTGAGGGTCTTCTGCAGCGTCTCGTTCTCGGGGCTCTGCTTCTGCGCCTCCTGCCAGATGCGGCGCGCCTCGTCGCGCTCGCCGAGCTGCCAGAGCACTTCGCCCAAGTGCGCGCCGATCTCGCCGTCAGGACGGCCTTCCCAGGCGCGGCGCAACTGCTCGGCGGCGCCCTTCAGGTCGCCCATGCGGTAGAGCACCCAGCCCATCGAGTCGATGATGTAGTAGTCGTTCGGCGCGAGCTCGAGCGCCTTCTCGATCAGCCGCTTCGCCTCGGCCAGGCGGATGTTGCGGTCGGCGAACGAGTAGCCGAGCGCGTTGTAGGCGTGCGCATGGTCGGGCCTGACCTGGATCAGGCGCTTCAGATTCGACTCGAGCACGTCGAACCGGTCGAGATTCTCGGCGGTGAGTGCCTGGTCGTAGAGCAGGTCCGGATTGTCCGGGGTCTTGGTGAGCGCCTCGCCCAGCAGGTCGAAAGCGGCGCGGTGCTGGTTGGCCTCGCGCAGCAACTGCGACTCGGCAACGAGGAGCTGCACGCGCTGCGGCTCGCCCGAGACGTTGACCGCGCGCAGGTAGGCGCGCGCGTCGGCGAGCGTGCCCTGCTTGGCGATCGCGTTGGCGGTGCGCACGCGCGAGGACAGCGCGTACTCGCCGCGCACCACGCCCTTGTACCAGTCGATCGCGCGGCCCCAGTCCTTCTGCTCCTCGGCGATCTGGCCGAGCGTGTAGCGCGCCGCGTTCGGGTCGCGGTAGCCCATGTCGAGCAGCCGCTTCATGTTCGCCTCGGCGATGCCGTACTCCTTGACCTGGAAGGCGAGGATGCCGACCGCGTAGATCGCGTCCTGGTCGTCCTTGTAGCGCTCCTGGATGCGCGCGAGCTCGGCGCGCGCCTCCGGGACGCGCTTGTCGAGCACGAGCATGCGCGCGTAGTTCAGCCGCACGTCGCGCGAATCCGGGTACTTCTCGAGGTAGCCGGCCAGGCGCTTCACCGCCTCTCCGGGCGCGCGCCGCTGCAGCAGTTGCGCCTCGTAGAGCGCGGCGACGTCCCAGTCGGGCCTGAGCACCGCGGCGCGCCGGATCTCGGCGAGCGCGAGCGCCTCGTCGTTCGCCGCCTGCGCCGATTGCGCGACCGCGAAATGCGCCTGCGGCAGCGCATCGTGCTTCGCGGCCAGGCGCTGCGCGACGCGCAGGTTGGCCTTCGTGTCCGGGTTAATCGCGAGCAGCCGCGCGAGCTGCATGAACAGGTTCGGCGCCGCGGTCGCGTTCGCGCCGAGGAGCCTGGCGAGATAGGACTCGGCGTCGTCGACGCGCTTCTGGCTCACCAGAAGGATCGCCATCTCCTGCTGCGCGAAGGGCGACTCGGGGTCGGTTTCGGTCCAGACGCGCGCTGCTTCCAGCGCCTGCTGCGGCATGCGCGCGGCCTTCGCCATCTCGACGGCGCGGCGCGCCACGCGCGGGTCGCGCGTGCGCTTGGCGAGATCCACGAAGGTCTGCGCGGCGAGCCCTTCGCTGCCGCGCTGCCCTGCGATCTCGCCGAGCAGGAACTCATACATCAACTGCTTGGTCAGGTCCTGCGCGGGCAGCTTCGCCGGCGGCTTCGGCGCGAGGCCCGCCGCCGCGGCGGGTGAATCGTCGTCGTCCTGGACCTGCGCAAGCGCGCCGCCCGCCGCAAGCAATACCGCGGCGAGCGCGCAGAGGAAGCGTCGGAGGAGGGACATCGGAGCGAGCAGTGTAGGTATATTTGGTGCCCCGCACAAGGCAATAGTCGCGAACGCCGGCATGCCCGAGCTTCCCGAAGTCGAAGTGACGCGCCGCGGCCTGGAGCCGCGGCTGGTGGGCCGCAAGATCGGCGCGGTCGCGGTGCGCGAAGCGCGCCTGCGCTGGCTTGTTCCGGCGTCGGTGCGCGCGCTCGCGGGGCGCGAGGTGCGCGCGGTAAAGCGCCGCGGAAAGTATCTATTGATCGACTGCGGCGACGGCCACCTGATCGTGCACCTGGGAATGTCGGGGAGCCTGCGCCTGGTCGCGCCCGGCACCGCGCCGGGCAAGCACGACCATGTCGACGTGACGATCGGCGAGCGACTGCTCAGACTGCGCGACCCGCGCCGCTTCGGCGCGGTGCTGTGGACCACCGCCCCGCTGGAGCGGCACCCGTTGCTGCGCCACCTGGGCGTCGAGCCGCTGTCGCGCGCGCTGGACGCGCGGCACCTGCACGCGCTCGCGCGCACGAGCCGCGTCGCGATCAAGAGTTTCCTCATGGACGGGCGGCGCGTGGTCGGCGTGGGCAACATTTACGCCTCCGAGAGCCTCTTTCTCGCCGGCATCGATCCGCGCACGCCCGCGCGACGGATATCGCTCGAGAAGTGCCGCCGGCTCGTGCCCGCGATCAAGACGACGCTGCGCGCGGCGATCCGCGCCGGCGGCTCGACGCTGCGGGACTTCGTCGGCAGCGACGGCGTCGAGGGCTATTTCCAGATGCGCGCGTGGGTATATGACCGCGAGGGCAAGCCCTGCAGGCGCTGCGCGACGAAGATAAAGCGGCTGGTGCAAGGACAACGCGCGACCTACTTCTGCCCTTCCTGCCAGCGCTAGCCGTTCCGGTTTTTCACCTTCTCGGCGAGCGCCTTGCGCACGATCGGATGGACGAACTTGGTGACGCTCCCGCCCAGCGAGGCGATTTCGCGCACTAGGGTCGCTGAGATGAACATGTGCCGGTCGCCCGGCGTGAGGAAGACGGTTTCCATATCCGGGTAGAGATCGCGGTTCATGCCCGCGAGCTGGAACTCGTACTCGAAATCGGACACCGCGCGCAGCCCGCGGAGCACGACGCGCGCTTTCTGCTTGCGCACGAACTCCGTGAGCAGCCCCTTGAAGCCGATCACCTCCAGGTTCTTGACGTCGCGCAGCACGCGCTTCGCCATCGCGACCCTCTCCTCGAGCGTGAAGAAGGTGCGCTTGGCGCGGCTGTCGGCAATGCCGAGCACGACCGTGTCGAAAAGCCGGCTCGCCCGGCGCACCAGATCCTCGTGGCCGCGCGTGAGCGGGTCAAACGTGCCTGGATAGATCGCCCTGATCATCGCCGCTCCATTGCAGTAGTTGATAGCTCACCTGCCCCGCCTTGCCGCGCCTGAGCTCCTGCCAGCCCGCGGCGGCGAGGGGCGATTCGGATTCTATATAGATTCGCGCACATGCTTCGAGGGGAAGGCGCTCGAGCACCCCGGGCAGGACGCCCGCCCGGAAAGGCGGGTCCAGGAACACCACGTCGAAGCGCTCGCGCGTGCGCGCCAGATACGTTTCGGCATCCCCGGCAACGATCTCGACTTCGCTTGCGCCGAGGGCCGCGCGGCTTTTCTCCAGCGCCGCCACGGCTTCGCGGTCGCGCTCGACCAGCACCACGCGCGCCGCGCCGCGCGAGGCCGCCTCAAAGCCGAGCGCGCCGCTGCCGGCGTACAGATCGAGGCAAGCGAGCCCCGAGAGGTCCTGTCCGAGCCAGTTGAAGAGCGTCTCGCGCACGCGATCCGGCGTCGGCCGCAGTCCCGGCCGCGCCGCGACGCGCAGGCGCCGGCTGCGGAATTTTCCGCCGACGATCCGCAAAATCCCTTTGTTAGAATGCACGCATCCATGGTAGCAGCGAGCTCCTGGGCGGCGCGCCTCAAGGCCGGCCTCGCGCGCACGCGCGAAGCGCTCGGAGGCAACCTCGGCGCGCTCCTCGGCCGCAGGAAAATCGACGCAGCCCTGCTCGAGGAGCTCGAGAACGCGCTGCTCGCCGCCGACTGCGGCGTCGAGGCGAGCCGCTCGATCGCAGGAGAGCTTCGCGAAGGCCTGCGCATCGCGAAGGACGAGGCTGCGCCGAAGGCGATGCTCAGGGAGATTATCGCCCGGCGCCTGAAGCCGCTCGAGCGAGCCCTCGATGCGCGCGCGCACAAGCCCTGCGTCGTGATGCTCGCGGGCGTCAACGGCTCGGGCAAGACCACCTCGATCGGCAAGCTCGCCAAATGGCTCCAGCGCGAGCGCCTCGCCGTCATGCTCGCCGCCGGCGATACGTTTCGCGCCGCGGCGCGCGAGCAGCTCGCTGCCTGGGGCGAGAAGAACGGCGTGCCGGTACTCGGGCAGCAGGGCGGCGATCCCGGCGCGGTGATGTTCGACGCGGTGAGCGCGGCAAAGGCTCGCAACATCGACGTGCTGATCGCCGACACTGCCGGGCGGCTGCCGACGCAGCTGCATCTGATGGAGGAGATCCGGAAGGTGAAGCGCGTCGTCGCCAAGGCGCTGCCCGGCGCGCCGCACGAGACGCTGCTCGTGCTCGACGGCGGCACCGGCCAGAACGCGATCGCGCAGGTGAAGGCGTTCGACGACGCGCTCGGGCTGACCGGCCTCGTGGTGACCAAGCTCGACGGCACCGCCAAGGGTGGAGTACTCCTGGCCATAGCGCACGCGCGATCCAGTGCTTCGGCGGCACGCCCGATTCCGGTCCTCTTCATCGGCGTGGGCGAGGGCATCGACGACCTGCGCCCGTTCGTGGCGGCTGAATTCGCCGAGGCGCTGGTTGATTAGCTTCTCGGGCGTCGCCAAGCGCTACTCCGGCGGCTACGAGGCACTGCGCGGCGTCTCCTTCGCCATCGCCGAGGGCGAATTCGCCTTCGTCGCCGGGCACTCGGGCGCGGGCAAATCGACGCTGCTCAAGCTGATCGCGGCGATCGAGCGCCCCAGCGCCGGCGCGGTGCTCGTCAACGGCCAGAACGTCGGCGCGCTGAAGCGCGCGGCGATCCCCTACCTGCGCCGCAACCTCGGGCTTGTCTTCCAGGACCAGAAGCTGCTCTACGACCGCAGCGTCTTCGACAACGTGATGCTGCCGCTTTCATTCGGCGAGCTCTCGGGCCGCGAGGCGGCGCGCCGCGCCTGCGCCGCGCTCGACAAGGTGGGGCTCGCCGCGCGCGAGAAGGCGAACCCGGTGCAGCTCTCCGGCGGAGAGCAGCAGCGCCTCGCCATCGCGCGCGCGGTCGCGAACCGGCCGTCGATCCTGATGGCGGACGAGCCGACCGCGAATCTCGATGCCGGGGCGGCGGCGCAGATCCTCGAGATCTTCGCCGCCTTCAACCAGGTCGGCGTGACCGTGCTCGTCTCCACGCACGATGAGGCGCTGATCGGGCGCTTCGCGAGGCGCGTGCTGCGCCTCTCACAGGGCAGCCTGAGCGCATGAGAGCGTGGCTGCGCCAGCACCGGCAGGCGCTCGCCGGCGCGCTCGGCAAGCTGACGGCGCAGAAGTACGCCGCCGTCCTGAACGCGCTCGTGATCGGCATCGCGCTCGCGCTGCCCGCGGGCGGTTACGCCCTGCTCGCCAGCCTGCGCTCCCTTGCCACGGGCGCCTCGCTCGATCCCCAGCTGTCGGTGTTCCTGCGCGCCGAGGCGAAGCGGCCCGAGCTGGAGGCGCTTGCGAGGAAGCTCCAGTCCGACCCGCGCGTGCGCGAGGCGCGCTACATCCCGCGCGAGCAGGCGCTGAAGGACCTGCAGGCGACCGAGGGCCTCGCCGAGGTGGTCGCCGCGCTGAACCGCAACCCACTGCCGGATGCGTGGGTGGTGCGGCCGCGCGCCGCGCCAGGCGCGGAGCTCGAGGCGCTCGCGCAGGAGCTGCGCGCGCAGCCGGCGGTGGCCCACGTGCAGGCGGACGCGGCCTGGGCGCGGCGCCTGGCCGCCCTCGCCGGCACCGCGCGGCTCGCCATCGCGCTGCTTGCCGCGCTGCTCGCCTTCGGCCTCGTGGCGATCACCTTCAACACCATCCGCCTGCAGATCCTGACGCAGCGCGCCGAGATCGAGATCTCCAAGCTGATCGGCGCGACCGACGCGTTCATCCGCAGGCCGTTCTTCTATCTCGGCGCGGTGCAGGGGCTTGCCGGCGGGCTGCTCGCGCTCGTGCTTGTCTGGGGCGGCCTCGCCGCCCTGAATACAGGGGTCGCCGACCTCGCCTCAAGCTATGGCTCAAGCTTTCGTCTGGCGTTCCTCGCCCCTGGCGACGCGCTCACCCTGCTCCCCTTCTCTTGTTTCCTCGGCTGGCTGGGGGCGTATTTGTCAGTGAGTAGATACTTACTTGAAATAGAGCCACGGTAGTTGCCTCCAAGGACAGATGTCCCGGAACTCGTCGGAGGGGTTAGCACTCTAAATAGCCGAGTGCTAAACTACGCCGGAGGAAACGAAGCGATGCAAGCCACAATCAGCCTGCCGATGTCGCTGCCGGTCCCGGCCTCCGCCGGGAGCCTCGAGGCGTACATCCAGAGCGTCAACCGTATCCCGCTGCTCTCGGCCGAGCGCGAGCGCGAGTTGGCGCTGCGCTTTCGAGGGGGCAACGACCTGGAGGCGGCGCGCGAGCTGGTGCTGTCGCACCTGCGGCTGGTGGTCTCGGTCGCGCGCGGCTACCTCGGCTACGGCCTGCCGCATGCCGACCTGATCCAGGAAGGCAACATCGGCCTGATGAAGGCGGTCAAGCGCTACGACCCGGAGCGCGGCGCGCGCCTGGTGTCCTTCGCCATCCACTGGATCAAGGCCGAGATCCACGAATACATCCTGCGCAACTGGCGGCTGGTGAAGGTTGCCACCACCAAGGCGCAGCGCAAGCTCTTCTTCAACCTGCGCTCGCTGAAGGCAGGCCCGGCGCCGCTCACGCGCGAGGAAGTCGCGCGCGTCGCCGCCGATCTGAACGTGCGCCCCGAGGACGTGACAGAGATGGAGACCCGGCTCTCCGGGCGCGAGGTCGCGTTCGAGGCCGACAGCGATGCCGAGGAGCCGGCCTACGCGCCGGCGCACTACCTCGCGGCCGACCCCGAGTCCGAGCCCTCCCGTCAGCTGGAGGCCGCCCAAGAAGCCGAGGCGGGCTCCAGACGCCTGCAGGCAGCGCTTGCGCAGCTCGATCCGCGCAGCCGCCGCATCGTGGAGGCGCGCTGGCTGAAGGAGAAGGACGCGGCGACGCTGCACGATCTCGCCGCCGAATTTAAGGTCTCGGCCGAGCGCATCCGGCAACTCGAGGCCAAGGCCTTCGCGAAGATGAAGCAGGCGATGCTCGCCGAGGGCGCGCCAGCGCGCGCCCTGCCGTCCCCGGCCGCCTGAGCGAGTAGAGCTTTCAATCGGCGCCCTTCGGCTCGGCCGCGCACACCTGATCTCGCCCCGACTGCTTGGCGCGATACAGCGCGCCGTCGGCAGCCTTCAGCAGGTCCTCCAGCGTTTCGCCGTGCTTGGGGTATACCGAGACGCCAAACGAGGCGGTGGGAGGGGGAAGCGTCTGGCCGCGGTGGGTCAGCGCGATCCCGCGCACTGCCAAGCGCAGTTTTTCGGCGCGGCTTAGAGCGTCCTCGAGGTTCGCCTCGGAGAGCAGGATTGCTAGCTCCTCGCCGCCATAGCGGCACAGGATGTCGGATGCGCGCACGTTCTTGGTCAATTCCTTGGCGACCGCGTTCAGGACGAAATCGCCGGCGTCGTGACCGAAGGTATCGTTGAAGCGCTTGAAATGGTCGATATCGACCATCACGAGCGACACCGGTTTGCCACCGCGCTTGGCGCGGTGCAGCTCGCGCTTGATCGCATCCTCCATGAAGCGCCGGTTGTACAACCCGGTCAGAGGATCGTGCAGCGCGAGCACGCTCAGGGACTCGCGCAGCTTCAGGTTGGCAAGCGCAGGGCCGACGCGATCCACCAGCGAGCGCAGCCGCCGCTCCGAGCCCGCCGCCGCGGCGTCGGCGCCGAGCGCGACATGGAGCAGGCCAAGCACCTGGCATTCGCCCTGGACCGGCATACAGACGTAAGCCGACGTCTCCGCCTTCACGTGATTGCAGCGAATCGAGCCGCGGCCGTCGACGGAGTGGCGCCGGCCAAGGCGCAACGCCCAACAGTCGCCGGGCGCAAACACCGCCTCACCACCCGCTTCGCCGCCCTAGGTTGCCGCGTGCTCGAGCAAGTCCCGGGATTCGCGGTAGATATGCAGCGATCCCGATACGCCCGGAAACAACTGCGTCGCCGTCTCCCGCACCACCGCATACGCCTCGCCGCGCTGCGTGCACGACTGCAGCAACTCGGCCATCCGCACCAGGACCTCGTCGTCCCGATGGAAGGATTCGAGCTGCCGGATCGTGCTCTCTAGCGTGCGGTTGGATTCGCGCAGCGCGCGCTCGATCTTGCGGCGCGACGCGACCTCCCGAGCCATGCTTCGATTCGCCTCCTCGATCGCCTTCAGCTTTGCCTCGAGATTCGCCTGCGTCGCGCGCAAGGCCTCCTCGGTCCGGTCCAGCGCCGTCACGTCGCGCGCAACCGTGATCTCGCCGACCAGCCGCCCGCGCGAATCGATGAGCGGCGTGGTGCGGTTGCTCACTCGCACCACCTCGCCGCTCTTCTTGCGCCGGTCGACGACGGAGTTCGTCGGCTTCCCGGCGCGGATACGCGCCAGGACCTTGGCGTAGTCGGCCTCGGAGAGGTCCGCGGCGTGCAGCTCGCGCAGCGGCTTGCCGATCGCCCCCTCGGCGGTGAAGCCGTAGAGCGCGGTCGCCTCGCGGTTCCACATGGTGACCACGGCGTTCAGGTCCTTCACCACGATCGACTCGCCGGACTGCTCGATCACCTGCTCGAGTTCACGTGCGCGCGATTCGGGCAGCTCGCGCGCGGGCGCCTGCGTGCCCTTGACCAGCGTCGGCCTGCCTGAGCGCATGGACCGCCCTCCCTACCCCCGTCCCGCCTTGAGCAGCGCGGTGAGATCCTCGAATGGTACCGGTTTGCTGAACAAGCGAGAACTCCCTAGCCCGCGCTTTTCAGCAGGGTGCGCAAATCGGCCTCCAGATCCTGCGCGATGCGGTCGGGCCGAACGATGATCCGCAGCCGGCCCTGCGGGTCGTAGACGAAGCTCTGGGCGCTGTGGTCCATCGTGTAGGCACCGGGCGCGCCGCCCTGGTTCTTCGCGAAGTAGATGCGGAACTCCTTGGCCGTGCGCAGCGTCGCCTCGGCGTCGCCGTACAGGCCGAGAAAGCGCGGATCGAACGCCGGCACGTACTGCGCGAGCACTTCGCGCGTGTCGCGCTCCGGATCGACCGTGACGAAGAGCACCTGCACCCGCCCTGCGTCGCCGGCGAGCTTCTTCAGCGTGCCGGCCACGTCGGCGAGCGTGGTCGGGCAGATGTCCGGGCAGTGCGTGAAGCCGAAGAACACGAGCACGATCTTGCCGCGGAACTCCTCGAGCGAGTGCGGCTTGCCGTCGTGTCCGGAGAGCGCGAGCGTACGGCCGAACTCCGCGCCGGTCACGTCGGTGCTGCGGAACTTCGGTCCTTCCGGCGAGCACGCGGCCAGAAGCGCCGCGAAAGCCAGGCTAAAGCGAGAGATAGTGATCAAACAGGAGCGCCGCGAAGAGCGCGGCGAGGTACACGATCGAGTAGCGGAAGGCGCCGCGCGCAAGGCGGTCGCTGTAGGCAGCGCGGATGCGGACCGCGTAGCCGAGGTAGATCGCGCCCAGCACGAGCGCGGAGACGAAATAGAGAACGCCGCTCATCCCGGAGGCAAACGGCAGCAGCGACACGCCGAACAGGATGAGCGTGTAGAGCAGCACCTGTAGCTGCGTGTATTCCTTGCCGTGGGTCACCGGCAGCATCGGCACGCCGGCGCGCGCGTAGTCCTCGGTGCGGTACAGCGCGAGCGACCAGAAATGCGGCGGCGTCCAGGCGAAGATGATGAGGAAAAGCAGCAGCGCGTCGCTCGTCACCTCGCCGGTGACCGCGGCCCAGCCGAGCACCGGCGGCATCGCCCCGGAGGCGCCGCCGATGACGATGTTCTGCGGCGTGAGCGGCTTGAGGATCACGGTGTAGACGATCGCGTAGCCGACGAAGGTCGCGAGCGTCAGCCACATGGTGAGCGGGTTGACGAAATGAAACAGCAGCCACAGGCCGAAGCCGCCCACCGCGCCCGCGAACACCACCGTCTGCAGCGCCGAGAGCTCGCCGCGCGGCAGCGGGCGCCACTGCGTGCGCTGCATGCGCGCGTCGATCTGGGTCTCGACCAGGCAGTTCACCGCCGCGGCCGACCCGGCGACGAGCGCGATGCCGGCGGTCGCCGCCAGGAGCAGCGGCAGCGGCACCATGCCCGGCGTCGCGAGCAGCATGCCGATCACCGCGGTAAAGACGATGAGCGACACCACGCGCGGCTTGGTGAGCGCGAGAAACGCGCGCAGGCGCGCGAGAAGCCGGCCTGCGGGGGTGACGGGAGGGGTGCGGGTGATCTCGGCGGACAAGGCGGAAATTTTAACCGAACTGCGATGCCCTAAGCAGTTGCTTCAGGTCCTTGATCACCCGCATCGGGTCGGGATCGGCCGGAAAACGCATCATCAGGTTGCCGAGCGGATCGATCAGGTAAACGTGATCGCGCGGCGAGCGCTCGGCGGGAAACTCGGCCGGCGCGGCGCCCGCGGGCGCGATCACGGTGCCCTCGATCGCCGCGCGCAGCACAGCGCCCGGCGCAGCGCCGTCGGTCACCAGCCAGAGGCGCTCGACGCGCTGCATGTCGCGGCCCTGCGCGCGCCGCACCTGGCGCATCAGGTAGAGCTTCTTCTCGCAAGCCTGCGCGCAGGCGCCCTCGTCGAGCTGCACCAGCACCCACCTGCCCTTCAATGCGGCGACCGGCGCCGCCGCCACCGGGCGCGGCTTGAGGAGCGTGCCGTAGTTGCCGGCCGCGCCCGGCGCGAGGTCGAGCCACCAGACCAGGAAGCTCGCGACGACCGGCAGCGTGAAGACGAGCGCGAGCAGCACCAGCTTCAGCCGGCCGCGCTTCCTGGGTTCTTCAGGAAGAATGCTTTTCACGCTTGAAACCCAGAACAAGCAGCAAAACCACGCAAAGCCCTGCGAGCGAATACCACTGCAGCGCGTAGGCGGAGTGCTTGTCGGCCCCGCTGTCGGGCGCCGGCCAGTCGCGCGCCAGGCCGTCGGGCGCCGACGGCGGCTGGGTCACCACCAGGCCCGAGCGCTGCTCGATGACCCAGGGCTCCAGCGTCAGGCCCGACCAGGCCGCGAACTCGGCGATGCTGACGTTCTGGCGCACGCTCCCCGCCTCGCGCGATTCGTCCGTGCCGAAGGCGCGCGGCAGAGTCTCGCGCCGGATGCCTTCGAAAATCACGGGCCCGCGCGGGGTCGGCGGCTGGAGCGCCGCGGCGCTCCAGCCGCGCAGCACGAGCACATGGCGGCCCTCCGCAATGCGCAGCGGCTGCACCACGTAGTAGCCGGGCTTGCTGTGATGCGGCCGGTTCTGCAGGAAGAGCGTGTGGCGCGCGAGCATCTCGCCGCGCAGCGTCTCGACCTTCTGCGCGGCAACGGCGCGCTTCTGCTCGGCCCGGCCCGTCTGCCAGTGGCCGAGCGCGATGCCGGCGGCGCAGCCGGCGGCGGCGAGCAGCACGCCCCACCAGGGCGGGCGGAACCTGAGGCGGTCGGACTGCGGGCGTACACTGCCCGGCATGCGCTACGTCGTGATCGCGGTGCTGATACTGATCGTCGGGAGCCTGTTCTCCGCGATCTTCTTCATGATGCGCGACCGCAGCCGCTCGACGCGCATGGTTAAAGCGCTCGCGCTCCGCGTCGGCCTGTCGCTCGCGTTGTTCCTGTTCCTGATGATCGGCTACACCTTGGGCTGGTTCCCAGGAAAGCTATAGCCAGTAGACGAAGATAAAGAGGCCGAGCCACACCACGTCGACGAAGTGCCAGTACCAGGCCACGCCCTCGAACGCGAAGTGGTGATCGGGCTTGAAGTGGCCCGCCAGGCAGCGGAACCAGATCACCGTCAGCATGATGGCGCCGCAGGTGACGTGAAAGCCGTGGAAGCCCGTCAGCATGAAGAACGTCGTGCCATAGGCGCCGGTGGTGAGCTTCAGGTTCAACTCCGAGTAGGCGTGCGCGTACTCGTAGACCTGGCAGCCGAGGAAGATGACCCCGAGCAGGATGGTGAGGAAGAGGAACAGATTCAGCATCGCGCGGTTCCCCTCCTTCAGCGCCCAGTGCGCGATCGTCACCGTCACGCCGGAGGAGAGCAGCAGCAGCGTGTTGATCGCGGGAATTCCCCAGGCGCCCATCGGCGTGAACTTCTCCTCGAAGCCGGGGCCGGCCGAGGGCCAATGGCTGGTGAAGCCGGGCCACAGGTAGGTGTTGTGGTCCAGGCTCGAGAGATCGGGCACCGACATCACGCGCGCCCAGAAAAGCGCACCGAAGAAGCCGGCGAAGAACATCACCTCGGAGAAGATGAACCAGCTCATGCCCCAGCGGAAGGAGAGGTCTTCCCAGCCGCCGTACTTGCCGCCCTCGGACTCGCGGATCACGTCGCCGAACCAGCGCACCATCATGTACAGCAGGATCACGAAGCCCGCGGCGATGCCGATCCAGCCGGCTTTCGCGCCGTTGAAGAGGAACACCGCGCCCAGCGCCATCAGGAAGAGCGCGAGCGAGCCCATGATCGGCCAGGGCATCGGCTGCGGTACCGCGTAGTGGGCCTGCCGGCCGTGGGTGGTGGATTCAGCGTGTGCCATTCTTCTTTCTCCCCTGCGTACGCATCACGACTTGCCCTGCTTGCCGGCGACTTCGAAGAACGTGTACGAGAGCGTGATCGTGTTGATGTCGGCCGGCAGCGACGCGTCGAGCACGAAGCTCACCAGCATGCGGCGCGTCTCGCCCGCGCCGAGCGTCTGCTGCGTGAAGCAGAAGCAGTCGAGCTTGCGCACGTACCCGCCGGCGAGCTTCGGGCCGTAGCTCACCACCGCCTGGCCGGTGACGGGCGCGCTCCTCACGTTGGCGACCTCGTAGTCGACCTGGACGAGCTGCCCCGGATGCACCTGCATGTGCCGCACTACGGGCCTGAAGCTCCACGGCATGCCGTGCGCGTTGGCGTCGAACTCGATCGTGACCTTGCGCGTGCGGTCGACCTGGGTGTTGGCCACCGGCTCGCTCTTCTCGACCAGCGAATCGATGCCGAGCGCCCTGCAGATCTGGTCGTAGAAGGGAACGAGCGCGAAACCGAAGCCGAACATCGCCATCGCGACGATCGAGAGCCGCGTCAGGCTGCGTCGGTTTGCCTGCTCGCGCTCGTTGTTCATCCGTTGAGGATCCAGTACTTGGCGATGATGCCGACGAAGGTCGTCAGGGCGATCGAAGCGAGCACCAGTGCCGTTTTCAGATTGTTGCTCATTTAAGGTTCGGCTGGACCTCGAAAGTGTGGTACGGAACCGGCGTGGGCAAGTGCGTCCACTCGAGCGAGTCGGCGCCTTCCCAGGGCCTCTCCGGCGCCTTCTCGCCGCTCCTGATCGCCTTCAGCACGATGTAGAGGAAGAAGAGCTGCGTGAGGCCGAAGCCGAAGGCGCCGATCGACGAGATCTTGTTCCAGGTCTCGAACATGAGCGGATAGTCGGGGATCCTGCGCGGCATGCCCGCGAGGCCGAGGAAGTGCTGCACGAAGAAGATCATGTTGAAGAAGATCATCGTCAGCCAGAAGTGCCACTTGCCGAGCGTCTCGTCGTACATCCGCCCGGTCCACTTGGGCAGCCAGAAGTACACGCCCGCGAAGGCCGAGAAGAGCGCCCCCGCCACCATGACGTAGTGGAAGTGCGCCACCACGTAGTAGGTGTCATGCAGCTGGATGTCGATCGGCACGAGCGACAGCACCAGGCCAGTGAACCCGCCCATGGTGAAGAGGAAAAGGAACCCGATCGCGAACAGCATCGGCGTCTCGAACGTGAGGGAACCCTTCCACATCGTCGCCACCCAGTTGAACACCTTGACCCCGGTCGGCACGGCGATCAGCGTGGTCGCGTACATGAAGAAGAGTTGTCCGGTGACCGGCATCCCCACCGTGTACATGTGGTGCGCCCAGACGATAAACGAGAGGATCGCGATGGCGGAGGTCGCGTACACCATCGATGCGTAGCCGAAGAGCGGCTTCCTGGAGAAGGCCGGGATCACCTGCGAGACCACGCCGAAGGCGGGCAGCGCGATGATGTAGACCTCCGGGTGCCCGAAGAACCAGAAGATGTGCTGGTAGAGCACCGGGTCACCGCCGCCGGCGGCGTTGAAGAAGGTGGTGCCGAAGTGCCGGTCGGTGAGCGTCATGGTGACCGCGCCCGCGAGCACCGGCATCGCCGCCACCAGCAGGTAGGCGGTGATCAGCCAGGTCCAGACGAAGAGTGGCATCCGCATCAGCGTCATCCCCGGCGCGCGCAGGTTGAGGATCGTGGTGATGATGTTGATCGAGCCGAGGATCGAGCTCATCCCCAGCAGGTGCACGGCGAAGATGGTGAGGTCCATGCCGACGCCCATCTGCACCGTCAGCGGCGCGTACAGCGTCCAGCCCACGCCGGGGGCGCCGCCGGGCGTGAAGAACGAGATGATCAGCAGCAGGCCGGCGAAGGGCAGCAGCCAGAACGACCAGTTGTTCAGGCGCGCGAACGCCATGTCGGGCGCGCCGATCATCATCGGGATCTGCCAGTTCGCGAAGCCGACGAAGGCGGGCATGATCGCGCCGAACACCATGATCAGCCCGTGCATCGTGGTGAACTGGTTGAAGAGGTCCGGATTGAAGTACTGGATCCCCGGCGAGAAGAGCTCGAGGCGGATGGCGAGCGCCATGACCCCGCCGACCATGAACATGATGAAGCTAAACCACAGGTAGAGCGTGCCGATGTCCTTGTGGTTCGTCGTCGTGATCCAGCGCATGATGCCGCCGTAACCACCGTGGTGATCGCCGTGCCCGGCGTGGCCGTGCGCGTGGCTGTCTGCGACAGAGCTCATCTGATTCTCCCGATCCCTATTTCCTGAGCGCCTTGACCTCGGCGGGCTGCACCGCCTCGCCGGTCTTGTTGCCCCAGTTGTTGCGCGTGAAGGTGACGACCGCCGCGATCTCGACGTCGTTCAGCTGCTTGGCGAAGGGCAGCATCTGCGTCGGCTTGCCGTCCTTGAGGATGCCGTTCAGCACGCTGTCAATCTGCTTGTCCTTTGGCCCGAGCACGACCTTCGAGCCGTCCAGCGGCGGGAACGCGGGCGGCAGGCCCTTGCCGGTCGCCTGGTGGCAGGCGACGCAGGCGCTCGCGTAGACCTTCTCGCCGCGGCTCCGCAGCTCGTCGATGGTGAAGGTCTTGCCCGGGTCGTCGGCCGCCGCCGCGATCGCCTTCATCTTCTCGCCGACCCACTTGGTGTAGTCCTGCTGCGACACCACCGTCACCACGATCGGCATGAAGCCGTGCTCCTTGCCGCAGAGCTCGACGCACTGGCTGCGGAAGGTGCCGGTGACCTCGGGCTTGAACCACAGGTCGCGGATGAAGCCCGGGATCGCGTCCTGCTTGGCGCCGAAGGCGGGCATCCACCAGGAGTGGACCACGTCGGCCGCGGTGGTGAGCACGCGGATCTTCTTGCCGACGGGCACGATCAGCTCGTTGTCGACCTCGCGCAGGTAGTTCGGGCCCTTGGGGGCGTTGCCCTCGATCTGGTCGCGCGGCGTCGCGAGCGTCGAGACGAAGCTGATGCCCTCGCCCTCGCCCTTCACGTAATCGTAGCCCCACTTCCATTGGTGGCCCGTCACCTTGATGGTGAGGTCGGGGTTGGAGGTGTCCTTCTGCGCCACCACCACGCGCGTGCTTGGCCAGGCAATCAGGATCAGGATCAGCGCCGGGATCACGGTCCAGGCGATCTCGACCATGGTGTTCTTGTGGATCTGCTCGGCCTTGTGGCCGGCCGCCTTGCGGTGCTTCCAGCAGGCGTAGAACATGAAGCCGAACACGCCGACGAAAATGACCGTGCACAGCAGCATCACGTACTCGTGCAGGCTGTGAATGTCGGCGGCGAGTTTGCTGCCGGCGGGCTGCAGGTTCCACTCCAGCGCCGAGGCGAGGCCGGAGAACGTCAGGCCGAAAATAAGAATCATCGCCACGCCTGTGACGACGCCGCTGCGTGCGGGCTTGCTTGCCATCATTTTTCCTTCCCCTTGTATTCCCCCATGCGCCGCGCAATGGCAAAGAAAGCCACCGTGAGCGCCAGCGCCTCCAGCCCCGCGAACGGCAGCACCAGCCAGGCGCCGAACGCCGCGAAGCCGATTCCGATTGCGACCGTCACCCCGGCAAGCAGCGCAAATACCGTCGCCAGCGATTTGGGTGCGATCGAGCAGTTGGTCGGAATCTGGATGTCCGCGAGCGAGAAAAACGCCGCGCAAACCTTACCACAAGCCGATCCCCTCGCTCAAGAACAAAGTGATGAAATTGCTAGTAAAACTGCACGATGCTGCAGCCGTTGGCGGTGCGCTTCGGCGCGGCTTTCCAGGCATGCCCGTAGACCACCTCGAAGCTGACCGCGAGCTTGCCGCCGCTGCGCTGCGCGGCGAGCCGCTGCTCGAGGCGCGCTCGGAAGCTCGCGCCCGAGAGCCCGCGCACGCGTGCGGTGTCCGCATGCGTCTGGCCGCTCGCGCGAAGGTCGGCGAGGAGCGCGGCGCCGCTCGCGTACTCGATGCGCAGGCGCTCCATGTCCATCACCGGATCGGAGAAGCCGGCCGCGACCAGCATGTCGCCCAGATCGTGCATGTCGGCGAAGCGGTGCACGCGCTCGGCGCCTGCTGCGGCGCGCAGCTCGGCGAGCGTGTCGGGACCAAGCGTGCTGAACATGACGAGGCCGCCCACCGCGAGCACGCGGTGGAACTCCCGGAACGCTGCGAGCGGATCGGCGACCCAGTGCAGCGCCATGTTCGACCAGGCGAAATCTATCGCGCCCGCCGCCACGGGCAGGCGCTCCATTTCTCCACAGATTGAAGTTCTTTTCTTGAAAAAATCAGTCCATCTAGAACCCGCGCGCAGCATTGCCAACGAGAAATCCAAGGCAATGACCTGTGAATTCGGATAGCGCTGGCCGAGCGCGCGCTGCGGCGGGCCGCTGCCCGCGTCCAGCACCCGCGCGGGCACGAGCTTGATGTAGTCCAGCCGCGCGAGCATGCGCGCGCCGACTTCGGATTCCAGTCGCGCGGCCTTCGCGTAGCTGCCGGCGGCGCGATCGAAGCGGCGCCGCGCGGCGCGCGCGTCGATGCCGGAGTCAGGCACGGCGCTTGGCGAGCACCGCCTCGATGGCGCGCGCCACGCCGAGCACGTGGCGGTCGGCCATGGCGACCCCGCCCACCATGAGGCCGACGGGCGCGGTGCCCGGCGCATGGCAGGGCACGGTCGCCGCGCAACCGTCGAGGAAGTTGGCGAGCCCCGTGTTGCGCAGGATCCGGCTGTTCCACTTGAAGTAGGCGTCGTCGCTCGCGCTCGCCTCCGCGATCGAGGGCGCGACGCAGGGCGCGGTGGGCATGAGGAACGCGTCGAAAGGCGCGACGATGCGCCCGACCTCCTCGACGCAGGCCTTGCGCATCAGCGCAAGCTCCACCAGCTCCCAGCCGCCGATGTCCTTGCCCCAGGTGACGCGCTTGGCGACGCGCGGGTCGTACTCGCCGAAGCGATCGGCCCAGCGGCGGTGGATCGAATACGCCTCGGCCGCAGCGAAGCCGCCGCTCTTGAAATATTCGCCCTGGCGGTCGAACGCGGGGACCTTGCGCTCCTCGATCACCGCACCGGCGCGGCAGAGCGCCGCAACCGCGGCTTCGAACGCCTTGCCGACCTCGGCATCGAGATCTTCCAGTGCGCTCGAGCGCGGCAGGAGCAGGCGCAGCCCTTTCGCCGGCAGCGCGGCCGGCGCGCCTTCGTCGCCCGCGAGCACCGCGTCGTAGGCAGCGCAGCAGACGATCGTGCCGGCGAGCGGCCCGATCGAGTCGAGCGTATAGGAGAGCGGAAACGCGCCCTCGCGCGACACGCGCCGCTGCGTCGGCTTGAAGCCGGCCACGCCGCAGAGCGCCGCCGGCTGGCGGATCGAGCCGCGCGTGTCGGAGCCAAGGCCCATCACGCACATGCCGTCGGCGACCGCGACCGCGGCGCCAGAGGAGGAGCCGCCGGGCACCCGGCCTGTCTTCCGGTCCCAGGGATTCTTCGGCGCGCCGTAGTGCGGGTTGGTGCCGACCGCGCCGAACGCGAACTCGACCATGTTGGTGCGGCCGACGATCACGGCGCCCGCCGCGCGCAGCCGCGCGACCGCTGCCGCATCGGCCTGTGCGGCCGGCGAACCGGCGAGCACCTTCGAGCCCGCGCGCGTCACCTCGCCGCCGACGTCGAACAGGTCCTTCACCGAAACGGGAATTCCGTCCACCGCGGAGCGCACGACGCCCGATTTGCGCAGCCGGTCGGCGTGGTCGGCTTCCGCGCGCGCCTTTTCCGCGTTCACCTGCATGAAGGCGCGCGCGCCCTCGCCGGCGGGATCGGCGATGCGCGCGAGCGCTTCGTCGACCAGCGCGCGGCTCGAGGTGCGGCCGGCGGCGAGATCGGCGGCGAGCGCCTCGACAGTCCACATGCGGGCAGTCTAGCGCACAATATTCGGCATGCTCGCGCGCGCCGGGCGTCGTCTCGCAGGCCTTCTTTTCGGCGGCAGCTGCCTTCTGTGCCGCGGCGCCGCGAGCGAGCTTCTGTGCGCCGCCTGCGACGCCGATCTGCCGCGCATTCCTGCCGGCCCGGGCGCCGAGTTCTGTCCGCGCTGCGCGCTCGCCTCGCCCGCGGGCTCGGTGTGCGGGCGCTGCCTCGCGCGGCCGCCCGCGTTCGATGCAACAGTGGCGGCGCTCGAGTACCGTTTCCCCGCGGACGTGCTGGTGCAGGCGCTCAAGTTCCGTTCCGAGCTGTCGCTTGCCGCTCTCTTTGGAAAATTGATGACTGAGGCGCGAAAGGAACAGGTTGACCTCGTGATTCCGGTTCCGCTTTTCCCCCGGCGCCTGAGGGAACGCGGCTTCAATCAGGCGATGGAGATCGCGCGCCACGTGGTACGCGTGACCGGCGGGCGCCTCGATCCGCACCTGTGCGAGCGCGTTGTCGATACGCGCGCCCAGCTCGACCTGCCGGTGGAAGAGCGCGAGCGCAACGTGCGCGGCGCGTTTCGCTGCAACGGCTTTGTCGGCGCGCGCGTCGCGGTGGTCGATGACGTGATGACGACGGGCAGCACGCTGAACGAGCTCGCGCGCACGCTGAAGCAGGCCGGCGCCGAGCGCGTGGTCAACTGGGTCCTCGCGCGCACGCCGGCGCCCGCCTGATGTTCGACGTCATCCTCGTCCACCCGCAGATCCCGCCGAACGCGGGCAACGTGATCCGCCTGTGCGCCAACACCGGCGCGCGCCTGCACCTGGTCGAGCCGCTCGGCTTCTCGATGGATGACAAGCAGCTCAAACGCGCCGGCCTCGACTATCACGAGTACGCGAGCATTCGCGTTCACCTGGACTGGAGTTCTTGTTTCAGGGTTTTTCGTGCAAGACGCCTTTTTGCCTTTACGACAAAGGCGAAAACGAGTCCCTATGAAACGAAATTCCAGGAGAACGACGTCTTCGTATTCGGCGCCGAAACGTCCGGCCTGCCGGAGAGCATTCTCCAGCTATTCCCCGAGGCGAGGCGCTTGCGAGTCCCCATGCTGCCCGGCAATCGCAGCCTGAATCTCTCGAATGCGGTCGCCGTGACCGTCTTCGAAGCGTGGCGGCAGCTGGGCTTCGCTCGCCGGTAGGAACGAGTCTTACTCGCTCTTCGGATCGCGCGAGAGCAGGCGCTCGACGGCCTGCGGCGGCGTGAGGCGGCCCTCGAGCACGTCGGCGACCGCGCTCGTGATCGGCAGCTCGATGCCGGTCGGGCGGGCGCGCTCGAGCGTCGCGCGCGCCGAGCGCACGCCCTCGGCGACGTGGCCGAGCGTGGCGACGATCTCGGCGAGCGGCCGGCCGCGCGCGAGCTCCAGGCCAACGCGCCGGTTGCGCGACAGGCCTCCGGTCGCGGTGAGGACGAGATCGCCGGCGCCGGTGAGCCCCATCACCGTCTCGGCACGTCCGCCGAGCGTCACGCCTAGGCGCGCGAGCTCGGCGAGGCCGCGCGTCACCAGCGCCGCGCGCGCGTTCTCGCCAAGCTGGAGGCCGTCGCAGATGCCGACCGCGATGGCGAGCACGTTCTTCACCGCGCCGCCGATCTCGACGCCGATCACGTCATCCGACCGGTAGATGCGCAGCCGCCCGCCGTGCAGGAGCGCGGCCGCGCGCGCCGAGAAAGCCGCGTCGCTCGAGGCGAGCGTGAGCGCGCACGGCAGCCCGCGCGCGACTTCGAGCGCGAACGACGGTCCCGAGAGCGCGCCGCAGGGTGCGCTCACGCCGCTTTCGGCGACGATCTCGTGCGGCAGCAGCGCGCTGCCTTCCTCGAATCCCTTGCACAGCCACAGGAAAGGCAGCGGCCGCGTCATGCGATCGAGCACGTCGCGCAGCCCGGCGACGGGCGTGGCGAGAAGCGCGAGCTCGGCGCCGGCGGTCGCCTGCGTCCAGTCGTCCGTGACCGCGACCGGCGCGGGCAGCTCGATCTCCGGCAGATAGCGCTGGTTGCGGCGCGCGTCCGCGATCGCGCGCGCCTGCTGCGGGTCGCGCGCCCACAGGCGCACCTGGTGCCGCGAGCTCAGGACCGCGGCGAGCGCGGTTCCCCAGGCGCCCGCACCGAGGATCGCCAGCGCGCTCATGCGCCGCTCCCGCACACGGACACGATGGGATCTCTAGCCGCCCCAGACCAGCGTCGCGCGCACGAAGCCGACGGTGCCGTCGATGTAGCGCGCGCGCAGCCAGCCGCTCTGCGCCGGCTCGACCAGGTCGAGCACCACGTTGCGCCCGACGCTGAAAAGGACCGGCGCGCCGTCCTCGGGGCGCGCGCGCAGCTCCGCCACCGGCGCGGTCACGAGGAGCGTGCGCTTCTCGCCGAGCGACTTGCGCTCGATCCAGGTGAGCGCGCCGGCCGCGTCGCGCACCTTGATCCAGGACTCGAGCACCACGATCACCTCGAGCGGGTAGTTGCGCTGCACGACGAAGAGCGGCGTCGCGGCGCGCGAGGGTGCGTCGTAGAGAACGGCGGCGTTCTCCTGCACGGAGCGGAAGTCGGCGGCGCCGGCCGCCGAAATTCCGAAGAAGAGAAGGAAGGCGAACCGGTTCATTGCGCGACCTCGATTTTCGCGCCGGCGGCCTGCTGCTTGCGCTCCATGTAGATCTGCTCGAACGAGATCGGCGCGAGCACCACCGGCGGGAAGCCGGCGCGTGTCACCAGGTCCGAGACCGCCTCCCGCACATACGGGTACAGGATGGTCGGGCAGCCGATGCCGAGCAGCGGATCCAGGTCCTCTTGCGGCACGCCGCGGATCGCGAAGATGCCGGCCTGCGCGACTTCGGCCAGAAAGATCGTCTTTTCGCCCGAGCGCGCGGTCACCGTCACCGTGACGACCACGTCGTACATCGCGTCGGCGAACTGCTTCGCCTCGCTGCGCACCTGCACCTCGAGCTGCGGGTTGTCCACCTGCATGAACACGCTTGGCGCGTTCGGCACCTCGAGCGAGAGATCCTTGACGTAGAGCTTCTCGATCTGGAACTGGGGCTGCTGGGACTGCGCGGGTTCGCTCATGAGGCCTTCGCAAGTAGGGGGTCGAGCTCGCCGACGCGCTCTAGGGCATGCAGCTCGTCGCTGCCGCCGACATGCTGCGCGCCGATCCAGATCTGCGGCACGGTGCGCCGGCCGCTCTTTTGCATCATCTCGTCACGGCGCGCGGGCTCGAGATCGACACGCACGCGCTCGATGTCGCTCACGCCCTTTCGCGCCAGCAGCCGCTCGGCCGCCTGGCAGAAGGGGCAGGACGCCGTCAGGTACATGAGCACGCGCGCCACGCGGTTATTTTTTCTCGACCGGCAAGCCGGCCTGCAGCCAGGCCGGGTAGCCGCCGGAGAGATTGCGCACGTCGCTGTAGCCCGCGTTGCGCAGCACCGGGATGGCCGCCGCGGCGCGGTTCGGGTCGGCGCCGTAGACGATCACCGGCTTCGCCTTGTTCTTGTCCAGGTCGGCGGCGCGGCGCTCAAGATCCGGCAGCGGCACGCTCTTCGCGCCGAGCACGTGGCCCTTGGCGAACTCGTCCGGGGCTCTCAGGTCGATGACGAGCGCATCGCTACGGTTCATGAGCTGCGTCGCGCCGAGCGTGTCCACCCACGGCCCGCCCGCGTTGCGCCGCACGAGCGGCCAGAGCAGCATCGCGCCGGAGATGAACGCGACCAGCACGAGGAAGATGTTTTTCTGGATGAATTCCATTCGGAGCAGGCGATTATAATCCGCCGCATGCACAAGCTCGTGCTGCTGCGGCACGGCGAGTCGGACTGGAACCGCGAGAACCGCTTCACCGGCTGGACCGACGTCGATCTGTCGGCGCAAGGGCTCGAAGAGGCGCGCGCCGCGGGGCGGCTGCTGAAGGACGCGGGCTATGCGTTCGATCTTGCCTATACCTCGGTGCTGAAGCGCGCGATCCGCACGCTCAACCTCGCGCTCGAGGCGCTCGACCAGCTCTGGATTCCGGTCGAGAAGCACTGGCGCCTGAACGAGCGCCACTACGGCGCGCTGCAGGGCTTGAACAAGGCCGAGATGGCGGCGAAGTTCGGCGAGGCGCAGGTGCTCGCCTGGCGGCGCAGCTATGACACGCCGCCGCCCGCGCTCGAGGCCGCCGATGCGCGCAACCCGGCGCGCGACCCGCGCTACGCCGGCGTACGGGTGCCGCTGACCGAGTGCCTGAAGGACACGGTCGCGCGCGTGATTCCGTTCTGGCAGGGAACGATCGGCCCCCAGGTGCGCGCCGGCAAGCGCGTGCTCGTCGCCGCGCACGGCAACTCGCTGCGCGCGCTCGTCAAGCACCTCGATGCGGTCTCGGATGCGGACATCGTGGCGCTCAACATCCCGACCGGCGTGCCTCTGGTCTACGAGCTGGACGCGGCGCTGAAACCCCTGCGCCACTATTACCTCGGCGATGCGGCCGAGGTCGAGAAGCGCCTCGCCGCGGTCGCCGCGCAGGGCAAGGCAAGAGCCTGAGAGCGATCCTTTTCTTCCTCGTTCTCGCGCTGCCGGCGACGCCGAACGCGACCAAGGAAGAGGATCTCGCGGCACTGCGCGCGAGGATCGAGTCGCTGCGCGGCGAGCTGGAAGGCCGCGAGTCGGACCGGCGCGAAGCGCGCGACGCGCTGCGCGATTCGGAGCGCGCGATCTCCGACGCCAGCCGCGCGCTGCGCTCGCTCGAGGCGCAGGCGCGCACGCGCCGCGAGGAGATTACGCTGCTCGAGGGGCGCCGCGCGGGGCTGGAGCGCTCGCTGGACGGCGAGCGCGCGGCCCTTGGACGGCTGCTCGCCGCGCGCGCGTTTTCCGGCGGCGCTCCGGACATCGTGCGCGCCGCGCTCTCCGGAGAGGATTTCGGCGACGCGGCGCGGCGGCTCCATTACCTCGGCTACGTCTCTCGCGCCGCCGCGCAGATGATCGCCGAGCATCGCAGCGGGCTCGACGCGCTGGCGAACGTGAAGTTCGCCACCGAGGAGAAGTGGCGCGAGCTCGCCGCGCTGCAGGCGCGCGCGCGCGTGGATCGCGAGAAGCTCCTGAGAGAGCAGCGCGAGCGCCGCCGGCTGCTCGAGAGAGTCGCCGGAGAGGTGCGTGCGGCGCGCAAGCGCATCCAGGTGCTGCTCGCCGACGAGTCGCGCCTGTCCCGGCTGGTCGAGGAGATCGGCAAGGTGCTCGCGACGCGTCCCGGCGCGGGCTACGTACCGGGGAAAATGCGGGTCGAGCGCGCCGCCGAGTCGGGTGCGGACGATAGCAGCCCGTTCTCGCGCCTGAAAGGCCGCCTGCGGCTGCCGGTGCGCGGCGATCTGGCCGGGCGCTACGGCCAGGCGCGCGCCGAGGGCGCCGCACCGGCCAAGGGCCTCTTCATCCGCGCCCCGGAAGGCGAGACGGTGCGCGCGGTCGCCGCCGGCCGCGTGGTCTACGCCGACTGGATGCGCGGCTTCGGCAACCTGCTCATCGTCGATCACGGTGAGAACTTTCTCACGGTCTACGGCAATAACGAATCCTTACTAAAGCAGACCGGCGATCCGGTTAAGCTGGGCGAAGCCCTCGCGACCGTGGGCGCGAGCGGTGGAAACGAGGAAACAGGGCTATACTTTGAGCTTCGTCGCGAAGGCAGACCCTTCGACCCACTGGGATGGGTAAAACTGAAATGACCAGCAGAATTCGTAGCGCCGGACTGATTGCGCTGGGCGTGGTCGCCGGGATACTCGCGAGCCTGAACTTCCAGGCCATCGCCGACCGCAACGCGCGCTTGCCGCTGCCGGTGGAAGAGCTGCGCGCCTTCAGCGACGTGTTCGACGCGATCAAGCGCAACTACGTCGAGCCTGTCGAGGACAAGAAGCTGATCACCGAGGCGATCAACGGCATGCTGTCGGGCCTCGACCCGCATTCGGCGTATCTCGATCAGGAGGCGTTCAAGGAGCTCAAGGTCAGCACCGGGGGCAAGTTCGGCGGCCTGGGCATCGAAGTCGGCATGGAGGAAGGCCTGGTCAAGGTGATCTCGCCGATCGAGGACACGCCCGCGTACAAGGCCGGCATCAAGCCGGGCGACCTGATCGTGAAGCTGGACGACACGCAGGTCAAGGGGCTGTCGTTAAATGATGCGGTCAAGCGCATGCGCGGCCGGGCCGGCACCCAGATCACGCTCACCATCGTGCGCAAGGGCGAGCCGCAGCCGATCGTGGTGACGCTCACGCGCGCCGAGATCAAGGTGCAGAGCGTGAAGTCGAAGATGATCGAGCCGGGCTTCGCCTGGGTGCGCGTCTCGCAGTTCCAGGAGACGACCGCCGACAGCCTGGTGCGCCACCTCGAGACCCTGTTCAAGCAGGGGCAGATGAAGGGCCTCGTGCTCGACCTGAGGAACGACCCCGGCGGCCTGCTCTACGGCGCGGTGGCGATCTCGGCGGCGTTCCTGCCGGAGAAGGCGCTCGTCGTCTCGACCGACGGCCGCACCGAGGACGCGCGCAAGAAGTTCTACACGGTGAACGAGGACTACCTGCACGGCCTGAAGGACGACGTGCTGAAGACCCTGCCGGCGGCGGCGAAGACCGTGCCGATGGTGGTGCTCGTCAACGGCGGCTCGGCCTCGGCTTCCGAGATCGTCGCGGGCGCGCTGCAGGACCACAAGCGCGCGACCGTGATCGGCACGCAGACCTTCGGCAAGGGCTCGGTGCAGACGATCATGCCGCTCGGCAACAACACCGCGATCAAGCTCACCACGGCGCGCTACTACACGCCGAGCGGGCGCTCGATCCAGGCCAAGGGCATCACGCCGGACCTCATCGTCGAGGAGCTGGGCGCGACGCTCGCGCGGCTGCGCGAGTCGGACCTCACGCGCCACCTGCAGAACGGCCAGGAGCGCGACGCCGAGAAGCAGCCGCGCGCGAAGCCCGCGGCTCCCGTCTCCGGCGAGCAGCAGCGCCCGGTCGAGCTCGGCTCGAAGGACGACTTCCAGCTGCAGCAGGCGATCGCGTTCCTCAAGGGCGAGCCGGTCAAGGGCCTGCAGCCGTCGGTCGCGGCGACCAAGCCGCCCGCCAAGGCGAACTGACGAACGTCGGCAGGGCGTTCGTCATCCCCGCGAAGGCGGGGATCCAGGTTTTCTCCGATGAACGACCAGCAGCTCCTCCGCTACAGCCGCCACATCCTCCTCGATGAGATCGGGGTGGAGGGCCAGGAGCGGCTGCGCGCTGCGCACGCGCTCGTGGTCGGCGCGGGCGGCCTCGGTTGCCCTGCGGCGCTCTATCTGGCCGCCTCCGGCGTGGGCAAGCTGACCCTTGCCGACCCGGACAAGGTCGACCTCACCAACCTGCAGCGCCAGATCCTTTACCGCACCGACAGCGTCGGCAGCCCGAAGGTAGAGGCCGCGCGCTCGACGCTTTCCGCATTGAACCCGGAAGTTCAGGTCGTTTGCCTGGAGAAGAAACTTCTGGAGAAGGACCTGCAAGAGCTGCTTCGAGAAACAGACATCGTTCTCGATTGCAGCGATAACTTCGCCACGCGCCATGCGCTGAACCGCGCCTGCGTCGCACAACGAAAGCCTCTGGTTTCGGGCGCGGCGATCCGCTTCGATGCGCAGGTGTCGGTGTTCGACATGCGCAGGCCGGACGCGCCCTGCTACGCCTGCCTTTATCCGGAGGACGGCGAAGTCGAGGAAGTGCAGTGCGCGCAGCTGGGCGTGTTAGCGCCGATGACGGGCGCGGTCGGCGCGCTGCAGGCGATGGAGGCCGTCAAGCTCCTCACCGGCGCCGGCGAAACGCTCGCCGGGCGCCTGCTGCTGCTGGACGCGAAGCGCGCCGAATGGCGCACCGTGCGCGTGAAGAAGGATTCCGCCTGCGCGGTGTGCAGCCGCGCCTGAAGCCCGCTCAGGGCTGCCAGACGACCTCTTCGTCGACCGCGTAGAGCTTGCAGGGCTCCTTGCTGTTCTTCTGGCAGTTGGCGAGCGCGCGCACAGTCGGGTTGTCGCCCTCGGCCGCCCAACCCCACGCGCCTGCAAGACTGATCGCAAAAGCACGCGGCACGCCCTGCCTCAGGAACGTGGCGTAGGCGGCGCGGCCGCTGTCGCGCACGTGCGGCAGCGCCGCGGCATCGTCGATGCGCGCGAAGTCGGTTTTTGCGGGGCGCGGCACGCCGCTCACGGTCACGACCGGCTTGGCAGGCAGCCCGACCGAGTCGAGATACTTCTCCACCTCGGGCACCCAGATTTTCGTGCCGCTCGCAGCCGAGAACATGCCGTGCGCGTCGCGGCCGAACTTGCCGTAGGCGACGAGCAACGCCTTGCCGCCCGCCGCCACGTACTTCTCGTGCAGGTCCCTGAACACCTCGGGCGGGAAGTAGCTGTCGTTGTCGCCGTAGAACCAGAGCGTCGGCAGCTTCGAGCGCCCGCCGTAGCGCGCGAAGGCCTGCGCGAGCGAGTTCTCCCAGATGCACCCGGAGCTTGGGTGCTTGAGGCCGCCCGCGAAGTTGATGATGCCGCGCACGCCGGCAGGGTTGCGCGCGCCGAGCGCCATCGCGGTGAGGCCGCCGTGCGACTGGCCGACGACGAGGATGCGGCTCGCGTCCATGGCCGGCTGAGTCCTGATCCACTCGAGCACGCCGTCGATCCACTCCGCCTGCAGCTCGCCGTTGGCCGCGATATTACAGCCGCTGCTCTCGTAGTAGTGGCCGCCGGACTTGGAAAATCCCATCCGCATCGGCAGCACGACCGCGTAGCCACGCCGTACGAACTCGCGCGAGGCGACGAGGTAGCGCGCGCGTTCCTGGAAGCGCGGGTTGCCGCTCGCCTTGCCGTGGTTGATGACCGCCACCGGGAACGGGCCGGCGCCGTCGGGCTTGAAGATCTCGTTTCCAGCTCGACTGAGGAAAAGCCGCTGCCGACCTTCACCATCATGACCTGCTCGTTCATAGTGGGGGTCTGCGCCGCCGCGCCGGCGCAGGCAAGGCCCAGAAGCAGGGTAAGAACCCGGCGCACGGCGCCTAGAACGCGAGGTGCTGCCGCTGCGCGGCGTAGCCGTCGGTCGGCTTCTTGGCGAAGCCGGACTTGGCGTACTGGTGCAGGCCGCCGATCAGGTAGCGCATGAGCGAGCCTGCCTGCGCGCTGACCTCGGCGTCCGAGGGCTTCTTGCCGCCGTCGCCGCCCGGCGCGCGCAACGCCTGCTTCAGCGTCGCCTCGAAACGCTCGTAGAACTGGTTCATGCGCGCCTGCAGGCGCTCGTGCTCGCCGACGAGCGCGTCGCCCGTCATCACGCGCACCATGCCCGGGTTCTTCTCCGCGAACGCGAGCAGCATCTCGACCAGCTTCGCGGCCTGCTTGCGGCCGTCGGTCTCGTCGGCGGCGATCTTGTTGGCGAGCGTGAACACCGAGCTCTCGACGAACTCGATCAGGCCCTCGTACATCTGGGCCTTGGAGGCGAAGTGCCGGTAGAGCGCGGCTTCCGAGACACCCAGCTTCTCGGCCAGCGCAGCAGTGGTGATCTTTCCCCACCTCGGCTGCTCGAGCATCTGGGCCAGCGCCTCGAGTATCTCGTGCCGCCGCTCCCCTTTGACCCGCGGCATGGGGATATTCTACCCCCACGCCCGGCTCATTGGGCGTGGCGCAAGGCGAATCGCGGCAGCTCCGTGACGGATTTGACGCGCAGATCGACAAAAGGCGCGCGCCGGCGCGCCTCTCCGCTCACCCACACGGTCGACATGCCGAGCCGTTTCGCAGCGCGCAAATTCTCCAGCTGGTCATCGACGAGCGCGCAGCGGTGCGCCTCGAGGTCGTGCTTGCGCAGCAGCACCCGGAAGCCCTGGAACGCGGGCTTGGGCCGGTAGCGCGTGCTCTCGATCGTGTAGACCGCGTCGAAGAAGCGCCGCACGCCGAGCGCGCGCAGCACCTCCTCGACGTAATGGCGCGGCGCATTGGAGAAGACGAGGCGCCGGCCGGCGAGGAGCGCAAGCGCGTGCCTGAGCGCGTTCTCGCCGACGACCATCGCGGCGAGCTCGGGAAACTGGTGCGTCTCTCGGATGAAGCGCGCCGGGTCGTGGCCGTAGTGGCGCGTGAGGCCCTTCAGCGTCGTGCCGTAGCGCTCCCAGAAGAAGCGCCGCATCGCGTTGGCGCCCTCCGCATCCAGGCCGAAGTTGCGGCGGATGTAGGTGTTCATCTGCGCGTGCATCGCCGGGAAGATCTCTGGCCGCGCGTCGTGCAGCGTGTTGTCGAGGTCGAATATCCACACCCGCCTGGACGGCGGCACCGCGACTATGCGCACCGCTATCTGCTCTTGATGAGAGTCCCGACGCCTGCGTCCGTGAGGACTTCCAGGAGAAGCGCGTGGGGAACACGCCCGTCGATGATGTGGCAGGCCTTGACGCCGGCGCGCGCGGCGTCCAGCACCGAGCCGATCTTGGGCAGCATGCCGCCCGAGATCACGCCCTTGGCGACCAGGTCGTCGATCTTGCGCGGCGTGAGGCCGGTGAGGAGCTTGCCGTCCTTGTCCAGCACGCCCGGCGTGTTGGTGAGCACGATCAGCTTCTCGGCGCGCAGGATCTCGGCGAGCTTGCCGGCGACGAGGTCCGCGTTGATGTTGTAGGTGGTGCCGTCCTTGCCCGTGCCGATCGGCGCCACCACCGGGATGAAATCGGCGAGCGCGGTGATCACCTTCGGGTCGATCGCCTCGATTTCGCCGACCTGGCCGAGGTCGACATTGCCCTCGCCGTTCGCGTCCTTGGGCAGCACCATCTTCTTCGCGCGGATGAAGCCGCCGTCCTGCCCGGTCAGGCCGACCGCCTTGCCGCCCGCATGGTTGATCAGCTCGACGACTTCCTTGTTGACCTGGCCGCCGAGCACCATCTCGACCACGTCCATGGTCTCGGCGTCGGTGACGCGCATGCCCTGAACGAACTCGCCCTTCTTGCCCAGGCGCGCGAGCACCTGCTCGATCTGCGGGCCGCCGCCGTGCACCACAACCGGGTTCATGCCGACGAGCTTGAGCAGCACCACGTCGCGCGCGAAGCTTGACTTGAGCAGGTCGTCGATCATGGCGTTGCCGCCGAACTTGACGACGATCGTCTTGCCGTGGAAGCGCTGGATGTACGGCAGCGCCTCGCCGAGAATGCGTGCCTTCTCGGCGGCCTGCGCGTTAAGAGAATGGGGGGCGTTCATATACGCCCCCCGATAGTACAGAAAACGGGGACGCAGGGTCCCCGGTAAATCGGAAAACTTACTGGATCGTGATTGCCTTGCGGGCCGCGGCGGCCTTCTTGGGCAGCGTCAGCTCGAGCACGCCGTCCTTGAACTTCGCCTCGGCTTTCGCCTCGTCGAGCTCCACCGGCAGCGCGAAGCTGCGGCTCACCCTGCCGTAGGCGCGCTCGCTGTGCAGCACGCGCTCGCCTTCCTTGACCTCTTTCTCGCGCTTCACCTCGGCGCTCAGGGTCACTTGGGCGCCGTCGATGTCGACCCGGATGTCTTCCTTCTTCACCCCGGGAAGCTCGGCGCTGACGAGGTAGGCGCCGTTTTTCTCGGCGACCTCGACGCGCAGCCCCGCGCCCGCGACCACCGGACGCACGAAGAAGCCCTTGAAGAAGTCATCCACCAGCTCGTTGAACGGATCAAAACGTGCAATGTTGGCCATGTTGGCCTCCTTGGAACGTCGTGCAGTTAAGATGGGGGCCAACCTTCCGATTTCAATCCCTTGATCGAATCCGAACCCCTTCCCCGATCCCGTTGCGCGCGCTGCAGCGCCCCATTTACCTGCGGTGTGGAGGCGGGCGTGCGCCCGTGCTGGTGCCGCGAACTGCCGCCGCTCGCGCCCGTGCCGGGCCGAGACTGCCTTTGCCGCGCCTGCCTGGAGAAGGAACTGAAGGCAGCCGGAGTATACTAATCCCGTGAACCTTCGCGCACTGCTCCTCGCCGTCGCGCTCCTGCTCGCGCAGCAGGGCGCGCTGCTGCACGCGCTCGAGCACGCCGTCAACGAAGTCGGTATCGCGTCGCTCGAGCATGAAATCGAGGAGTGCGTCGCCTACGACGCTGTCGGCCATGCGCTCGAGTGCAAGGGGGTAGCGGTCGGTTCGCCTATTGCAGATTTTGTTCGGAATTCTTCCTTTCCAACCCTCGCCGCAGTCCCGACGCGGACCGTTTTCGATTCGCGCGCCCCGCCCCACTCCGCCTGAACGCCCTGTAGTTGGTGCTCGTCCGGCTGCCCCTGGCACCGGCGCGTTCTCGTTTGCGGAGAGACGGCTTGAAAAGAGTGATCGCGATTTCGGCTGCGCTCGCCATCCTGCGCGCGTATGCGCAGGAGGCAGGCGTGGTGACCGTCACTACGTCGCCTTTCGACGGCCATGACGAGCTGAAGATGGCGCAGCCCGCGTCGATCCTGCGCGGCGAGCAGCTGCGGCGCAAGCAGGCCGCGACGCTCGGCGACACGCTCTCGACCGAGGTCGGCGTGCAGTCGAGCAGCTTCGGCGCGGGATCTGGCCGGCCGATCATCCGCGGCCTGGACGGCCCGCGCATCCAGGTGCTGGACGGCGGGATGGGGACTGCGGACGTCTCGAGCGTCAGCCCGGATCATCAGGTCACCGGCGAGACGAGCACCGCGCAGCAGGTCGAAGTCCTGCGCGGGCCGGCGACGCTGCTCTACGGCTCGGGCGCGATCGGCGGGCTGGTCAACGTCGTCACGAACCGTATCCCGACCCAGCGCCAGACAGGGATTGACGGCCGCTTCGAGCTGCGCGGCGCGAGCGGCACCGGCGAAGGCTCGGGCAGCTTCCTGCTGAACGGCGGCACGGGCGGCGTCGCCTGGCGGCTGGACGGCTTCCAGCGCCGGACCGACGACTACCGGATCCCGGCCGGGACGCTGACCAACAGCTTCACGCGCTCCGACGGCTTCTCGCTCGGAGGTTCCTGGATCGGCGATCGCGGCTATGTCGGCGCGAGCTACCAGGAGATCTCCAGCCGCTACGGCGTGCCGACGCCCGATGCCACGCAGATCGATCTGCGCCAGCGCCGCACCGACTTCGCCGGCGAGCTGCGTGATCCGCTGCCCGGCTTCACACGCGTGCGCGTGAAGTTCCGCGACAGCAATTACCGGCATGACGAGATCGAGGCGACGGGCGAAGCCGGCACCACGTTCCGCAACAAGGGCAACGAGACGCGCGTCGAGCTCACACACGCGCCGCTCGGAGGCTGGACCGGCGTGCTCGGGATCCAGCAGGACCGCAAGACGATCTCGGCGCTGGGCAGGGAGGCGGTCATCCCGGTGACGCGCAATCGCGAGACCGGCCTCTTCCTCGTCGAGGATCGCAAGTGGCGCGATTTCCACTTCGCGCTCGGCGCCCGGCTCGGCAGCGTGACCCGCGAACCCGAGGGCGGCAACCCGCGCCGCACCTTCAAGCCGTCGAGGGTCTCGGCCGGCGCGATCTGGAATTTGGCCCCCGGCTACGCGCTTGCCGCCTCGCTCACGCGCGCCGAGCGCGCGCCGACCACGGAAGAGCTCTACTCGAACGGCCCGCACCACGCGACCGCGAGCTTCGAGGTCGGCGATGCGACGCTCGGCAAGGAGCGCTCGCGCAACATCGACCTGGCGCTGCGCAAGACCTCGGGCGTCCTTCGCGGCAAGATCGGCGTGTTCCAGAACCGCTTCAAGAGCTACGTCTTTGCACGCAGCGTCGACCAGGACGGCGACGGCGTCGCCGACCGGGTGGACGACACTGGCGCGCTCGATCCGGCGGGCGAATTCCTGCTCATCAACTTCGCGCGGGCCGATGCGCGCTTTCACGGCGTCGAGGGCGAGCTCGCCTACCGTCCGGCGACCGATGGGTTCGGCGTGCGGCTCTTTGGCGACCTGGCGCGCGGCCGGCTCGCCGGCGGCGAGAACCTGCCGCGCATCTCGCCCGCACGTTTGGGGCTGGAAGCCGACTGGAAGCGCGGGCCGTGGGCGGCCTGGGGCATGCTCATGAGCGTCCACCGGCAGGATCGAGTCGCCGCGCTCGAGACGAGCACCGCCGGCTACACGCGGCTGGATGCCGGCCTCGAGTACGCGATAAAAGGGTCGGGCTCGCTGGCGACGCTTTTCGTCAAGGGCAGCAACCTGCTCGACAAGGACATGCGCGTGCACACCTCGTTCATCAAGGATTCCGCGCCGCTGCCCGGGCGCTCGATCCTCGTCGGCTTGCGCGCGAGCTTTTTCTGAGAGAAACAAGGAGGAAAAACGACATGAAACATGCGTTTCTCACGCTTGCAATGATTCTCACCGCCTCGACCGCGCTGGCCCAGACGGCAAAGCCCGACGCCAGGGCGAGAGAGGACATCGCCGCGCACCGCAAGATTGCTGCGGCGCATGAGAAGGCGGCCAAATGCCTGGAGGCCGGCGGGAGCGAGAAGGAGTGTCATGCCCATCTCGCGAAGGACTGCAAAGACATTGCGATCGGCAAGTATTGCGGGATGCGCCACCGGCACTGAGCGCGGGCGCAGCCGGAGTAGAATCGCCTCCATGAGAACGCTCCTGCTCGTCGCCGCCCTGCTTGCCTTCCCGGCGCTGGCCCAGCACACCCCGCCGCCGGGCAGCGCGCCGCTGGACTTCAAGCCCCTGCCCGACCGGAAGGATGTGGTGTCCTGGAAGCTGCTCGCGCAGGTCGAGCTCGTCAAGCAGAAGGACCGCTACGTCCCGCAGTTTTCCGCGGGCGTCGCGGCGCTGAACGCGAAAGAGGTCAAGATCCATGGCTTCATGATGCCGCTCGAGATGGGCGACAAGCAGACGCACTTCATCCTCGCTGCGATGCCGACGTCGTGCTCGTTCTGCTTGCCGGGCGGCCCGGAGAGCCTCGTCGAGGTGAAGACGAAGGCGCCGGTCAAGTTCGGTTTCGACCCGATCGTGCTCTCCGGCAAGCTCGTGGTCCTGAAGGACGATCCGACCGGCGTGTTCTACCGCCTGACCGACGCGGTCGTCGCGAAGTAGCCCAGGAGGGAAGACAGGGCCCCTCCCCCGTCTCAGGGGAAGACGGGGCCCCTCCCCCGTCTCAGCCCTCGGCGAGCACGGGCGCCACGTCGGCACGGTAGGCGCGCCACGCCGGAACGAGTGCGGCGACCAGGCCGACCCCCAGCGCAAGCCCGAGCA